>Ga0315289_10001042_pt1 | contig 43304 bp, 49 predicted proteins | sample YL17G11_40_MG_FD_203452 | JGI IMG/M metagenome (GOLD analysis project Ga0315289, IMG submission 203452) | Sediment microbial communities from Yellowstone Lake, YNP, Wyoming, USA - YL17G11_40 | ecosystem: Environmental > Aquatic > Freshwater > Lake > Sediment | place: USA: Wyoming | collected... | reverse complement strand
GTGCCCGTGTTAATCACTCAGGGCGACCGTAAACCCCCGCTAGTGGTGTTACCACTGGCCGAATTCACGCGAATGCTCGTGACGCTTAAAGCGCGGCGCGGGGCCTAAGATTGTGCTAAAGTTTTGTTGCCCCTCAGCCGATAGGCCATGAAAGGCGCAATAAAGCGGCCTTTATGTCTGAGGGGGCCGCACATGGCTGTTCTATGCGTTTTGGGCTTGGGGGGTATGTTGGTAGGGGTAATGATGCTTTCGGCCCGCCTGGGGCGGTTTTTGCAATCGGAGGGGGCAAGTGGGGGGTGAGTTACTGGGTCCGCCGCCGGACTATCAAGTTGTGTTGCTGGTAGCAGCCATAGTGGTCGGCGTGTTGTTCATAGTCGATTGCTTATGGCCGTTTGCGGCGTTTTTGCCCGAATGGTGATAGGGCTCGCCGCGTCACCCGGCGAATTTTGCCGGTAATTATCTTGCCTTGACAACGCGGGGCAGATATTATTGGCCAATGGACCAACGAAAACTAAAAACACATGCGCCCCTAAATGAATTTCGCCGGAATAAAACCCGCGAGGCATTTAGGGGCTATTTAATGTGTGTTTATAAACATAAGCCTAATTACAACCATTTGAGTAAATCAAGCCATGGACGATAAGCCTAAGCATGGAAGGCCCAAAAAGGTCGATAAAAAGCTTAGATGGGACACGCCGCTACCGCCGTCGCCGCCGCCTAAACAGAAAAAGAAAAACAGGAATCCAAAACCGCCGCCGGAACAGTACCGTTGGCGCAAGGGCGAAAGTGGAAACACGAACGGTCGGCATAAGGAATTGCCTGAATTAAAGATATTAAAGAACCTAACCAAAAAAGAATTAGTCGATATTGGTAATTTAGTCGTCAAGGGCAACGTCCATCGTTTGCGCCTAGTCGCTGAAAACGCTTTCGATGAGCCCGTGATTAAATGCATGATGGCCCAAGTATGTTTGCGCATCATGGAAAAGGGCGATATGCAGGCGTTAGACGTATTGCTAAACAGGCTAATTGGAAAAGTAAAAGACGAAATACACCACCAAGGCGATTTTAACGCGCCGCAAGTCATACTGACTTTACCGGCCAATGGGCGCGAATCGGTGGTGTCTAAAAAGGCGGACCATGGACAGTGACATACAAAAAGAGCGCGGCCGATGAGCTCCCCGCGAAGTCGATAGCGTCATCAAAAAGCGCTTATTAGAACTAGAGGAAAAAAGACCAAAGGGCGCCGTTTATTCCATGGCGGTAATCATTGCCGAAGTGCAAGCGGCGATAAAAGAGTGGCACGATAAACGGTTGAATAAACCCTAACGGGTGGTGTTTTTAGCAGTGAATTCCTTAGGGGCTATAAATTTGGATCGGTTCGGGGTAGGCTGTTATTGCCCGCCGTTGTCACCTTACCGCTTTAAATCCCACGTAGGACACCACGCTATGAAAATAGAAGCCGTTGTCGTTTGCGTCAATTACTCCGATTTTCTTGCCCACTCGCTACCGGAAAACATATCGCACCTTTGCCGCATGGTGGTCGTGACCACTCCCGAGGATAAAGCAACGCAAGACCTTTGCCGGAAATTTGGCGTTGATTGCTATCCAACAAATTGCTTTTTCGAGGACGGCGATAAATTCAACAAAGGCCGAGCAATCAACTACGGCCTGAGTCACCTTCGCCATGACGATTGGGTTTTGCAGCTTGACGCTGATACGGTGCTACCTATGCGCTTTCGTCACATGCTAAAATACGCCAAGCTTGAAAAAGATACCATTTATGGTGTTGATCGGCTCAATACTAAGAGCTATGAAAACTGGCAAGAGCACAAATGGCGCACCCGGCCCCAACACCAATACCGTTACATGGTCACGCCCACCGAGCAATTCCCGCTCGGTTCGCGCCTGGTCCATGCCGAAATGGGCTGGCTACCGTGTGGCTATTTTCAGCTTTTCCACTCGTCGCAGCATAGGACTTACCCGATTAATACCGGGTCGGCCGAACACTCCGATGTTATGTTTGCGGCCCAATGGGATAAGCGGCGCCTCATTCCCGAAATGTTTGCCTACCACTTGGAAAGCGAACAGGCTAGCATGGGCATAAATTGGCAAGGCCGAAAAACAAAGCCCTTTGGGCCCGAGTTAGCCATAAAACCGCCTAAGAATACCTACGGAACAGGAAGCGCTTGAACGTTGCAGCCGAGACAATAGAGCGGAATTATGATGCGCCGGTTCTAAAGATCGGCCCCCAACCAGGGCCGCAAACAGATTTCCTTGCGACTAATGCGGACATAGCGATATACGGCGGCGCGGCGGGCGGGGGTAAAACCTACGCCCTTTTGCTTGAGCCCCTTCGCCATTACGACAATCCGCTTTTCGGCGCGGTGATCTTTAGGCGCCAAACTACTCAAGTCCGAAACCAGGGCGGCCTATGGGACGAAAGCGAAAAACTGTATCCGCTTTTTGGAGCTCACCCGAGGGAGTACAAGCTAGAGTGGGAATTCCCCAAGCGCCCAACGGTCAAATTCGCTCACCTTGAACACGACCACTCCGTCCTTGAATGGCAGGGCGGTCAGATACCCTTTATCGGTTTTGACGAACTAACGCACTTTACCGAAAAACAATTCTTTTACATGCTATCGCGAAACAGGTCTGATTCGGGCGTCAAGTCCTACGTCCGCGCTACGTGCAATCCCGATTGCGATAGTTGGGTGCGAAAGTTTATTGATTGGTGGATAGGGCCCGACGGCTATGCGGATAAGTCTAGGAGTGGTGTCCTTAGATACTTTATTCGGTTGTCGGATGACTCGCTCGCGTGGGCGGATACGGCCGAAGATCTAACGGATAAATACGGCTCGCAGCAATTGCCAAAATCGGTCACGTTCATACCGTCGTCAATTGCTGATAATCCGATCCTTCGCGAAAAAGATCCGGGTTACGAGGCGAGTTTGCACGCGCTTAACCGCGTTGACCGGCTACGGCTAAAGGACGGTAATTGGAACGTTCGCGCTAACGCCGGCTCGCTATTTCGTGAAGAGTGGTTTCCGGTCATTAAGCATATTCCCGGTGGGTTTATTTCGGTCGTGCGTTTTTGGGATAGGGCCGCGACTAAGCCTAACCCGGACAATCCCGAGCCCGATTGGACGCGGGGCTTAAAGCTATACCGTTACCCGAATGAAACTTACGTGGTAGCTGATCTAAAAAGCGACCGAAACACACCAGGCAAAATCGAAACACTCATCAAAAACGTTGCAAGCCATGACGGTGTATCGGTGCGCATTGTTAGTCAGTGTGATCCTGGAAGCGCTGGAAAGTCCGAGGCCGAACACTTTGTAAAAATGCTTCGCGGTTATGACGTTCGCACTAGGGCCATATCCAAGGATAAGGTAACGCGGGCTAAGCCGGTATCGGCCCAGGCCGAGGGCGGCGCGATATACGTCCTTGAGGCCGATTGGAATGCCGAGTTTTTCGGTGAATTACAGAACTTTCCCGACGGCCTACATGATGATATTGTTGACGTACTTTCCGGGGCATATAACGAGATTAGCGGCGCGTATTCACTGCTAGACGCTTTGTAGGGGCTATTTACATGAGCAATTGGCGCATCAAGCCTAGGGCTAGGGACTTGGAAGCGGTGCTAGGGCGTAAAATCGAGGCCGCTGCAAAGTCGGTAGCCGGTAAAATGTCCAATGCTACCATACAAAATAACGCAGGGCTTGCGGCGGCGTTTAACGTCAACGTCAACCAAAGCTTCCCGGCGAATCAGGGTACGCTATTTGGGAAACAAATCTCCCAAGCGACCACCGTTTTTGAAAACTTGCGTTATTACTTGGTGTCCAATTTCCGCCAGATTCTTAGCCAAGCTTATGTTGAGATCGGCCTTATTCAAACCATTGTTGATATTCCGGTAGACGACGGGCTGCGTGGTGGTATCGAATTAAAATCAAAAGAACTAGACGAATCCGAAATTCTTGAGCTACAGGGGGCTATCGACCGTGATGACGATATGCAGACCATCGCGCAAGCGGCAAAGTGGAACAGGCTTTTTGGCGGTGCTGGTCTTTTAATTCTTACCGATCAAGACCCGGAAACACCTTTCGATGTCGAATTGCTTGACGTAGGCGATAAGGTAGACTTCCATGCCGTCGATATGTGGGAACTATTTTTCGATAAACAAAACGATGAAGGCTTTGACCCACTAGATCAGGACGAAACTTTCGATTTTTATAGCTATTACGGTTATAAAGTCCACCGCTCAAGAGTGCTGCGCCTAAAAGGTAAAACGCCGCCTAGCTTCATTCGCCCTCAGCTTCGCGGTTGGGGTTTTAGCGTGGTCGAGGCCCTGGTTCGCTCCATCAATCAGTACCTAAAAGCTAACGACCTTGGCTTTGAGGTACTAGACGAATTCAAGCTAGATATTTACAAAATTAAGAATCTAACGAATTCGCTTATGTCGCCCCAAGGAACGCAAAAAATAACTGAAAGGGTCATGCTCGGTAACTATATAAAGAATTTCCAAAATGCCTTGGTTATGGATAGCGAGGACGATTATCAATCTAAGCAATTGAGTTTTACAGGGCTTGCCGAAGCTATGAGCGGTATTCGGATGCAAGTAGCATCTGATATGCGCATACCGCTGACCAAGCTATTTGGTATATCGGCCGCCGGTTTCAATTCGGGCGAGGACGATATCGAAGTCTATAACGCCATGGTTGAAAGCGAAGTGCGAACCAAGATCAAATATGTGATTTTGAAAGTGGTCGAAGTAAAATGCCAAGTGCTTTTCGGTTATGTGCCTAGTGACTTGACTATCGACTTTAAGCCCCTTCGCGTCATGAGCTCCGAACAGGAGGAAACGGTAAAGACCCAGAAATTTAACCGTCTATTGCAGGCTAGGGGCGCGGGCGAAATATCCTCGCAACAATTCCTTGACGCCTGCAATAAAGGCGACCTGTTTGATATCGCGATCGACACGGCCGAGGACGGCCTGGCCGGATATGACGAAAATGAGGCCGGCGCCGATAACGAAACGACCGAAGCCCAACCGCCGGGCGATTCAGGGGGCGCTAATAAGGTCGAATCGCAAAAGGGCACCATTGTTAAACAGCCAGACGGGTCCGGCAATAAAACGCGGTCTAAATCCTCGTCGGCAAAGCCACCGCCCGATCCTACAGAGCCGAAAACCGCTAACAGCGATGGCCTGCCCTTTGAAGTGGTGTTTAAGAACGCCAAAACAGGTGAGGCCCGCTTAATCACGGGCGCGGCACTTTTGAAGCTCTTGAAAAACGCCGAGGACGCGGAAAAAGGCAGTGTCGAGCGCTTTAGCCTTTCCGAACGGCTTAAGCGCGTATTTTCTAATTCGGCCGCATTCGACAAAGCCAGCTACGAGGCCGACGGCGGTGATCTTTGGATTGCAGCCGGGCGCCGTGAGTTTTTCGACGAGGATAAGGCCGACGATAAATCACTCTATTGCGCCGCTGTTCGCGCTTCGGAGCAAGCGCTAGGTGAAAGGCGTTGGCAATTTATTGTGTGGTGGTATCAAAAGCAGGGCGGACGGTTTCAAGCGGGCTAAAAACGAAAGGGGCGGTTTATGATTTGGCAGCCGGGAATGAATTTAGAGCAAGTAGAGCAAGCGGCGATCGAGGAAGCATTTAGGTTTTACAGGGGCAATAAAACGCAAACCTCTATTGCGCTTGGTATCTCAATTCGCACACTAGACACCAGGCTAGAAAAATATGCGTTCGACCGTGCCGCCGCCCTAGAGGCCGAGGACATGCGCCAACGGGCGAAGGAAGCTTTTGCCCGCCGCCAACGCGGCGAAGCGGTTTTAGACGATTTGGATATGCCGCCGGCGCCGGCCGCCAAGCCTAAAACCCCCGAGCCGGTAGCGGCCCAAAGCACCATGCCCCCGGCGCCCCCGAGGCCTGACCCGCGCCCGGCGCATCAACCGTCGTATCGGCCGGACCCGCGCAACGTGCGTCATGCCGGCGGACGGCGCTAAAAAGCGTACGGAGTATAACCCTTTGAAAATATTAGAGTTACCACCGCTTGCCACGCCCCAAAGCGATTGGGATAGGCTGGAAAAAGAGCTAAAAGCGGCCTTTAAGCGCATGATTTTCGAGCCCATGCTCGCGGCGGCCGAAATCCCAAAAAGCACGCTACGAAATTCCGCTAGTTCTGCGCTAGTGGCAGCCCTAGAAGCCAGCCGCGTCACCCATGAGCGGGGGCTTTTTTCCGGTAAATTCAATTCTAGGGTATCCCGCGAATTGCGCGAGCTCGGAGCTACTTTTGACAGGTCGGCAAACGGTTGGCGCTTGCCCATTTCGCTTATGCCGCCCGAGTTACGCCTTGCGGTGGTGTCTAGTGACGCAAGATTTTTAAAGCGCCTAGAGCAAATAGATAAGCGCCTTGGGCAAACAATACCGGAAAATATTGCCGAGTCGGTGAATTTTGCCGAAATATTTGACCGTTCATTATGGAAAACCGAGCGAGACTTGCAAAAAAGATTGAAGGCTATTAGTGTCTTACCAGACTTAAGCGCTACTGACAGAAAAAAGATTGCCCGCGAGTGGCAAACCAACATGGAAAAATATGTCCGGGATTTCACCGAAAAAGAAATTATTCGCCTGCGAAAAACGGTGCAGTCTAATACTTTTTCCGGCGATCGCTATGAGTCACTCGTTAAAACGATTCAGCGCAGCTACGGTGTATCGGCGAATAAAGCCAAATTTTTGGCGCGTCAAGAGACTAACTTGCTTATGGCGAAATTCAAGGAAACTCGTTACGTTGCAGCCGGTTCGGTCGAATACCGCTGGCATTGCGTGGCCGGGTCAAAATTGCACCCCGTCCGCCCCGCGCACAAAGCACTTGAGGGCAAGGTATTTCGGTGGGATACTCCACCTATCACCACCTCGCCCGATCAGCCCGAACGCCGAAACAATCCCGGCGAGGACTACAATTGTCGGTGTGGCGCACGCCCGATTGTTCGCTTTCACGAAAACGCAGCGGGGTAGCGGCCTTGGGGCTTAGAAATTCGCAAGCTAATGTATTCTACGGAATGCATTTTGTAGACGGTCTAGCCGAATATGATAAGCCAAAGGGCGACGGCCGTTTTCGCGTTTTCCTTAACGAGGACACGCTGCGCAAAATGGACCCGTCTTTTGCCGGCCGTCCGGTTTTCGTCGATCACGTCGACGAGGTAGACGGCGACCTTGACGATTTGCGCTTAAAGGCCGACGGCTACGTGGTCGAAAGCTTTTTAAATAGCGCTGACTCAAAGCATTGGGTCAAGTTTATAGTCACCAGCAACGCCGGCCTAAAAGCGATTAAAGACGGCAAGCGCTTATCTAATTGCTATGAGCCTACCGACATGGGCGAAAGCGGCGTTTGGAATGGTATTGACTATGATCACCAGATACTAAATGGCGTATATGAGCATTTAGCATTGGTCGATAATCCGCGTTATGACGAATCCGTCATTATGACGCCGGAACAATTCAAGGCGTATAACGCTAAAAAACTCGAAGAGCTAAAGCGGTTATCGAATAGTAAAAATAAAAAAGGGGGCGGGGTTATGGGGCTACGTTTATTCAAAAAGAAAAAAGTAGACAATGCGGCTGAACTAGAGGGAATGCACCTAGTCCTGCCAAAATCTAAAATCGAAATTTCGCTCATCGATCTGGTGTCTAGGGCCGACGAGGCCGAAGTAACTAAGGACAAACCGCGTCTAGTCAACGCGGCCGACATGGTCAAGTGCAACGGCGACGACGGCAAACCGACCGAAATGACGGTTGGCGCCTTGGTCGACCGGGTCCGCGCCTTGGCCGAAGAGCTCGAAGCGTATAAAGGCGGCGGCGTCGATGACGAGCTAGAAAACGAGGACGACGAGGACGACGAAACCGAGGATATGGAAAACGAGGACGACGAAACCGAGGATATGGAAAACGAGGACGACGGCGGCGAAGTCGATCACGAGCTAGAAAACGAGGACGACGGCGACGACGACGCGGACGATATGCCCCCTAAGAAAAAGAAAAACAAAGCTAAAAAGAAAAATGATTTAAGTGACGCGGAGCTAAGAGCCCTGCGCATTAAGGCCATTCGCCTGAAAAACATGGCCGATAAAAAGGCCAAGGCGAAAGCGAAGGCTAAGGCCGATTTAGTGCGCAACGCACCTAAGAAAGTCAAAAACTCGGACGAGGACGACGTTGTTTTGCAGGGCATCGAACTAGGTAAGGCCCGCTACGGCGCTTAAACGCGTGGTGTTTTAGATAGCGACTTATTGGCTTTTAATCTTTTAATTTTGTGAGGGAACACCATGGCGACAACGGCGGGCGCACTTAGTCAAATCGGCGTAACGGGCAACACGGCGCAGCTTTCCAGCGCGGCGGCAACGGGCGGAACGGGGCCATACACTTATCAATGGTACCGATCGACCACCACGGGTTTTTCGCCGGGAGCGGGTACCCTTATCGCGGGCGCAACGGCCCTGACCCTTAACGATACGGGCCTTATCCCTAATACCCCGTATTTTTACAAAGTGGTCGCGACCGATTCGGGCGCGGTCGCAGGCACGAGCTCGCAACTAGCCGTGACCACCACTAGCGTAGTGCAGAATCAAAACCAGTTTGCACAATCGCCGATTTTAGGCCAAGTCGATCAACAGTACAATTTCAACACCATTTCGGCCCTGGTCGACGCAACGCAATCGGGGAATTTGTACCCTGGTAGCGCGGTGAAACTGGTAGACGGTACGGGCAAAGTGCCCACCGTCATCGGCTGTTCGGCAAACAGCGACGAGGTTTGGGGCTTTATCAACTATGACGCCTTGCATGGTGTTTTTGTTGCCGGTAGCCCCATCCAAGTGTCTAGCGGCGGGAACGTCCAATATCTTTATTCCACTAGCGCGGTCGCTCGCGGCGCCCAAGTGCAGCTTGACGTTGCAGCACCAGGCGCAATTACCGCGCTTAGCGCGTCAAGCGGCGCCTGCATTGTCGGATACGCTTTTGATAAATTTGTGGCCTCTGGCAGCTTGGGCCGCGTGTTTGTCAAAACACCGAGTTTCCTCAGGGCTTAACGGCCGGGCCGTCTCAGTAGTGCAGACTTTGGTGCGGGTGGGGGTTACGATTTTGCCCCCACTCATTTTTTCTAAAAAGCTTTTTCGATTCAAAAGAAAAGGAAACGAAATATGGGCCGTTCATTAATCAAGCTTCCGGTGCCAGTTATCCGCAACGCGCAAGGTAAGCGCGTTCGCCTCACTAACGAAGAAGCGGGAATGGCGAAATTTTGGGAACGGGAAATTCATACCCGTTTCAAAAACGCCTTGGGCTATGAAATTTCTATCACCACTTTGACGTCAATCGTTAAAGATATTTCAGAGCAAAAGTTTTTTGAGATCCCACCGGCTGAATATCTGCCGGTAGTGGTCGGCCAAGGCGCATGGGGTACCGTGCTAACCACTTGGCGCTCGTTTGAATTGTCCGATGATTTTGAAACGGGTATCGTCAACACCGGGGCGCAATCGGCCCGTCAAGCAAGCGTCGACGCTGGTGTTGATTCGGTCAACGTCAAAATCTATAACTGGGATAAAGCCATTGGCTACTCCATTTTCGATTTGCAGCAAGCGGCAAGAGCGAGTAATTGGGACTTGGTTAGCGGCAAGGAAAAGGCCCGTAAGAAAAACTGGGATTTAGGTATTCAGCGCATCGCCTTTTTAGGCGCACGCGGCCTAAACGGCGCCGGGGGCTCGTGCCTTGGTTTGCTAAATCAGCCAAGCGTTACGGTCAACACGACCGTAATCACAAAACCGATTCATTCCATGTCCACCGCAGAACTACAAACATTCTGCGGAACGGTGGTGGAAGCCTACCGAAGCAATTGCGCTCGCACCACCTGGCCAACGCATTTTATCATCCCTGAATCGGATTATAACGGCCTAGCGCAGCAAGCTAGCCCGGACTTTCCAATCAAGTCCACGCTGGCCGTGCTAGAGGAAATGTTTCAAACGATTGTGCGCAACAAATCGTTTAAAATCCTCCCACTCGCTTACGGCGACGTTGCCTACAGCGGTTACACGCAGCAAGTTTATGTGCTGCTAAACTACGATAAAGAGTCCATCCGTATGGACATTCCGGTGGACTACACCAACACGGTTATCAATTCGCTTGATAACTTCAATTTCCAAAACGTGGGGTATGGCCAGTTTACCGGCGTTCAAACATACCGTCCGCTTGAAATGCTGTACTTTAAATTTACGCCGTCGTGAACACCGTAAGCGTAAAAGTGGGCCGGGGCTGCTAGCTAGCGGGGGTTAGTTTTGCCGCCCCGCCCACAATCCCTTTTTAGAGTGGTGTTGTTTGACCTATCAAAATCCATCGGTAGCCGATTTCCAAGGATATTTCGTCCGCGATTTTCCTTATGGCACCGATCCGGCAAACAACGTCATTGACGCAGATATTGCCAAAGCCTTTCAGATGACTAACATCAATTTTAATCCGGGGCTTTTCGGCGACCAAGCGAGCTACACCGTTTGCTACCTGCTACTAAGTGCCCATTACCTAGTGACCAATCTCAGGGCGAGCTCGCAAGGTATCAACGGGCAATGGGCGTTTTTAGAGCAATCAAAAAGCGTGGGCGCCCTTAGCCAGTCTTTTGCGATACCGCAACGGATATTAGATGACCCGTACTTTTCGGTTTTTACGACCACTAACTATGGTATGCAATATTTGCAGATGATTTTGCCGCAACTATGTGGCCAGGTGTTTACTGTTGTCGGAAGCACTAGGCCATAAATGGGAAAACGGGCATGGGCGAAACCGCAAAAATTAACATCAAGGGCCTTGAGGGCTTGATAAAATCGCTCAAGGGTAAAACGCCCGTGGCTCGGATAGGGATTTTGGGTGATGGCGCTTCGCGCAATTCGGGCGCAAAATCAAACGCGGAAATTGGCGCCGTTCATGAATTTGGCTCGGGGAAAATGCCGCAACGCTCTTTCCTTCGTGTTCCGATCGCTGAAAATCTTGAAAAGTTTTTAGCTAGCGCGGGCGCTTTCGATAAGGAAGCCCTTGCGTTGGTGGTCAAGGAAGGGTCACTAGTACCCTATATAAAGCGCGTGGCGACCGTTGCCGAGGCCGTGGTTTTTGAGGGCTTTGATACCGGCGGTTTTGGCAAGTGGCCCCCGTCGAATATGGCCTATAAAAAAGTCCACCAAACGCTAGTGGAAACTCAACAGCTTAGAAACTCGATAACTAGCGAGGTTATAGAGTAGTGGGCACTATAGCCAACGGCGCCGATCGGTCGATTGCTGCAAGTGCGGGCACCTTGCCGCAAATGGGCGGCGCCATGCGCAATTGGTTTCAAGCTATGTCGTTTGACGTAGTGACAAAAACCACCGTCGGTTTTCAGGTTAAAGAGACGATGACGAACGTTGAATTTCGCGGCGTCATTCAGCCCTTTCAAGCGCAACGCCTCGCGCAAAAACCGGAAGGGCAAAGGGCTTGGACTTGGCTTTTGCTTCACTCCGAGCCCGTGCTTAGCCTAAAGCCTGACGACGTGGTGATTTATAAGGGCAAGCAAACGCGAGTTATGGCGCTTAAAGATTATAGCTTGAACGGTTTTTTAGAATATGAGCTGGTACAGGACTATACCGGCGCCGGGCCAACGGTGTTAACACCATGACCCTAAGCCTTACACAATCCTCAGTAGCACTTGCCGCAAATTCCGTTTGCTACTTTGCCGCGACCGGCGGCACCGCGCCCTATACTTATGCGGTAGTGCCCGGCGGCGCCGGCGGCACCATAAATGCCTCGACCGGCCTTTATACGGCCCCGGTCGCTGCGAGCTCTAACCCAGATTATCAATACGACACCATTACGGCTACCGATGCCGCTTCGGCCGTCGCAGCTTCGCAAGTCCTAGTCGGTACGCCGCTCATGCTCTTTTGCCAAGTGCTGCAACAAGAGCTCGGCCTAGCCGACGGGCGCGTCTACCTTTGGGATCAAAAAATCATGCAGCCAACGGACGCGGGGCTATTTATTGCCGTGTCGGTTCCTTGGATAAAGCCCTTTGCTAACGTAAATCGCCTCACCGCTGACGGTGACGCCGATCAATACGCCTCGGTCATGGCTAACGTGGACGTTGATATTATTTCCCGTGACGCCTCGGCTCGTGACCGAAAAGAGCAAGTGGTACTTGCGCTAAATAGCATTTATGCCCAGCAGCAACAGGAAGCCAATAGCTTTTATATCGGCAAGCTACCGACCAGAGTAATTAACCTTTCGGAAGTAGACGGCGCCGCAATTCCGTACCGCTTTAGGTTTTCCGTTCAGATACAGTATGCCTATCAGCTTGTAAAATCCGCGCCCTATATCGACGACTTTTCACCCGTGGAAGTCATCACAGAATACACCAAGAAAAATCTGCCGGTCATTTACGGCGGCGGCATTGACCCGCTTCCCGATCTGATTTATGCGGGTGGTGTTTCGTCGGGCATAACTGATTTCATTTATGGCGGTGGTCCATGACCGAAGAATTAAAACGAATGCAGCAACGCGGCGGAACGGCGGCGGCATGGACTACCGCCAATCCCGTTTTGCTTGCGGGTGAAATTGGCTTTGAAACCGATACCAACAAATTCAAAATTGGCGACGGCGCTTCGGTTTGGACGGCCCTAGCCTACAAAAGCGCTCAAGGCGCCCAAGGGCCCCAAGGCGCTCAAGGCGCCCAAGGTAATCCCGGCACCAACGGGACTGACGGCAAAACCATCATTTCGGGCACGGCGGCCCCGTCGGATAGCGTCGGAACTAACGGTGATTATTTTTTTGACAGCGTTCATGATATGTTTTATGGGCCAAAGTCCGGTGGGCATTGGCCCATGGGCTTTTCCATTATCGGCCCCGAGGGGCCTCCCGGCCCCACCGCGCTCGCGATCGGCGGCGATGCTACTGGGAGCGTTGGGAGCGGCGGGCCTACCCTTACCCTAGCCATTAACACCGTAGGGGGCGCAACGGCCGCGAACGTCGCAACGGCAACGGCGGCGGTGTTAGCTGCAACCACGGCCGCAACGGCTAACACTCTGGCACTTCGCGATAACGCCGGAAGCCTAACCGCCCTGGCCATGCAGGCGACAGCGCCGAACAACGAGTTTTGTTGGGTCAACCGGATTGGCACCGCATTCCAAATGGGATTTACCACGTACCAGGGCTTTGCCCTAACTATGGTGTCATCTACCCCATTTTGCCAATTTTCGGATAACCTCGGCGCCTATCAGGACGTGTCCATAGTTGGCCGGCTTGGGCGTCACTTGACGCTAGGCGCCGACGGCTCTAGCGCCGCTCGCGGCGTTCGTGTCGTAGCTAGCCCGGTGCAGACTTACGACCTACTACAACTTTGTGACCCTAACTATACCGTACTTTCGCATTTTGATATCAACGGCCAGTTAATGCTTGGCGCGGGTACGCCTACCGACACCATTTCAGTTAACGGTACTGCGAGCAAAACGGGCGGCGGCGCGTGGGCGACGTTTTCGGATGCCCGCCTTAAAGACGTGCAGGGCGAATACCACCGGGGCCTTGACGAGGTTTTGCGCCTACGGCCGATTCGCTACCGCTACAAAGCGGACAACGCTCTAGGGGCCGATGCCGGTGTGGAGCATGTTGGCCTTATCGCTCAAGAGCTCCAAAAGATCTTACCCGAGGCCGTCAAGTCTAAGGCGGTCAAACGCGCTTGCAAGCAATTACCGGCGAGGCATTGGCCGGAATTGTCGGCCGATGACCATGAGGGCATTGCAAAACAAACCGAGGAAAAAGCACAATACGGCCAAGCGCGAGAGGCATTTGCGAAAAGCCAGCATTGTGAACACGTCGATTTATTGTCTATTGAGCCCGATCATATCCAATGGGCTCTAGTAAATGCCTTGCAAGCGTTGTCAGCGAAAATAGATCGTTTAGAATCGGCCTTAGCAGCGAAAAAATAAATAAGGGGATACCATGCAATTAGAGCTATCGAACGTAATTAATATTTCTGTTTCCGCCACTCCCAACGGTGTCAGCGCATTCAACACCAGTAACCTCGCGATATTTTCCGGCGACACGCCCGGTATGAGTTTCGGGAGCCTTGGCTATAAAATCTATTTAGAGCCGACCGAAGTGGCTACCGACTTTGGTTCGACGTCGATCACGTATAAGCAGGCCCTAGCGATTTTTTCGCAGCAACCAAACATTTTGGGCGCCGACGGCTACCTAGTGGTGATTCCTTTCCTTTCAAGCGAAACACTGGCCGACGCTGTTACGCGCACAAAAGACCTAGTGCAGTATTTTGGTGTTCAATCGACGGCGATCGAAAGCCAAGTCGACATGCTTGCCGCCGCCGCTGTAGTACAAGCGCTTAATAAAGTGGCGTTTTTCGTCCAACGTGCTTCCGCGTCCATCCAATCGGGCGGGTCACTTGACTTGCTCCAAACCGGCAATTTTTCCCACTCTCGCGGGCTGTACTACGGCGCAGCGGCCGACCTAGACGCCTTGCTATTTCAAGCGTCCTACGCCGGCCGCGCCCTTTCGACCAATTTTTCTGGGTCTAACACCACCCAAACCATGCACCTAAAGGACTTGGCCGGCGTTCAGCCCGATCCAAGTATCACCCAAACCTACCTTAACCTGGCCGTTGCAGCCGGGGCGGACACCTACCCGAGTTTGCAGGGCGTGGCGAAAGTCTATTGCTCGGGTAAAAACCAATTTTTCGACCAAGTGTATAACCTTGGCTGGTTTGTCGGCGCCTTGGAAGTGGCGGGATTTAATTTCCTCGCGCAAGCGTCCACTAAAATCCCGCAAACCGAAGCAGGCATGGACGGCCTCAAAGGCGCCTACCGCAACGTGTGCGAGCAAGGCGTGTCTAATCAGTACATGGCGCCAGGCTCATGGACTTCGCCCATTTCCTTTGGCAGCCAATCGGACCTTTTGCAGAATATTTCGCAGCGGGGTTACTACATTTATTCGGCGCCCGTCGCAACGCAAAGCCAAGTCGACCGTGTGGCCCGCAAGGCGCCGCTTATTCAAATCGCGATCAAGGAAGCCGGCGCGATCCAATCGTCTACGGTTGTCGTTAACATCAACGCCTAACCTTTTTTGAAAAAGGAATTTAAACTATGCCCGCTGTAGCCTTATCCGGTTCGGATACTATCAACATTAACAACACCGTTCTAGCTGATCTAGCTATCGGCGATTGCGTGGTGTTGAAATTCCCAAATGAGATCGCTAACGTTAAAACGGGTAAAAATGGGAATTCCATTTACGGCCTAAACGAAAGTGGCAAGCAATGTGAAGTAGAAATTCACGTTGTCAGGGGCTCGAATGATGACAAGTTTTTAAATAACTTGCTATCACAACAGCAAAACAATTTCGCCGGAACGGTTTTGCTTATCGGGCAATTTATCAAAAAGATCGGCGACGGCGCCGGGAAAATCACCAGCGATACTTACATTTTATCGGGTGGTATTTTCACCAAACAGGTAGAAGGAAAAACGAATGTCGAGGGTCAGCCCGAGCAATCCGTTGCAACTTACTACATGAAATTCTCGAATTCGCCAAGGGCGCTAACCTAAGGGTTAAAGGTGTTTTATGCGGTCTATTACTCTACCAAGCGGGGCGGTGCTGAAAGTGGCACCAGCGCCTTTTGCGGTTTCCAAGAACCTATGGCAAGCGCTGCTTCGCGAAATTCGCGGCGTAGCTATGCAGGGCTCTTTAGACGTAGGAAGCTTCCTTAAGGATTTTTTCTGCGTTGGGTTTTCGTCTCTCGAAGTGGAAGCGGCGTTAAACGAGTGCCTAAAGCGTTGCACATATGACGGCGGAAAGGGCGATCTAAAGATTGATGACCATACTTTCGAGCCCGTTTCGGCGCGTCAAGACTATGTGCAAGTTAGCCTAGAGGTCGCCAAGGAAAACATCGCCCCTTTCGCGAAAAGCCTCTTTGCCGAGTATCGAACAAACCTAGCAACGATGGTAGGCGCTACCCCGCAATAGAGGCAGAGGACGATAACCTGCTAGTGTACTTTAGACTTTGCAAAGCCGGGTACGCCCGGTCGATAGCGGACGCGGCCGAAATGGACGCTAGAACGGTTTTACAAGCGCTTGCATATGAAGGTTTTTGCGGTGATTATGAGCAAGCATATGTTGATCTGAATTCTAAACGGGAGTGACCCAAGGTGAAAATCGGTGATTTATTTTTGGATATCGGTATCCAAGGCGCCGAAAAAACCATGGGTTCACTCACGGGCGTACAAAAGGGCCTCAAGGAAACTGCGTCCATGTCGCTTGAGGCCAAGGCCGCTCTAGTTGGTGTTTTCTACGCCCTAGAGCGGGTTTTTGCGCAGTCTGGCCAGCGCGGCACCGACCTAACGAATTTCAACACGCTACTAGGCGGCGGCACTCAAACCATCCAACGCTATATGTACGCGGCGCAGCAAGTGGGCGTAGCGAACAAATCGGTCGAGAGCTCATTTAAATCGCTATCCGCCACTATGACAAAAACGCTTATGGGCGAAGGGGCCCCAAAGGGTCTAGCGCAAGTGGCGCGGTTAACCGGCGGGTTTTCTAGGGAGGACGTCGATCGGTTCGCACGTCAACCGGAGTTACTTTTGCAGCGGTTATCGGAATACGCCAAGCGCGAAAAAAGCATTCCGCTTAGGAACGAAGTGCTAAAAAGCTTCGGCCTTGGTGATGATATGATCGCGGCCGTGTCAAAGGACGCCTTTAACCCGCAAGCGCTGGCCAAGGCGCCTACCTATAACGAAAACGAAGTAGCCAGCCTAAATAAATCCAATATCGCGTGGTCGAATTTAGGTACCACCATGGAAATGGCCTTTGGGCGCTTTAACGCGGCGCACGGCGGCCAGCTAGTTCAAGACTTGACGAAAATAACCGGCAAAGTGATTACACTAGCCGAAGCGTTTACCAAGCTTGCGGAAACCGGCCACTTGTTCGAATGGATCGGTAAAATGGTCGACGGTTGGTCTACCCTTATAGGGGGCCTAACTACGGCGGTTAATGATCTAAAGAAAATCACCGATGCGCCGCCTGATAAAAAAGGCGACGTAGCCAAGCAAACAGCGGCCGAATATGCTTCGGCATACCCCGCGCTAATTGCGTCCATTGTCTCAGCGGCGGCTGGCATTGGTGAGCTCTTTACGGGTGGTGATTATAAATCGACCACTACGCCACAACAGCAAAAGCAATTTGAGGCAGCGTTAAAAGGGCTTGGCGCGAACAATAACGGCAAGCCGGAAGCCGGCCTTATGGAGTTTTTGAAAACACCACTTAAGATCAGCGTCGAGGACGGTAAGATAAGCGTCCATCCGATCATCGCCGCCCCCGGTGCGGCGCCGGCCCCGGCGGTTAAAGGCGCCCCAGCGGCGGCGCCGCGTACCTACCAAGCCCCGAGGGCCGCGCCGGTCACACCGCCCGGAGCCCCGCCGGCGGGGTTTAAGGGCGCTTCGGCTGCGCCCTCGGCCGCGCCGCCGGCGGGGTTTAAGGGCGCTTCGGCTGCGCCCTCGGCCGCGCCGCCGCTTCGCCTAGTGATGCCGCAATCGCCGCTCATGCCCACCCCAAAATCCATTGTGCCGCCTATGCCGGCCGTTGCTTCGGCCGGGGGCGGGAACACCCAAAACGTTAATGTCAGCCAAAGCCTGAATTTCCAACACGACGGGACGGACCCTAAGAAAACGGCCGATTCCGTCAAAGTAGCCGTACAGCAAACCTACCGGCAGATGTTTGCACAGGGGCAAGTCACCTAATGCCAAATTTATCGGCCCTAGGCCCGATCACAACCACGGCAACAGCACTTTCTAATCTGGTGTTAGTATCGCCGCAATCGACCATCGGCTATCAGCCACAAAATGACCCAGACGACGATGGAACAGTGTCAACAGCGGCGCAGCCGGCGGCGTTGCTGTTTCACTATGAGGGCGAACAGACTGCATTACTCGAAAGCGATATCACCGACCATTATGTTGAGGACAACACCGCAAGGCAAGATCAGATTGCGCTAAAGCCGGTCATCATCACTACTCATGGCTTTATTGGCGAATTAAACGACGTCACCCCGTCTTTTTTAAAGCCGGTGAAATTTGCCGCTGATAAACTCACTACCATTGGCGCATATGTACCGAAAATATCGGTCACAGCGCAGATAGCCTACGCCGAAGCATTCCAGCTATATCAGGTCGCCCAAGCGGTAAAAAATTCGGCGGTGAGCGCTTGGAATAACCTCACGGGGCAAGGCGGCGAAAGCGTCATCAACGGCCAAGGTGTTTTATCGCCTGAGGCAAACCAGAATAAACAGCAAGTAATGTTTCAGCAATTTTACGGCTATTATTCTAGTAGACAACTTTTCACCGTCCAAACACCGTGGGCGGTTTTTCAGGATATGGCGATCAAATCGCTAAGAGCAATTCAGGACGCATCGACCGATGTTATAACCGATTTTGAAGTGACGTTTAAGCAGATAAGAACTGCGTCCACCACTACGGGCAGCCTAAGTGCCACGCTATCGGGCCGGGCGAGCGCTCAAGGCGCGGCGGCCACGAACCTTGGGAGCTCGTCGGGGGCTGCGTCCACTTCGCTACCTAGTGCGCTTAGTTCAATGGGGGCGCCCTAATGTACCTGATTCAGCAAATCACGTCTAACCCCCTGCAAACTAGAACGCTGGTGTTACAGGACGGGACTTCGTTTGATATGACCATTTACTTTCGGCCTATGCAGCTTGGTTGGTTTATCAATTCGATAACCTACCAGACTAAATTTATTTTGCGCGGTATGCGCATCACGAATTCGCCGAATATGCTTAACCAGTTTCGCAATAAAATACCCTTTGGGCTTGGCTGTTTTTCTGCCGGAAACAGGGAGCCTAGCCAGCAAAAGGATTTTTCCTCGGGGGCCTCTCAGCTATATATCCTTAGTGCAGCCGAAGTAGCGGCATATGCGGAATACCTAACGAAGTGATTAAATTTGGGCGAAATTACTTACTATCAATTGAAACCGCAAGCGGCAAAACGATTAAGATCGGGCCGCCTTTCACGGTCGAATTTGATATAACGCGAAATACGCTAACCTCGGCTAACGTTGCGCAATTTCGTGTCTACAATTTATCGCCTGAAAACCGTAACCAGATACGCTTTAACGTGTTTGACACCGGGATTTTTCGCGGTCTAAAATTCGAGGCCGGATACGGCTCGGACTTAGGGATAGCCTTTAGCGGCGGTATTAATATTGCTTGGTCGGTACGTGAGGGCGTCAATTTTATTAGCCAAATAGAATGCTTTGACGGTGGTTTTGCTTTCGCCAATGGGACTACTAACCAACAATTTCCGGCCGGCGTTGCGCAAAAATCGGTGATCGCCGCAATATCTAAGGACTTGCCGCACACTAGCACCGGGGCCATTGGGTCATACCCTGGTGTTTTAAGTAAGGGCAACGCCTATAGCGGCAACACTGGGAAAATCCTAGATGAGCTCACGGGCGGCGGGGCGTTTATCGACAATGGGATTTTTAACGCACTCAATTCTAACGAGTACATAGCCGAAACAAACGATATCACCGTCATAAATACTGAATCAGGCTTACTCGGTACGCCGATACGCGAGCCGTCGGTGGTGCGATTTGATATGCTTTTCGAGCCGCGCTTGAGCGTAGGCCAAAAAATAAATCTGCAAAGCGAAACCGAGGAAGCATACAACGGTGTTTATAAGGTTACGGGCGTAAAGCACCGGGGCGTTATATCCGGCGCCGTATGTGGTTCGGCTATCACCACCGGGGAATTCTTATTTGACCGTGTTCTAGTGGGAGTGCCGCCGGTACCATGAGCATAAGCATAACCACCGTCCGCAACAATATCGTACCTAACGAGCCAAGTCTTAGAGACGTTTTAAATTTACTGAAAAAAGAGATCAACCTAGATCTAAATTCACACCACGTTGGTACTATCCAATCGTTTAATCCGCTAACGCAAACCGCGCAAATCACGATAAATTATAAAAAGACCATTTTTAAATATGATGCGGTCACTCAGGGCAACGTACCAACGCTGCTAGACTACCCGACCGGCCTAGATTTTCCCGTGATATTCCTTGGCGGCGGTTCGTCGTCTTTGACATTTCCCGTGCAAAAGGGCGACGAATGCCTGGTGTTTTTTAACGACCGGGATTTAGATAACTGGTTTCAAGGCGGGGGCTCTACCGCCGCCAACGCGACCGGGCGCCTGCATTCGTTTTCCGACGGCATAGCGCTGGTAGGGCTTCGGTCGCTATCGAACGTGCTGACCCAGTTTGACGGTGATAGGGCCGTGTTTCAAGCGGGCCCTAATGCCAAGGTAGCGGTAAGCGATAGCGCGGTGGAAATTGAATTTGGCGACGTTACCCTAGTCGTTAACGCGGCCGGTATCGCCATGACGCAAGGGAACACCACTAGCGGGCTTGACGGGACTTCGGCTAGTCTGGCCTTTGGGACTAATTCGAAATTTACCGCGACCACCGGGGCCGCAACGGTCGCGCACGGGTCCAACACTTTAGTCGCTGATTCTAGTGGTGTTAAAATGACCGGCGGGACGGCCGTAGTCCAAGCGGATTCGGCCACTAGCAAAATAAAGATTAATAACGGGTCGGGTAATCTCAACACCTTGTTGCAAAGCTTGATGACTCAATTACAGACTTTGACAACGCAGATAGCGCTACTCACCGTCACCTGTACGGCTCCCGGTAATCCGAGTTCGCTCCCGATTAATGCGGCACTCATAACAGCGGTAGGTACTCAGATCGGCACCATTGCCACTAGCCTAGGGAATTTACTCGAATGACGAAGGTACGCGCCGTCGATGGTGATAATGACTGGCTTTTCGGCAAAGGCTTAAACGACTACTATGCCAATAATGACGCCATTGCGCAGAACGTCAAAACCCGGCTGCAAAGCTTTCTAGGGGATTGCTTTTTCGACATCGGCGCCGGGCTAGACTGGTTCAATTTCCTTGGGTCGAACGTGACCGACCAAACGGCTTTAAACCTCGCCGTTAGTGCCGTCATACTCAACACCGAAAACGTAACGGCCTTGCAGCAACTATTAATTGGCCTTGACGTTGACCGAAATTTGACGATTAAATACAAAGCGAAAACAATCTATTCCACCATATCCGGGCTAGTAAATCCGATCAATTCGCCTAACTAGCCCCATTAGCTACACCGTTGGAAGCGGCGGGAGTGGAGCGACTAACGGCGGAAACGGCGCGGCCGGCATTATCATAATCGAGGAACATTACACCTAAGGGCTCGCTATATGCCAAACATTTTAGACGCATTCGGGCTACAGACCACCACCGCGCCCGAACTAACCACCGATCTGCAAACAAAATTTAAGCAGATTTACGGCGCCGATATTAACGTTGATTCCGATACGCCCGATGGGCAATTAATTTCTGTTTTTGTGCAAGCGACTATAGACGTTTTGGACTTGCTAACTCAGATATTTAATTCATTTGACCCAGACAACGCCATTGGCGTGGTGTTAGATCAGCGCGTTGCGATCAATGGCATACAGCGTCAAGCGGGCACTTATACCGTTACGCCCATTACCATTGTCGTTAACCAATCGCTAAACTTGTACGGCCTAGATCAAACGGCGCAGCCAGTTTACACCATTGCCGACAACGCAGGGAATTTGTGGGAGCTAACGACCACTCAACTAGGCGTCAATAGCGGCACCCACGTTTACGATTTTAGGGCGGCCGTGCCCGGTGCGCAGCTAACGATACCAAACACCATTAACGTACCGGTGACAATTGTACTCGGAGTGGTATCGGTCAATAACCCTACCACTTATACCACGCTAGGGATTAACGAGGAATCGGACGCGGTTCTAAAAATCCGTCGGCAAAAATCGGTATCACTGGCCTCTCAAGGATACTACGCCGGTCTACTCGCGGCCCTCACGAATATTAATGGTGTATCATCGGCCTATATTTATGAAAATCTTACCGACAACACCAATAGCGACGGGGTACCGGGCCACTCTATATGGGTCATCATCGCCGGAACGGCGGACGCTTCCGCAATTGCTAACGCTATTTACACTAAGCGTAATGCCGGATGCGGTATGTTTGGTAGCACCACTTATACGATAACGCAAGTCGACGGCAGCCCGTTCGTTATTTTTTGGGATAGCGTTGCAACGCAGCCGCTATTTATCGCCTTTACAGTGTCATCTCTTAATGGCACCACGCTACCAAATATCGCCGCAATTAAGACGTACCTAGTCGCCAATTATGTGCCCGGCGTATTCCAGGAAGTGGACATAAATGGCCTCGCAACACTGGTACAAAAGGCCGATTCTAATACGCTAGTAACCGGCGCGGGATTTTCTACGGGGCTAGTTCAAACTCTAGCCTTTTCGGCCGTCGCAGCCAGCGGCACTTTTACCATATCGTATAATGGAAATACTTCGGCCGCGATTAATTGGAATGATTCGGCCGCGACTATTCAGACTAATGCCAGGGCAGTAGCGGGGCTAGGTAGCGTAGTCGTCACCGGGTCAATTGCTTCGCAATCGGTGGTGTTTACTATCCCGACGGGCGTTCTAGGGCTTATTGCCGCCCCGAGCAATTCGCTCTTGACCGGCGGCGCGGTAGCCATAGCGCTTACATTCAGCGAAGCCTATGCGAATACGCTAACACCGTCGTCTAAGCGTAATCAATTTGTAGTGACGGCGGATAAAATAGTTATACTGCCAATGCAGCTACTCCCGGTCACTTCCCTAATTGTTCATGCTACCACCCAAAATTTCACCGCTCTAGGCGGCTACGGCCCTAACGTCTTTAGTTTTGTCGCGAATAACTCTGGGGGCTCTATTAATTCCTCGTCGGGGCTATACACCGCCGGGGCCGTGACGGGCGTAACCGATACGGTGAAGGTAACGGAAGCATTCGGTAACACGGCTACTGCAACCATTATGGTGACATAATGCTAGGTATTTCGATAAAACACGGGATAGGTCTAGGCGACGGGATACAATTTTCGTCGGCGCCTGAAAACTATTTTAGGGCGACCGGCTTAAAACTGGTAGACGTTAGCCGGCCGTGGTTTTTCGACGCTAATCCTTTTGTACTTAGACCCGAGGACGGCGAAATAATACCCGAGAGAGTAGTTGAACTATGGAATTTTTGCCCGACTAAATACCCTTGGCCCCGGCCAAGGCAAGCGCATCAACCGCAAGTCTACCACTCAAACGCGGAAATTTGGGCGGCCGTTTTTGGTGTTCCACAACGCCTAAATCGCCCTCGGCTCTACCGTTTCGAGGATTATGATTTTTGCGAAAGGTCGATGATCCTTTTCCATGTGGACGGAAAAAGCCATGGGCGAATGCCGGACCACGTTATAGAACACGTTTTGCATAAGTACCGGGCGACCGGCCAGCTTTTTGCGATCGGCGCAGCGGACCCTAAAATTGATATTCCATATATCCGAACCGAATCGCTATGGGAGCTAGCCCAAGTCATTTCGCGGTCGCGAATGCTCATCGGTATGGATAGCGGCCCCGCTTGGATCGCCGCTTGCTACCCGGACGTGGTAACGAAAATACTTCGCTCGAAGCCCTCTATAGACGTGCTTCAAAAAGATTGGATACCGCTTGCGATTGATAACATACACTCGCATTGGGATGATAGGTGTCGGATGATCTATAACCCTACCGAGGAAAGCGTGGGATTCACCACCACGTTTAAGGACATATGACACCACTAGAGCTAGTCCAATATTACGCGAATTTGCTCATCCTGCAATATAACGGGCTGCGCCGTGCGGCCGGGACGGTTGGCGCTTTTGCGTCCGGTGTACTCGCCCCGCAAACGACCGTCCAATCGGTGGTGTTTTCTGCAACACCAACGGCGGGGGCTTTTAGCTTTGAGTGGACTATATACTCTACCGCTTCGATTGCTTACAACGCTTCGGCGGGTACAATACAGACACGGCTAAGGGCTATTCCGGGGCTCGGTAGCGTGGTCGTTACGGGCTCAATTGCCGCCGGGCTCACCGTCGTTTTTACCGGCGTAGTGCCCCCGGCCGATTCACTCGCTATTGCTGCTAACACACTCACGGCCTCGGCCGTTCCGGTCACTGGCACCGTCACCGAAACGGACGTAACACTACCTTTTGCTATTCAGGACGCATTTAATCTCACCGGGGCGAACCTAGCCGTGGGTGTGCAGCTAGATACCCTTGGGAAATATGCGGGCGTGTCGCGCACCGGCCAGGGATTTACTACCGAAATAACGCTAAGTGACGCCGATTTTTATAAATTAATCCAACTAGCGACTGTGAAAAATAGCGCCGGGAGCTCCTTAGCGGATATTCAAAATCTGCTATACCGGTTTTTTCCGGGCGAAGTGCTGGTGTTTGACTACGCCAACATGCACATGAGCTATCTAATCTCAACGGCGGTCGGCTCGCAGGATTTAGTCCAGCTATTTGTGACCGAGGGCCTGCTACCCCGGCCCATGGGCGTACAGCTTGCGGGCGTCATTTACGCGCCTATCATCAATAAATTTTTTGGTTTTGGCACTTACTTCCAAGCGGCATTTAATAGCGAACCGTTCAACCGCTATAACTCGTACCATACCGATTGGCTGTTTTTGTCTTATGCACAATCCGCCGGCTTTTAATTAGGGGACATACCGTGTCAAAAATAGCGCGAAAAACTCAATTGGTGTTTGGCAGCACGGCGGGTGGTAATCAGATAGCGCAATTCGGATCACTAGCGGCCGGTTCGCCAGTTTTTTCTACTGACCCGGACGTTATACAGGGGCTATCCAATTACCTAGTCGGGTGGTTCGGTGGCGCCGTTGGCGCTTACTCACCGACTATCGAGGACATGAACGCCCTTTGTTATCTGTTTGCGCGGCAAATTGCTTACGGTTTCCAAAGCGGCATACCCGAATGGGATACGGGTACGACGTATTATATCGGTAGTTTTGCCAGCGACGGTGTAGGCGGTATTTACGCCTCGCTCATCGACTCAAACACCGGCCAGGCGCTATCGGACGCATCCAAATGGCGCAAAGTCACGGGTAGCGCTTCGGTCACTCTTGACCCGTCCACCCAATCGCCCTACACGCTGACGGCGGCCGACAACGGTAAAACTTTCCTGGTGAGCTCCAATAACGCAGCTATGACCTTTATTTTGCCGGCGGCAATTGCTAGTTTCAGTTTTCAAACCGTCGATAAAGACCAAAACGCAGCGACTAATAACATCACCATTCAACGCGCCGCTAGTGAGCTCTTAGAAGGCGTTGGCGCGAATTTCACCGAAGCGGCCGACGGCGGCGCATGGAAGTGGTTGTGCGACGGAACAAACTGGTATTTGACTACTTAAAAACGGGGCGGGTAAATAATGGGCGCGAAAAACCTCACTAGAAAATCATTTTCAATTATCAATGGCCAATATTGGACGGCCCCAGGTGGTGTCAAAACTGTTAGGGCCAAAGTATATGCCGCGCTCTACCCGCAATTAATTGGCGGTTCGGGGTATTTTATGGCGATCACTTCGCCTTATATATCGGCTTCGCAAGGGAGCGCATGGTTCGGGTGCGGGCATAGCGCGAATTTAAACGTGGGTTTTGGAAACTGTATCGGCACGGGCGGCGGTAGTTCGCCGCTGCTAGTTACGAGCATTCCCACTATCACCCAAATAAGCGCTAACTCGTCGGGGTTTTCCCATTCGATTGCACTTGATAACGGTGGTGCTGCCTACGCTTTTGGCACGAATGTTTTTGGCCAGTGTGGCACTAATAACACCACCGGGGCTGAGTCGGTTTCGGCTGTTGTTACCGGGTACCGCTTTCGGCAAGTGGCGGCGGGCTACCAGTATTCGCTGTTTATCGACGGCCCCGGCAATCTATACGGCTGCGGTAATACGGTCGGTTCGGGGCTTGGGTCTATTGGTAGTACGCCGGTACTTATAGCCACGGCGCAGCTATTTTCATTTGTCGCCGCCAACGGCTCATCTAACCTCGCGATCAACGCTTCCAACGGCGCCGCCTACGCATGGGGCGTCAACACTTCCGGGGCGCTTGGCACGGGTAGTGCTACTACGCCGATCGCCTCACCTACCCTAGTGGTGGGTGGTCTAGCCTTCAAATATGTGACCACCGACGGCGCTTCTACACCGTCGTGCTACGGGATTACAACGGCCGGTGATATGTATGCATGGGGCAACAATGCCAACGGCCAACTAGGCGACGGTAGCGTAACGTTTCGCTCATCGCCGGTTTTAGTGTCGGGCGGGCTCAAGTGGCTTGAGGTATCGGCCGCGCCGGGCTCGGTGGTTGGACTTGCGACCGATAGCCAAGCTTACACTTGGGGGGCGAACACTAACGGGCAGCTTGCGCAAAACGACGTAGTGCCCCGCTCAACACCAACGCTAGTAACGGGCTACGGGAAATTTGTGCACGTTTCCATGGCGGGGTATAGCGCCAACATTGCAAGCCCCGTCGCCGTGAGCGGCCGGGGTACAGCGTATTTTATGGGCCCCGGTGGGTCCGCTATATACGGGGCCGGTGATAATAGCTTCGCGCAGCTTGGGACAAACGGCGCGACTACGGCGGATAAGTCCACGCCAACGCTAATGTCTACCCTACCTTTTACGACCAATATTGTACGGGAAAATTTTGTTGCTGAGCTCGATATTACGGTGACGCCGGGTAGCACATACACCGTTACGGTGGTCGATAACAATATCAGGTTAACTGACTTTTCAAGTGGTGTTATTGTCCCCGTCTATGCCGGCCCCGCAAAAAACTTTAAGCTAGTTTTGGAGTATGACGCCTAAGATGGAAACCGAAGCACCAATGAAAACACCACTCAAATCAGCCGCCGACACTGTAACGCTACCGGCCTTTGAAATTCCCTCGTTTCGCACGGCCGCCGCAATCGAACGCGGCACCGAGCGCAATTTAATTTTTGTCACTTGGGGCGGTCTAGGTGACGTTATTTGCTCGGAGCCCACCATCCGTTTTGCTATGCGCACGTTCAAGGGCTGCGAGTTTTCGCTTGCGACTAATCACCCAGAGCTATTCGAGCATTTAAAATTTAAAGACGTTTTCGATCTGACCAAAGGCGCCCCACTATGGGATAAATACCACGCTTTTGAAATGATACGTTCGCCCGAAAGCCTGCAATGGCAATTTATGAGTCATATGCTGATTAATGCCGTGGACTTTCCGGCCCTTTGTGCTTTTCGGTGTCAGATACCCGTCGAACAAAAAGAAGTGACGATACAGCCTAGCGAGCTAGATTTTTACAACGCCTTGCGAAAAACGAGACTAGGCGAGCCCGATGCGCTCGCGGCTTCGGTAGCCGTCCACGCCGGCCGGCATTGGCAGTCTAAGACTTTTCCGAAAACGTGGTGGGACGATACGATAGGCGGCCTAGCTGAAAAATTCAATGTGGTGTTGATCGGCGGCGATACCGATGACAACAGGGGCACCGTGGACGTGGACGCCTCTAATGTTTGGTGTGACGCCCGTAATAAATTGTCCATTATGGAATCGGTCGCACTACTACAGATGATGCCCGCCCTGGTTACAAACGATTCGGCCCCGCTCCATATGGCCGCGACGGGTGACGCTTGGATTTTCTACGTTGCGACCTGCAAGCATCCTGATTTTATTTCGCATTGGCGGCGTGGCCGTTGGGCTTGGCGCATGGTGAACCTCGGGCGCGGCGGCATATGGGAAGTTTTAGACAATTGCCCGAATAAGGCCGAAAAAGTAGAGGCCGAAAATGTACCCGAGGATCTTTTAATATCTTGGCTACCGCGCCCGGCCGAAGTGCTATCGGCTGTTTCAGGCGCTTTGGTTAGGCCCTGCTAGGCAAAGCTTGCCCGGTTTTCTGAAATACCGCCCCGGTGTAAAATGGTGTCAAACCACTAGCACCGGGGTTTTTTGGTATGGAAGAAATTATAAAATCAACCGGTCTAGCGGGCCTGCTTTCAGCGGTTACGGTCATGAGTGCCTTGCACCTTATGGCCAAACTGGCTGAATTTTTTTGGCAATTTCGGGAGAATAAAGACAAAGTAACGGCGACGGTTATCGAAAACCTATCCGATGCAGTAAAGTCTAACACCATCGCGACCGAAAAGCTTGACGGTAGGCTAAAGGAAGTCGAACAGCGACTAGCCAACGGCCCGAAATTCAAGCTTGAGCTAAAGCGCACTCATGCCGCTTTGAAAATGCTGGCCGGCGAAAAGTGGGAGGGGATCAAAAAGCGCGTACTAGACGACGAGGACGGGCCGCCATTATGATCGAGTTTTTTGAAAATGCCATAGTTTACGTTTTAGAAAACGAAGATGGTTACGTCGACGATAAAGACGACGGCGGCGGTGCGACAAATCACGGCATAACCCGTGAAACTTTAAGCACTTGGCTTGGGCGCCCGGCCAGCCCCGAGGACGTGAAAGCACTTACCCGCTATGACGTGCTACCAATTTACCAGGAGTATTTTTGGAAACCGTTGCGGTGTGATAAGATCACCGTACCCCCGCTAGCTACGATAATCCTAGACGCTGGTGTTTTATTCGGCGTTGCCACTTCCGCCCTGTTTGCGCAAAAAGCGGCCATAGCGTGCGGCGCCAAGCCAACGGCCCTTGACGGTGTGATAGGTAGCACCACGCTTGCGGCGATTAATTCCACTTCGGCCGCGTGCTTGGTCCCTCATTTTCAAGCGCTGTTGTTAAAACGTATCGCCCGCATTATTGAAATTCAGCCGAAAAGTAAAAAGTATCAAGCCGGTTGGGAAAGCCGGGTTAACGCTTATTCACTTTTGCTTAAGGGGGCATGAGACTTATGGGGAAATTCAGAGAGTTTTTGTTGACGATTTTTTGCATTTTTTCGTTTTGCTTAGGTATGTCAGACGTGGCCATGGCTTTCACGCAAGGCGACGGGTCGGCTGATTTTTTCGCGCAAGTCCTCGCAGTAGCCAGCACTATTGGAGGGCTTGGACTTTTTGCAAAAATCAGCGCAGTGATTATGCTGCTAGTAGCAAGCTTGAAAGTCGGGGTATTTCGTCAAGCGGTGTGGTCAAAACTCGGTTGGGCGCAAGTGCTGGTAGCGCCTGCGCTCGGCCTTTTAGCCGGTATCCTCGGCCTCGGAGCGGGCGGCGCGGCGATCACACCGGCCCTAGTGTTTGCCTACGTAGTCGCGGGCGGCGGCGCGGTATTCCTGCATGAGCTCTTAGACGCGATCAAATCGGTGCCCGGTATCGGGCCGGTCTACCTTGCCGCGATCGACACCATTAGCCGGGCTCTAGAGGGCTCGACGGCGCAGCGGGGGCTTTAATCAAAGTGTTCGCTTCATTAGCGGCGTCGATATCAAAATCAGGAACGTAAACGGCAGACACGACGTTAATCCTCTCTCGTCAAAGTTTGCAAAACGGCGCCGGCAATTGTCCATGCTGGTGCCATAGCATTAACTCGTAATCGTATATCGCTATGGCTTGCCTATAGAGGAATTGCGCATGTTCTGCACCACGGCTTAGGATGCACATACGCTCCCAATATTGGACATTTACGCGGGCGTTATCGACGTCTTTCTTAGTGCGCTGCTTAATCATGGCGCAGTAGCGTGGTGTTGGTTGGCCAGTGTCCAATAGCGGGCCGAGTACAAGCTGCACGCTTGGAAGGCGGCCAGGGCGCTTATGAACGGCTGGCCTAGCGGGTTTTTGTTCCACGGTTTTCCGACGGCCGGGCGAGTTTCCATAAAGCATTGGAATTCGTCCGGCCCCACTTTATAGACTAAAAACCGGGTCAGCATTAAATTGCCGCCGCGAAGCGCTTCGATTTTAAACATCATGACCATTGGGGGCTAGTCCTCTTTCGTCAAAGTTTGCAAAACGGCGCTGGCTTCCCGGTGCAAATCGGTTAGTTGTTTTTTGATGATGACTAACTCCCGCTCAATAGCGCCGCCGCGACGGGCTAAATCGTCAATAGCACGGACTAACTGCGTTAGTGTAAATGCATCGGGCTTAAGTGTCGCCATTGCGGTGTCCTTTTTAGAATTGATTTACTGATTCCATCCGGGAAGACCTGCCAAGTATGAAGGTGAAAATAATTGATCGACGCTGAATTCCCAAAAATTGCCGGTGCTATCTGACACCGGGGCTAGGTCGGCTTCCATTACGTCCACGCCGCCCGTCGTGCTATGCCCCTTGTGCAATAAGCAGTGTCCGAGCTCGTGATACATGATGCGCGTCAACGTCAAATCATAAGGGCTATCTGGGTCGTATTTCCCGTACCTAGAAAACCGTGGGTCTAGGATATGTATTTCCGTCCATGTAACTGGCTTTTTCAAATTAGCAGAATTAATTTGCTGGCCTTGGCGGCATATGCCTAGCACGTCTTTATCATTTGAATCGCTACTACCATTGGCTAGATCAGCGTCCTTTTTAAATTCCATATCATTATCGAATTTCATGATGATTAAACGGTCTTGATCTTTTTGCGGAATGACAACACCACGGGTGGCGGCGTCATCTAAAAACCGAAAATAGATTTTTTCTAGGCGGGAGTCGATCGACGCGCCTGGCATTTTTTCGACCACGCCGCAAGCGCTGGTAAGGAATAGAAGAATCAGCGTCAATACTTGGTGTTTCATTTGCTCACCCCCATTTAAACCCACTTGGCCCCACAAAATGCCCCCGGATTCACACCACTTTGAGGTTTTTAGCTAAAACTTCGTGACGCCCAAATTCGGTCATAATAGAGGGGTTACATGGGAATCGCGAATCACCCACATAAACAACCGTGCCCACCACCGTCTCGCCCTCGTGACCTGGGTACATGGTGACAAACTGGACTTTCTGGCCGATTTTAAGTTTCATGGGGGCCTCGTAACTTTGTAGTCAGCTTGATTGCTGCTTACCTGCTTACCTAACCCTTATCGGCATAATCAGGAGAAAACTTTAGCCCTATTTACAACATTTTTTCAAATTGCCGATACGTTGTTTTTCCCGTATACGGGAACGTATCGGCATAATTGGGAAAAAACTTAAATTAGTTTATAGGGCATTGTTTCACATGGAACAATTTAGGCCGGGTAGCGGGTGGAAGTGGTGGTCCTTGGCCCGGTCGGCATGATGCGTGGCGGCCGATGCGCTATGTGTAGCGCGGCCTTTTTGGTAGCGGTCGCCTGACCACCCTTCGGCCTTGACCGGGCACCCCGACGCCCAGGCCGGGATATTGGCCATAAGTTGGCAGAATTGTTGAAGATTTGCCCACTTAGCATCGATGGGCCGTTCGGCTATGAGCTCATCATGCACCGATAGCACAATGCGCCATGGGCCCGCGTCCTCGATCTGTAGCATGGCCTCGGCCATTAAATCGCGGGCGATCGCTTGAATCACGTTTTCAGTTAGCTTGCCGCCGTAGGTTTTGGCGTTGACCCACTTGCGCGTTACAGCGTCCTCGCCGTAATGATACAGCACCGGCCGGGGATCGCCGTTACCCCACGGCGACGGCTCATGCACTACGCTAGGGTAGGCATAGGCCAGGCGCCTACCGCTTGGAAGCAGGCACCACAAAAACGGCCTAGTACCCCCCGAGGCCGTCCACTTAGTTGGCCCGGCGGTGAAGCTTTTACCGGGCTGTTGAACGGCGCTAATCGCCGCTTTTTCAAGCGCCCGCCACAAAACGACTACCGGCGCGTGTTCGGTTCGGTAGGTTTTCACCGCCGCATCGGCTAACTCGCGACTAACGGGATTTCCCTGCTTTGCGCAAGTGACCTGAAACTTGTCAACGCCCATAGAAAACCCGCACCCGAGTACGGCGCCCTTGCCTAAAAACCGCTGCGATTCATTTATGGTGTCTAGCGGGCAACCGTATATTTTTGATGCGAGCTCTTTATAAAGGTCGCGGCCTTCGACAAATGCGCGGATACCGTCCTTATGGCCAGCGGCCCAAAACAGTACGCGCACTTCGATACCCGCATAGTCGGCTACGTCAAAAACAGCCCCCTTGCTCGGTATAATCATGTTGCGCAAACAGCTGGAAAATACCTGCATCGGATTTTTATAAAACATGCGGACTAGATCTAAACTACCCTCGGCCAATATTTCGGATGCCTTAGTGGTGTTCTTAATAGTGCCACGCGGGAAGTTTTGCGGCTGAATACCCGCCCCGCCCCAGCGGCCGGTTGAGGCCCTATGATATACGAGGATATCGCGAAGCCGGCCGTCATGGCGCGAACGTAGTTCAAACACTTTATATTTTGCAGTAGACGCCATGGACACCGAAGCGCGAATTTCAAGTAAGCGTTTTGCCGTTTCGGGTAGTTCGACCGTAAGTGCTTTTTCGACGGTGGGGGCTGTTAGGTCAGGTAACACCACCTTTTCTAGGCGCAAGTAGTCTAGGACTTTGGCGACCTTTTTTGTGGTGGTCAAATAGCCGTAAGTCAATTCTTCGGTTTCGGCGTCAAGTGCTTTAGTTTCCTCGTCAACCATGGCCAGCACGTTTTTAACTAGCGTTCGGTCGACGTTAAAGCCCCGCAAATTAATGATCTGGTCTAGCTCCCACACTTTCCGCTCTACCGGGCTAAGCGGCGGAAGTAGCAAAAATAGCTCGGTTTCAACCGCTACGTCCGTTCTGCAATAGTCCATAAGCCGGGCGTATTCTAACGGGTCTGAGTGCCTGGTGTTGGTGTCTTTTTTACTGGCCTTGCGGGGCTTACACCATTTTTTCATAAGCTTATGTCCCGCTTCGTCTTTTTGGACCGATAGCTTAAGGGCGCTAGCCACGCCCTCTAGTTTGCGCGGGAGTGCCAGGGCGGACGAAAGCGCGGCCGTACATATCCAACGGCTCACCGGGATAGCTCTTATTTTGCTGCTTTTAGAATACATATCCTTGACGGCGAACACGTTGCGAGTTATCACTTGCTCAAATAGCGCATTGTGCGCGACCAGTATGATACTTGGATCTAAAAGAGCCTGCAAAAATCCCGTGAATTTGTCCCCGATGGCCCCGCCAAAATTACTGCAATAAGTCCTCTCACTCTTTAGAGTTTCAAGTGTACCGATTCGCCAAGCAACGCATAAGATCTCAGTAGAAGGATGGATACTGTACTCATAAGCTCCCACTTTCGTTAGATCGGCTTCGGAATAAGTCTCATAGTCCATGACGCAATACTTTTGGTTTTTGCGGGCCGTCGCATTTTTAAAGTCAATCATTTACAGCCCCATTAGTCTTTTGAACGCTTCTCGCGCTTGGGCCGGTACCACTGCGTTACCGAGGCATTTAATTCGCTCCACCCGATCGGAAACCCCATGAGCCACTCTACCCACGTCGGGTTCAAACTCCCACCAACCTTTTCCGATAACGGCCGAGCATTGCCTTGGTTGCCGTGGGAGCCCGACTTCCAATCCCCGGTGGTGGGCGTTGGCCATAGATTGCGCTTGGCCATGGTTTCCAGCGACGGCCGCACTTTGCCCACGCGGCCCGCCCCGCCGCCCTGGTTCGTCCCGTAACTCGACGCGCTTGGTGTTGGAAAAAACTCGGGGCAATTCACCTGCATTCCCAAAGAGGTCGGCCGTGTTTTTCCTTTGGATTTTGGATCGGTTTTCCCCTGCATCCGGGCTAGATATGTCTCGTAATTTTCCTCCCGGCCCCGCGCCGTTGGCGTAACCCAACAAAAACCATCTTTCTCTTTTGTGCGGCGCCCCCACGTCAAAAGCGGATAGCATATCCCACCGACTATCATACCCGAGCGCGGCCAATTCTTTCCCCACTCGTTCGCCGCCACGTGTCCTAATCGCCGGCACGTTTTCAAGGAAAACGAACCGGGGGCGTATTTCTGAGATGAGCCTGAATACTTCAAACACCAATCCAGATCGCTCGCCTGCCAAGCCTGCACCATTGCCTGCAACGCTGATATCCTGGCAGGGAAAGCCAGCGATAATAATATCAATGGGGGCGCTAAGCAAAGATCTAGTAAGCGTTCGAACGTCATCCCATATGGGCGCGGGCTCGATAAGCCCTTCCGCAATTCGTGATATAAGAACAGATTGAGCGTAGGCGCTTGCTTCACAATACGCGATGGTTTTAACCCATGGTCTAAGCGCAAGGGTATTTCCGCCGATGCCGCTAAATAAGTCCAGACCATTTATGCGCCCTTCCACCTTAGTCACTCCGTTTTATACCCGCCCTGTACATGTCGGCGTCTAGTTTGTCCGCTATGTCGCGCAGCATGACAGGCACTAGAATAGCGTTAGCCGGTTCTAGCTGCATACAAAAGCTAGGGCCCCTCGCGCCGTCTAGCACTACTAATATCCCTTGCCTCGCATCGACGTCTTTTAGCGCTTGGCTTAGTTGATAATCGTATTTTCCGGGTCCGAGTGTCATATGGTAGAGGGCCCTTTCGGCGTCGCTAAAGGCGATGTGTGCGAATGCGTTGACCCACTCTAGGCGCGGGTCGATCGAAGTGCTAGGGCCGCAAACGGTATTGCGAGAAGAATCGCTGCATACAATGCCGCACTTTGAGCAAGTTAGCCAACCGCCATTTACCTTCCACGAATTGACCCATGTATGATTCATTTTCTAACTACCATCTTTTAGATAAATTCGGTACGCACTAAACACCACGCTAGCAAAGCAAAGTAGCATCCAAATAACCCAGGCGAGCATAAATGCTTTGTTAGCGCGGGCGAAGCGCTTTAGTTGACGCGGCGTAACTATCCTACGCTGCATCACGGTGGGGGCTAGGCCGTTCGGCTTTGGTGTTTTATTTGTCATCGCCTAATCCAAGTATATAAAAGAATGCCAAGTGCTATGCCCACAAATAAAAATGACAATTCGTGCAGCGTCATTTTTTCAATTCCGGGTCTAAGGGTTTTCCATGGTGTTTTCTAAAACCTATCGTGTTGCTATCGCCCACGCGATTATAAATACTCCAAAGGCAACAGCGCCGCCAAAAAGTATATCTAGTGCCAATTCCTTCATATGTTTTAAAATCCTAAATCGTAGGACTCTTCGCCGTCCGTTTCCTCGTCGTCGTCGCTTTCCAGGGCGCCGAAAACCTGATCGGCTGGCAAACGGCCGCTAAACGGTTCGCCGTCTCTCACCTTTTGGATGTTTTGCAGCCAAAAAGAAACTCCCTTATTTCCTGAATTATCGAAAGCAGCCGCCATAACCTCGGCATGGGCATAACAGCCGGCATAAAAATCATCCTCGCTAGTAATCGGCCGTAGCCGTTGGTCAACTAAATTGGGCTGCGTTTTAGAGCGGGCAGTAATGAAAATGGTACCCTCGTAGCCGTCTACGTCCGATTTTTCCTCGCCGTCTCTAAACGGCATTTTCAGGTTACGCGGCCACTTCGTTTTATCCTTGCCCCACTTTTCCACGGCCGCATAGAACGCTGCACGCTTGAGCGAATTCTTTTGACCTTTGGCCGGCTTGCCAAGGTCGATGTCTTTATCAAATAACATCACCACCGAATATTCGGCCTCCTTACCCTCAAAAGCCTTGGGCTTTAAAATCGCTGGAAAACTAACGCGAAAAACGGGAGTGATCACCTTGCGAAGCTGTAGGTCTACTTTTTCTGCCATGGCTGTTTTTTCCTTCCGGGTGGTGTTTTAACTACTTCGATATCTATAACGCTAAACACATTAGCGATTGGATTAGTCTTAGGCCGTTTATCCTTGGCCTTAACTAAGTTCACGCCGCTACTCTCCTTAACGGTATGCATTGCCAGCCAGTCGCTCATGCCGTCAAATTGCTTTTCTATTTGCGCGGGCGAAAGGAGTTTAGGCTTTGAAAAAGCTTCGTCGCCTAAATGGCGCCTAAGTATCGAGGCCGATTTATCGGGATTGGCCCACTTCCTTTGAGCCCGCTTTTCTACCAGTTTATAGCCGTGGGGCTCCCTACCGCGCATGGCCTCGCTCATGGCAAAAGAACGTACTTTTTCAATCCATGATTCTAATTGGTCGCACCCGTCAAGGATGGTGCCCAAGTCTTTTTGGCCTACCATTTTTAGTTCGGGCACGGCCTCGATGCCGCTCATGTCGCTAAAGACTACCTGCGCCTTTGCTAGCCCGCCGCCCTTGAGCTCGGGACATACAACACCAGCGGGGCACCATTTGCACCAATCGCCGGCCCTAAGGGGCGCTTTTCGGTCGCCCGTCGCCATAACACCTTCGCGAAATATATCCTTCCACGCTAAGATTTCGGCCATGGGCATGACCCTAGAGCGAATGGGGCCGTTCGGGTGAAAAGCGCGGGGCTGAATTACGACTAGTTCGACTTCGCTAAAGTTATGCCCGTACTCATAGGATAGCCCTAGGCCGTAGTAAGCTAGCTGCGAATTGGCGCGGCCGTCATCGTCATGGACGTCCACCGCTACGCCGGCCCCGTACTTGTAATCAATCACCACTAGGCGGCCAAAGTCCTCAATGATCGCTGAGTCGACGGTGCCAAACTGTTTTGAACAGGTGAACAGCGAAGCGTCCACGCGCCTTTCAGAGATCACCTCAGCCCCTTCCGGGGCTTTTTGCATGATCCAACACACTGCGTCAAAGGCGTGATTTATCATTTCCTCTGAAAAATGCTTCCTCGATATCGACATAGCTTGCGGCAATTGCGCATAGTTTTTAAGCAAAAATTCAAAGCAAGCATGGGCCTTAGTACCTTCGGCCGCGTACACTGATTCGGGCAAGGGCGGCAAGTTTTCACAAAGGTTTATGCTACCAGGGCAATTTAACCAGCGCTTAGAACCAGACGCGCTAAAAAGAGCATGGGCCTTTTTTTCGTCCTTTTCCGAACGCACCGTTTTTGCCAATATAGCATTTAGCTCCGCGTCTAGTGCCGCCCTCACGTTACGCATACTTTGCCGTTGCCCCGAGGAATTTTGAAAGCGCTTTTTCTGCTTCCTTAATATCCCTGAAATGCTCTTTTCTCACCGTTTCGGCCTTGGCCTCGAATTCCTTCCACTTCGCCTTAAAGTCTTTTACCTGTTCGGCAATTTCGTCTCTGACAATGCGGATTGCTTTTTTAACCGTGATTGCTTCCCTCTTCCAAGCTAGAGACGGTATCGCGGCGTTGTTCACTTCGATCACGTAGCTAGTGGCAAACACCGTACTCGCCGGCACCACGTCAAACAAATCGGCCAAGGCGTTAAACGCCGCCGCCTTGGCGTCTACCTGCACGTCATGCTCTAGCCCGGCCGCTGGTTCGTTAAACCCGGCACCGCTGTTTCGAGCGACCAAAAAAGCAACATGGTTTTCCAGGGCCTCGGCTGCTTCGATGCGCGAATTAAATAGCCGGTACTCACTGGCTGCTAACTCGCGGCTAAATTCGCCGTGGTTGTCCAGCGCGTCAACGCCGGGTATCGGTTGGGTCACGTCCGGTTTTTTAACGGCGATAAATTTGCCGGTCACTAGATCAACCACTCTTGACGCTTTCGACTTTTTAAGCGTCGATGCAGCGGCCGTCGACCGGGCTTTTTTCTTTACGATTTTACCCTTGGCTTTTTTCGCCGCCGGCTTTTTGGTTTTTACAGTCTTTTTCTTTTTCGTCTTAGAGCCCGGCGGACGGCCGCGCCTTTTCTTTTTTGGTCTGCCCATGGCTATTTACCTTTCCGTGGTGTTTTAGATAGCTCAACTAAAAATGCTGCAAACTTAGATTCTGGTAGGTCGCGAATTCCTTTAATCTTGAATTTCGCTAGAACGCCCGCCGCCGCGTCACGCCCGTACTTCTTAGAGTAAGTATGGAGGGCTGGCAAAATATCGCCGTCAATGTCTAGCTCGGCAGTGTCCTCGGCTTCGGCCTCGTCGTCACATTCACTCTCGTCGGCACTCTCGCTCTCGTAGTCGTCAATAACCGGGGCCTTTTTTACTTTGGGCGCGACCATCGGCGCAGCGGACGTTTTAGGCGGACGGCCCCGGCTGCGCTTCGGCGCCTCAGGTTCGGCCTCGAAGTCAGCTTCAGCGTCCTGCCCCGCGTCCTCGCTAAAATCATCGACCTCGGCTAGTTTTGCTTTGGCCCCCTTTGGCAGCACGTCAATAGTTTTTCCGAGTGGTGTCTCTTGGCGTTTTGCGGCGCCAAGGTATTCGCCGGAAGTCAAAGCGGCGCTAACGTCTTTAAGCAGGGTCAAACTCTCGTCGGTAGTCGATGCGGATAAAGTAAGTGAAACTTGCAGCGTCATTTTCCATTCCCCAAAAAATTAAATATGCTCAATAGCCGATCGCTTTTTTAATATCGCTTCGATCATGCTTTTGTCTACCGAATTTTTATAGACAAAATACTGAACTAGCACCGATTTATCCTGGCCAATCCGGTGCGCCCGCCCGCCGGCTTGGTCATTAACACCAGGGACCCAGTCGAATTCGACTAGCATGACCCGGTTTGCTTTTGTGAGCGTAAAACCTACACCCATAGCGTGGTAATTTCCAATAAATAAACGCGCATTGGTGGTCTGAAAAGTATTTACTAAATCATGCCGCTTTTTTACCGGGGTACTTCCCGTTATAATTAATGGTTTCCACTTTTTAAGTGCCACCGCCAGGGCCGCTATAACCTCGACATGATAGGCAAACAGCAAAATATTTTCCCGCGAATCACTCAAGACTGCGTTGACGTACTCGGCCGAGGGCCTGACCTTTTCCATGCCGACTAGGCGCCGGTAAGTAGCGGTATGCAGGGCCTCTGGTGTTTTATTTTCCGCTAGCGCAATTCGCTCTTTTAATTTCGTGCGGCCTTTATCGCCAAGGGCCGTCTTTACGGCTAAGTCCATCGCCGCTAGCTTGGGGCTCATATCGTCCGAGAGTATGAATAATTCCTCGGTGATCGGCGGGAGGTTAAGTAGCTCTTTTCTCAGACGTAGCATGAACGGCCAGCGCATACCGCGAACGCGCCATTGTAGCTCGCGCATGTTTGAGGCCCCGGAAAAGTCCCAACCAAAACGCCCCCTGAACCCGGCGCAGTATTTACGCCCAAAGTCAAAAACGCTCATATACTCAACGGTATCTGGGGCCTCGTTTGATAGGACGGTATAGAGCTCCATAGGCCGGTTTGGCATGGGCGTACCGCTCATGTATACGCGCCGGTAAAACAGCGGGGCTAGCTTGCTAAAAAGGGCCCTGGTGCGCTTTGATTTTGGCTCTTTAAACCTATGCGCTTCGTCCACTACCAGCGCACCGGGCCGAGCAGCTAAATAGTCTAAGACAAAAGGCACTAGCCTGGGGTGGTCTAAATACGAATCGGGAACAATTAAAACGTCAACGCCGGTAAAATCAAAAACCTTTGGCGCCCAAACTAGCAGCGATAAATAAGGCGCCCATTTTTGAAATTCGGCTTCGATGTTTCGCACTAAAAAGGGTGGTGTTATGTACACCGAAGGAAGCACCCAGCTAGCGAGTATGCACGCCGCTGTAGCCGTTTTGCCTAGTCCCGGATCAAGCCCCAGGTAGCAAGCACGCCTAGGCAACGCAAACGCTACTGAATCGCGCTGGTGCGCAAGTAAGCGCAAACGCTTATGGGCCGGTGTGTTCATAACGTCCGCTTGGGGGTCAAGTGTAACTTTTTCTAGTCAGCACTTTACACACACTCGGCCTTGGGAGTAAAACCATAACTCACTTTAGGCCCCGAAAAATTTGCTGTTTCCCCATTCCTCTATTGGAGCTCCCCGCACTCATGGCCAAAAAACGAGCATTGACCTTTCAAGAGTGGGCTACAAAATTCGGGGGCATAGCGGCCATTGCCGCACGCCTCAAATTAAATCATGGTTCGGTAAAGCGTTGGTACCTAGCCACGGGCTGGCCGAAGGTAAATCACATACGGGATTTAATCGAAATATCCGGTGGTGATTTAACTTTCGAGTCAATTATCGCGTCTACCGAACCAAAACTAAAGGCCCCGGTCGCAGTGAAAAGGGGGCGTGTAAATGCTAAATGAAGCAAAACGCCTTTACGATTTAGGCTTCGCCGTTCACTGGCTGCGCCCAAATTCAAAAGCCCCGCTCAATTCAAAATGGACCACCGGGCCGAGAGATAAATGGCCAGCACTTGAAAAAGCCTACCGCCCCGGCTACGGCCTTGGCGTTAGAACCGGCGAAGCGTCAAAACTCGCTTGCGGCAATTATCTAGCCAATATCGACGTCGATTTAAAATCGGGTGAAAAACACCACCGTGTTGAGGCCCTGGCCGAACTAGAAAAACACTTTCCGGGCCTCATGGAAAAAGCGCCGATTATTGAGACGGGATACGGTTTTCGCCTAGTGGTCAAAACGGCTGCGCCGGTAGAATCGCGCAAGCTTGGACGCTCAAGCGAGCTAGCCGTGGTGTTTTCACCGTCCGACGCAGCGGCAAACAGGGCGCAGATAGCCTACGTTGAAAAAAGGATTATCACCGAGGAAAAACTTAAAGCGGGATGGAGGGTAAAAACAGCATGGGAAGTAGAGCTAATGAGTGTCGGGCGGCAGGTGGTACTGCCCCCGACCATACACCCGGACACCAAAAAACCTTACCGCTGGTCTGTATCACTGGCACAGCGGAATATACCGCTCGTTTCGGGCGCCGTTCAAGGGAAAAAATCAGGAGCAAAACCACTTGCTAAAAACACCACTGAATTTAGACCGGTAGAAGTAGACTTAATTTCGTCGCGCCTCAGCAGCCGCATAGTTGACATGATCCTAAATGGCAAAAACGTCGATGACCGTTCGGCCGCATGTTTTAGCGTGGCACTTGCCATGGTCAAAGCGGATTACCGAGATCAGGAAATTCTAAGCGTTCTTACCGATAGTTCGACCTACCTTGGTGAAGCGGCCTACGAGCATTGCAAGTCGACGTCTAGGCGATCGGCGGCGGCGTGGGTTAGTCGCTACTGCTTAGCTAAGGCCAAACTAGAGCTAGGGGTTAATAAGGTGTTCAGCGCCTTGCCACTTGACGAGGCCGACCAAGTGCCCCGCCTTGGCGCCAAGGAGGCAAAACAGCAAACAGCCGAGCTCACCGAAGCCAGCGGGGGCGAGGAAGCCTGGCAGGGCAAGCTAGAAAGGGATAAGGGCGGCACACCTAAGGCGACCTTGAAAAATACGCTGCTAGTGCTGCGTCATGTGGTCGGCAAAGTGGCTTTTCGTTACGACGAACTAGGCGACCGCTGTTTATACGGCATGGACGGCCCGTGGACAGGCGGCAAAAAAGCGGTAGGGCGCATAGTAGAGGATGCGGATTTTGTCAATATAAAAACCTGGCTTTCACAAAAATACCGTTTTGAGCCCCCCGTGAACACCGTTTATGAGGCCGTGACCCATATCGGCCGTAAGAACGCTTTTCACCCGGTCATCGACGAACTAAGGGCGCTACCCGCTTGGGACGGGGTGAACCGCCTTGATACGTGGTTAAGCGACTATTGCGCGGCCGAGGGCGACGGCGAGTACCTAGCCCAAGTGATGCGCAAGTGGCTAGTGGCGTCGATCACGAGGACTTTTCGCCCCGGCGCCAAATTCGATTGGATGCCTATTTTGGAGGGGGCGCAAGGCGTTGGCAAATCATTGTTTGGGGAAATTCTATTCGGGGAACAGTATTTTAACGATTGGCTTCCGCCGATGCATGATAAGGACGCGGCCTCTAAGCTTAGGGGCATGAGAGTACACGAATTCGGCGAACTAGAAAGCCTTAGTCGTCACGAGGTTGAGACGATTAAGGCGTTTTTAACGAGGAAAGTCGATAAATACCGCCCGGCCTACGGTAGGGTTAATATCGAAGTGCCGCGCCAATTGGTGTTTTTTGGCACCACTAACCAGCGGGCCTACCTAAAAGACCCGACGGGTAACAGGCGCTTTAACCCGGTCGTTTGCGGCAAGGTAGACTTTAAAGCCCTGCATAAGTGGCGCGACCAGCTATGGGCCGAAGCGCTTTTCATTTACGACAACAAACTAGAGGCAACGCTTGAGCTAGAGGGCCAGGCGGTGATTGTTGCTAAGGAGCTACAAGCGGCAAAACTGGTAGAGGACGAAAGCGCCCTTATGTCGCATGAATTTGAGGCATTCTTAGCTAAAGAGACTGCAAAGGCGGATAGCACTTTCGACAAAGACCGGTTTAGCTTGGTCAATCTTTTTTCGCCCGGTGGGCCGTTTGACCGTTGGCGCCCCAACGCTCGACACTTCCAATTCGCCGCCAAAGCGCTACGGCAAAATCATGCAGAAGTTAGGTACATAAAAGGGCGCAAGTGGTGGCGCTTAATTGAGCAGCAAGACTAAAAAGGGGTGGGGGTGATAGGGGGGTGATAGGTAGGCACTTCTCTAAAAATAAATCAATCCGGGCTCAAATTTAATTATTCGGCCCGGTTTTCTTTTTACGGTTTTTCACTTTACACACTAAAAGTAGTTTAACGTTGTCAATTAGCAGAAAAATTAAAATATAGGGCTAGGGTGACATGTAAGTGGCAAAAGGTGACTCGGAAATTGGAGCAGTAACCCACCAAAAAACACCAATCATATTCCATTTTTAACCCCTTAGGGTGATAGGGTGACTTGAAAAAGTATATGGAGTATATAGAATAAGCATCTAAAATAAACAGGATAAATATTATATATAAACAATATGCAGTATATGCGGTGTCTAGTTCTATGTAGCTTAGTGGGGAGAGTTCAAGTCACCCCCTCGTCCTACCACCCCCCACCATACGGGTGTATGGACTAAAATAAATCAGGCAAAGGATTGCATAAAATGGCCAAATTAATTGACCGAAAGCGCATTGGCAGAATGAGCCGAACCAAGGGGCATTCGTTTGAACGCCTCATCGCCAATATATTAAAAGTAGTTTATCCCGATTGCCGGCGACATTTGGAGTACCAGGGTGCTGAGGCGAATGGTGTTGATCTAGTGAACACCGGCCCCTATAAAATTCAGTGTAAGCGCGGGCGCAAGTACGCTAGGCCGGACGCGATCGAGGAAGTAACGGCCGACGAGCTCATGGGCGAAGTGCCCGTGTTAATCACTCAGGGCGACCGTAAACCCCCGCTAGTGGTGTTACCACTGGCCGAATTCACGCGAATGCTCGTGACGCTTAAAGCGCGGCGCGGGGCCTAAGATTGTGCTAAAGTTTTGTCGCCCCTCAGCCGATAGGCCATGAAAGGCGCAATAAAGCGGCCTTTATGTCTGAGGGGGCCGCACATGGCTATTCTATGCGTTTTGGGCTTGGGGGGTATGTTGGTAGGGGTAATGATGCTTTCGGCCCGCCTGGGGCGGTTTTTGCAATCGGAGGGGGCAAGTGGGGGGTGAGTTACTGGGTCCGCCGCCGGACTAT
>Ga0315289_10001041_pt1 | contig 43351 bp, 29 predicted proteins | sample YL17G11_40_MG_FD_203452 | JGI IMG/M metagenome (GOLD analysis project Ga0315289, IMG submission 203452) | Sediment microbial communities from Yellowstone Lake, YNP, Wyoming, USA - YL17G11_40 | ecosystem: Environmental > Aquatic > Freshwater > Lake > Sediment | place: USA: Wyoming | collected... | reverse complement strand
ACGCGACTACGTAGACATCGTGGGAATTGACTCGGACGACTGGGGCAACCAGAACTCGCTGATGGCGCCGCCGAGGGTGTTTCGCGATCTCTTCCTTCCCTACCGCAAGCGCCATAACGAGGAAATCCACAGGATCGCCCCGCACATCAAGACCTTCCTGCACTCCTGCGGTGCATTGTATGAAATCCTTGATATGCTGATCGAGACCGGCACGGACATCCTCAACCCGGTCCAGTGGTCGGCGGGAGGGCGTTCCGCCAAGGAATGGAAGGACAAGTGCCGGGGCCGCATGGCCCTGTGGGGCGGCGGCCTCAACGCCCAGAGGACGCTGCCGCTCGGCAATGTGGAGGATGTGGAAAAGGAGGTAGAGGAGACCGTTTCCGTTCTGAAGCAGGACGGCGGCTACGTTTTTGCCAACATCCACAACATCCTGGCCGAGGTCTCACCGGAGAAGGTTGTCGCCATGTACCGCGCCGCAGAGTCGGCGTAGGCGCTCAGTTTCGGTGACACCATACTTATCTCTGAACCTGCCTCCCAGCCAGCGCCTACCTCCCCAAGGGATCCTTGGTCGCCCGAATCGGATGCGAAACTCTTCTTGACACAGTTGCGACCCAGAGCATACGACTGAGTAGCTTGGAGCAGGAACTGACATCGGCATGACTGGTGGGAATACTTGGAGCACAGTTGGAGGTCTGGAATCTTCCTCATTGACCGTATTCGACCGAGTCTTCCCGGCCATGTGCGGCGAATGCGTTTCAGCTTCAGATGTATGCCCTGGCGTATAACCAGGCGAGGGTCTTCGGGAGGCTGCTGGCAGGCACGGTGCTGGAGAATGCTTCTATAGAGACAATCCGGTCGCGCCTTCTGAAGATCGGGGCCTAAGCACCGTTTGAGGACTCGGAAGAGGCTCCCAGCAAGGGTTCAAAGTAACCATTCACGGATTTTCGGTTATGGAGGCAACAGGGAAGGGCCCGCCCGCGTGGTGAAATGGGCGTCCAGCGCGCGGTAAACAAAGCCGAAGGCGGATCGGTGCTGCTGGCGGCACCGTCAAGGGGGTGTAGCGCTGCTATTCCCGCCGTCGCGGCGGTGGAGATATGGGGCTTCGTCCGCTGTCTGATCAGAAAGAAGCGCCCAACGCATATTTGACCGAGCAATTCACCTACCGCCCAACAGCGTCGCGCTTGTGAAGCGCCCCCACCGCCGCCCCGCGCACGCTCGCCTCCGAGTCTTTCGCAAGCCCGACCAGCAGCGCGCGGCCCCCGGCGTCCAAGTCCCTCCAATTGTCGCCCAGGGCTTGCGCCGCCTCCTTGCGCACCCCCGCCTCCGGGTCTTTCGCGAGCCCGCCCAGGACCGCGCGGCCCTCCGCGTCCAGGTCCTTCCAATTGTCGCCCAGGGCTTGGGCCGCCTCCTTGCGCACCCTCGCCTCCGGGTCTTTCGCAAGCCCGACCAGCAGCGCGCGGCCCTCCGCGTCCAACTCCTCCCAAGAGAAGCGGAGCCCCAAGGCCGCCCGCTCGCGCACCCTCGCCTCCGGGTCTTTCGCAAGCCCGACCTGCAGCGCGCGGCCCCCGGCGTCCAGGTCCTTCCAAGAGAGGCCGACCCCCCAGGCCGCCCCGCGCACTGTCGCCTCCGGGTCTTTCACAAGCCCAATCACCAACGCGCGGCCCTCCACGTCCAGGTCCTTCCAAGAGAGGCCGAGCCACCAGGCCGCCGCCTCGCGCACCCTCGCCTCAGGGTCTTTCGCAAGCCCGACCAGCAGCGCGCGGCCCTCCGCGTCCAGGTCCTTCCAAGAAAGGCCGAGCCACCAGGCCGCCGCCCCGCGCACTCTCAGCTCTGAGTCTTTCGCAAGGCTGTTACATGCCTCACGGAAGATTGCCCTCACGCGCACGTCCCTCTTCAGCACGAGGCGGGTTGCCTCCGCGTAGGACGGGTGCACATAGGTTAGCCGCCACCCATACTCGCCCACCCTGGCGAAATCGCTCAAGGCTTTCATGGCGGCTGCCCAGGTCTCAACGGGGTTCGCGCCGGCAAGCCTGGGGAAGGCCCGGGCGAACAGCTCCGGCGACGGCTCAAACAACTCCGCCGTCAGCAGTGCGGCCAGCGGCGTCTCATCCAGCCGCGCGATCTCGCCCGCAAAGGCTTTGACGAGTTCCTGGCTTGCCTTCCTGAAACACTTCCAGCGCGCCGCCGGCGTCGCCGAAGCGGCTGCCAGGTCGCAGTAGTACGCGATTGCATGCGGCGTAGGGAGCTTCGCGGCCGCATCGTATGCGTCCGCTGGAATGTCCCCAGCCGCCCAACGGCAGCCGTGGAGGCTTGCGTAGCGGCGGAGAAGTTCGCGCTTCTGCTCTTTCGTGTAAGACCCCGTGCCCAGGCGCACGCTCCCCTTCAGCCGCACGACAAGTTCTCGGAGCTTCGGCTGCTTGCTCAGCGCCTGGTCGAGGACGCGCTCCCTGGAGGTGATGACGACCTGGGCATCTTTTGCGTCCCGCTGAACGTACTGGACGATCTCGGAGAGAATCGCTCCAGGATCCGGGTAATCCCAGCGCACCTCCTCGTCTGAGGTCTTGCCGAAAGGGTCCTCGACGTAGGTTACCTTGTGCGGGCCGACGTTCTCGGCGACGAGGGCCGCAAGGGATTGGTGTGGCCTCTTCACTTGAGGAACGCTCGCGCCAGGCCCCGGCTCAGCCTCCAGCGGCTTGGGCAGAATCCACCGCGGCTCGCGCTCGCTCACTTTGAAGAAGTGCCACAGGAGGTACACCGCCGTGAATGTCTTGCCTACGTGCGGAGGCCCGACTAGGAGGACGATGCGCTTCTTCTGGAGAATCCCGAACGCCTTCTCGAACTCCCTTGGCTCCACATAGAGCTGGTCCAGCTTGGAATACTGAGGAAAGTTCACCGACCCGCCTTGCGGCCTCAACCGCTCCTCAAGCGTTTTGAGGAACTCACCCAGCGTTCGGTCTTCCGCCGGCGGACGGAAACGGAGCTCAAGATGCGGCAACGCTTTCAGCCATCCGCGGACGGTCTGCGGACGCTCGATCTCAAACGCGAACCCGAGTCCGTGCGCCTCGATGAAAGCGCGGACTCTATCGACCGCTGCACTTCGCATCCCGGCCTTCCCCAGCACGAGAACGTAGGCGACCGCGTCAGGGCGCAGCCGGCGGGCGCGGCAGAGCTTATCGCCAGTGCCGCCCGCGGATGGCTCCAGGAGATCCTTGAGGATCTCGGAGGCCCTGCTCCCGCACTTGTATTCGAAGAGGATGCGGCCGGTGTGCCCGCGGTACTCGCCGTTGGTCTCCCCATCGTAAGGGGAGTCGTCGCTCTCCGCCGGCCGGTAGTTCGTTCGAGCGCGCCCTTTCAGAACCTGGGGAGTGCTCATCGCCTCATGGCAGAACGTCTCAAAACGCCTACCGTCGGCGGTGAGGTGATCCCACGTCGCGTCAGGACTCATCGCTCAGGCGCTCCGTCTTTGTGCCATGCTGTCCTGCCGGCCCGACCGGGCTTGGGGCCCTGGCCCTGGCGAAGGGTGCAGTCTGCCGGGGTTGGAGCCTGCTCCGAAGGAGTTGTGCCGACGAATTGGGGCTGCTCGCCAACCACGGCGTACACACTGAAAGCCACCCCAGAGTTAAAGTCCCTCGGCTGGGCCTTCTCTTCTGCTGCGCGCGAGTCGGCGGGCCACAGCGCGACGGCCAGGATTGACGCAATCACCCAGTACTTCCACGCCCTGTTGCCCATCTCGAGTCTCCCTTCAGGCGCGCCCCTCGTCGCTCAGGCATCGGCGGCGCCAGGTGCGGTCCCTCCAAGCAGGCGCCCTCTGCAAAAGTACACCCCCGACTGGTTGCCGTCAAGTGTCTTGGCGGAGCGGGCGCCTCTGCGGTTATGGTGTTAGGGCCTCCTGCAGCTTCTTACCTGGGCCGTCGGCTTCCCTGAAGCGGACGTGCCGCACGAACAACGACCCCGCTTGCGACGCCGTGAACTCGTTTGCGCCAAGCAGACAACAGCGGCGCGTGGGCGCTGCGCTTGCGAACTCCCGCGGCGCCAGCCTGAATCCATGTTTCGTCAACGCCGCGGCGTCTGACATCATCTTTGTCTCTTGACTTGCCACTCGGTTTGCCGTTGAATGACGAAGGAACGAGGCAGACATCACCATGGAACCCTCGCAGGCAACGACACAGCTCAATGACGTGCTGATCAACGAGATCGTGCGCCGGGTGCTCTCCGTTGCCAGGCCGGACAAGATCATCCTCTTCGGCTCCGCCGCCACCGGCAAGATGACGCGCGACAGCGACATTGACTTGCTGGTTGTCGAACCTGACCCAGGCGACCAACGCCGAGAGAGCGTTCAGATTGGCGACGCGTTGCGCGGTCTCGGGTATCCGTTCGAGGTGATCGTCATCAAGTCCGATTGGTTCGAGGCCAGCAAGAACGTCATCGGCGGCATCGCATATCCAGCGAACAAGTACGGCAAGGTCATCTATGCAGCCGCCTGAGGAAGAGGTTCGGCAGAAACTCGTCGGCCAGTGGCTCTTCAAGGCCGACCTGGACATCCGCGCCGCCGAGGCGCTGCTCTCAGGAGAACCGTGCTTTCCGTACCCTTCGTGTTTTCACTCCCAACAGGCCGCCGAGAAGTACCTCAAAGCCTTCCTCACGTGGCACCAGGTCGAGTTCCCCAAGACCCACCTGATCGGCGAGCTTCTCGACCTCCTTGCCAAGGTGGATGCTTCTCTGGCGGAGAGTCTCGCTGGCGCCACGGCGCTCAACCCGTACGGCGTCGACGTGCGATATCCTCGCGACCAGCCGGAACCCGACTCAGCCGAGGCGACGACGGCTCTCGACCTTGCCAGGAAGGTGCGTGACGCCATTTTGCGCGCCTTGCCTTCGAAGTGAGGCTCCGCCGCCCTCGCTGCAGGCTGAGAATGAGAAGAACCTGCGGGGCGAAACTGTGGCACATCCAGTGGGACGGCTGGGACACCTATGCGCGACAAGACGGTAAGAAGCGCAGTGGAAACGCTGCTTCGCTGCGGTGGCCGTTGAGCCGCAAATCCTTATGAGCTTTGACCCGGCGCTGTGAGGCAGGTGAATGCCTTATGGAACTCATCGCACTCGATGACGCCGGTGAACCGCACGACGGTAGCCAGCGTCTGGTGCAGGGGCCTTCGGCAGGAGGTGAGGCGTGCAGCTTAGACATGACATGCTGGCGCATGGTGTGAACGTTGTGTGCGCCGATCACAAGGGAAAGCGGGGTGGCCTTGCTGTTGCGTGGGCCACGCAGGTCGGTACTGAGCGGGTGCTGATATGCGTCGGCAGTCAGAGCGCGACCCGCGATCTCATCCTGTCGTCGGGCGCCTTCGGGCTCAGTGTGCTTACGCGGGATCAGCTTGAGCTCGCGCGCGTGTTCGGTCGGCAGTCGAGCCGTGACACGGACAAGTTCCAGGGCATCGCATGGCACACCGCGACGACCGGCTCGCCGCTGCTGGACGACTGCTCGATAGCTCTTGATTGCCAGGTCGAGGATGTCCACGACCGGGGTGACGCGAAGCTCATTGTCGGTCGCATTGTATCGGCGGAGCGTCGTCGAGTGAGCTGCCAGCCGCTGATCTACAGAGAAGAGGATTACTAAACAAGTAAGGTGACCACCGAATTCCGAATTAGGTAGGGAGCTGGAGATGGCTGTCTACAAGGGACGATGGCACGGGAACGGAAGGTACTTCGGCCTGCATTATGACCTGCACGCGGGCAAGAGGGATACGGACCTGGGCACACGGGCAACTCCGAAGGACCTGGTCCCGATGCTGAGACTCATGGGCTGTCAGTTCGTGCAGACGGACTGCAAGGGCCACGCCGGCTACACGAGCTGGTACAGCAAGACCCCCGGCGCGTCGGTGAGCCCGGGTGTGAAGAGGGACGCCTTGAAGGGTTGGCGCGCGGCGACCAGGGAACTCGGATTGCCCCTGCACTGCCATTACTCGGGCGTCTGGGACGCAGCAGCGGGGGCCAAGCACGGAGACTGGTGCATCGTGGGCAAAGAAGGACGCCCGAGGGGCGGCGCCTTTGGCGCCTCCGCGGGACAGCCGACGAACGAACGGATGTGCCCCCGCAGCCCATACCTTGACAAGCTGATGATCCCTCAGATGTTAGAGCTGATAGACCGGTACGGCGTGGACGGCTTCTGGGTGGACGGGGAAATATGGGCGGTCGAGCCGTGCTACTGCAAGCGCTGTCGGAACGCGTTCAAAGAGGCAACCGGCATCCAGGATCCGCCCACCGAGACGAGCGATCCCAACTGGGCGGCCTGGATCAACTTCACGCGCGACGGCTTCGCGCAGTACGTGACCCGCTACTGCGATGCAGTCCACGCGCGCAAGCCGGGCGTGCTGGTCTGCTCAAACTGGCTCCAGACCTTCAAAGACCCGGGCGAGCCGGCCGTGCCGACCGACTGGATCAGTGGCGACACCGCCTGGGCGTTCGGCCTTGACTCGTGCCGATGCGAGGCCCGGTTCATCTCCACCCGCGGCAAGCACTGGGACCTGATGATCTGGGCCTTCACGAAATCCGGCCAGATGTCCGACCGCACGGACCCCTGGACCTTTAAGCCCGTCCAGATGATCCAGCAGGAGGCGGCGGTGATTGCCGCCCTCGGCGGCGCAGTGGCCATCTACGAGACGCCCCACGGCTTGCGCAATGGGCGGCTTGTGCCATGGCGGATGAAACGCCTGCGCGACGTCGGGCGGTTCGTCAAGGCAAGGCGGGACCTCTGCCAGGGGTCCGACACGATCCCGCAGGCCGTTGTGCTGCACTCCGAACATCACGTCCACAGTCAGCCTGCCCGCAACCTGATGTGGGACGTTGACACGGCGCCCGTTGAGGGAGCCACGTACTGCCTGTTGGAGAACCACTACGGCACGGACATCATGGATGAATGGGCGCTTGAGCCCCGCCTGAGCGATTTCTCCCTGGTGGTGGCGCCGGAGCAGGACAACATGTCGGACGCGATGGTGGACGCCCTCAAGCGTTACGTCACGGCCGGCGGGCGGCTTGTGGTTTCAGGAGCGGCGGCGCTTGAGCGGTTCGGCGGACGGTTCCTGGGGGTTAAGGGCGGCACGGTCCAGCATGATGTCACCTACCACGTGCCCGCCGCCGACGGCTCGGTGCCCGTCTTCAGCGAACATTGGCGATTGGCCGGGCCGACGAGCGCGAGGGCCGTCGGACGCCTTGGCACGACGCCATTGCTGGACGACCGGCTCCTGGCTTACCCGGCCGCGACGCTCAACAAAGTGGGCAAGGGGACTGTCGCCTACATTCCTTTCAACGTGTTTCGCTTCTTCAATAGGCGCCGTTACCCTCTGGTCCGGGCGTTCGTAGGCGAACTGACGCGCGCGCTGACCGGCAGACAAGCCATCCACGTAGAAGGGCCGACCTGTGTGGACGTCGTGCTCCGCCAGAAGGGCGGCAAGTCCATCATACACCTGATCAACCGCGCCTCTGGCATTCCAAACAAGCCAAACGACGTGACAGTGGACGAGATTCCGGCGGTCGGCCCCGTGAGGGTGGAGGTGCAGGCTGCCCGGAAACCTCAGAGGGTAAGCCTGGCGTTCGAGGATGGGGCGTTCGACTGGAAATATGTTGCCGGCAAGCAAGGAGGCAAGGTCGTCGCCACCGTAGCGCAGGTGCACATCCACTGCGCCGTCGTCATCGAATCGGCCCCGCTGGCGCGCTAACCGCCGGGAGGCGTATACTGGTCAGTCTACTCATTATTGAGCGAGGAAGAACATGAAATCGCTTGCTCCCTTGGCCGTTTTCGTCTGCATGATCACTTGGGCTTCCCCCTCCGCTCGCGGTGTGATGAGCAGTTATACCCCAATCCAGATTGATTTCACTAACGCGGCGGATGCCGAGAAGAAGGCTACGTGGGCTTACCCCGACAAATTGACTATTACGGATGCGGGCCTGGGTTGGGACGGTGAGCCTCTCGCGTCGTACGACGGCTGGATACAGACAAAACCGCGCGCTCTGGGGTTCTCATGGCGGACAACGTTCGTGATATCCGTTGGTGTTGCCATCCATCCGCCGGCAGAAGACATCGTTCTCAAAGATGGCACAAAGATATCCTCCGGAAGAGGCGACGTGTATGTTCGCTACTCCCCCGATCTGAAGCATTGGTCCACTTGGCAGGTCTTGCAGCACGCCAATGCACAGAGCCCTGACGAGAAGAAAGACCCGGGGTGGTATTACGCCGGCGTGATCCGTGTGCCCTACCGCGAAAGGGACGAATACATCGCGTTGTTGCGGGAATACTGGGAGCTGGATGTCCCTTGGAAGAGTGATGAAGAAGCTGCTGTCCGTTGGATTCTGCAGAAGGATCCCGACTTCTTCGCCAGGCACCTTCCCTTCCTCGGGTACATTGAGTTCCTTTACGAGGGGTCCTTCCGTGGGGGGCAACGGATCAAGTCACTTAAGGCCGATGTAACCTGGTCAGTGAGCGGCATAAATACTCCACCCAAGGATGAAGAAGAGTACAAGAAGCGCGATGTTCCGTGGAGATTCAAGGCAGAAGAGGAGAAGACAGCCGAACCACTTGCTCCACCCGATAAGAAATAGCGCGCCGCTTCGCTGAGCCGCGACGCAACGGGCCCCGCGACGGACACGGACCCACTGTCAGAATCCAGGACGGTGAACTCAAGTAGCTTGGCCTGCCGCTGCCACCGGGAAGGGGCAGCGCCTGCTTCCCCGCGTGTCTGGAATGCTCAACCGCCCGCGACCGGCGCGGCGAGCTTCTCCGTGAGCTCCGCGAAGAGCCCTTGGAGGCGCCCGCCCTGTTGCCGTCACCTGGTTTGGGGCGTCGCAGGAGAGAATGCGAAGGATGACATGATGGCGGAGATAGAGTACAGCATGTCTGGCCGCCGGGCCGTCGCAACAGCCGGAGGCGAGGCGGTCGGCCACGTCGGAGTCCCCGACATTTCCTTCCACTGGGGGGAAGGGGTGTTCATTCCGCTGGCTGGGATAGGGGGCGTCGGCACGGACCAGCGCTTCCGCCGGCGAGGCATCGCATCCCACCTGATGAAGGAGGCCGTCCGGTTTGCCCGTGAACACGACTATGGGGGCTCGGCGGTCTCCACTGGATCGAGGAATGTCGCAGGCCGGCTATACAGCAAGGCGGGTTACGTTCACCTGTTTTCCATGCATGGCTTTTCACGTCGCATCGAGGCCGGGGGGGACGGCATCTCATGCCACGGGCCTACCATAAGGCCCTACGAGGAGAAGGACCTTGCCGAGGTGCTGTCGCTGATCCGCGAGACTGAGCGCCCTTTCTTTGGCTCCCGCCAGAAGGTTGCCGAGAGATGGCAAGCCGCACGGTCGGGAGCTGGCGGTCGAACGCCGGCCTTGGCCTTTGTGGCCCTGCAAGACGGCGAGATAGTGGGCTATGTGGACCGCATCGTTCACTGGCACGCTCTGACCGGTGAGGTGTTTGCCCGCCGCGGCAGCGAACAGTACCACGTGGGCGAGGCACTCATGAGGACGCTCGAAGAAGCTGCTGCCCGCCTGGGAGAGGAGAGCCTGTGCTTCTGGGCGACGGACTGCGAGGACTTCCCGGTTCGCCTGCTGCGCAACCGGGGATACCAGCTCAGCGCGTCCCGCGTGTTCAAGTTCAACATCCTTTCGCTGCAGAGGCTCGTGGATCAGTTAGGGGACCTCTTTCGCAGGCGAGCCGCTGCGCTGAGCGAGCGCGAACTCCCGGCGAGCATCGAGCTTGTCTATGACGACCAGCGGGGAGTGATCGAGTTGGGCGGCGCCAGGGAGGGCATCAAGCTCGCGGCCTCGCGCGACGTCGTCACGAAGGTTGTCTGCGGGACGTTTTCCGCCTGGGACGCTTACCTCAGAGGGCTCATGGATATCCGCTCATCGGTCGAGGCAGACGTGCAAAGAGTGCTCGAAGTGCTCTTGCCGACAATTCCGTTTCAGCATCCCGCGAACGACTGGTGGTAGCCAATATGCCTCGCGGGCAGGCGCCGAACAGATCCTATCTTCGCCATTGATCGGCGCGCCAGCGCCCAACTTCCCAACGGATCCCCGGTGGCCCGAAACGTTGGCGGAATTCCTGTTGACACGGACGGGGCCCAGAGTATACTACTGAGTAGCTTCCACCACCGACGTGTGATCGGCATGGCCGATAGAAATACTTCCGGCGCGGTTGCGGGCCGGTGAAGCCGAGCGCTGCCCAAACGTCCCAAGTCTTGTCCTTGGCACCCTTCTGCGAAGTAGGACGTTGAGCTTAAGACCCGTCGGGGATAACATGACTTCGAGGGAGGAATGATCGGCGTGGCGGACGTGAAACCTCTGCAGCGTGAGGATACGAGCGGCACGCACGCCTTGCTGGCGAGCGTGGACCGCATGCGCCGAGATGTGGCGAAGCAACTGGACCCGCAGAACCGAGTCCTCATGGGACAGTTTCTGACCCCGGCCTCGGTGGCTGCGTTCATGGCCGGGATGTTTGAGGCGCGGCATCCAGTCCTCCGCTTACTGGACCCAGGGGCCGGGATTGGGTCCCTTTCAGCCGCCTTCGTTGCGGCGATGTGCGCCAGACCGCAGCGGCCCGAGGCCATCATCCTTACAGCCTACGAGATCGATCCCAACCTCATCCGGCATCTTCGGACGACGCTCGACCTCTGCCGGGAGGCAAGCGGCGAGGCGGCCATCCGATTAGAGACGCGCATCATTGATGAGGACTTCCTTGAGGCCGGGGCAAGTACTTTGGCTGGAGATCTCTTCACGGCAAGGGCTGACGAACGATTTGACTGCGCCATAGTCAACCCACCTTACCGGAAGATCCGTACAGAATCTCGCGAGCGCAGGTTGCTCCGGAAGATCGGCGTAGAGACGAGCAATCTGTATGCTGGTTTCCTCGCTGTTACGGCCCGTCTCCTCGCCCCCGGCGGCGAGATGGTCGCGATCACCCCCCGGAGTTTTTGCAACGGACCCTACTTCGAACCTTTCCGCCGCTTCTTCCTACGCACCATGCGCTTTCGCCGCATTCACGTGTTTGACGCGCGAGATCGTGCCTTCGCTGACGACGAGGTGTTGCAGGAGAACGTCGTGTTCCACGCCGAGAAGACGACGGACGCGCCTGCCGGCGTCGTCGTTTCGTCCAGTCTCGGCCCCGACGATCTCGGCGTGCGTGCTCGGACGATCCCCTATGACGACCTCGTCCGCCCCGGTGATCGCCACGCCTTCATCCATATCGTCCCCCATGGCGACGGAGACGCGATCAGTCAAGAAATGAAGAAGCTGAAGGCCGATTTGACGGATCTCGGTCTGACCGTCTCCACCGGGAAAGTCGTGGACTTCCGGGCGAAGGACCTCCTGCGAGCCAAGCCCGGGCGAAACACTGTCCCCCTCATCTATCCGTGCCACCTCCAGAACGGCTCTGTAGACTGGCCAAACGGTCTCACACGCAAGCCGAACGCCCTCGCGCTCGGTCCAGGAGCGGATGACCTGCTCGTCCCGCACGGCTATTACGTTCTCGTCAAGAGGTTCTCAGCCAAAGAGGAACGGCGTCGCGTGGTCGCGGCAGTTTACGACCCCGTGCGCGTATCAGCCGATCGAGTCGCATTCGAGAACCATCTGAACTACTACCACTTGCGCGGCCGCGGCCTGCCTGCGATCCTGGCGAAGGGGTTAGCGGCCTTTCTCAACTCGACCTTAGTGGACTCCTATTTTCGCCAATTCAGCGGACACACACAGGTCAACGCCATGGACCTCCGATCTCTGCGGTACCCGGCCTGGGACGAGCTTGTGGCCCTCGGCCGGCGAATCGGTAAGAGCTTCCCGGCTCAAGAGGAGCTGGACCGACTCCTCGAGGAGGTCGTTCTCCGTGGCTGAAAGGGCAAGCAGAAAACGGACCCCGGCTGCGAAGAGGATCGCCGAGGCCCTGAGCATCCTCCAGGCGTTGAAGGTCCCAAGGGAGCAGCAGAACGAGCGGTCGGCTCTGACGCTCCTTGCGTTGCTGGCAGAGCATACCCAATTCTACCCGCTCCCGGGATTCCGGCCGCGCTTGCGGGTGCCCGGGCCACTCGGGCCCATGGCCCCTTGCTCCGGCGCTTGAACGTACTTAAGCACCGCAATTTTCTTGAGCCTGTTCCAGAGGTACTCCCTTACTGCCGGCTGTTCCATGGAGGCCAGTTCATGCCCGTACCCGATTCTTTCCTTCAGCACGCGCGCGACATCTTGCGGCCAATACCCCAAACTCATCTGAACGATCGTACCGTCAACCTGCCGGGCCAACTCTCGGATGCGACTGCCCGCCCCAATCCGGTCAACGATAATAACTGTGGCCAGATACCATTTTTGGTGTCCTAAGGAGATCTCGCGCTCAAACCGCGTGACCTTGTCCAAGGATATCTCGGGGTTCCCCCGCCCTATGAAACCTATGTCGAAGCGCACTCCCTTGCCTGCCTCGTACAGGAGTGTCGCATCACTTTCACGCTTTTCCCCGGGCGATGAAAGCCAGAAGACGCGCCGGTTGGGGCCGACTTCCGGCGACTGTACGAACCTGAAACCGAGTATCTCGAGCACGGAACCTAAGACCAACTTCTCAAAGAGCTTCCCGTATGCAGATTTTTCCGACCCCCGGATCGTTAGGGTCTCCGCGCCGGCACTGTTCAGCAAGTACGCGAAGAAGAGCCAGCCCAATTCGGATTTCTCGCCGGACGGAAGCAGAATCCTCCCAGTAAGCTCACCGTGTTCACGTTGCCATTCACCAACCACCTCCTTGGATCCGCGGACATAAGCATCGAGGTAATGCTGCAAGCCGCGCATGTCATCACGAAGCACGTTCTGCCAGCCCTTGTCTGTTAGCCCGAGTGCCCACTGAGCGACGGAGCGTTCCGGCTTGCTGCTCCTGCCCCGCTGGAGTACGTCCGCCGCAAGAGAGGGAAGTTTTTCCACGAAGTCAGGGATCTTCGCTGCTCCCTTTACGAACATCTCAACTAAGGCCAAGTTGAGGATGGCAATGCGTCGGCGGGTCAAAACTTCTGTGGAATCACGCAGGTTGACCCCACAGAGCACGTCGTACACAATCTGGCGGACTGCGTCGGCACCAATCCTCTCAACCAGTGCCTTCCCGCTGGCCGAAAGCAGTTCCACCGCTGTCGGGCAGAGCAACTGGTTCAACTTGCCTTGTCGCTTGGCCATGGTAAGGTGGTCCGGTCGCCTTAGAAAAGGGATTCGGACGGGTCAATTGGGTCGCAGTTGACTGTTAGAACGTCCTTTGCCTCTTTGCCGAGCCAGATTTTCGCTTCTTCGCGAAGGACTTCGACGAACCTCGGTTCGATCTCCACCAGCACAAAACGCCTGCCCTCCTGAACGGCCGCTTTCGCCGTTGTGCCGATGCCGGCGAACGGATCCAGGACTACGTCTCCCTTGAAGGAGTAGTACTTGATGACCGTTTGGGCGAGTTCAAGCGGGAAGACTGCCGGATGGCGTTCGTCGTGCGCAGGCTTGATATACCAGAGATTCGTCGTTTTGTACTCGTCGCCTATCTGCGAGGCCTTTACGAGGCTCTGGTCTGGGTGGGAACGGATGTTCCAGTCGATCAGCTTCTCGGTGTGCTTCCTGTAGACAAGAACATACTCAGTAACCGGAACGGGCTTGTACTGGAGAGGGTTCCGATCTGCCGCGAAGCGCCGACCGCGCCCCGTCGCCCAGCCAGCCCCTTCCGGCTTGACCCAGATTATGTCGTCTATGAAGTCGTATCCCTCCTCCACGAAAAGCCGGTGAAAATCGAACGGCACCGCTATCCTCTTGGAGGAATGATTGCGACTCGGACGGCGCACCAAGATCGGCGAAACATTGATGACGAAGAACCGGCCCTCGGCCAATACCCGATGCACGGCCTGAATGACTTTCCTCATTTTCAAGAGGTACTCTTCATAGGTCACGTAGTCTGTATACTCGGGGCGCGCGTTGTAGTATGGCGGGGAGGTGAAAACCAAATCCATGGACTCAGCGGGGAATTCCTGGAGCACGTCCTCACAGTCACCCATAGCGATCGTGTTTCGCAGCCCAGACATACGCAAGCCGCTCGGCGACCGGCGGCCCCTATTGGCCGCCCCAGTGGCCTCGCCCGTCATCTTGCGGCCCAGCAGCCGCGCCTCTAAGACCTGAGGGTTCGTGGACTTACCCTCTATCAGCAAAGTCGTCCGCGCGTCTATCACCACTTCGCCGATGGGCCCACCGCTGCCCTTGTTCAGCAACGGCACCCGCCAGTAGTGGTACCTGTCGTCTACTTCCGGCAGCCCAAACCCTATAACCCTTGCCAGTTGGAGGCTATCCAACCACGCGCGAGCAATTCGTTTTGCCGCCGCAACGTCTTGAACCTTGTAGTTCCGTTGCTCGGCCACCGTTTTTTTCTGGTCCGCCATTGTGCCCTCGCTCGCCATCGCCGGGACGGCGCTTGCCATCGCACGCCGTATGCGGCCTCAATGATTGTATGGCCGGTTCGCGGCCTCGTCAACCGCCCAACCCGCCCGGACGTGCGGATGAACCTTTCGCCCCCTGGCAGCCTGCCCGTCCCAGCGTGCTGTTGCGCGCTTTCCTTCCGCAGACCAGGCATGCCCGGTCCCGCCACAAAGCCAATGAGCCTTTCCCGCCTGTCGCCCTTCTCAGATCCTGACGGCAACCAGCCCAGACTCACGCCTCAGCGCACTGGCGGAGGAAAGCCTGGAGCCCCGGCTGCCTGGCCTCACAACGCACATGCTTGCTATTGGCAAGCGACGCGAGAACGATTACATTAGGCACGGGAATGCTTGCGGTTGTGTGAGCAGCCGCCGCCGCGGCGCTCAACAAACCGACCTCTCACGGGGAACGACAGAAAGAAAGGATTCACCGCGGAGGCCGCCGAGGCGCCCGGCGCACGGCGGGCGACGCCGAGGAAAGGACACGAAAGCCCGTTCCTTTTGCTCCGCGTCCTCTGCCCAGTCCGCCGGGAGTCTACCCGCCGGCCTTTGGCGGGACGGACACCTCTGCGGTGAAACCGTTTCTTGTACCTGTTCTAAGGGAGCCTACACAGTGAGCATCCGTAGTGGTAGAGCCCGTAGAGCCCGATCGGGAAAGCAGGCCAAGCCGCGTTCGCTTTCCTCTGCGTCCCCCGGCGTTCTCTGCGCTCTCGGCGTGCTCTGCGGTCAAAGCTTTCGTTTTGTCTGTTCTAAGGGAGCCAACAGACTGGATTTTTAATGTCGCTGAGTGCGTAGAGACCGGTATGTAGACGAGCATCCACAGCCCGTTCTGCTGTCTCGGCGTGCTCCGCGGTTAAATCTTTCGTCTTAGCTGTTGTAAGGGAGCTGCCATGCCTGCGCCACAGAACATACAGGAGCATCGGCTGGACAACGGCCTGAAGGTCCTCATCAAGCCCATGCGCACCACGCCCGTCGTGAGCGTGTGGATCTGGTACCGGGTCGGCAGCCGCTACGAACGCCCCGGCATCACGGGCATCAGCCACTGGGTCGAGCACATGCTCTTCAAAGGCACGCCCACCTTCGGCAAGGGCGAAATAATGAAGAGCATCAACCGCGTGGGCGGCATGGACAACGGCTTCACCCGCGAGGACGATACCGTCTACTTCGAGACCTTGCCGGCGGAGCACCTGGACCTCGGCCTGCGCATAGAGGCGGATCGGATGGTCAACACGACCTTTGATCCAGACGAAGTGGCCAGCGAACGCAGCGTCATCATCTCCGAACGCGAAGGCGCCGAGAACTACCCCCAGATGCGCCTCATGGAGGACGTGATCGGAACGGCGTACCAGGTCCATCCTTACCGCTGGTCCGTGGTGGGCTACAAGAGCGACCTGCAGAAGATCACGCGCGAAGACCTCTTCGAGCACTACCGCCGTTTCTACTCGCCTGAGAACGCGACGCTCGTCTTGGTGGGGGACCTGGAACCCGAGAAAACCCTCGAGTTTGTGCGAAAGCAATTCGGCGACATCCCGCCCCGAGGGGTCCAGTACGAGGTCCGCTCCGAAGAGCCCGAACAAGTCGGCGAGCGCCGCGTCGAAGTCCGGCGCCCCGGGAAGGCCATCTACTGGACCTGCGTCTACCATATTCCCCCTTACGCGCATCCGGACCGGCTTCCGCTGATGGTGCTGGAGGCCGTCTTGAGCGGGGCGAGGGCCTTGAGCTTCTCCGGGGGTGGCTTCCTCGGCAAGAGCGCGCGGCTCCACGACGCGCTGGTCAACAGGAAGAAGCTCGCCATCTGGGCGGGCGGCGGGGGCCGCTTCCTGAAGGACCCCGGCCTGTTTTCGCTCTGGATGATGCTGCGCGACGGCGTGAAGCCTGAAAAGGCTGAGGCCGCCATCTTCGCTGAGATACAGAAGCTCCAGGACAGCGGCCCCAGGCCTGCCGAGCTGAAGAGAACGCTCCAGCAGGTCCGCGCTCAGGTCGAGTACGCGCGCGACGGCATCACCGCCAACGCGTTCATGATCGGCCAGTTCGATTCCGTCGGCGCGCTCGCTGAGCTCGACACGGTCGTGGACCGCATCGCGGCGGTAAGCGCCGAAGACGTAGTCCGCGTGGCGAGAACCTACCTTGTCCGCCGGAACCGAACGGTCGGCGTCTTCATCCCCGAGGGCGAAGCGCTGGGCGCGGGCAGCCCGCCGCCCGCCGTGCACGCAGCGTACTTGCCGGGCGCGCGCTGCTCGCCTCGTCGGGGCCTTTGCCCTGACGTCGCAGAAGCGTTCGGCGCGCTCGGTAGGGCGTGCTTCTTCACGGGCGCCGGGGCGGGCTTCGGTTTCCACGATGGCCTCGCCGCCGGTGAGGGATTCGGCGCGGTTGAGCAGCGCGCAGCCAGCGAGGGAGGTGGGGACAAAAGGCGCGGAGGATCGGCACTCCCCGAAATCCGCGAGCGCGTGCTCGATTGCGGCGCCCGCGTGCTCGGCATAGAGAATCGGGACAGCCACTGCGTAGCGATTGCCGGCTTCCTGCGCGCAGGCGGAGCGCTCGACCCGCCCGGCCGGGAAGGCCTGGCGTACCTGACCGTCCGCATGCTAGACCAGGGCACCAAGCGCAAGAGCTATCGCCAGGTCGCCGCCCTGACCGACGGCCTCGGGGCGAGCATCTACTTCTCAAGCGGCGTTGATTCGACCGACTTCGGGGGAAAGTGCCTGCCCGGCGACCTGCCCAAGGTGCTCGGTCTGCTCAGGGAATGCCTCTCAGAAGCCTCCGTGCCCGAGGCCGAGCTTGAGAAGGTACGACAGCAGACCCTGACTGCCATGAAGGCCGACAGGGACTCCACCAGTTGGCTGGCGATGCGTGCCGCTCTGGAAGCCCTTTATCCTGCCGAGCATCCCTACCACCGGGACCTGCGCGGGACGCCGGAGACCTTGGGCGGCCTCGGTCGAGATTCAGCGCTCGATTTCATCGCCCGCTTCTTCGGGCCGCAGAATCTCACCGTGGCGCTGGTGGGCCCGCTGTCGTTTGACACCGTGTGCCGACAGGTGGAGCGCGCGTTTGGCTCCTGGCGCCCGCTCGACGCGGTGCCCGGCCTCGAGCCGCGGCCCGTGCAGAAGGCCGTCTCCCCAGGAAAGCAGGTGATTGCCGTGCCGGGCAAGAGCCAGTGCGACATCGTCATGGCCTGGATCGCGGTCCCGCGCACGCATCCGGATTACCACGCCCTGTCAGTCGCCGCGTCCATCTTCGGCCGGTTCGGCCTGATGGGGCGGATCGGCGAGCGAGTGCGCGACCGGATGGGGCTCGCATACTATGCCTCCGCTTACCTCGACGCTGGACTTCAGGCTGGCCATCTGGCGATCCGTGCGGGAGTGAACCCCGCCAACGTGCGCAAGGCGCTGGCCGCAATCCGCGAGGAGACGGAGCGCTTCTGCACCGAACCGGTCACCGAGCAGGAACTCAATGACTCCGTCGGGCACCTGGTCGGCTCGCTGGTGCTGAGGATGGAAACGAGCGACTCGCTCGCCTACGTCGTGAGGGATATAGCTCTCCACAACCTGCCGCTCGACTACTTGGCGCGCTACCGCGCAGAGATCCAGGCCGTCTCCAGGGAGCGCGTGTTGGAGCTGGCACGGACTTACCTGGCGGGAGCCGAGCCGGTTGTCACGATTGCCGGCCCGGAGCTGCCCGAGGGCTCTTGACCGGCTCTGCCACGCGGTCGTCTGCCGTGCGCCCGCGCGGTTTTTCACGGCCACGCACGCTCCTGCAGTTTCGCGCGCGGGCGGCCATGAGCGCTCGCACAATGCCTCGGGCCACATCAGCGCACGCCCCAAGCGCGCCGCGTGGATAAACCGCCATGGGAAACGTATACTGGAACCTCGCGTTGGACGCGCCGGGATTCGCAGGCGCGGGCTTGCCTTGCAGCGATGCGCACACGGTATGAAACATAGGCCGGCCAAGAACGGGCATTCACCGGGGCGTCAGGTGGCGCAGGAAGGACACGGCGGGGCCCTTTGCGCCCCTTCGCTGGGCCCTCGGATGGCCGTCTATGCGGCGTTCTTCCTGTCCGGCGGCACCGCTCTCATATTCGAAATCCTCTGGAGCCGCCAGTTTGTGACGGTCTTCGGAGCGAGCACCTATGCCATCAGCATGGTGCTGTGCGCGTTCATGGCCGGCCTCGGCCTCGGAGGCTGGCTGGGCGGCCACCTGGCGGACCGCTTCCAGCACCGGTTGCTGATGTACGGTGCCGCACAGGCGGCGGTGGCGCTCTGGGCGGCGTGCATCCCGTTCTTGCTTGCCGCACTGGGCCGCTGGGCGCCCTACATGTCCCTGCTGGCGCCCGAGTCGCCATTCCTGTCCGTCACAAGCCGCTTCCTGATCTCGTTCGGCATCTTGCTCGTGCCCTGCGCGCTCATGGGCACGACGCTTCCTCTGCTGGCGCGCTTCTGCTCCGAATCCGAGCGCGTGATCGGCCCGCGGGTGAGCCTGCTCTACGGAGTAAACGCGCTCGGCGCCACTGCAGGCTGCTTTGCCGCCGGGTACTGGCTGGTTGATACTTTCGGGCTGCGTGCCACGAACCTCGTGGCCGTGGGCATCAACCTCCTCATCGGAGCGGGCGCGGTGGGACTGGCGCTCAGTCGCCGCCAGGCCAGCAAGTCGCTTCCCCCGCACGCGGCGCCCGCAGGAGCCGGAACCGCGCCGGGCTGCTCCGCTGCCGCCGAAGGGGTTGAGGAGAGCGCGCGCGCGACAGGACGGCTGTTGCTCGCGATAGCGTTCATCTCCGGCCTGGCCGGCCTGTCCTGCGAAGTGCTGTGGCTGCGGTATCTCGGCCCTTTGAGCAACATGGCCTACACCTTCACCACGGTCCTGGGGATGTACCTGTTAGGGGTCGGCATCGGCAGCCTCATCTGCAACTTCCTCCTGGCGCGGCTCGGACATCCGCTGCGCACCCTGGCGGCGGCGCTGCTGCTCCTCGGCCTGACAGTCCTCGCTTCCTTCACGGCGGGAGCGCTTGTCTCTTACTCCCGCGAGGCCGGGCCGCTCCCGGTCTGGCCCATGTCGGCGGTCACGGTCGTCGCGCCGACGGTGCTGATGGGGACTGCGTTCCCGCTCATCTGCGCGGCTTACGCACATAGCGTCGCCACTGTGGGACGCAGCATCGGCGCCGTCTATGCCCTGAACACGGCCGGCGCGATCATCGGATCGCTCCTGCCGGTCTTCGTCCTCATCCCGATCGTGGGCATCCAGAACGGCCTCCTTGTCGCGAGCCTCCTGTATTGTGCCGCAGGTGCGGCCCTCTTGTGGGCCATCCGGCGCTGGCGGTCTCTCCCTCTGGCCGGCACAGGGGCCGCCGCGCTCGCGGGTATCCTGCTCTTTGCGTTCGTCGTCCCGCGGGACCTGTGCCAGAAAGTGATCCTCTCCACCAGCACCCTCCTGCGGAGCACCAGGGAGACGGTCTTCTACCAGGAGGGCAGGACGAGCACCGAAGCGGTCACCCGCGACAAGATCAACGGGCTCAAGTACCTTTACATGAACGGCGCGATCGAAGTGACGACCGCGTTCCCGGAGATGCTATCCTTCAAGATGATGGGCGGGCTGGGGCCCCTGCTGCACGCGAACCCGCAGGAAGTCCTGATGGTCTGCTTCGGCGGAGGCATCGCCTCCGGCGCTGCGGCACAGTACCCCGAAGTCAGTTCCGTCCTTGCGATAGACATTGAGGGCAGCGTGCTCGCCGGCGCCAGGTCCCTCGAACCCGAGAACAACGCCGTCCTCAGCAACCCCAAGCTCCGCGTTGTGATTGATGACGGGCGCAACTACCTGCTAATGTCGCGTAGGAAATGGCCCGTGATCGTCTCTGATTCGCTCCACCCCAAGTCCAGCGACAGCTGGGTCCTCTACACGCGCGAGTTCTATCAGACCGTCAAGGACCACCTGACCGACGACGGAATCTATATCCAGTGGGTTCCGTTCCAGAGCTTGAGCGTCATGGAGTACAAGAGCATTGCCAGGACATTCCAATCGGTATTCCCCCACGTCAGCCTCTGGTTTGCGCACGGCGTGGCGGAGACCGGCATGTACAAACCTCAGACGTTGCTCATGGCTACGCCGACAAGGCTGTCGGTAGACGTGGCTTCGCTGAAGCAGAAGCTTTCCGCCCCGCAGGTCGCCGCCGACCTGCGCCCCTGGGGCTTCGACACGCCGGCGGGCGTGCTCGAGACCTTCGTGTGCGGCGAGGACCGGCTTGCACAGTGGGCGGCCGACGCGCCCATGAACACGGACGACCTTCCCTACGTGCAGTACAAGACGAAGTACTCAGGCGGACCCGCATGCACGGCGGCCGCTTTTGCGCCACTCGTTGAAAGCGCCTGGCCGTACCTGCGCAACACCGGCGACCAAGCCGAACCCCAGCATCTCGAGCGCGAACTCGATCTGCACGTGCAGGCCAACCGCCTGACGTTCACCGGCCGCATCACAAAGGCGTTCGACTTGCTGCCGGAGGACGTGAAGCTCCGGAAGTGGCGCGAGAACCTGGCCCTGGGCGCGCGCTGGATAGATGAGGCGTCGCGGCAGTGCGAGGAAAGCTCCTTTGCCCTCGCCTCCCTGGCTGCGCGCGCGATGGTCCTGCCGGACAACTGGAGTCAGTCCATTGCGCTTTACGAGAAGGCCCTCGCCCTTGAGCCCGACAACGCGTCTGCTCAACGGAACCTGGGATTGGCGCTTGCTTCGGCAGGAAGATGGGACGAGGCAATCGGGCATTACGAGATCGCGTTGCGCCTTAACCCCCGCGACGCCGCGACCCACAGCAACCTCGGCGTGGCGCTCGCCAGCAAGGGGAGTCTGGACCAGGCAATCGTGGAGTTGGAGGAGGCGCTGAGGCTGGATCCTTCGCTGGCCTCCACGCAGTGTACGCTCGGCGTCCTCTTGGAGCGGCAGGGCAAGGCCGAGGCGGCGGCTGGCCATTTCGCTGAAGCGCTGAGGATAGCGCCGGACCTCGCCGCGGCCCGGGAGGGACTGGAGCGCCTGCGCCAGGCGAGTGAGCGCGCCGAGCGGCAGCCGTGAGCGCTCCTATTTGGGGACACCATACTTATCCCTTGACTTCTGAGAAGGACTTCGCTACTCTTAGGCCATGCCGCGAACAGCCCGAGTCGTCGTGCCAAACATCCCGCATCATATCACCCAACGTGGAAACCGCCGGCAGGAGACCTTCTTCTGCAAGGAAGACTACCAGGCTTACCTGAGCTTGATGGGGCACTGGTGTGCCCACCACGGGGTAGCCGTCTGGGCCTATTGCCTCATGCCGAACCACGTCCACTTGATCGCCGTGCCGGCGTCGGAGGACGGCCTGAGGCGGGCAATTGGAGAGGCGCACCGGCGCTATACGCGGCGCGTGAACTTCCGCCAAGGGTGGCGCGGCCACCTCTGGCAGGGGCGGTTCGCCTCGTTTCCCATGGACGAGAGGTATCTGCTGGCCGCGGCACGATACGTCGAACTGAACCCTGTGAGAGCGCGGCTGGCGCAGCGGCCCGACGCCTATGCGTGGAGCAGCGCACGGGCGCATCTGGCCGGGAGGGACGATCGTCTGGTCAAGGTTGCCCCGCTGCTCCAGGTCGTGGATGACTGGCGGGATTTTCTCTCGGAGGGCTTGGCCGGCGAGGATGCGGAGGCCCTCCGCCGGTGCGAGCGGACGGGACGACCGCTGGGAAGTGCCAGCTTTCTGGTGTGGCTGGAGGGCCTACTGGGGCGTGCGTTGCGGCCTAAGAAGCGCGGCCCGAAACCACGGCATGCGAGGAGTTAAGTATGGTGTCCCCAAAATGGGTGGTCTTGTGGGTTTTGTGGGCTTGTAGCGGCGCGGCCGCAGAGATCATTCCGGCCGAGCGGCTGGTTGATTGGAAGCCGGGGGTCACCGTGGGCGTGCCCGGCGGCATCCCCACCGACCGCACCCATCTGGTTGACGTGACTCAGGCGCCCTACAACGCGGATAAGACCGGAGCTACCGATGCACACAAGGCGATTCAGGCGGCGATTGACGCGGCGTCGAAAGGTGACGTGATTTACCTCCCGGCGGGGATATATCGCGTGGACGCCCAGATCAACATCGGGCCGTCTCGGAGCAACATCACGGTTCGCGGGGCCGGCGAAACCACCGTCCTCGATTCGCACAGCGCTTCAACCGTATTCACGGTCGGGAGTGGAAGCAGTTGGAAATGGGATTCTCCGCTTGTTGCCATCACCGGCGGGATGACCAAAGGCAGCGCCACGCTCACGGTGGCTGACACTTCGGCATTCAAAGTCGGGCAGATCATCCAGATCTCAGAGCTGAATGATCCAGCTCTGCCGGTTGTGCACGTGCTCGGCTTCCAGAGGATGCGGAGGCAGAAGACAGCCGTCGTATCTAAAACGGCAACGACCCTGACCATCTTCCCGCCCCTTTACTGGACGCTGAAAAGCAGTCTCTCTCCGCAGATTGCCGCTGCGGCGGATCAGCTGAACGGGGTGGGGATCGAGGACCTGAAGATCAACGGGAAAAACGGCAAGGCGCACACGTTGATCAGCTTCTACGGCCAGTGTTACGGATGCTGGATCAAGAACGTGCACACCGTGCTGGCTGCGAACTACCACATCGGGGTCAGCGACTCACTTCACTGTGAAGTGCGCCATTGCCATATTGACGAACTAAACCACGAAGGATCGAATGGGGCGGGGCTGTTGATGGGGGCATCTTCCGCCTGTTTGATCGAGGACAACATCTTTTTCAAGTGTTTCCCGCACATGGAGATCAACGCGGGGAGCTGTGGAAACGTGTTCGCCTACAACTTTTGCGAGAACAATTACACGTTCGGAATCATGGGATGCTCGATTGACTGCAACCACGGCGCGCACAATTCGTTTGACCTTTACGAGGGCAACATTGCGTCCGTATTTCAGTGCGACGGATACCACGGAAGCGCATCGGACATCACTGCCTTCAGAAACTGGTTTCACGGAACGTGTGACACATCAAGCCCGAAAACGGATCAATTCGGCAGATGCGTCAGCCTGAACCGATTCTCTCGGAACTGTTCTGTCGTTGGGAACATCCTTGGTAGAACCGGATATACCTACATTCACGACAATGCGGACAACGGAACCGGCTACGAGCAGCGGTATATTTACAACCTTGGCCTTCCCAATATGGGGAACGGGGGGTTTAGCGGCTACGCGCCACCTTGGAAGGATAGCTTGACGCCCTCGGCGCCAAATGGCCCGGGTCCCGGCGGCTATCAGGAGCTTGACCGTGACGTGGCGAAGACGACCATTCGCAAGGGAAACTGGAACGCGAAGGATGCCGGCGTGCCGTCCTCCGAATCCTTGGGCGCGGACGCCCTGCCGATGAGCCTCTTCCGTTCCAGCAAGCCGGCATGGTTCGGAAGACTGACATGGCCTCCGTTCGACCCGAGCCATCCAAAGCAGAGCTACGAGGCGATCCCGGCGGGTTACCGCTACACGCACGGGACCGATCCCTGAGAGACCACTGCTCTACGGCCTGGCCGGCCACATGCGGGCCTGATCAGGCGCGTCAGCCCGGGACAACGAGCGTGTTGAAGGAGCAGGGCTCGGCTTCGCACGCAACGTTGCCGCCGTCTGCCTGGAAGATCAGCGTCCGGGGCTGTGCCAGCGGGTTGGCCGCCACGACGACAGCGGCGCCGTCCGGATTGCGAAACACCAGGGCATTGCCCGCCCAAGGGCCGCTCACATCGAGCCGAACCGCGCCCGGCTGCACGAAGCGGGAGAAGTGGCGCATGACGTGGAACTCGGGGTTATAGGCGACCTCGCGCCTGTCCTTGTCCACGCACACCATCGAATTCTGACGCCAGCCCCATGTGCTCTCGCCCCCGACCGGCAACACCATGTTCCAGTAACAGTAAGCCTCTGCCCCGTTCGTGAGGTAGTGCCACAGCAGGGCGAAGACGTAATGGGCGTACTGCCAGGTGTTCTTGCCGTCGCCACACTCGTTTTCAGTCTGCATCAGCCGCAGCTCAGGCCATGCCGCATGGATGCGCTGAATGATAGACTTACCCGCCCACTGCAGACCCACGCCGCCGATGAAGCGGCGGCACACATCATCAATCATGGCGCTTACGATGAACTCGTCGAAGTTGTCGGCGTTCAGCGTGCCCAGCCAGATCTCGCACTCCTCGCCCTCGCGCTCGAACAACGGGCCGAGGTAGTCGCGTATGAAGTCGCGCAGCCGCTCGCCCATCCAACGGCAAGAAGGGAATTTCTGGTCTGCCGCCGGCTCGTTCTGCACGTGAACCTGGCGGACCTCAACCCCTTCCTCGCGGTACGCGCGCACGAATCGCAAGAAGTAGAGCGCCAGGGCGTGCAGGATCTCCGGTTGCCATCTTATGACGCCATAGTTAAACACCCGATGGGTCTTCATCCACGTCGGCGGGCTCCAGGGAGATGCGAAGAGCCAGAGGTCAGGCCGGAATCCCATCGCCGCTTTGATATACGGGAGCAGGTAGCGCCGGTCCCGCTCGACGGAGAAGCGTTCCATCCCGTAGTCGCCGTCCGCCTCGTCATGGCTGTACCATTGAAGCGCGTAGTCGCTGGCTCCGATGGGCACCCGGCCCATGTTGAACCGGCAGCCGTCGCCCTCGGGGCCGAACAGCGCGGCCAACACAGCATTCCTGTCGCCATCCGGAAGTACGCCGAGGGCGTCCCAGCCCAATTCGTTGAAGCAGCCCCCAAAGCCCGCCATTGTCTGGCCAGTTGTGCCGGTCAGACGAAGGCTGGCACACGTCAGCGAGCCATGCGCTTCTCGCATCTGCCAGAAGTCGCTCTGAGTAGATGAGACCCACGTCGCCTTCATGTCGTTGCGCCCCTTCAGCAAGAGAACGGCCAGAGCCTAACAACTAATCCGACTGGCTTCAACCTGGAGACACAAGACGCGGACGAGCACGTTCCGGTCGCTGCGCCGGCAGAGCCGCCCTCTTCCTAACCCTCCCGCCGCACATTCTACCAATCTGGCCGCGTGAGCCATACTGCCGCTGTCTGCTCTCGAAGGCCCGTAAATCACGCCCTGTTTGCTCTGTGATGCAGGCGTCACCGATGTCTGGTACAATGGGCCGGATGTTGCCAGTCTGGACCGAAACCCAAAGGGAGGGAGCTGCATGAAGGAAGTCGCGATGGGCGTGGCGGTCGGGTCCGTGTTGGCCGGTCTGGCTTATGCTGATGATGTTCCCCGTTTCGGCATGTTCGAGAAGAGCTTCAGCCATGCGGGCGCGTACGAGAACCCCTACAAGGAGCTGACCGTCATAGCGACGCTCCGCCGCCCCGACGGCACGAAGTGGGAGATGCCGCTGTTCTGGGACGGCCAGGCCGCCTGGACGCTCCGCGTTTCTCCCGACCTGACCGGCCAGTGGTCTTATCTTATCCGTTCCGCCGACGGCGGCCTAAACGGACGGAGCGGCTCGTTCCGTTGCGTGGAGTCGAAGCTGCACGGCAGCATCCAGCCCATGAAGGATCACCCGCTGCACTTTCAGTACCAGGACGGCACGCCGTTCTGGTTCTTCGGTGATAAGGCCTGGCGAGTCTTCCAGACCGAACCTGCCAAGAAGCTTGATCACAAGAGCGCTATGCATCACGTGGACGTTCGCGCCGAGCAGGGATTCAACTACATGCACACCGAATTAGCCGGCACCGGCGGACTGGCCTCCGGCGGCAACGAGGGAGGCGAGCTGTTCGTGGACGCCGGCAAGGAGATCATCAACCCCGCTTTCTTCCAGGAGGTTGACAGCCGCCTGCGCCACATCAGCGAGAAGGGCCTGATCTGCGGCATGGTGGTTCTGTACGGCAGGGGCGACCCGTACTGGGGATCCCTGCCGAGCGAGGAGGGCCGCCTGCGCTTCGCCCGGTACGTGGTGGCGCGATACGCTGCCTTCCACATAGTCTTCTTAGTGGCGGGAGAGTGGCAGTACATGGTCGGCCAAGCGGACCTGTTCCGCGCCGTTGGCTGGGAGATTCGCAAGACCGACCCCCATGGCCGGATGATTGGGATCCACCCCGGTCCGGGGCCCTACATCTCGTCCCAGGAATTCGCCGCCGAGGACTGGATGAGCTTCGGCGAGTACGCGCAGGCGTACTTGGCCCCCGACAAGAAGGAAGCCACAGATGCAAACCGCGACGACTTGCACAGGTTCATCCTGGCCGCGAGGAAGCACAATAAGCCCGTTGTAGATGCCGAATACGCCTACTACTTGCGCGACCAGGACTTTGACGGCATCGTGGACAAGCCCCACTCGCACACGCGTGATTCCTTCCGCCGCGCGTCCTGGGTGATCCCGATGGGCGGCGGATACTTCGTGACCGGGTTTGGAACGACCTACTTCGGCGGGCGGAGGGAGGTCGGGCCGTTCTTTGTGGACGACCCACGGCACAAGGAGGCAGTCGCTGACCTGGACCGCCTGCACAGATTCTTCATGTCCCTGCCGTGGTGGCTGCTGGAGCCGCACGATGAGCTGGTCAAGGCCGATGGCGGCTATGCCTATTGCCTGGCGGAGGCGGGGAGGACGTACGTGATCTACGTTGTCGGGTCCAAGGGCGCCGACTTGAAGCTGGCTGACAGGGATTACTCCCTCTCCCGTAACGACCCTCGCACGGGCAGGTCAACGAAACTGGCCGGTTCGGCCGGTGGCTCAGTGCGATTGGACGTGCCCGACACACAGGACTGGGTCTTCCTCGTGACGGCGAAGTGAGTCAGGACCGCCTGTGACGTTCACCTTCAGCATCTTCGGCGTTGTTGCGGGGAGAGGCAGGGGCATCTTTTTGACCCTTGCGTTCAAAACGGCAACTGGTGACAGCCGAGAAAGCCAGAGGAGCTGGCGTCCAACGTCTTGAAGAAGCTCGAAGCGTACGCTACAGTCGGCGCGCCGACACAGGTGTCGTAACCAGCGGCCCAGAATGCGAAGAACGGAGAGGATGAGGCCGATGACCGAGAGAGTCCGAGTCGCCATGATCGGCGCCGGCAGACACGCCTGCCGGGTCCACTACCCGTCGCTGGCGCGGCTGAAGGATGCCGAGATCGTGGCGGTCGCCGAGCTTTCCGAAGAACGCCTGAAGGCGGTTCGCGAGCAGTACGGCATCCCCGCGGGGTACACCGCGTATGGGAAGATGCTGGCGGAGGCCGAGCCCGACGCTGTCTACGTCGTGCTGCCGCACCTGCTCACGTACCCGGTGGTGCTGGATTGCCTGAAGATGGGACTCAACGTGTTCTTAGAGAAGCCACCGGGCATCACCGTGGAGCAGACGCGGTTCCTGGCGCGCCGCGCCGAAGCGAACGGATGCATCACGATGGTGGGTTTCCAGCGGCGCTTCGCCCCGCTTGTGCGGCAGGCGCAACGTATGGCCGAGGAACGGGGCGGGGCCGACCTGATCATCTGCCGGTTCTACAAAAACGCGCTTGTCGAGCACCTCTACGATTACCACGAGACGAAGGGCGTGGACATCCTGACCTGCGACGCGATACACGTGGTGGACTTGCTTCGGGGCTTTGGGGGAGAGGTCAAGAAGGTCGTCAGCGACGTCCGCTCGGTTCACATGGACTGCCCGAACCTGTTTGTAGCCCTGCTCAGGTTCGAGTCCGGCGCCACCGGCGTGCTCGAGACGAACTGGGTCTCCGGCCGGCGGCTGCTTGAGTGCGAGCTGCACGCACGCGGCTTCGTCGCGCACGTGGACGTGGAGAGCGAGACCCGCGTCTATGCGGAGAACCGGGACGAGCCGGAGCGATTTCAGGCCGCGACGGAGGGCGGCGGTCAGGAGGGCATCATGCGCCAGGGCTTCTACGCCGAGAACGCGCGGTTCATCGAATGCGTCCGCACGGGCCAATTGCCGGAGACGCACCTGGGCGATTCGGTGAAGACCATGGAGCTCGTAGACAGGATCTACCACAGCCAGCTCTGAGGCGCGGGGCTCAGGACCGGCCGGATAGGGGGGGCAACTCCTGGCCTTAGACGGCGCCTATAGGTGGTTGCCTTCAGGCGCTTGTCAAAACATATCCTCTGGATCTGTGTAAAACTCTGACCGCCTTCGTGACTGCTACCATAGAGATTCTCCTTCCTGCCTAACGGTCCGACTATGACCCACCAGCAATGCTACGGCACGCTCGGCACGAGCGGCATGGCGAAGGCGCGGGCCTTTGCCAATTCGATATGTATGCTCAGGTTAGCTCTCTCCTTCCACCAGCAATCGAGCTGCTCGCGCCGCGACCAGTTGGCAAGGCAGACAGTAGGCGGCTTTCTCTTTCCCCGGAGGAAACGTTACCTGCTCATAGGCCGTCAGATGGCCCTCAGCCTGGTGATACGCAACATGGCCGTACAGGCTCAGGAGAAAATCACTTTTCCTCCCCAACCGCCACAATCCGTACAAGTAGTCAGCAAGCGGCCAATCGTCCAGCCAGTCCGCGAAGCGTGTCATTCCGCAGAACTGTCCCCCGGCAGTCAGCCGGGCATTTACGATCCGTTGGGCCATATCAGCCGGCAGGATGCCGCTGGAAAGGAGCTCAGGCCAGTAGCGGTAATTCGTATATGAGGCCTCGCGTGTACCGGTGAGAGAGTGGGCCCGTTCGAGCGGCTCGACCTGTGGGGGCAGCCACCAATCGGCAGGGTCCTCGGGCCAGCAGCGACTGATCGCATCGAGCGTGTCCTCTTGGATTGCCTTCCCCGCGCTGCGCGCCTCGTCCGCGAGGGATGTTGGTGAAGCGCATTGCCTCTCGCAAAGATCAGCCCATCGTTGAAGTCCCTTGGCCACCCAGGCATTGTTGTGGAAGTACTTGCCGACCTTCTTCTTCTCGTCGTCCTCCGGAACGCCGGCGAGCAATCCGTCGTCTTCCTCGGCCTCGTTCCGCAAAGCGAGAAGCCATTCCACAATGCTTTTCAATCGCGGCCCTGCGTCGTCCCACCAGCCATTGGGACCGATGCGTTCTTCTAAGAGAGCTGCCGTATGAAGCAACTGTCCGAGTTCGGCAAGGGAGGTTCCCCGATACTTGATTGTGCCATCCTCTCTTACGAAGTGAACCAGCCAATAGCGGAAGAGCTGCGCCGCCCTCGCGCCTAATCCCCAAGAGGAAAGAGCGTCCGTCGCGGCAATTATGATTGGCGGGAAGCCGTCATGGCAGCTCTCTCCATACTGCTTGATCCCGTACTTTGGGTGATCTCCCTGGAATGTAGCATCTATGAACGCCAGGCCCGTCTTCACGGACAGGTCAAGAAAAGGATGTCCTGTCCGGACCTCCGGGACAGTCTCCAGCCTCTCGATGTTTCCCTGTATGACATTCCGGTCAAAAGCCGGGGCCCCGGTCGTCGGGGGGAAGAGGATTCGGACGAAGTCGAGAGAGGGGCTCTCTCCCTTAGCAACCAGATCCTCTCTAACCGGGTCGGTCCGACTCTCTTTCCATTGAGGATTCCGGCAATCCTCTGGATCGCTACCTCGCACATCCCCCTCCTTGTGAGCTAACTTTGCGGCGCACCGGCGGGCAACAGTGCGTCGGTGTGCACCCGCTACCTAATTGTCGGCTGCGTGTCCGGGCCCGCGGCTTGACTGCACAAGCTTCCGCATGAGGGGGAACTCATCGTCGTCACGCAGAACCTCATAGCCACACTTGAGCCACAATTCCACAGGGCCAGAAGGATTGTTGGCGGAGCCTTTGCGGGCGAACGTCTCGACGGCTGAGTAAGAGTACCGTCGAGTGGCGGCGTCCTCGGCCAGAGAGAGCAACCGGCGAGCGATCCCCAGCCCGCGATATGGCTTTGCGACAAACAAACACGTAATCAGCAGGGCATCTTCGCTCACTGGACCCGAACTGTAGCCAAGACGCTGCGGGTATATCTCGGGAGGGCCAAACCGGATGAAGCCTCTGACCTCCTTGCCCTGGCGAGCCACCTTGCCGAGTAGCAGGCCCGGGCCCTGTTTGGCGAACCAGCGTTCTTGGAGCCCTCGCATCCGCTCCTTGCCCGGTCTCTTCTCGAACTGCTCCGGCAATTCCCAATAGATGCAGCAGCACACCTCGAAGATGTCCGGAAGGTCTCGCGAAGTGAGATCGAGAAACTCCAGGGCGCTTTCCGCCCGCGGTTGGTTAGCCATAGTGTTGACCAGGCAATGCATGCCCTGACCAGCATCATACCCGTCGCCGTCCACATTCAACAACCCAAAACTCTGACGAACCCGGCATGCCGTGGCCACTTACCCTCCTCTGCCCTTGGCGTTGGGGCATGGGACGGGCGGCCTCTTGCACTGATCAACATAAGGCCCTGGTGAGGCCTCGTCCATCCGGCTCCGCACGCCTCTCCGGCCCTGCTGGGGCATATAGAGATGGGCCCGCGGGGCGGCTATCGGCGGCAGCGCGGTCTTAGGCGGCATGCTTCGTGACTCTGGCTGTCATCAAACCCCACAGCCAACTAATCCTGTAACGCTCTATGCTGGCCTGCGGGTGGCCCGCCCCCTCGATCAGGCGCAGGCACTGCCGCTCGCTGTAGACCTTGACGTGCGCCGGACTGAACAGGCGCAGGTACCAATCGCAAATCCGGCACAGAAAGTAATCATCACACCAATCGGTGATGACAAGCTGCCCGCACGCACGCAGCACCCGACCCATCTCGCGCAGCGCCGCTACGGGCTGACGAATGTAGTGGAACATGTTGCACGACACGACGACATCGAAACTCTCGTCGTCAAACGGCAACCTCTCGGCCCAACCCACGCGCAGCTCCACTGCGGGCGGCAACCGACGGCGAGCCACCGCCAACATCTCCGGCACTGGGTCAACGCCGACCAAGTAGGCCTGCGGGTAAGCCCGAGCAAACTGACAAAGCAACGCGCCCGTACCGCAACCAACATCAAGCACGCGGTCGGCGGGGCGCACGGACAAGCGCGCCAACGTTTCGCGGGTCGTGGCCTCGACGTAAAATGGCCACTTGGCGTCGTAGCGCTCGGCCAAACGCGAATACTTATCCACAATTGGATGTTGACCTTTGGATGGTGAGGTCGTGCTCATGTAAGACGCGCCCATGCCGCCGACAATGAGTCCGCTGACCAGCATGATTCTCCCGGCAGCCCCGCTGACAGCCTCATACGCCGATGATCCTGACCGGAAGACCCTTCTAACCAGTCAGCCCTCAATGCCTTGCGTGTTTTCGCTTCTGAAGGGCGGCGGCCTATATTGATCAGTATAATACCCTGCCGAGACCTCGTCCATCGGGCTCCGCACGGACTCATCAACGTGATGTAGTCCCTACTCTCCAGCCCTGGGTTACGCCAGCTTCGTTGTTGCGGAAATACCCATTGCCAGCGCCAGTCGCCCTCGGCGTTGGAGTGATTTCGGTCCAGCAGCCTCGGCTGGGACGCTGGAGCCAGGCGAGACGCGCCGGGTTCGCCGCCCATCGCCCACACCCTCCAGGATCTCGGCCTCAATCGTCCCTCGGAGTATGTCCCTTGCCCCCACACTCGGGATATCGTCCAGTTCCATCCTGCGCTCGTCCTCCACTCGCTTTCCCAACCTCAGGACGCTATCCTTGCTCACGAGCGTATCTTTCCCTGGCCCTCCGGCGAGGGCTGTCCGGCAAGCGAAAGCGGCATGCTCCGCAGGACACGCTCGCTCACTGCCGTCAATAGCTTCCGAGAGTGCCTCGATGAGCGGTTGCTCCCGGCCCAACGTTTTGCTCATTACGACCGACCAGCAACGCTACGACACGCTCGGCATGAGCGGCATGGCGCAGGCGCGCACACCCAACCTGGATGCCCTGGCCCGGCGGGGGGCGTTCTTTCGCAACGCCTTCACGCAGAACCCCATCTGCATCCCCAGCCGCGTCTGCCTCATGACCGGTCGCTATACCCACCAGCACGGCGTGGACTACATGGAAGAGGTGATTGACGACACGCCGGGGCTGCCCGTCTGGGAACTCTCCATCCAGGAAAGGCTCCAGCACGCGGGATATCGCACGGCGGCGTTCGGCAAGATCCACATGATGCCCGAGCGCGGCTTCCACGAACAGCTCGTCACCGGCGGCAAGGGGGCCCGATGGCACAAGCCGGCCGGGCTGCGTATCGGGCTCGGGCCGCTCGGGCGCGACTACGCCGCCTGGCTGGAGGAGAGACACCCCGGCGCCTACGAAGCCATCTACGAACGGAGGCGCCAGCCGGATTACAGCGGGTGGGCTACCGCCGTCCCCTTCCCCCTGCCGCTCGAGGAGTACGTAGACTACTGGGCCGCCCAGAACACCATCAAGTTCCTCCGGCGCGACCACGACAGGCCGTTCTTCGCTTGGTGCGGCTTCTGCGGGCCGCACCCCCCCCACGACCCACCCGCTCCGTACGACACCATGTACCCCGAGGACGAGGTCGAACTGCCCCCGAACTACGGGGTGCATGAAGACGGCAGCCTCCGCGAGACGACACCCGAGCAGGACGCCGTCGCCCGGCGCTTCTGCGCTTACTACCGGGCCCTGGTCACGCTCATTGACGACCAGGTGGGGCGGATTGTGCAGGCCATGCGGGAGCGCGACCTTCTGCGCAATACGCTCGTCGTCTTCACGTCCGACCACGGCGAGATGATGTTTGAGTTTGGGAAGGTGGGCAAGTCCAGGTTCTACGAATGCGTAATCCGGATGCCGCTGATCGTTATGCCGCCGGGCGGGCTGGCCTCCGTGCTGCCGGTGGATGGCCTGGTGGAGACCTTCGACGTCGCTCCGACCCTGCTGGACTACTGCGGCGCCGATGTGCCGTCGGACATGTCGGCCGCCAGCCTCCGACCTCTTGTCGAAGGGCGTGGCAAGGGCAAAGAGTTAATCCTGTCCGAGTTTACGGACGGCAACCGAACTACCCAGGGCACCTGCGTGCGAACCGAGCGGTACAAGTACTGCTTCTGGGGGCGGAGTGAGCCCCAGCAATTCTACGACCTGCACGAGGACCCCCTGGAGCGTCACAACGTCATTGACGACCCTGGGCTTCAGGAGGTCATCACCCGGCACCGCATGCTCATGCTCGACCGCCTGACGCGCACCGGCGCCCGGCCGCTCTGATCCGTCAGCGGGGAGTGTTGCCCGCGATGTGCCGTTCATGCAGCACGACGGGAGTAAGAGGACGGCTGTGAAGGACAGACCCAACTTCCTGTTCATCATCACGGACCAGCAGCGTGCGGACACGCTCGGCGCGTACGGCTGCACGTTGGGCGCCACCCCGAACCTCGACCGCTTGGCCGCCGAGGGCGTCGTCGTCGCGCAGGGGTACTGCAACAACCCGCTCTGCATGCCCTCACGTGCCTCCATCCTCACTGGCCGCTATCCAAGCTCCACGGGTGTCCGCACGAATGGCTGCGTTGCCCGGGACGGGCTCCCACTGCTGCCCCAGCTACTGGCGCAGGCGGGCTACCATACGGGGGCACGGGGCAAGATACATTACCACCCGGCCGGCGGCGAAGCCCAAGGCTATTGGCCTGAGAACCGTCGCATCGCCGCGTCCAATGCCGACCTCACCCGCCCCTACCTGGGCTTTGAGTCCATCGCCCTGGCCTGTGGCCATGGCGACGTGGCCCCGGGTCTCCACTCGCGTTGGTTGCAAGAGAAGCACCCGGAAGTCTACGCCCGGAGGGGCCCCCAGCATGCGCTCGTCGCGCCTGACTCATGGCTCCTGAGCGCCGATAAAATCCAGACTTACAAGACCGCGATCCCCGAGAAGCTCCACCCGACCACGTGGGTGGTAGACAGGACCGTCGAGCTGATCGAGCAGATCGGGGAGCCGTTCTTTGCGTGGTGCGGCATCAACGATCCGCACCATCCCTTCAATCCGCCCGGCCGCTATTGGGACATGTTCAGGCCCGAGGACATGCCCCTGCCCGTGCGCCGCGGGGGCGAACTCGAGGACAAGCCGCCGCACCTCCGGGGCTTCTACGAAGGGCACTTCAAGGGCATGGACACCGACGGCTTCCTGCTCGGCTCCAGGCACCTTACCGACCGGCAACTGCGGCTGATTCGGGCGGCCTACTACGGCATGGTTGCTATGATTGACGACGGTGTGGCCCGGTTGCTGGCTGCACTCCGCGCCCGGGGTGTTGAGGAAAACACGGTCGTGATCTTCGTCTCCGACCACGGCGAGCTTCTGGGCGACCACGGGTTGATCCTCAAAGGGCCTATCCATTACGGCGGCCTGCTGCGCGTGCCGTTTGCGCTGCGCTGCCCGACGCTCTTCCCTGGCGGACGTCGCGTGGCGGGGCTTGCCGGCCTTATAGACCTCTTCCCGACGATCCTTGAACTGGCCGGGGTGCCTGTTCCCGAAGGGACGCAAGGTCAGTCCCTGGTGGCGCAGATCACCGGACGGTCGTTGCGAGCGCACGACGAGGTGTACGTGGAGGACGATGTCGACCGGCTCGGACTGCGGCTGCGCACCCTGATCACCGAGCAGTGGCGATGCACGTGGTATGCCGGCAAGGACTACGGCGAGATATACGACCTCGCGCAGGACCCGGATGAGTTCGAGAACCTGTGGGCTACGTGCCCGGAGGCGGTGAGATCGGACCTGTTCGGGCGGCTCCTGGACGCGATGGCGAGGAACCAGGACTGGTTGCCGCCGAAGACATCCCACGCGTGACCGGCTCTGGCAGGCCGGGAAGCGCGGCGCGGCTCCCTGCGGGTCGCACGGGTCTTGTGACTTGCCGCACGATCCCGGCAGCACGCAGCAAGGCCTGTATCCTGCGATTCATCCGCCGAGTGCGGGCCGAGTGCAGGGGACACCATACCGAATCAAAACCACACGCAGGTCCGACATGCCATGCCAACTCCGTCCCCTTCGTCTCTCGCCGGCGCCGGGCAGGCTTTCGAGTGTGAAGTCCTTCGGCATGTGCGATGTCGTTCCGGCGCTAAGCCGGTCCAGCCCGCAGGACGCCGGTGTCAATCTCAAAGACCCCACGGCACCGCTCTGGCGCAAGGCCGGTCTCAGCAACTTGCTCAAGCGGGTACCCTCGGCTGTGCGGTTTGCGTTGCGCCACGGCTGAAGGCAGGGCCTCACTCCACGCCGCCGTGCTCGCCCAGGAAGGCGGCCCCATGCCAAAGGATTGCTGGGTTCACCACGCCGCGCCCGGAGGAAGGTCGAGGTCCACATACAGGATTCGCACCTGCCGTTCCTCTTCCTTGAACGTCAAGCCGGTCTGCTCGCCCAAGTGCTGCAAGACGAGGGCAACTTCATCGTCGGGGAGGCGTCCACGCTGAACGCCCCGGGGCAAGGGACCATCCCGCCACTCGATCAGTCCAACTGGCCCCTTCATATCAGACACGAGCTGCCGACCGACGTAGTCCCCCACCCATTGGAGGAATCGCGCGAAGTTGCCTGACCCGCCACCGCCGAACCTGGGATCCTCTCTTTGCTGGCTGCCGTATATCTCAATCTTGTCGTAGGCTGGCGCATCGTCGGCTGAGAATTCCGCAAGTCCCGGCAGGGGGCTATAGCGATATACTCCGCTGACGGCTACGACTGTCCGGTTGACCTCGCGGAAGGACAGGCGCACCGGCCAGTTCAGCTTCGTGCGCAGTTCCTGCTCAATCTCTTTAGCCATGACTTCGGGCGCGACGCCGACGCGGTAAACGACGTCGCAGCTAAGCTGCCTTTGCAGCGCGTCATCCCTGCCTTCGATGTCTTGCCTGCCGAGGCCAGGAATCCATCTTAGAAGATCCGACATGTGTGTCCCGCCGAAGGCCATTCCCCACCGCTGCAGGCAAGGCTCAAGCCACCGGAAGACCATGCTCTCCGGCCCTCGGGGAATCGCCGCAAACTGATCCTTCTCAAACCTTTCGTAGTATGCTTGTCGCTCTGGCAAAGGGGGTATGATGAGCTTGACGTTCTCCTTCTCCTTGAGCCGGTAGGCGTCATAGAACCGCTCAAAAGCAGCGATCTGATCCATTGGTTCAAGCATCAAGCGTCCGTCGCCAAGCCCCTTAGCCACGGTAGCGGTCCTCTGCAGTTCGTCCTGAGACTTAGTTCGATGTCCGGGGCTGGCTGCCCCACGCGGCGCGGTGCCCGCAGGTCCTGTCTCGGTGGCCGCAGCCGGCGTCGCCTTCAGGCCTTGCAGTTGAGCCTTCAAGGTCTGGCCGACGGCTACCGAACCATGCCGGCGGATGATCGCATGGATGGGCGAGAGGTCGGTTAAGCTTTCACACCCGTACAGACACAGGCGCTGCAACCTGGAAAGGTTTGTCAGGGGTGTGAGGTCATAGACGGAGATGGAAAAGCCCAGGTCTAAGCTCTGCAAGCCAGTCAGGTTTGCCAGCGGTTTCAGATCCCAGACTATTGGGCTACTTAGGCTGAGGGATTCCAGATTCGGCAGTTTGGGCAGTAAGGCCGCAAGATCCTCATTGGTTGTCCACCGCGGAAGGTGCAGTTCCTGAAGGTCCGAAAGCTTCTGTATCGGAGAAAGATTCTGGATGTTGTCGCACCCGCCGAGGCCAAGGCGCCTGAGCGCCTGCAGTTCCGATAGCGGCGAAAGGTCCGAGACTTTAGGGCATTCAGTAACCTCCAGGGACGCCAATCCCTTCAGGCCTGTCAGCGCCGATAGGTCAGAGACCTCACGGCAATTCTGAACCACGAGTTCTCTCAGTCCCGTGAGATGGCCAATAGGTGAGAGGTCGGATATCGGGTCGGGTATGAACTGCCCGCCCTCATCTATATGGAGTGAGGTCAGCTTGCTGAACTCACCTGCAACCGATAGGCCGCGCATGACTCCCGGCCCCGTCAGGCCCAGGAATTCCAATTCCTTGCAGCCATTCGCGATGGCACGCAGGTCCGCCTCCGTTCCAGTCTCCGGGGCTGTCAGCGAGCGCAGGCCGCTCAAGCTGGCCAACGCGCTCACGCCGGACCTTATCTTGCAGCCGCCAAGGTTCAGTTCCTGGAGGTCAGTTAGCTGTGCCAATGGAGATACATCGCGCAGCCCGTTGCACCACTCCAGGTTCAGATATCTCAAGTCTTCCAGCCCTGCCAGGGGCGACAGGTTCGATAGCCCAGTGCAGTAGCCCAGGTTCAGGGAAGTCAGGGCGTGGAGCCCGGCAAGGAAAGAGAGGTCGGAAACGCCACTGCTCCGGAATAGATCCAGCGCCCGCAAGTTCGGCAGCCGTCCAAGCGGGGACAGGTCAGCGGCCGGGTTCAAGCCGGATAGCGAGAGCGACCTCAGGCTTTTCAGGTTCGCCAGGGGCTCGAGATTGGCGACACGACCGGCACCCGACCCGAAGCGAAGAGAAGTAAGGTTCTTGATACCGGCCAGAGCCCAAAGATCGGAAGCCAGCGCTTCTCCTGACACGCAGAGCGACGCAATGTTCCCGGCGCCTGGAAGCGCGGCCAGCTGGCTGACGACAGGCCAATCGCACCAGACCGTAAGCGGCCCGCGCGCCTCGGCAAGAAGGCGCTGGGCCTCGGCAACGTCCGGAGGCGCCCGCAAAAGGACCCCAGCCAGGCGCGCCTCGCCTCCATCCATCGCCAAAAAAACCCGCGAGCCCTGCTGGGAGAAAAACAGGCGCCGGCCGCCGTCATAGCACCAATGCAGATTGCCCCCAATGTAAAGCCAATCGTCCGGCGCAGCCAGAACGGTCTCTTTCTGGAACCCGAAACCCGCTTCCAACCCTTCTACGTCCACCCAGACCCGGTCGGCGGCCGGCAGGGACGCCTCTACTTGGGCCGCCGCGGTCCCCGCTTCCGGGACAGTTCTCTCCTCGCCAGCCGCCAGGGCCAACTCGCCCCAGGCCCCGCTGACAAGCACTGCGCCTACGATCACTTTCACGAACATCCTTCTGGTCTTCATGTCGCCGCTTCCCTCAAGAACTCGCACGATGAACTTCGTACCCGTGGCCGAGACGTTGCCCACCTCCGTCCGCGCGGCAAACGCCCCGACCCGCCTGTTGACCTCGCATGTAATGGCCCCCTGCTCCAGGAAGACTTCCTCCGACTTCTTCGCTCCCTCGATCCGAACGCTGCTTCGCGGCTCGACCTCGACGCGACAGTAGCCCCCAAGGGCCACCGACGCCGGCCTGTCTGCCGTCCTTAGAGTGCTGCCACGCTTGACCTCTCCGCCTCCGACAACGGTGTAAGCCCCCGAGGCCTTCGGCGAAGGGTACGCGCTGGCATGGACCCACAGCGTGGCCAACACCGCCACGAGGATGAGGGCTGCTGCCGCCAGTATGGGCAGCGCATAGCGCCGCTGCGCCCGGGCGCGGGCCAGGACGCTGCTTGTGACATCCGGCGGCCCTTCGGAGCCCAGCACCTCGGCAAGAAGCACGTCAATCAGCCTGTCGTGCTCCGCAGTCCATACGGCTCGATTGCCGGCGTTCATATGGCTGCCTCCAGGGCAAGCTTCCTGCGGATGCAGTCGCCAAGGGCGCGCCTGATCCGCTGCAAGAGGGACTTGATCCCGTTCTCGGTCATGCCGCAGAGCACGGCCATCTCGGAGCGCGGTTTCCTTTCCGCATAGCGCAGGTTGATCACCCGCCGCTGCTCCGAGGAGAGTTCCTCCAGGCACCCGCGCAGCGCCTCGACGTAGTCGAACCCGTCCCCGCCGCGCAGGAATTCAGACGCCCAGAGGTCCTCTGCCCGCTCCAGGGACGCTTCGTCCACGGGCGTGGCGCTTTTTGCCAAACGCCGGCAATGGTGAAGGAATAGCCTTCGCGCAACGCCCCTGAGCCACGCCGCCCTCGAGGTCACATCACCCGTCGGAACCTGGCGCGCCTTGCGGAAGGCAACCAGAAAGGCCTCCTGCACGATGTCCTCCGCCGCGTGTCCGTCCGCACCCAAGAAACGGACGTAGCGGAAAAGCTCCGCCTGATGGCTTCTCACCAGGGCTTCCAGTTCGTTACGGTGCATGGCCCGCTTGTCCTGAAGGAACTCCTATCTATATATGCCACGGGAAGGCCAAAAGGGTGCAAAATTCTTGGAATTCTTAGAAAAAAGTTTGCGGAGCCCCTCGGCGGCGGTTTCACGCAGACCTTGCCTCTATACGAGTTGCTGTCGGCTGCGAACTGCCCGCAGCCTTGCCCGCCCTCGCCAGTGACCTCGCCCGCAACGCCCCCGCGCATTGGCCTTGGCATCAATGGAATGAATGCGGAAGCAAGCCTGGCCCGGTCCGCGCGAGGGCAGGTCGGCAGGAGGCTTGGGCGGCCGCGGCTTCACTCGGGCTTGCCCGTGGCCCGAACGTCCACGATGTCGTAAAGCTCCGTCCTCAGCACGCGGCGGCCTGGCGGGGGGTTCAGCATGATGGCTCCTTCGGCGGCCGCGCGTTTCCTCAGCTCCATGTCCAGTTCCCTGTTCGGCAGAGCCACATAGGGGCGCTTCGTGTCCAGCAGGTTACGCGGCACGATCACGTAGCCGACCCCGTAGTGTCCCGCGATCTTCAGGGCTTCCGGCCACGATGTCGCGTACAGCAACCGAAGCTCGTCCTGGAGTCGGGCACGCATCAGGTAGTAATAGCCCAGGTAGTGGGGCAACGCGGTCTCAGGAGAGGCGAGGACGCTGCGTTTCGCTAAGAGCGGGACGGAGTTCATCTCCGAAGGCAGTCCGGCAAGAAGCGTGCCCTTGGGAGTCTGCCGGCAGAACTCGATGACGGCCACTTGCGACGGGTCCGGCGGCCGGAGCGTACAGGCGGCATGCACGGCTCCCGCAATGCGGTAGCCCGTGAGCAAGACGAAGGGGAGCAGGGCAAGCCACCAATAACGCCGGCCGAACTGGCGCGCGCCGGGCCGGCGTGCCGCCACCGAGCCGGCGAGCCACGTGACCGTCAGCGCCGTCAGGCCGAGGACCGGCACGGGCATGGTGTACCGCACGTGGCGGTTTGGATAGAAGAGCTTAGGGAGCAGGATGTGAGCGGCGACGAAGAGCGCCAGCGAGGCCACGATCATCCCCGGAATGAGCGCCGGCACCGGATCGCGGAATCGTCTGTACGCGGCCACGGCCACGCCCAGGACGAGCAGAGGCAGCAAGTAGAGCGTGCGGGTGCCGAGGCCGGTGCGCTGGCTTGTAAGGTAGAAGTCCGTTGGCGAAGCTCCCAACATGGCGCTGCGCCCGTGGCCTCCGCCTTCCTCGGTGAAGAACTCCGGCATGGAACGCACCTGCTCAGCAGTCGGCCGGTGCCCGACCCACTTGGGCTTGCCCACGGTATAGCAGGCCAGGAACACGCCGACGGCCAGAATCGTGATTGCACCATAAGCGGCCAAGTCTTTCAGCACGAGGCCGCCTTGCCGCCAGCGCCAGAAGATGATTGCCAGCGACGTGAGCCCCAGCACCGTCACCGGAGGCGGGTAAAAGAGAACTGCGATCAACAGCCCTGCCCCCAGGGGCCAGACCCGCCTCGACGTGGACAGCCACGCAAAGGCGGCCACGACCGGCATGGCGAATGAGCGCGGCAGTCCGCCCTTGAAGTAGCGGGTGCAGATCAGAACAAAGAGGAAGGTCGCCAGCGTCGGCCCGAGCCAGTCCCCCTTGCACCAGCGCCTGAAGGCGATGAAGCAGGCCAGCACGGAGAGGATCATGAGGGGCACCGGCAGCGCCTTGCTCAGCTTCTCGGCGTCCACGAACGGCACGAGCACACGGTAGACGGCCTGGTATCCGAGGGGCGCAAAGATCGGCAGGGAGAAGAAGCGGTAGACCGGATCGTTGGGGAAGAGTTCCGGGTCCGACCACTTATAGGTCCACCAGACGTGCTGCTGGATATCCCCATCAAATATATAGGGCGACAGCCACTCGTCGAAGTATGCCGTCCACATGATGAGGCCCGAGCAGACGAGGACCGTAGCCAGGACGATGGCAGGCATCGCCCCTGGGGGGCGCTCTTCTTGCGCTGTGGCCGGAGGCTGCGCCATCATCCCACCTCTTCACTTTCCACCATCGGGCACGGCAGGCTGGGGCAGGTCTTTGGCCCGCAGGGATGCCGTGAGCACAGAGCCGAGGCTCATTATGGCCGGCACCCCTAACAGCGCCATGACCACGTAGCGCAGCGTGCAGAACAGCCCGAGCCACGCAATGACGGGCCGCGGGTCCCATGGAGCCATTATCAGGAACAAGGCGCCGTCCCGTGTGCCGATGCCCGCGAGAGTGACGGGCAGGAGGCCGACGAAGATGGCGATGGGCACTCGGCTCCAGATCGCCGTCACGGGCGCCTGCGTCCCAACGCCGTGGTAGAAGATGAATATCTGGCCGACGTGCAAGACCCAGAGAAGCAGCGACAGCCCGAGCGACCCGAACCATGCTGCCTTGTGGTGCCGCACCTCGATCGCGGCGTTCAGGCCCCGGGCAAGGGCACCGAGGACCTTGTGGCGAGGCGTCGTCTCTATGCGGCGCGTACGGTGAAGGAGGTAGAGGAGCACGAACAGGCCGGCGCTCGTCGCCGCCCAGAAGCCGAACACCCACGGCTCCGGTTTCGCAGCGAACGTGCCTGCTATGACGAGCACCGCTGCAAGGCCGAGGACGTCCAGAAGCTTGTCCAGCGCGGCGAGGCCGAGCCCGCGCGCCATGTCCGTGCCGCCCTCGCCGCCGAGCATGAACCCCTTGCAGAGATCCCCCAGCTTGCTCGGGAGCACCACGTTCAGCGCCGACGCGGCGAGCACCATCCGGCAGGATTCATAGAACGAGAGCCTCTGCGCGGTGCCGCCGATAAGCTGCCATCGCCAGGCCATCACCGCCACTTGCGGGATGAAGAAACAGAATGCCACCGCCAGCAGCGCGGGATCGGCCGCTTGTATGGCGCGTCGGAGGTCCGTCCAGCCGACCCTTCGGAGCAGGGCGACGAGGATGGCCAGGCCAAGGAGCAGGGCGCCCGCCCGCAACAGCAGCCTGAACGCGCCTTTCTTCATGCGCTCAGCTCCCGGCGGATGGTGACGCTGCCCGACTCGCGCAGCCTCGGCAGATGCCCGCTCAAGTCTTGCCAGGGGAGCAGCGCGCCGTCCTGAGCGGCGTTCGACGTCGCGACGTAGATGGACGTCGCATCAGTCGAGCGGTAGAGCTTCGACAGAGCCGGGGCGCCGGGCGAAGCCAGGAGCGTGTCGGTGACGGTCGGCGGGTCGACCGACCAGTTGATCTCGCGTTGGAGCGTGAAGGGCGCAAGGCGCCTGCCTGTGATGAGCACGCGCTGCAGCGCGCCGCGCACCAGGTTTGGCGCGACGCGGCCGGCAGTTCCCGTCACCGCGCGGAAGAGCGCTTGCTTCAGCGGCGAGGGCAACTGCCGGCTCGTCCATCCGAGCGGCGTGATGACGCGCGCCCTGCCGCCCTTGGTGTCCACTTCGGTCACCGCCTGGGCGTCCGTGCCGCCCACTTGGTGGCTCAGGTGGCTGACGAACGTTCGGCCGCCCCCGGCGGGCGACGCCACGAAGCCCGTGTCGCTCGCAACGAGGCGCCCGTCGCGCCAAGCCTTGAAGACTCCACCCTTTCGAAGCGCCATGACCAGGTGCAAACGGCCGCGCTCAACCACCAGCAGGCCGGCGCGCTCGTAATGGCGAACGCCCGGCCGCATGGCCGGCGGCGCTGCGGGGAGCGGGCGGTCGCCTCGCTCCAGGACCGTGCGCGCGGCTTGGATCTGGTCAAATGCAGGATGGACAAAGATGCGGTCGTCCTCGTTCGCGGCGTGATGGCCTTCCAGGACGCCCCAGAGCCATCCGTCGGCCAGCTCTCTCGCGGCAGGAAGCCGGTCGGCCAGCAGCTCGAATCCGTGCGGCATGTAATTGAAGGTGTTGCGGCTGCCGTACTCGCCGCCGAACGAGCCGTCGGGGTGCACGAAGTCGCGCGCGAAGGCAACGGCATGCTCAAGTGGCTCGTCGAGGAATTCCCAGCCGGCGGCATCGCGCAGTTTCGCCAGGAAATCAATGGACAGCGTCAGATAGCCCGGGTCGCAGCCCTCGTACTCCATGAACCAGCCTTCCGGGTCCTGCCAC
>Ga0315289_10001040_pt1 | contig 43351 bp, 39 predicted proteins | sample YL17G11_40_MG_FD_203452 | JGI IMG/M metagenome (GOLD analysis project Ga0315289, IMG submission 203452) | Sediment microbial communities from Yellowstone Lake, YNP, Wyoming, USA - YL17G11_40 | ecosystem: Environmental > Aquatic > Freshwater > Lake > Sediment | place: USA: Wyoming | collected... | reverse complement strand
GCCGCACGATGGCAGCCGCAAATGCCTCATCGTCTCCCGGAGGAACAACGATGCCCAGAGGATCGCTCCCTACCCGCTCAGCCAGCACGTCTCCCCCCGTGCAGACGATCGGCAGCTCCGCCCAGAACAGGTCCACGAAGCGGGTGCGGAAGGCGTAGCGGGCCTCCAGATTGTCGAAGCCCGCACAGACGCCTATATCGGCCTCCGTGAGGTAGTTGCCGATCTCCCGGTAGGGGACCCAGCCGATGTTGAAGAAGACGGAGCGCTCGTAGACGCCGAGCTGCTTGCTCAGCTCGATGGCCTCGCGCACCGGGCGGGCCTCCACGCTGGTGACGAAGTCGGGGTGCTGGGTGCCCAGGAAGAACAGCTTGACGTCATCGCGGACGCGGCTCACCCGGGCCATGGCCCGAACAACGGTCTGGGCGTCAAACCACTCCACCACCAGGCCATTCCAAATGAGCACCTTGTCGGTCTCGCGGATGCCCGGCACCACCCCTTTCAACACCTGCCGAGTGTGGTCGGGACGGCCGGGCTGGACCCCATACGGCACCACATCGATGAGGCGGCGCAGGGTGCTGTCCTGGTCGTACATCGGAGGGCTGATGAGCCCCAAAGCGCTCATGGCGCCCACCCACATGTCTCGCTGACGCTCGTTGGAACAGAACAGGTAGTCCGCCAGGGTGAGCTGGAGGTCACTGTAGTGGCGGTTGGAAGCCATCCAGAGCCTTCGCAGTCCCATCTCAGGGAACCGCTTGGAGAGCTCCATCCACTCGATGAAGAAGGCGGTGAAGAAGTCCAGAACCACCCGCTTGTGAAGGAAGAGGGCGATCATGTGGGGCGGGAAGTTGCGCGAGATGATGATGTCGTGGCGGAGCATCTGAAGGAAGCTGTCCCAGGGGCTTGAGCAGCGGACCATCCGCAGGCGTGGATGGGGGGAGGAGATGTCCGGCTCGTTGGGGGCGGAGAGGGTGACCTGCGCCTCCGGGATCTGCTCGGCGAGGACGCGTGCGATGTGGTAGCAGCGAATCCCAGGGCTCGCCATGTCCCTTCCGACGACGCCGCGGCTCAGCACTAGGATCTTCATCGTCACGGGTGTGTCACCTGCTGCCTGGCATGAGTGATCACGTATCTGGCGGCACGCTGAAGGAGCGGCAGGAAACGCCGGCCCTTAGGGGCGGCGATGCTGCGGCCGTTGCGGCAGAACTCGACCAGCGGCGCCAGAACCCGCTCCCAGCTCAGCTCCTCCTTGATCGCTGGCATGTTGCCCCGGCAGCGCTGGTAGAACTCGCCGTCGTCCACAAGCCGCACGATGGCAGCCGCAAATGCCTCATCGTCTCCCGGAGGAACAACGATGCCCAGAGGATCGCTCCCTACCCGCTCAGCCAGCACGTCTCCCCCCGTGCAGACGATCGGCAGCTCCGCCCAGAAGAGGTCCACGAAGCGGGTGCGGAAGGCGTAGCGGGCCTCCAGATTGTCGAAGCCCGCACAGACGCCGATATCGGCCTCGGTGAGGTAATTGCCGATCTCCCGGTAGGGAACCCAGCCGACGTTGAAGAACACGGAGCGCTCGTAGATGCCGAGCTGCTTGCTCAGCTCGATCGCGTCCCGTGGCGGATCGAATAGCAGCCCCGTGACCCAGTCGGGGTGCTCGGTGCCCAGGAAGAACAGCTTGACGTCGTCGCGGACTCGGCTCACCCGCGCCATGGCCCGAATGACGGTCGGAGCATCGAACCACTCCATGATGCTGCCGTTCCAGATCAGTACCTTGTCAGTCTCTCGGATGCCCGGCACGACCCCCTTCAACACCTGCCTGGTGTGCTGGGGGCGACCGGGCTGGACCCCATAGGGCACGACGCCGATGAGGCGGCGCAGGGTGCTGTCCCGGTCATACGTCGAGGGAGTGACCAGACCCAGAGCGCTAAGGGTTCCTACCCAGAGGTCGCGCTGACGCTCGTTCGAGCAGAACAGGTAGTCCGCCAGGGTGAGCTGGAAGTCGATGTAGTAGCGGTTGGCCGCCAGCCAGAGCCTGCGCTGCCCGAGGTCGGGGATCCTGCTGGCGAAGGCCATCCATTCGATGAACAGGGCAGAGTAGAAGTCCAGGGCTAGCTTCTTGCGGAAAAAGAGGGCTGGCATGTGGGGCGGGAAGTTGCGCGAGATGATGATGTCGTGGCGGAGCATCTGAAGGAAGCTGGCCCAGGGGTTTGAGCAGCGCACGATGCGGAGGCGCGGATGGGGAGAAGGGATGTCTGGCTCGTTGGGGACGCCCAGCGTGACCTGCGCCTCCGGGAGCTGCTCGGCGAGGACGCGGGCCGTGTGATAGCAGCGTATGCCAGTGCTCCCCATGGCGCTGCCCACCGCTCCGCGGGCGTGCACCAAGATCTTCGTCATCGCTTCGGCGTGATCGCGTCCTGGAGGCGGGCCGCGAGGTATTCACCGGCTCGAGAGAGAAGCGGGAGGAAGCGGTCGCCCTTGGCGGCGGCAAAGGACCTCCCATCGCGACAGAAGCGCACCAGCGGCTCCAGCGTCACCTCCCAGGAGAGGTTGGGCTTAACGGCCCGTAGGTTCTCCCGGCACTGCTGGTGGAAGGCCCTGTCATCGACCAGGCGGCGGATCGCCCCGGCGATGGCGGCGGCGTCGCCCTCGGGGACCACGACACCGAGGCCGCGCTCCTCCACCATCTCCGCCAGCACATCGCCTCGGGTGCAGATGATGGGCAACTCCGCCCAGATAAGGTCTAGGAAGCGCGTGCGGTGGGAGTAGCGCGTCTCCAGGTTGTCGAAGTAGGTTGAAAGGCCGATATCCGACTCCAGCAGGTAGTTGCTTACCTCTCGGTGGGGCACCCAGCCGAACTCAAAGAACACCGAGCGATTGTAGAGACCCAGGTCCTTGGCAAGCTGGAAGGCCGACTTGAACCGGTCGCCGTAGCCCAGGGAAGTGCCGAGACCCGGGTAGAAAGTGCCCAGGAAGAGCGCCTTGATATCATCTCGCTCCTGGGAAAGGACATGGAGCGCTTGCAGAAAGGGCTCCGGGTCGTACCAGGAGACAATGCCGCCGTTCCAGAGGATCACGGTGTCGGTCTCGCGGATCCCGGCGTAGACGCCCTTCAGGACCTTGCGGTCGTGGGTGGGTTCGCCAGGCCGAACGCCGTGCGGCGCGACATCGATCCAGCGCCGAAAGGTGTCATCGTTGTCGTACACGGTGGGGTCAATGAGCCCCAGGGCGCTGACCATGCCGATGTACGTGTCGCGCTGGCGCTCGTTGGCGCAGAGAATGAAGTCGGCAAAGGTGAGCTGCATCGTCAGGTAGGCGCGGTTCTTGTTCATCGAGACGGTCCGCTTGACGCCCCGAACCTCGCCCTTCGTCAGCTCCATCCACTCCATGAAGTACTGGCTGAAGAGGTCTACGACGAATCTCTTCTTTGGGAAGAGAAGGGCGAACTGGGGCGAGTAGCCGGAGGTGATGATGATGTCGTGCTGGGAGATGAGGGACAACGCCGAGAGCGCTCGGTAGGTGACCACCCGCACGCCCGGAATCTCCTCTGGCTGGTCTACCAGGTTGGGCACCGCCAGGGTCACCTGGGCCTGCGGCAGCGCCTTCGCCAGCACCTGCGCCATGTAGTAGGCGCGGATCCCTGGACTCGACATGTACGTGCCGACGGCGCCGCGGCTCAGGATGAGGATTCGATTCACGTCGTGCTGTCCGGCGAGTCCTGCCCCGCTTCGGGCACGCCCCGAGACCGATCGTGGAGACATCCCGCGCTCCGGGGCCCCGTACGGGTCTCCGGCAAGGCGGCCCCATGATAGCAGCCGCCTCTTCCTTCATTCAATGCAGTGCGGTGCCGCCGCGTCTTGCGAAACGCCGTCGCATCCGCCCTGTCATTCTGAGCGCAGCGAAGAATCTGATTCGTAGAGACCCTTCGCTTTGCCCAGGGTGACAGAACAGAACGGTTCTGCAAGACGCTCGGTGTCCCGCTCCTCGAAGGAAGAGGCCTTGTGTATAATGGCACGCGGTATGGAGCCAGTTCAAGGGAGCATGAGCCTGTGACCAGCGGAGACCGCCGGCATCGCTTCAAGATCGACCTTGGGTGCGGCAACCGGAAGGTGAAGGGCACCATTGGGGTGGATAGCGTGCCGGTGCCCGGCGTCGACGTCGTGGCGGACATCAACCAAGGCTTGCCCTTCAAGGACAACTCCATCGATGCGGTCTATTCCTACCACATCCTGGAGCACATGGACGACTTCCTTGGCACCATGAACGAGATCTGGCGGGTGTGTCGCCCCGGCGGTCTGGTCTTCGTCAAGGCGCCCCACGCCGCCTCTACGTTCGTGACCTGGAAGGACCCCACCCACAGGCGTGGCCTCTCCATCGCCACCTTCGCCTACTTCGACGATACGTACTTCGACGGGCGGGCCTTCTCGTACTACTCGAAGGCCCGATTCCGTATCGAGCGGGCGAAGCTGAGCTTCACCCTGAGCGGTCGCGACGAGCCGGTCATCCTCTCCTGGCCGCGCCGGGTCATGAACAAGCTCTTCGACGCCTTCGCCAACCGCAGCCGCCGCTGGCAGTACTTCTGCGAGCGCTTCTGGGGACCGGTGGTGGGGATCGAGGAGGTGGAGCTGGTGCTCAAGGCGACCGGCGACAAGCCCTCACCAGGACAGGCGCGGCCGACGTAGCAGGGGCGGCACGGGACTCAGCCTCGGACGCAGTAGTGGGGCGCAGCATGCTGCGCCCCTACGGGTCCCGGGCCTCACTACGGGCCTCGCCGCCGGCGGCCAGGCGGACGCTACGTAGCGGGGGCGGGGGCAACGGACGGAGCCCTGGAGGGTGCCCGCAGGTGGGCCTGATGGGAGGCCATTGCTCTGAGCACCGTGCAGAGGCGGTTCCCCCTCACCTCGATCGCAGGTAGGTAGGTATCACGGCGTCATCCGTGTGGCGGCGTAGACCGTGTCAGGCAAGGCGCTCGGCGAGGTCCTCAGCGGCCTGCTGAAGGAAGGGGTCGTCGTCCAGCCAGACCGCCAGCAGTTCGTGTACCGGCTAGCCCGCCCAAAAGTCGCTAGGAAGGCGACGTGAAGGTTCTCTTGCCGCTGACGGTCCAGGTGGCCCAGGACGGGCCGCTTGGACTACTTTAACAGCGATCTAACATGCATCTGGGACCCGCCTCTGCGCCTCACAGAACGCCCAGACGGGGCATCGTAGAGGCCCACCCTCACCCCGAAGCCCTGCCGGGCGCACCAAAGCCAGGCGTGACGCGGGTACTACCTGACGCGCCACCTCTTGACGGACAACGTTGCCAGGACGGCGAAGGCCAGTACCCCAGCCGCCGCGCCTGCCAGCACCGCATAGGTAGTGCTGCCCATGCCGGAAGTGCCCGTCGGCCCCGCAAGGGCTGGGAGTTCCGCGAAGCCACCGACAACGGACGGGCCGGTGGCGCAGCAGATGGCGCAGGGCAGGTTCTGCACGTCGGTCCGTTCCAAGTTACCGCTGTACTGGTCTGCGACGAGCGAGAGGTCCCCATTCGTGACGTTGGTCGCTAGCTGCTGGACGCACTCGAGCCAACCCATGGTCGGAACGAGCGACACCGCGGTCCACACACCTGTCGAGACCGCCGTCCAGCCGGCCGCGCAGTCAGCCGAGTTCCAGTTGGTGTAGCAGCCAGTTCCTGTGGCGGCGGCAGCGGAGGTCCGTTGGGCTGTCGCCCCAAACAGGTTGCCGACAACGCCGCCTACAACGATGCCCACTACCAGGGCAAGCCCTACCGCCACGATGCCGAGTTGCTTCATGGTGCGCCTCCTGTGAGAAGATCAGCGGGGACGTCCACATTATACACCCGCGGGTCAAGCGACGTGTCGGCTGGCGGCCCCACTTAGGGCCACAACGCCGGTCAAAACCCCCTCGTCTCCCGCGCACAACTAGATTCTGCTGGGGCCTGCAAGCACCCCCACTATGTAGACACCCGCACGGCCTGAATTCTGCCTCGCGCTGCAGATGGGCACGCTGATAGGTGCAACACGTGCCTTGACATAGTTGCTTGGAGCCCTCATCAGGATCGCGTTCCGTAGTGCCTGAAAGCGCGAGGTGCGGGGCCGTCTTGCTCCCGCCATTTTGGGGGGATGCAGAGCTGGCGTCTGGCGCGCTACAGGTGGCCCTTCTCGCGCAGGTAGCCCTCGAGGGCGTCGGGCCACGGCCGCAGCGGAGCGATGCCTGCCGCCGTGAGGGCGCGATGCTCCATGACGGAGAAGCGGGGACGGCGGGCGGCGGCGCCCGTCTCCTGGCTGGTGATGGCGGTCAGGCTGGGCCGCAGCCCGGTCAGCTCGAAGGCCTTCGCCGCGAAGTGATGCCAGGACGTCTGCCCCGTGTTGGTCACGTGGTAGGTGCCGAATCGGCCGGTGGCCGCCAGCTCTCGCAGCGTATTGGCTAGGTCCCAGGTGAAGGTAGGCGAGAAGACCTGGTCGTCTACCACACGCAGCGCCTCGCCCTGCCGGGCCCTCCGGATCATCGTCTCGACGAAGTTCCCCCCCTTGCCACTGGCCCCGGCGACGCCGAAGAGCCCGGAACTGCGCACGATGAAGTGTTGGGGGTTGCTCTGGCGCACCAGGTGCTCCCCCGCGAGCTTGGATATGCCGTAGACGTTGAGGGGGCGCGGCACATCCTCTTCGACGTAAGGGCTTCCCTTCTCGCCGTCGAAGACGTAGTCGGTGCTGATGAACATGACGGCAGCGCCGGCCTCGTGTGAGGCGTCGGCCACGTTCTTGGCGCCCAGGGCGTTCACCTCGAAGGCGCGGGCGACGTTGCTCTCGCACTCATCGACCCGGTGGTAGGCGGCGGTGTTGATGACCAGGTCCGGCCCCTCGCTGCCGACGATGCTGTGCACCTGGTCGCGATCACACACGTCCAGCGCCTCGTGGGGAAGGGCGATAAGCTCGTCGGCCCAGACACGGCAGAGGTCACTCCCCAACTGGCCGTGGCTGCCAATGAGGAGGGTGCGCATGGCGCTACTAGCCTTGCCGCAAGACGCCCCGAAACGGCCGGAGGTTCTCGTAGACCTCGTCCAGCAGCTCCATCCAGCGGATGTTGTAGTAGCGCGGGTCCTCGAACTCGGTGAAGTGATCCCGGTTGATGCAGGCCATCATGTGGGCGAGCGAGGCGAGGACAGTGACCTGGGGCGTGAAGCCTAGTACGCGGGTCATCTTCGCGTTGGAGCAGCGATAGTCCCGCACGCGAGGGGGCGCCGGGACCTCCTCTAGGTGGACGTCACGGTTCTCCAGCCGGAGGACGCCGGAGACCGTCGTTGCCAGGGCACGGATCTGGTAGTTGTCCTGGACCACGTTGAAGATCTCGCCCCGCACCTTCTCCGCGGGCGCGCGGAGGCAGACGATGTGCGCGTCGGCGGCGTCCCCAACGTCCACCAGGGGCCGCCACATCCAGCCGCCGCCATGCAGGCTCAGCCTGCCGGCCTGGATAGCGTCCTTCATGAAGGTATTGACCACCAAGTCGTAGCGCATCCGCGAGCTGAAACCGAAGACCGTAGCCTGACGCAGAATCACAGGGCAGAAGTCCTCGTCTGCTAGTCCCAGGAGGAAGTTCTCAGCGGAGTGTTTGGACTCGGAGTAGGCGCCCTGGGGGTGCACCTCCTGATCCTCGCCGTAGTCAGTCCCCTGCGGAAGCCCATCGTAGATGGAGCAACTGGACCCGAAAGTGAAGCGAGGCACGCCGAGCCGCTTGCAGGCGAGGGCCAGATGTTCGGTGGCCACGGCGTTGATCTCCCAGTTTGCCTGAGGGTCATAGTCCGCGGTGGGGTCGTTGGAGAGGCCGGCCAAATGGACTACGGCATCGACCCCCTGGAAGTACTCGTCGCGGAGCTGACGGACATCACCGTGGATCAGCTCGATCCGGTTCATCACATCTTGGAGAGGCTGGCGGCCCCAGTACAGGCGGTCCAGTACGCGCACTGCGAAGCCCTGGGACAGCAGCTTGCGAACCAGGACGCAACCGATGTAGCCGCCGCCGCCGGTCACGAGGACAGTTGTCATGGTGTCATCGCCGCTCTAGCGACTAGTGGTGGCCGGCGGGCGAGACAGAATGCGTATGTCGTCTGGATTCTCCCCCCCGTGCCCTTATGCTCATGCTGACCAGGTGCAGGAACTGCGCACTGCTACCCGGCACATCTGTTGCGGCGACAGGGGCGTGGATCAAGACTGCATCATGCATCGCGAGCCCGTCAGGTCTTCACGCGCCGTTGGCCTGGCATCCTAGCGCCGGGGTCACCTGCCTGTCTTCTGCTCGGCCACTGCTCGCGCTCGACCGTCTTGCCCATACGGCCCCGCCAGTAATCGATGAGTCCCAGGAGCATCGCCTTGGCGAGATCATGCCGACCCCGAACGAGGAACCGAATGAGCAGCAAGAGACGGCTGCTCAGGAAGTAGACCCAGAAAATGGCGAGACGCGGGCGCGAACGGACGTGTTTCCGGATGAGATACGGCCGGTTGCGGGTGAGATAATACAACCCGAAGGGGATCGCTGGCCCCCCAATGGTTGCACCCTTCTCGTGATAGATCACCGCAGCCGGCACGAACCAGAGGCGGTATCCTTTGATGCGCGCGCGCCGCACAAAGTCGGTGTCATCATAGTAGATGAAGAAGTTGTCGTCCAATAGGCCCACCTCTCGCAGCAGGCCGGCTGGAACCAGAAGGCAGGAGAGATTGGCGCTGTCAACAGGACGCGGCCGGTCAAAGTCGGGAGTCGGTGGCTTGCCCAGAATCCGCTGCTTCCAGACACCGCGCGTCCAGTCAAACTCGCCCACCGAGTCGTCAAGGCGTCCCGGTTGGTGATACAGATACGTCTTCGGCGCCGTCATCGTTCGCTCGTCGGCGCTGGCCACCAACTGGTCCAGGAAGTCTGGCTCCATGACGAGGTCACTGTTGAGCAGCAGGACGTAGTCAAAGCCCTGGTCGAGGCAATACGCGAGTCCCCGGTTGCAGGCCCCAGTAAACCCCAGGTTGGCATCGTTCTGAAGGACTACGGCTTCGGGCTGAGACCGCTTCAGGATCTCCAGTGAGTTGTCGGTGGATGCATTGTCGACGACGATGAGGCGGTAGTTGGGATAGGTGACCTTGGCGAGCGATTCTCCGAACTCCGCTATGAAGGCTGCGCCATTGGTGTTCACGGTGAGGACAGCGACCGAGGGATGAGTGCTTCTGTCGGAAGGCTTTGGCACAGATCAGTCCTTTGACCGGCCGGAGCTCGACTCCGATTCTCGTGGGACCATAGACTCCCTGGCTCATCAATGGCCCAACGGTGCCTATAATAGCAGATGCTGCGCATGGTGTAGCCGATCGCATGCCGGTGTTCGTCGGTCGTTGTTCTTCCTGACAGCCTGCCGCCCCCCAGCCACACGCGTTGGCAGAAGCGCTGTGCGGCGGTGGCCTGGCCCCTGCAGGCTTTACACACGGTAGGCGCGAATTCATAATGCCTACTGCGATCGATAGAGTCGACAGAGGCTGAACCGGGCTGGGCAACGCGGTGTGTGCATTGGTTGATGCTGGTTTCTCTTGGAGCAGAGTGGTTGACCGGGTACAGGGCCTAAAGATTGGTGGAAGCCACAGCCACTAGACATCTCAGTTTGCCGGCAGCGGCGAGATCTGCCTCGACCGCATGGGACCTCCTCATCGCTGTCACTGCACGAGACCTGAGGGTCACATACCAGGGTACGTTCTTCAGCTATCTCTGGTGGATCGCCCGCCCCCTGGCAATGGGGGTCGTACTGTATTTCGCGCTTGGCCGGGTGCTGCGGCTGGACGTTCCGAACTACCCTGTCTTCCTCCTTTCGGCACTGTTTCCGTGGTTCTGGTTCTCGGGCACCGTCCAGCAATCGGCAGGCGTCCTGATCGCCAACGCCGGCCTCCTCAAGAAGGTGCGGTTCCCACGGCTGATCCTGCCTCTCTCGGCGGTGTTCTACAATACCGTGCAGTTTCTCCTTGCGCTGCCGGTGCTTGCCGTCTTCGTCCTGATCGCCGGCATCGGTGCCGACGTGGCCTGGGTCGTGGGGATACCGCTCTTGCTGGCGCTCCAGATGCTCCTCCTGGTCGGACTGAGCATGCTCCTCGCTCCCTTGAGCGTCTTCGTCAGAGATCTCCGACCGGCGCTGGGCGTGGTGCTCCTCCTCGGGTTCTACGTCTCGCCTATCATTTACCCGCTTGAGCGCGTTCCAGACCGGTTCAAGCCCATCGTGTTACTGAATCCTGTCGCGCCTCTGCTAGAGGGCTGGCGCGAGCTGTTCTTGGAAGGCTCCGTTCCTGGCACGGAGCTCTGGCCGGCGGTCGTCTTCACCGCCGTGTCGTTGGCACTCGGGTTGGCCGTCTTTCGCTCGCTAGAGAAGCATTTCGCCGATGCGCTCTGACGACGACTTCATGGTGCGCCTGGAAGGGGTGTCCAAGCGGTACTATCTGAACCCCAAGAGGCCTTGGCAGCTCCGCGATCTGGCCACGCGGCCCCGCGCGCTCCTGCGGCAGTTGCAGCCGCGTGAGCCCTTCTGGGCGCTCCGCGACGTAACGCTTGGCGTCAGAAGGGGCGAGATTGTCGGTATCATAGGGCCCAATGGTTCGGGGAAGAGCACTCTCTTGCGTATTCTGGTAGGAATATCCCCTCCGACGACGGGGAAGGTCAGCATCCGGGGGCGCTTCGCTGCGCTCTTGGATCTGGGCGCAGGGTTTCACCCGCAGGCCACAGGGCGAGAGAACGCCTATCTGAATGCCCTCTTCATGGGCCTGCCGAAGAGCGAGGCCAAAGAGAAGGTGCCGGAGATTATTGAGTTCTCTGGCCTTCAGCAGTTCGCAGACCAGCCGATGCGAACCTACTCCTCAGGCATGTACCTGCGCCTTGGCTTCTCAGTGGCCGTGCATGTGCGGCCCGAAATACTGGTGATAGACGAGGTCCTCGCAGTCGGCGATGCCGATTTCCAGGAGAGGTGCTTCGACCATTTCGCGCGTCTGAAAGAACAGTCCACAACGATAGTCCTGGTCACCCACAGCGTAGGAACCTTGAAGGATTTCGCCGACCGCGTGGTTCTTCTTGAGGGTGGCCGGGTGGTGCGGGAGGGCGAGCCCTCGGACGTGGTGGATGAGTACATGCTGAGTTGGGCGCAGGCATCACCTGCCGCTCAGCGCATCTTCCAGCGCGCCTTACAGGAAAGAGGGATCGCTGCGGCGGTGAGCACCGAAGAGATCGAAGCCTCAAACGACCCCGGCGGCTCCGCGCCGCGGTGATGCGGCCGAAGGAAACGCGTCGGCTACGCTATTCGCGCCGCGCGAAGAGGACCTGCCTGAGGTAATTGCGGAGGTAAGAGGCGCACAGCGACGTTGCCCGTGAAGCCGATGATGGAGGAAGCGAACACAGCCCGCCGGGGACGAGGGCCTGCCGCCGACTGGACCAGCTACGTCCGGTTCATTATCCTGAGCGGCGCCCGGACCGGCTCGCACATGCTGGCCCAGGCCCTCAACTCCAGCCCCAAGATCACGTGCTTTCGCGAGGTCTTCAACCACCTACAGGACTTCGTCCAGTTCGACGTGGAAGGCTACGACAACTTCAGCGCAGAAACCCTGTCGCTACGAAGCCGGGACCCCATTCGCTTCCTGGAAGAGCGCATCTTTTGCCCCTATCCCGAAGGAGTCCAGGCCGTCGGCTTCAAGTTCCACTATGGCCAGTTCTGGGGGTTTCCGGGCCTGCTGGAGCGGCTGGTTGGGGATACGGGAATCCGGGTGCTCCACCTCAGGAGGCAAAACCTCCTCCGGATGCTCGTCTCGCTGAAGCTCGCGCGGGCGACGGGTGTCTTCATGGAGGACACACGGCGAGGGGTCACGCTCGCGAACCTGTCAAAGGCGACCCGCCACCCTTTGAAGGCGGCGGACAGGTTGCGGCGGCGCCTGCGGCCCCCCAAGGCTGCCGGCAAGGGCGCTCGTGCCAGGGTCACTGTGTCAGCGGAGGAGCTGTTTGACTTCGTCGTACGAACGAGGATAACGGCCGCCAACCATGACGGCCTCTTTGACGAGCACCCGAAGCTCGCTGTGTGCTACGAGGACTTGGTCGACCAGCGCGAGGACGTCTTCAGGGAGGCACAGTCGTTTCTCGGTATCGAGCCGCACCCGCTCTTCGTCACCCTGCGCCGGCAGAACCCCGAGCCCCTGCGGGAGTTGATCGAGAACTACGACGAGCTGTACGGGGCGTTCAAAGACACCCCGGAGGCGGCACTCTTCGATTGAGCTCTCCGTTCGCGCGTTACACCAGAGGTCGCTGAACGAGATGAAAAGCGGGACCGCCCCCAGAGTGATGATCATCGGCCTCGACGGCGCCGATTGGCCGCTGCTTCGCGTGCTGTTCGCCGACGGGGCTATGCCTACCCTCAAGAGCTTCGTGGAAGGCAGCACCAGCGCCCCCATGGAGTCTGTGCTGCCGACGAACTCCATGTCCGCGTGGACATCCCTGATGACCGGCGTCAACCCCGGCAAACACAGCGTCTTCGATTTCGTTCGCAGGACAAGGACCCCTTTCCGGACCTTCGTCACCAACTCCTCGGTCATCCGGTTCCCGACGATCTGGGAGACACTGAGCAGCAACGGGCTCAGTTCCTGCGTCATCGACATGCCCCCGCTGTACCCGCCGTTCCGGATCAACGGTGTCATGCTGGGTGGCATTGGTGCGGTGACCAAGGCCCGTCGCGCTTACTCCTGGCCGGTCGAGGCTGCCGAAGAGGTGGAAAGAGCGGTCGGTGAGTTCCTCCCCGATGTGCCCTGGGTGGGCAAGGCTGGTCGTCAGGTGGAGCTGGTCACGGATCTGATTAGCTTAGTGGAGAACCGGCAGCGGGTCGCGGAGGTGCTACTTGATGGCCGCCCGGTTGACCTCTTCTGTATGGTCTTCGTGGCGCCGGACCGGATTCAGCACGTCTTCTACCAGGATCTCACTGAGCAGGGCCCGCAGTACCCGCTCGCCAGGAGGTTCTACACGGCCCTGGATGAAGCCCTGGCGCGCCTCCTCGAGCGCGTGGACCTCACCACCACCGATGTCCTAATCGTGTCGGACCACGGGTTCAGGCGCTTCTCTACGACGTTCGACGTCAATCAGTTCTTGGTGGAGGCCGGCCTGATGCGCTGGAGATGGGAGAACCCGCCGGTCGCCAAGGGACTGCGCCTGGCCAAGAGGGTCTTCAAGCCATTGTCAGGCCAGATCGACAAAGTGCTTGAGAGGCCGCGTCTGAGACCCCGGCGGCAGCTCCTCCCGGAGTCCGTTGCCTACAGCGATATCGCCGACAGCGTCAACGTGAACCTTGCGGGAAGGGAGACCACGGGCCGGGTGCCACAAGCCAGGTTCGACGAGGTGAGGGACATGGTTGCGGCCAGGCTGCTGGAGTTCCGCGACCCAGAGACGGGCGATCCGGTCATCAGACGACTCATCAAGAGAGAGGACTACTTCGGCGGCCAGTACGCCGGTGAGGCGCCCGACCTCGTCCTGGAGTGCCACGACGGCTATGCCTACAACAGGTTCCTGGGCAAGCTCACGTTCAGGTGGACGTACTGCCAGGGCGTGCATTCCCTCCACGGCATCATCGCGGCGTTGGGGCCTCATTTCCGACGCAACACCGAGGCTCCGCTAGTCAGCATCCTGCAAGTGGCGCCCACTGTCTTCTCACTGCTCGGGGTCGCTCCGCCGGAAGGGACGGACGGGCGCGTTGCCGAGGAGCTCCTTGTCGGCCCGACGGCACCGACGAGCGGCCCGCCGACCCCGCCACCGGAGCGCCGGGAGGAGCCAGGCACGTACAGCGAGGAGGAAGAGGAGCTGGTCAGGAAGAGGCTGCAAGGCCTCGGCTACATCGACTAGCGCCCGGCGGCTATGCCCACGCCTGCACGAGACGCTGGTCAGCGGGCTCCTCGCTGGCGGTAGAGCTACTCAGGACCGCTGCTGTACCAGAAAACGTGGTCGCCTTCGTCCAGTGACTGTTCGGCAACCAGAGCTTCCTCCTCAGTGACCCCGTAAGCGTCCACCCTACCGTAGAAGGCCTGGATCGAACTCAGCAGGTAGGTGTCCCCAAAGGCTGTCAGAGTTTGGGGCGCGCCGACAACGTAGAGCGTGCTGCCCTCAGGAAGGGACGGATACGTTTCGCGGAGGGCATGGACGAATCGCTCCGACTCCATCCCGCGCGCGCTTACCTCCCCGATGTTGTCCCTTGCCACGATCAGCCCACCGACAAGCGCGGGAACCGCCAGCACGGCCAGCAGAGCCTTCGCATGGGGCTGGAGGCGCGCAGGCGGGAGAGCGAGTAGCGCCGTGCCGTACATCACCAGGAAGACCGCGAGGGCAGGGCCGGCAGAGTAGAGCTTGCGGTTCAATACGCCAATGCGGAATAGGTAGTCCACGTCGCCTGTCAGCAAGGGGGCCAGCGACGCCAGGAACCACAGGATGACGAAGAGCTCGGCACGAGGCAGAGCCGCGTTTCTCCTCCGCAGATAGGCCATGGCGGGGAGGGTGGTCATCATGAGAAGCAGGATGACAAAGACGACGAGATGGGCCACTCCGTGGTCACTGGTGGCCGGGAACAGGGCAGCGCTGGCAAAGTTCTTGAAGTGCGTCAGCATGTGAGGCCCCACGTGGTAGTCCCCGCGGTGGACGGGTGTATGGGCCAGTATCCAGCCGTGCAGCGCCCACGAACCGGCCGCCAGTGCCACGAAGGGGGTGAGGATGAGCCAGCTCTTCGGGGCGAACCAAGGATCACGACGGCCCCGGTCGAGTAGGAGGAAGAAAGCGACGAAGGCTGCCACCCAGGAGATGGTCTCCAGGTGAAAGAACATCGATGCCCCGTAGCAGCCAGCGGAACCCACGTACCAGCGCCAGCGAGGCGGGTCGCTGTCCATGCTCTTCATGAAGAACAGCAGTGATACAAGGGCCATGAAGGTCGCCAGAGGTGTTCCGACATCTGATATCCAGGCCACGGCCGCCACATAGGTGGGATGGAGGGCGAATACCAGGGCAGCCACGTGCGCGCCCAGCTTGGCCCTCAGCAAGCGAGAGGCGATGAGCCACACCAGGAGAGTATTCGCGAGATGGACGACAAGGCTCGCCGCGTGATAGCCGGCTGGATTGTCCCCGAACAGCACGTGCAGCCCCTCAAGGCTGATGAAGTAGAGGGGCTTGTAGGTCAGGAACGGTAGGGCGATGTCGTCATCCCGCAGGAAGTCAATGACTTCTTGGTGACGGTCGTAGCCAGTGAAGTCGAACGCCTCCTTGACGTAGCCCGGCGGGTCGATGTAGCGCGCTGATCTCAGGAAGATGAAGTCATCCGTCACGAACCAAGCGGTGAGGCTGGGCCCGTAGAGGACGACGGTGAGTACGACTATGAAGACGAGCCAGAACTTGTTTGAGGCCACGATTGACGTGGCGCCCACCCAGAGACGTCCACCCGCAGCCGACGAAGCGGGCCGCGCCTCAAACAAGCGGGCGATCCGGCTCATGGGCGATCCCACGCTCTCCGAAAGCCTACCACCACGGCTACCCTCGCAACCGCCAGGAGAGGGCCAAGCGGACGGCGCTCTCTGCGGTCCGCTCGCGGCACGTCAGGGGCCAAACCGGAAGATCCGGTATTCTCCGGCCGGGGATGCCTCCATCTCCGCCGCCTCAGCTACCGATAGCGAGCGCACTTCGACCTCCCCGTAGTACAGCTCCACCAGGGCATCCAGGCGTGTGTCGTCGAATACCGTCAGGTTGCGCGGCGATCTCACCACGTACAGCACGGCCTGAGGGTCAAGCCTCGGGACGCTCCTCCGCAGTTGCGTGATGAACGCCTCGTTCTCCGCCGCGTCCTCGCCAAGGCCCCGGATGTGATGCAACGCCAGCAGGGCAGTGGGCACCAGAACCGCCATCACGAGGAACGGAGCGGCTCGGGTGCCCAACCGCAGGAGGGAGGCTGGGAGCGTTTCCTTCAGATACAGCAGCGCCACTACGAAGAAGATCGCGAGACTGGCGCCCGACATATACAGCGTGCGGCCATAGGCACCCATGGTAAGGGTGGAATCAGGAAGCAGCGATACGTAGAGCCACAAGACGATGAAGAGGCCCAGGTACGGCCACCGGCGCTGGGTCAGCAGGACCACGGTGGTCAATATCATAGCCACCGACGCCACCCCCTCGAGCGCGCTGAGAAGCGGGGGCAACGGGTCCGCGAAGCGCTCGATGTTCACCGGGAACACCGGAAACAGCGCCATGCCGAGATAGTGCCCGTAGTTGCCGTACTGGTGCCAGCCGAACCGGAAGCTCTCCTCCACCCCCAAATGGGTGCGTACCCACACCTGGATGCCGATCAGAGCCAGGCTTGCGGCGGCAAACGGCGCGAATCGGATCCAGGACCGCGCCCGCAGCGACTCGGCGGGCCTTCCGGCCACCAAGAAGGCATAGGCCGGCAGAACCACCGCCAAGGTGAGGGCCGTGGAATGGAGGAGAATGGCGGTTAGGAAGGCCAGGAAGGAACCCAGGTAGCAGGCACCTCTCCTGCCTTTGCCGTCCGCGTACCTCATGAACAGCAGGAGGCATAGGAGATAGGGGAAGGTCACGAGCAGCCTGTTGCCCCCCGAGATCCACGCAACGGCATCCGTGTACACTGGATGGACCGCGAATATCAGCGCCGCCAGATTGGCTGCCCACGTGAGCTTTATGAGCCGGAACGCGATGAACCACACCAACACCGTGCAGCCCAGATGTAGGGCTACCAGCAGGGCGTGGTACCCCAACGCGTCCTGGCCGAACGCTGAGTACATGAGACGCCAGACGACCGGGTAGAGGGGGCGGTAACGGTCCAGCTCCGGTGACGTGCCCGTCTGTCGGAAGTCAAAGGCTTCCGCCACGTACTCTCCCATTGGGGTGGCCTGGGAGGAGCGCAGAAACCAAAAGTCATCGGCGAAGAACCAGTCGTCTAAGGTTGGGGCGTAAAGGGCGAAGGCAACAAGAAGAATGACGGGCAGCAGCAGACGGGATGAGAGCACTCCCGCCCAAGCGAGCCGACTCTCGTCTTCGCGCACGCGGTCCGCCGAGTTGGCGTCTTCGCCACGCGGCTGCGTGGTCTGCCGTGCCGGGACCGCGCTCATGGCTTACCCCGACGAGCCGCCTGGCCTCCTCTTCCGGTAGATTGCGAACGCCAGCCCGGGCTTCAGGTAGCCCGTGTCAGTGATGATCCGGTCTAGCATGAAGAGCAGTTCTGTCCTCGCCTTTCCTCGCGCGACATCGATCTTCGGCCGCCGGAGCCTAGCTCGGAGGGCCCCGCCCGCACGGAGTAGCCCGCCCCAACTCCCGGACAGACGGCCGCTTTGCTGGAGAGGTGACGGCTCGCGTCCAACAAAGAGCGTAAGTGATAGGAGCGCCCCGACCTTGCGTATCCGTACCTCCTCCAGATACCATCCGAAGACATCCAGAATCTCCTCTGAACGCACACTCTCGAAGGGACTGAAGATCCAGTTGTCAGGGTCGGGCCACTGAATCGGCGAGGCCCGCCCCGGCCGGTCCGCCGTCGCTTCCGCCAGCGCTTGGAAGAGCCCTCTCTTCTCCTCACTGAACCGGAACCGCGATTCACTGACGGTATCGTACATGAAGAAGTAGCCGCCGGGCGTCAGGCACTCGTTGACCTGAAACGCTAGGTGTTCAAGATTCGCGATGTGGTGGATCGATGAGTTAGCGACGACGAGATCGTACGTTCCGGAGGGCAGAGTCGCGAAATTCAGGTCCTCCTGCCGCGTATCGGTGCGCCCAGGGAAGTCTCTGTCCAGTCGACCCTGAACTCTGGCCAAGGCCATCGCGCTGATGTCGCAGAACGTCAGGTGCAACTGTTTGTGGTGGCCCAGCAGGTGACTCTCGGCCTCGCCTGGTCCGGCCCCCAGAACGCATCCCCGTTGGAAGTCGCCGTAGTTACTGATCGTCTCAAACCAACGCCGATCACTTCGGCCTGTGAGCCGCTCATTGAAGTATCGTTGCACCATTGGCGTAGGCGTCCTGCTCAGCGGCGTCTCGATGCGCTTGTCCCAGAACTCCTCTTCCGCCCGCAACTGGCGAAGATAGTCGTCATCCCTGCTCACGTGGAGTACATCCGGGGGCGAGCGCTTCATTGCCTTCCTCTCCCGATTGTGCTCTCGGCGAGAGCCGCTTGTTGAGGGCCCCGTTGGGCCGAGCGAGCGCATCCTGTCGGAGGCGAGGCCCCTTCCTGCCTATGGCTTCCGTCTCGAAGCGCCGAGCAGCTCACTGAGAGCTCTGACCCGCGACCCAAGGGGCTTCCGACTACCGCCTAACACCCCTGCGCAGCGGGACGGTGTCGTGTCTGCATCCGGAGCAAGCGCCAGCACATCTAGCTGCCCGCCCCCGAAGTAGTAGAGCCGCTTTCCGATCGTGGTCACTAGCTCGAAGCTGGGGGGAAAGCCGGCACTATCCCGGGCAAAGGCCAGGGCATCCTGCAGGTCGACCAGGTAGCAGATGTCCTTCGAGTGAACATACTCCATCAGCCGGCCGTCACGCCTGGCCTCGTACGCCTCCTCGTTCACCACGCCATCCAGGTTGATGACCGTCCTGCCGCTAAAGTAGCCGATTATGCCAGCGTTTAGCGAGCCGACCCTGGCCTCCGAGTCGACGTTTTCCTCGAGCCAGCGCGCGGCTTCCAGCATGTTCAGTCGATGTGGCAGCGGCTGGCCCCATCGTTCGGACCGCTGGGGGACCCAAAGCGCGGCCAGGGCAATGGCAACGGCTCCATAGAGAGCCGCAATTGCCAGTCCACGCCGGCGTTCCTGCGCCGGAGAGCCTGTCGGCGGTTCACGGTCAGCAGCGCCGCTATCCCGCCGGTGGGTGCTCCAGGTCAGACGAGCCCCCCGCAGGACGCCGTGCAGATAGTCGACCAGTATCCCCAGGGATATCGCGGCAACCAGGGCGATGGGCGCGAAGTACCATTCCCGCACGTGCCAGCGGACAGCGCTGTGGAAGAGAAGAGCCAAGACGATGCCAACGGTTGGAACCAGCAGCAGACCGATCTGCCGGGTCACCTGCCGCCGCTGAGGGCCAAAAGGCGCAAGCACCATCGCTGAGAGGAGCCCTGCCGCCGCGAGCAAGAAAGGTGCGGTTGGGCCACCACGGGGGACGAAGTAGAGGTGCAGCAACTGACCGAAGAACGCGTCTCTCGTCACGTCCCAGGCATGTTCGAGCTGAGTTGGGAGGGAGCTTCCGTGGGCGGCAAGGAAATTCTGGCGGTCGAAATCGGCGATGGCGACCCCACTAACCTGAACGATCGTCCCGAAGCTCACCAGGCTCCAGATCGCCCACGGCGCTACCACGAGAAGTGCGAGGCAACCCGTGGCCAGAGGGCTGGTCCACCGGTGAAAGCCACGATCGCGTGCAGCCAAGAAAAGCAGCATGGGCGGTAGGATGAAGACCGTGTCGGTGCGGGCCAGCACCATGAGGCCAGCCGACGCACCAAGCCAGGCGTATGCGACGAGCGACGTACGTTCGGCGCGACATACCATCCGCACGAAGAGCCAGGTGGTCACCGCCACCATGAAGACCGTTAGCGAGGTCTCCATCCCATTGACCGACTCGACAATCAGATAGGGATGAAGGGCGTAGAAGGTCGCGGCAGCCAGGGACGCCCAGGAATTGCCAGTGAGCGTCCTAACGGTGCTGAACACGAGAAACGCGGTCCCTGCGCTGAAGAGTGATGCCAGGGTCAAGGCCAGGTGAATGGGAAGGTCCCGGTCGTCGCTGATCAGATAGAGCGGGGTAAGGAGAGCCATCCAGAGGGGATGGAATCCGTTCGTCAGGGTCTCCCCATCGAATGTAACGTTGTGACCGGTGGCGATATTGCGGGCTATCCGGAAGTAGTAGAAAGCGTCATCCGACGTGTCTTTCAGTACGATCGTAGGGATGTCGGCCCACGCCCTCCTGAGCCTGAGGAGAAGGCCCACAGAGAGCGGCAGCAGCAGGAGAATCTCCGGCCTGACGAGGGACGCCGTGCTGATGAGGCTCCGTGTGCTCCTGGCAACCGCTGTCACTCAGCAAACCTCGCCAAAGCCTGATCCCATGTGCCAGCGAAACAGACGACCGCGGATGTCATGAGTGCCAACACCCGGCTCGCGGCCAGAGGAGTCTCGGAAGGAGAGACCTTCGATCATCAGAAAGCTCCCTTGTCCTCTAACGACCCAGGGCTGGCCGGCACTGAGAACTCAGCCGGGGTAGCGCCCGGCCATCAAGCTATCAGGCGCGAAACGTGAATGCAATTGGCCGGAGCGGGGCACGACCTCACGCTGCCGTCATCATGGCAACGCGCCTGCCGCGGTCCGAGAGGTAGCGCAGCACCGCCCTCGCTCCGCTGGCCGCCTATTCTGCACCCAGTCCTCCCCAACCGTGAACGCGGGGGGGGGGTCGGAGCCCAATGGCGCTGCGACTGAGCCTCCCCACCCATCGGCACATCCGCACGGGCTTCATGCTCCCTGAGGGGCACAGCCACCGTTTCAGTCCACCCTTCGGTGGGAGCCCTCCATCCGCTGAACGTATGTCCCCATCAGCCTTGCGGAATACGACTCAGGGTTCTCCCACACGACATTAGGTATGTCCACGGGCGGACGCGCGAGGGAACCCCGATTGGCGCAGGTTGCGTCTGACGAGACAATCGTACACGCGTCTCCGCCGGGAAGCGTCTAGGGCCTCGGCAGGTTGAGACGCGCTGGACTTGTCCCTCGCATGGGAGGTGTTGCGTGACTGAGAGGGAACCCCTGACGAAGGTGGCACTCGCCGTCTGAGGTACGTTCGATACCGGCGGCGCCGCCGTCGCGTGGCCGGATGGCTAGCCCTTCTCTCGTTCGCCGTAGCCCTTGCGGCCCTGGCGAGCCGGAGTGGAAGCGTTGGAAAAGGGCGGCGTAGGTGCAGCGCAGGGGAGCGCAAAGCCGGACGACTGCGTAGGTGGGCCGGTCTGGCCGGCCGAGGGCTGCTCCTCCCCATTCGCCGATTGGCGGCCCAGCACTGGCGCCCGGTCGCGGTCATCGCTCTAGTGGTTCTGGCGGTGGGTTCGTCGGCTGCAAACGGCGGTGGTCTCGCAGCCCAGGATCCAGCAATGGCGCCGACGCCTGAGGCTCAAGGTCATCGGGCTCAGGACAGGGATGAAGCCGGGCTCCGCAAGAAACGCGAACCGGAACTGGTGGCCCTCCAGTGGAAACCAGCCTCACAGCCTTCCCCGGAGCCATCGGCCTCCCCGGTCCTTCCGCCAGCTCAGCCCCCCGCTCCGCCTTCTCCTGCGCCCACGGCCTCGCCTGCGCCTCCAACCCGCATTGTCCCTCCGCCGGTTCAGCCCCCCGCTCCGCCTTCTCCTGCGCCCACGGCCCCGGCTGCGCCCCCACCTCGTGTTGTCCCCTCGCCGGTCGCCGCTGACGACGCGATCGTAGGGCTCGCTACTTGGTACGGCGGTCCCGACGGCTTTGGTCCCGAAGACACGATGGCGGATGGCTCCCGGTTCAACCCCAACGATCCCACCACAGCGGCATCGAACCGCTGGCCCCTGGGCACCTGGCTGCAGGTGTGTCACCTGGACCGCTGCATCGAGGTCCAAGTGCGCGATCGTGGCCTCTTCCGGCACGCCGTGGACCTCTCCCACGCGGCCTTCAGCCAGCTCGCGCCGCCGAGCGCCGGTGTCATCACCGTGACCATCTCAAGGGCAAGCTAGGGTCTGGCTCTCGTGGATCGGACCTCCGCTGGCGGCACTGCGAGGTCGCCGTGAAGCTCCCTCGTGACCTCGTGGGCGGCGTCGACAACCAGCACACCCATCCGGCCGTCCCCAAAGGTGATGTCGACCCGCCCTGCAACGCAGGGGCCCCGGTTGCCGTGAGGGCAGCAATCCGCAGGTGAGCGACAAACGTAGATAGGAGTGAGAGAGGTGAGCGTCCAGCGACAAAGCTCAATCCTCTCTCACCAACCTCCGTCCTCAAGCACCCTTGGGCACGCCCCCGCCACCAGCCCGTGCTCAAGGGTGCTTGACTCTGTGTTGAATCGGCGCGGCAGTCGAAGAGGGCGCCGCGGGAGCGCGGCGCCCTCTTCCGCCGGTGTCGTGGTCACACCCACTGCAAGAGGAACCCCGGCCCGGCGGTGAACCGGAGGTGGCGGGAGCCCTACGGGGGTCGATGCGGCTCAGGCCCGCCTGTGCCAGGGCGTCGCCGATGGTGATGGCCTGGTTCGTCGCGCCGTTCGCCTGCGGGTCAGCGACGGCGGGCGTGGACACGGGCTTCCTCGCCATGCGCCAGGGCAGGCTTCGGAGGCAGCCGGCTCTTGTAGCGGCCGGGCGAACCGGCTACTCTCGTCCGCGACGCCACCAGCCGATACTTATCCGGCTACAGCCCGGAGGAGGTGGCACATCGAGATGAGCACGGCACAAAGGCGGCTGGGGATCCTCGTTGGGGGCGGCCCTGCCCCTGGCATCAACAGCGTCATCAGCGCTGCCACGATTGAGGCAGAGAACAGAGGCTTCGAAGTCCTGGGCTTCTATGACGGCTTCGAGCACTTGATAGCCGGGCGCACGGACATGGTACGCCCACTGACCATCGCAGACGTCTCGCGGATTCACGCGCAAGGCGGCTCGATCCTGCGTACCGCCCGCGCGAACCCAACGCGCAAACCGGAGGACCTGGAGCGTACCGTCCAGGCGCTCCAGGAGCTGAGCATCGCCCATCTCATAACGATTGGCGGCGACGATACTGCGCTCGCCGCCTCTGAGGTGGCGAGGGCCGCAGGGGGTGGGATCAGAGTTGCACATGTGCCGAAGACCATCGACAATGACCTGCCCCTTCCCGCCGCCATGCCGACCTTCGGCTTTGAGACCGCCCGCCACGTCGGCACCGCGCTGGCGCTCAACCTCATGGAGGACTCTCGCACGACCAGCCGTTGGTGCTACGCGGTGGTGATGGGCCGAAAGGCCGGCCACCTGGCGCTGGGCATAGGCAAGTCAGCCGGCGCCACCCTGACTATCATTCCAGAGGAGTTCCCGCAGGAGCGAGTGAGCCTGGATCAGATCTGCAGCGTGCTGGAGGCAGCCATCCTAAAGCGGCGGGCGAGGGGACGAAAGGACGGGTTGGCGATCATTGCTGAGGGCATCGGAGAGAAGCTGGATCCCGAGGAGTTGGCCAAGATCCCGGGCGTAGAAGTGGGATACGACCCCTACGGGCACATCAGTTTGGGTGACATCCCGCTGGCCACCATCCTGAAGCGTGAGGTCCGTAGGCGCTTCGCCGCTCGCGGCGAGAGCGTATCCATATTCGATGTCACGCTGGGATACGAGTTGCGCTGCGCCCCACCCATCCCCTTTGACATCGACTACACCCGCACGTTAGGCTACGGGGCCGTCCGGTTCCTGGTTTCGGAGCCGGCCGACGATAGCCTGCGTCACGGCGGGCTCGTCTGCTTGGAGGAAGGGCGTTTGCGCGTCCTACCATTCGCGGATCTGCGCGACCCGGCCACTGGACGCACGCGCGTTCGCCTGGTGGACCTCCGGTCCGAGCACTACAGGGTGGCCCGCGACTACATGATCCGGCTGGAGCAGCGCGATCTGGAGGACCCCGACATGAGGACGAAGATGGCAGACGCTGCCAAAGTATCGCCAGAGCATTTCGACTATGCGTTTGCCACCGCCGTAGGGGGGAATGAGCTGTAGACTCTGATGTGCACCAGGCGGAACCTGTGCCTGGCCAGCTCTCCTCGGCCAAGTGGCACCGGTTGCGCCAGCTTGACGACCGCCAGGGAGGTGGCGAAAGACACAAGCACTGAGAGGAGGTGCTCCCATGCAACAGACCATTGCGGTGAGACGTCCAACCATCGAGGAGCTCCGTGTGAACACTGGGAAGAGGACGCGACTGCGTCGGCTCATGTATCAAGCCGGCCCTGCCAACGGCACCTTGCTTTTCCTTCCCTACGACCACGGCATCGAGCACGGGCCCATTGACTTCTTGAGCAATCCAGAGAGCGCCGACCCGGCTTACCTCTTCCGGCTTGCCGTAGAGGGACGCTTCTCTGGGATCGTGACCCATACCAGCGTTGGGCAGCGGTACTACCCGGAGTTCGCGGGGAAGGTCCCCCTCATAGTCAAGCTCAACGGCAAGACCGCCGTCCCGCCGGACGACGAAGCGTTCTCTCCCCTCACGGGGACGGTCGAGGACGCGGTTCGCCTGGGAGCCGACGCAGTAGGGTACACGCTGTACCTGGGCTCGCCGGCGCAGGACCGCGACATCCCTCAGTTGAGCGAGGTGCGACGGGAGGCGGAGCGGCTGGGCATGCCGCTCATCGTCTGGTCGTACCCGCGGGGCAGGGCGGCGGAAGAGAAGGGCGGCCGGGACTCGCTCTACGCTGTGGACTATGCCGCTCGAATGGCCCTGGAGCTAGGGGCCGATGTTGTGAAGATCAACCTTCCCAAGCCACACAAGGAGGGCACCAAGCATCCGGCCCAGTATGCGGAGCTGGAGGCCGAGCGCGCTGAGATGACGCGACGGGTGGTGGCTTCTGCCCAGCGTTGTCTGGTGCTCTTCTCAGGCGGGAGCTACAGAGACGACGATACCTTCCTGAGAGACGTCGAGATGGGCATGCGGGCAGGCGCGGTCGGCCTTATCGCCGGTCGGAACATGTGGCAGCGGCCCCGTGCTGAGGCGCTGCCCATGATCGAACGAGTACACGCCATGCTCCAGGACTTCGGCGCCCCTGAGAGCTAGACCGGGCACAGCCCTTCACGGCCCCCGCAGCCTCTCGCCACTCGCCGGCCGGCGGCTGGCCTGACGCTGCCCGGGACGCGGCAGGGGCTGTGGCTCTCCACACCTGGCCCGGAAATGCCGCCTCTCACAAGCCCTAAGCCTGGCAAGGCCAGACACAGGCGCCGCTCTCCGGGCGCGCGGTTGGACTGAGACCCTCGCAGGCCGTAGGATGGCATCACTCTCGCCACGGCTGCGTGAGGCCGTGGCAGTCGATGTCCATCCCAAGCCGGGGGTTGTGGACGACCGTGCTGCGCGTCTCCCTCGTCCAGCTCCGCGCCTTCGACCTAGCAGAGGCGGCCGAGGGGCTCCGCCACACCCTGGACATGGTGGACCGGGCGGCGGCGGACCGACCCGACCTCATCGTCCTGCCTGAGGTCACCTACCCCGCCTACTTCCTCCGCTCTCGAGAGGAGTACCGCGAGGCCCGGCCCCTGGACGCCGAGGGCCTGGTGCGCACCTTCGGCGGCAGGGCCGCCCAGCACGGCGTCTACCTCGCCGTGGGCGCTGCCTTGCCGTCAGAGTCGGGTGAGGTCGCCAACTCGGCCCTCCTCCTCGCGCCCGATGGCAGCCTGGCCGGCCGCTACGACAAGAGCTTCCTCTGGCACTTCGACCGCCACTGGTTCCAAGGCGGGGCCCACTACCCCGTCTTCGACACGCCCCTAGGCCAGCTGGGCCTCCTCATCTGCGCCGACGGCCGCCTACCCGAGATCGCCCGCTGCCTCGCTCTCGGGGGCGCCCAGGTCATCGTTGACGCTACGGCCTGGGTGAGCTGGGGACGCCGGCCGAGCGAACTCTCCAACCCCCAACCCGAGTACATGATGTCGGCCCGCGCTCTGGAGAACGGCGTCTGGGTCGTTGCCGCGGGCAAGGTAGGGATGGAGGCCGGCAGCATAGTCTACTGCGGCCGCTCCTGCGTTATCGACCCCCAGGGCCAGACGCTGGCCTCGGCCGGGACGGAGGAGGAGACCGTCCTCACCTTCGAGCTCGACCCCGCGCAGGCGACCGGCCCGCCCTTCGCCCGCCGCCCCGAGCTCTACTCAGCCCTGGTCGCCCCCACAGATGACCTGCCAGCCGTCCATCTCCCGGACGAACCGCTGGTCGTGGGGCACGGCAGCCAGCGACTGGCGGTGCTCCAGACCACGCTGCCGCCGACGGGGGCCGCGTTTCTTGAGGACGCCCGGCGCTGGGTGGAGACGCTGCGCCGTCAGGACACCGACCTGCTGCTCTTCCCGGCCACGCCGGTCCGGTGCCTGGACGCCTACCCGGCCCCAGAGCTGCTGCCGCCCCTGAAGGCGCTGTCGGAGAAGTTGGGCGTCATGCTGGGCGTGGTGCTGCTGGAGAAGGACGCTGGGGCGCGCTACCGGACCTTCTACCTGCTGGACCGCGGCGAGGTGCTCCTGTACCACCGGCAAACCCATCATGACTTCGACACCGCCCACCCTGGCCTGGCGCTCGGCGACCGGCCGTGCCCGGTGGTGTCCACCCGGGTGGGCAACGTGGGGGCCATGCTGTGCGCCGAGGGCTTCGTGCCGGAAGTGGCGCGCTCGCTGATGCTGCGGGGCGCCGAGGTGCTCCTGTGGCCGGCAGACGCCCCCCGGTTCGACGTGCGGCCGGTGGCCCGCACCCGCGCCGACGAGAACCGCGTCTACCTGGCCGTCGCCACCGCCCCTACGCCTGAGGGCGGCGCCTACGTGGTGGACCCGGCGGGGCGGGTGGTGGCATCGGCGCTGGCCGGTCGGGAGATGGCCTGCTCGGCGCAGGTGAACCGCGCTCTGTCACGCTGGAAGGAGATGGCCCCAGCCACCAACGTTGTGCTGGGCCGCCGCCCTGAGACCTACGGCCTGCTGCTGAGCGAGTAGGACGGGCTACTCTGGCGTGCGGGCGCGATACGTTGTGGCCAGGAGAGGGGAGGGTAGCCAGCCGCCGTAGGACTCCATGATCTCCAGCACCCCGTTGACCTCCTTCTTGCGCAGCGGAGCGTGTATCACGAACTCAACAGCGGATTGCGCTTCCAGCTCCGACTCACTCCAGCATGTGAGGACCACGGCAATAGGCACAGCGGGTGCCTGGGCCCGCAGGCGACGGGCCAGAGCGATGGCGAGCCCTCCTCGATCGGCCTCAACGACGATAAGCTCTGCTTCTGCCAGCGCCACTTCCTCATCCGAACACGGTGAAGGGGAGATGTGGACCACCTGGCAGCCGTGGGCGGCACACACCTCTTCAAGCATCTGGCGGCTTCCGGGCCGCACCTCCACCAGCGCGACTCGAGGGGCCGCTGGCGCCCGCTGTGGCGTCCGTGAGCGAAGGCGCGAAGGTTGTCTTGCGGAGGGCCGGGGGTGTCCTCTGTCCGGCCTGGGCGGCGGCTCGTGGTAGCCGCATTTCAGGCAGGCCAGCGCTATGTCAGCGTAGTCGGCATAGAGCTCGCCGCCACAACGAGGGCAGACCTTGCCGCGCCACCTCACGTCGGAAGTCCTTTTCCTGATGCTCCAGATGGTGCGACTTGCCGTCTGAGCAGTCTCTGCTATTGAATTTTAGCACGGCTGTCAAGTCATTGGCACCAAGAGCACCTAGGCCTGCCGGAGCTGATGCTCCACCACCTCCCGGATCTCCTCCACCTTGAAGGGCTTGGCCAGGCAGGGGTTGCTCACCCGATGGAGGAACTGGCGGGTGGCGACGTTCACCGTGTCGCCGGTGATGAACACCATGCGTTCGGCCTGCTCCCGGTCTATGTCGCGCACCCGGCGATAGAACTCCTGGCCGCTCATCTCCGGCATCTTGATGTCGGTGATGATGAGGTCGTACTGACGCTGGAACATTTGACGGAGAGCCTCGGCGCCGCTGCCGGCGACATCCACCTGGTGCCCGTCCATGCCGAGGACGTCGCGGAGGAGGGTCTGGATACTGCTCTCGTCGTCCACCACCAGGATGCTGCGGGCGCCGATTTCTGAGCGCACCGCTTCCTTCTCCTCGACGACGGGCTGCTGCTCTGGCCCCTGGACCACGGGCAGATCCACGATGAAGGTGGCGCCCTTGCCGGGCCGGCTCTCGGCGCGGATGCGGCCCCCGTGATCCTCTATGATGCCGTAGGCGATGGTGAGGCCCAGACCGGTGCCCGCACCGACCTTCTTGGTGGTGAAGAATGGGTCAAAGACACGGCGCAGGTTCTCGGGAGCCAGGCCCGGGCCGTCGTCGGCGAAAGAGATGCGGATGTAGCCGCCAGCAACGCCCGAACGCACGACGAGGTGGCCCTGGCCATGCGCCTCCAGCATGGCGTGCTCGGCGTTGGTGATGATATTGAAGAACACCTGCTGAATCTGGTCGGGGTCGGCCATCGTCCGCGGCAACTGGGGATCCAGCTCCAGGTCCACAGCGATGTTCTTCAGCCGCAGATCATAGCTCCGGAGCTCCAAGACGCGCTCCAGGAAGGTGTTCAGGTTCACCGACTCTTTCTCCGCCTTGCCGCGCCGGGCGAAAGAGAGGAGGTTCTGGACGATCTTGGCCGCCCGCTCTGCCTCGCCGTGTATGGTCTCCACCTCGTGGCGAGACCGCTCGTCCATGTCCCGTGCGAGGAGGATCTGGGCGAACCCTATGACGCCGGTCAGCGGGTTGTTCAGCTCGTGGGCGACGCCGGAGACCAGTTGGCCCACGCTGGCCATCTTCTCCGACTGCACCAGGCGCTCGTGGAGAAGCCGCTCTTCCGTCACCTCGCGCAGGACGACGACGACGCCGCGCTCGAATCCGTCCAGGGGGAACGCCTTCACGGAGAGATGACGGCGCTGGCCGTCCTCCAGGGCGTAGTCCACTTGCCGACGCTGGCCGGTGGTCCGCACTTCCTCCACCAGGGCAGCGACGGGCGTCTCCTCCAGGGGAACGTCCGGCTCGTCCGCCCGGCGGCAGAGGGCCGCCAGCAGGCGGCGGGCCGTCTCGTTCGAGAGGGTGCTGCCCCCCTCCCGTACGAGCACGATGCCGTCGTCCAGGCTGCCGATGAGGGCCTGCAGACGGCCTTCATCGGACAGGCGGGGCGCCTCAGCCCGCTCCAGGGCCGACGAGGCCAGGCTGGCGGCCGAGTACAGGAGCCGAGTCTCATCAGGAGAGAAGGCGTTATCGCGCTCCGCCAGGACCCGTAGCAGCCCGACCGCCCGTCCACGCACGATGAGTGGGACATCAGCAGTGCTGCGCTGCTGGCCCGCCACGGGTGACACCCCTTCCCCGTCACCCAGCGCCTCGATCTGGAACGGCGGCCGCTGGCAGTCCCGGTGGGCTCCACCCGAGAAGCGGAGGAACGTGTCCATGAGACCGGAGGCCAGCGCCGAGGCCGTGGCCTCAGGCACGGGGGCAGCCGCATAGACCATGGTCACGTCACGGTCGCCACAACAGAGCACGGAGACGGCGACGTCGAAGCGCAGGTGAGGCCGGAGGACGCCGATGACCAGGCGCAGCACATCCTCAGGCGCCAGGCTGCGAGTCAGGCCCTGGATCAGGTCATGGAGAACGCCTACGTGGCTCCCCTGCCGTTCCATCTCCCTCTCCACGGGCGCAAGGCCGGTGCCTCTGCGGCCGGCACCCACCGCGCCCTCGCCCGCGGCTGTGTCATCGGTGGTTCTCCAGGGCTCGCATGGTCTGGAAGGCTTCAAGGCACACGGAGAGCAAGGGCCGAGGATGGGGCCGCCACTCGTCGAGGTCACCAGGGGCGCAGGAAGACAGCGGCGGCGGGAAGCCGACGAGCGGAGCGGCACAGGACGCCGGGCAGGCAACCAGAGGACACATGCTTAGCTCCAACCTCCCGTCCATTCGACAAGAGGAAACCGACCGGTGCCCCCCCTTGCACCGCCATGACCGCGGCAGCCAGGCCGCCTGGGCCTACAAGCTCACCCTACTCCAACCAGGGCACACAGCATAGCGAGCAGGGTTAACTACTGAACCAATTATGCACAAGAACAATTCTTTGTCAAGATAGGCTAGAGCTGTGACCAGAGGGGCCGGCGCTGCCAGCAGTGATCACACATGGAAGCGGGTTGTTGGACCCATGCGCGCCCTTGTCGCACAGACACGTGACGGTCCGCGAGGTGGCGGCCACAGTAGAAGCCACGGCAGCGCGAGCACTGGCCGCTGGGCCCGGATTCGCAGCCCGGCATGCCGCACCGTCCACCGGCGTTCCGCTCCCTTACAAAGGCCTTGTAGAGCAGGTGCCTCTCCAGGTCCACACGCTTGTGCTGGCAGCGAGAGCGACTACAGATCTCCTGACCATCGCCCAGAAGAGCCCCGTGGCCGCTACAGAAGGCACGACCGCAGTACTGGCACGTGCCAGCGACCGGGCGCCCACATCGCCCAACAAGGCGCCGCAACTCGCAGACCTGTCTCACAGGGTGCCCCTTCCAATCAGCGGCCCGCGCAGTAGCCCACGTCGAAGTGACTGAAGGCATTCGGAGCGCGACCGCAGGCCACCGCCGGAACTGGGATGACGCCCCCATTGTCGTATCGGGCCTCGCGCCGGTCAAACGACAGAGCCGCCGACTCAGGCGGCACGGCGGAAAGCCGCGGGCCTCGGAACCCGCCACAAGAGGCGCTCAACCCACTACGCTCGTTGCACCGGCTGCGCCTCATCAGGGGGCTAGACCCCCTAAATGCGGCCTGCAAAGCCATAAGGGTAGGGGAGTTCACCGATAGGTCTGCACGGTCCAGAAGATCGATACTAAGGCAGACCACTCCAGCCTGTGGCGGGCAAGACCACCCTCGGATTCGGACATGGAGGTGAAACGTGTCCTCCTCCGAGCCCACGGGGTCGGTCGCTGGTCTCCATCTCATTGCTCCCCCACCCTCACAAGAGGAACACCTCGCTCAGGTGATCCGTGACTACATGCCTCTGGTGCGGCACGCTGTCAACCGGGTGGCGGTCGGCTCCTGTGGTGCCAGCATCCTTCAGTACGAAGACATGATCAGCTGCGGCGTCCAAGGGCTCATCGAAGCCTACCACTCCTTTGACCCCAACAGGGGGGCCAAGTTCTCCACCTACGCCCTGCCTCGCATCCGGGGAGCCATCCTCGACGCCTTGCGCGCCGCCCACCCTTTGCCCCGCTCCCTGCAGAAGTTCTCCTCGGACGTAGAGCAGGCCACCTCCGCTCTCCACATGCGCCTGGGACGAGCGCCCACCCATCAAGAGTTGGCCCGAGAGATGGGCGTGACCCTGGAGGAGTTCCTCTCCTGTCTTAACTCCGCCAGCAGACGCACCGTCTCCCTGGAGAACCTGGCCGACACAGCCGTCGACGGCAATACGGAGAAGCTGTGGGAGATGGCCGATGACGACCCCAGCGTGGACCCGGACGCAATGATGGAAAAGACGGTGGTGAAGAGCAGACTCCGGGAGGCCCTGGACGAGCTACCAGAGCGCGAGCGGAGGATCGTCCGCCTCTACTACTTGGAGTCCCAGTCCCTCAAGAGCATCGGCCTGAGCCTGGGCATCTCGGAGTCGCGGGCCTCTCAGCTCCGACACCGGGCCATCCGACGCCTGCGGGTGGCCCTAATGACGGATCTGGAGGACGCCGCCTAGGGAGCCATCGATGGTGCGCCTGGGTCTCATTGCCAACGGGCCTTCCGGGGAAGCCTACGCCCGGGCCCTTGCCCAGCTCCCAGGGGCGGAGCTGACGACCGTGATGACGGTCCCGCCGGGCACCAGGCTGGCGGCTCGCGCCAGCGCCTGCGCCGACCCCGTCACCCTGGTCACCCTCCCCTCGCTAGAGGGTGTCGTGCTGGCCAGCGGCCTGGTGGAGCCCTACCCTCTCATCCGGCGCGCCCTCATGCACGGCAAGCACGTTCTGGCCGCGGGGCCATTCACCCTCACCGCCGACCAGGTCCAGCGCCTGTCCACCCTGGCCGAGCGCCGCGGCCGCCTCCTCATGTTCGCCGAGGAGCGCATGCTCTCGCCCGGCTTCGGCCTGCTAGCAGACATGACGAGGGGCCCGGCCCGGTCTCACCTCCAGTATCTCCGGCTTCTGGATGTCCGCCCTCGGCACCGCCGGGACGCCTCGCGTGTGGCCGCCGTAGCCGCCGAGGGTCTGGCTCTCTGCACACGGTTGGTGGAGCGAACGCCCAAGTCCGTCAGCGCGGTGGCTCCTGGCCCGAGCGGCGACCCTCTGGAGGCGGCCTTCATCACCCTGGTCTATCCACGCGGCCTAGTAGCGAGCCTACAGGTGAGCCTGAGCGAGGACTGGGAGGTCCGTCAGCTTGTAGCCTCCGCGGCGGGGCGCACGCTGGTGCTGGACGAGCTGGACCACCGGACCCCTCTGCGCATCGTGTCCGCCAGCCAGCGGGCGAGGCGGGAAGCCGCCGGTGCAGAGACTCCCGACGGGACGGCGTGGCAGACGGGGTCTCTGGCCCTGGCGGCCCTGCCCGGCGACCCGACGCTGGAGCAGTCCCAAGCTTTCCTAGATGCCGTGGTCGGGCGGCGGACGAGAGCGGCGAACGCGGAGTTCTGGGGACAGATAGCACGTCTGTGGGAGGCAGTGGAGGGTTCTATGGCCTCGGAGGGGGTGCCGGTGCCCTTGGAAGCCTGCCCTCGGCGCGCAGAGGCCAGACCTGGTACGCCTCAGCTTCACGTCATCCGGGGCCGGGGACAGCCGGCCGCCTCGACCTTGCCGAAGCCGACGCTGACGCTAGTCTCCGTCTGAGGGGTCGGAGGACAAGCCCTCCACGGGCTTGCGGCCAGGCCTGTTGGAGAAGTACAAGCGCGGGTGCGGCGGGTGGTCCTTCTGCTGTGGGGCCGCCTGACCTTCCTTGGTATTGCTCTCGCCACCATTCCGTTGCAGGAGCTCCTCGCGGAGCACGGTGATCTCCTCAGGGGCTGAGATGCCCAGCTTCACCCGGTCCCGCTCCACCCGCAGGACCGTGACCACAATGTTGCCCTGGATGACGATAGCCTGATCGACCTTCCGCGTGAGAATCAGCATCTTTCCTGCTCGCGGGCTATGCGAAGTCTGTTCGGCCCTATTTAGGCCCCAATGATTATCGGCAGTGGACACTCATTCTTAGAGGGCTGCGCATCTCCTGTCTGCAGCGACCTCGGCACGATTCGGGCTCTCTTCAATCTGCCGCAGTTCTCCGGTTGTCGGACGCCTCCACCTCTTGACCAGGGCGGGCAAAATGTGAACAATATTGCCGGACACCTGAGGCCGGACGGACACTACCAGAACCCCATAACAGGAAACGAGTAACCAGCTATCTCTTACTGGTATTCTACTTCTTTCTATGGCCCTGTCAAGTCCTGTGGAGGATAAAGATGGCTCACTGGGATTTCCTCACCAATCACGCACTCGTCCTCATCCACGTCATCGACCACCCACGCTCAACCCTGCGTGAGATCGCCTCCGCCGTCGACATCACGGAGCGGGCGACTCTCTCCATCCTCCGCGCCTTGGAGGAGGACGGTATCATCTCCCGTTCAAAGGAGGGCCGGCGCAATCGCTACTGGGTGAACATCGAAGCCCTGCTACGTCACCGCAGGCAGGGCCCCTACAGCGTGGAAGAAATCGCCAACGCCCTCCTCCGCCTCGCCCAGCGGGTCTCGGAGAGCGCCGCTTCCCGAGAGGGCGCGGTCTGAGCGGTCTTGCGAGGGGAAGGGCTAGTCCTTCTGGTCACCGTTGAGGAGACCCTCCACGGTGGCCCGCAGGACAGCGGGGCTGAAAGGCTTCTGGACCACGCCCTCCGCCCCGGCGCGTAGGGCGCGCTGGTGGTCCGACTCCTGCCCCAGCGCCGTCAGAAGGAGGACGGGGGTGCGCGCCATCGATTTCTCCGCCTTCATCCTCTGGCAGACGGTGAAGCCGTCCATTCGCGGCATCACCACGTCCAGCAGCACCAGATCAGGCTGGTAGCGACGGGCCATATCCAAGGCCTCTGACCCATCGGCTGCTTCCAGGGTGCGCACGCCCGAGCCGTCCAGGATAGCGTTCACCAGAGCTCGGATGGTGGGTTCGTCGTCGGCGACCAGAACCGTCTTCACACTATCGCTCCTGGGGTCAGAGCAGTTCCCCAGGCAGATCGTCGGGGAGGGTGCAACGGCAGACAGAAGCCGAAGGTGCTCCCCTTCTCCGGGCAGCTCTCCACCCACATGAGCCCGCCGTGCCACTCGACCAGCCGCCGGGCGATGGTCAGGCCCAGGCCGGCACCACCGGGCTTATCGGCCGGGCCGGCGGAGCCGTCTCCCTCCCGCGAGGCCGCACGATAGAATAGCTGGAAGACTCTCGCCTGGTCCTCCTGGGAGATGCCCATGCCCCGATCACGGACGGCGATGCTCACGCCGACCGGACAAGCGGCGCCCTCTGACCCCGGCGGGCCCAGGTGCAGCGTGGAGGGCCCGGCCAGACAGCGCGGCGCCGCCTCGATGCGAATTGGGGCTCCCGGCGGGGAATAGTTGATGGCATTGCTCACCAGGTTAGCCAGCACCCGGGTCAGCTTACAGACGTCCGCCCTCAGGCAAGGCACACCGGCCTGAAAACGGATAGAAATGCGAGAACGCCGGCCGTCACCTCGCCAGAGACTGACCACGTGCTCCGCTATGTCTCGAAGGTTCACGGGCTCCAGTTTCAGTTCGACGCGCCCCGACTCGAGGCGCGTCAGGTCTAGTAGCTCGCTGATGAGGGAGCCCAGGCGTACCGACTCCTGATTAATGAGGGAGATCCAGTTCTTCTGCACCTCCTCGTCCACCGTCCGCGAGAGGAGGAGCTCGCTGAAGCCCTGGAGGGCCGTCAGGGGCGTCCTCAGTTCGTGGGAGGCGATGGAGACAAGCTCTTGGGCGCGGCGCCCTTGCTCGGCGGCGGCCGTCGCCACCCGCAGCTTCTCCAGGGCCAACGAGGTCTGGTCGGCCAGGCCCTGGAGCAGGCTAACCTGGGCGGGAGAGAACGGTAAGGCCCGCCGTCGGCCCGCTACCAGCACACCAAGGCCCGCGCCCCCCGACCGGATGGGTGCCCCCAAGAGCATGGCCGGGGCGCTGGCGCCGTTTAGGCAGGCCGTGAGACCACGCTGGAGCGGGTCCGGCGCCTGTACCGTCAGGGGCACCGGCGCCTTGAGGGCCGCATCGGCGAAGGCGGCAGTAGGCGCCTCGGCCTCGCCGAAGACCACCTTCGAGCCGTCTACGCGCAGAGCCCGGCACACAGGCCGTCCATCTGCGTCCCGGACGAGGAACAGGGCCGCCAGGTCTACCCTCACCAAAGACCAGACGGCGGAGAGAACCACACTGTACAGGTCTTCGGGCGTGCTGGCGGCGAAGATCCGGACGGCGCTCTGGTACAGCGCTTGAGTGCGGGCGGCTAGCCTGACCAGCTCAATGCGCTCTTGCCAGGGGAACCGCTCACCGACAGGCATGAGCGGATCGACGTGTGTGAAGGTAGGGGGGGCGTCTCGCGTCAAGGCAGCTCACCCTCAGTTGCAGGCCTGACATCCATGCCACGCCACGAGGCAGGTGAGCAGGCCGCTACTGCCGACGCCAGCGCGCTGGATCACCAATGCCGCCCGCCGCCAGGTGGTCCGGCTCTCCCCCCTGTGGGGAAAGGCGGCGGATGATGTCCTGGGCAACGAAGCCCGCGCCCAGCCCCAGGCAGTCGCGGTAGGTAGCGAAGATGGAGCGATCCAGGAGCCAGAGCCCCCGCTCGTTCAGTTCCTCGTGATGGTGGGAGCGGAGCCGGAGGAGCCGGCGCAAGCGCCCCAGGTAAGCATTTTGAAGGGCGGGCGCGCCATCTTGAGCCCGGAGGCCGTCCTGCCAGGCGTTCAGCTCCAGAGATTCACGGGCGAAATCCATCGCGCCTAGATGCCTTCCCTGCCTTGTGGTCCAACCCTCTAGCCGACCTGCCGCTCTTCGCCCCGCTCGGTGGCCGGCGGCACGTCGACGCCGACCAGCCCCCTCTGAAGGGCATAGCGAATCAAGTCGGTGCGTGTCCGAGCGTGAAGCTTGGTCATGATGTGGGCCTTGTGAGCCTCCACGGTCTTCACGCTGATAAACAGCTCCTCGGCGATGCGCTGGTTGGAGTAACCCTCGGCGATGAGCTGGAGAACCTCGCGCTCACGGCTGGTCAGCAGCCCGTAGCCGGACCTACCCTCTTCGCTCCTGGCCTGCAGAAGGTACTCGCTGGCGGTACCCGCATCGGAGATGGAGGCGCTGAAGTAGGTGTTCCCCCGGTGTACAGCCTGAATACCGAGGATAAGCTCGGCGGCGTCGGACTTCTTGACCACGTATCCGGAGGCGCCAGCGCGAAGGGCCGCCACGATCTGCTCGTCCTCCATGTAGCCGGTGAGGATAAGCACCTTGGTCTTGGGGAGACGACGGCGGATCTGGCGGGTGGCCTCCACGCCGTTAAGGCCCGGCATCACCATGTCCATAAGGATGACGTCTGGGAAGAGCTTCTCAGCCGCTTCTACAGCTTCGCGGCCATTGGCGGCATCGCCCACCACCTCGATCTCGGGGTGCATCTCCAGGAGGAGGCGAAGGGCCTGACGAAGCACAGCGTGGTCATCGACAATGAGAACGCGGATCTTGCTGCCGGGGCCGCTACTCCAGCCGCCGGTCTCCCCGGGCCGGCGAATACGGCCCGCCATCTGCTCTGAGGACGTGGGCTCCTTCATCCAGGACACTCCTTGCCTTCCGCTCTCCGAGGCTGGGCCTTCGAGCCTTGAGGCTGGCCGCCAGCCGGCTGCGGCGGCTCTCCGCCTAGAAGCTTTCCCACTCCCTTGCTCGCCAGTGATCCGCCCGGCGTCGCTGGGTCCGCTCTTCCCAGCCAAGAGCGGCCCCAAGCCTACCATAACCTTCCAATTACCGGCAAGGATGTTCGCAACGCCGGGGCCAGGACCCCAGGGATTATCATTAGTCCTCCTGGACCTGCCGCTCCAGGCGGTCCAGGAGGCGTCGTTCCATGGCCGACAGGTCTTGGTGGTCCAGGAAGCGCTCCGCTGTCTCCAGCCCGGCCGGGTAGTCCTTGGTGGCCCGGCAGTGCTTGCAGACCCCATGTATGACGCCGCGCTTCGGCTCGCTGAGCATCCAGTGGTGACGGCAACTGGCGGCGCTACTCTGAACCACGACGGAACCTCCTTGCTCCGCACCCGTCGGCACCCATCCCGGCTGCCACCGTGACAGGCGGCCGCATTCTAGCTCTCCCAGAGAACGCTGTTGTATCGGGGAAAACCCTCATGCGCGGCCGAGGGCACCCCTAATTCACAAGGTAGATGGGGATCTTAGTCCTTGGAAGGCATCACGACCCTTGGGGGAATAAGGCCGCTCTACCGGGGGCTCTGCCTAAAGGGCGATAGCCGGGGGACCTTAGCCGGAAAGTCGCAAGTCTTTCTCGCGTGCGGCCTCCTGCTGACAGAACCGCACGTACGCCTCGTAGGCGTTGGCGATAGCCGTACTGATGGCTCTCTGAGGGGCTCCCAAGTAGCGCTTCTGGAGAGCATCCAACAGGATTCTCACGCCGGTATCCAAGTCGTTCTCCAAGAGGATGTCGCGGATGAGGGCATCAGCCCGCTCCAGGATGCCCCGAGTGGCCACCTCCACCGCCTGCCGGCGGCGTATGTCCACCTCGATCTCCACGGAGACGACGGGGGAAGCGCCAACCGGCGCCAGGCTTTGGGGAAGGCGTGCGTGACCCACAAATATGACGGTGCCTTCCTCCCTGTCGCGGTGACCGTCACCGGTGTGCTGCCCCATGCTTGACCTCCTCCACGACTTACGCTGGCGGGGTTTGCCGAGCAGCAAAGAAGGGGGCACGGCAGTCCCAAGCAGGCTCGGCCGCCCGCGCTCGCAGGGCGGCTATCGTCATGGTAACCATAACTCCCGCTCCCGCCCAAGAGAAAGTCGTGAATAATGCTGTGAAGAAGTCACCATGAGCCGCACTATACGGGTGTCTAGGCGCTCACGCAGGTCAAGCTCCCGCTTCCTGAAGCAGACAGGCGGGACGGCACCCAAGGGCGGCCGCCGGTCCTGCGTGCCCGCAAGGGCCCCTCCGTCCAGCGACGAGCTCCAAGAGCACCTCCCTGGAGCCCTGGTGCCGCCCCAGGTCGGCGGTAGGCCCCCTAGACCTCGATGTGTTTCCAGCGGCCCTGTCGGAACCGGTACCAGATGCCGACCCCACGCACGGAGTTGTCCACCACGGAGCCCACCCAGGCCCCCTGAGCCCCAAGGCCCAGGGGTATGGCGAAGACAAAGGCCACCGGTATGCGCAGGAGCCAGGCGCACACAGTATAGATAAGCATCACAGCGCGTGTGTCGCCGGCACCGCGCAGGCCGCCGGCGAGGGCGGCGCTGGTCCCCAGGCCGGGCAGGGCGAAGGCGAAGATGCGCAGCAGGTCAGCGCCGATGTCGATAACCTCCGGGTCGCCGGTGAAGATGCGGGTCACCTGGGGCGCCGCCACGAGGAGGACCAGCCCCGTACTGACCATGAAAGCCATAGCGTACAGGTGGCACAGTCCCGCCGCCCGCTCGGCGGCGGCTCGCCGGCCGGCGCCGAGGGCCTGCCCCACCAGGGTAGCGGACGCAATGCCAAAGGCGAAGCCCGGCATGATGGCCAGATTCTCGGCGCGCAGGGCGACCGTGTGCGCCGCATAGGCCTCCGTCCCCAGGCCAGAAACGATACGGGCGTAGATCATGAACGCGAACTGGAACTGCAACTGCTCGAGGCCCGCCGGCAGCCCCACGGTGAGGACGCGCTGGATCCCGCGCCGGCTCAAGCTGGCCGCTCGCGCTAGGTCGTAGCGGAGGCCGCTCATCCCCCTGACGAAGAGGCCCACTATCACCACGGCGCCCAGGGCGTTGGCCAGGGAATAGGCTAGGCCAGAGCCCAGGACACCCATCTCGGGAGCCCAGAGGGCGCCACTGATCAGGAAGTAGGCCAGCACCACGTTGACCACGTTGACGACCAAAGCGATCAGCATGGGGGTGCGCGTGTCGCCGGCCCCGCGGAGGGCGCCACCTCCCGCGAAGATCAGCGATTGCAGAGCCATGCTGGGGCCAACGGCCCGCATAAAGGTGGTGCCCAGAGGCACCACGTCCTCGTCCGCCCCCATGAGGAGCAACATGGGCTTGGCCAGGATGACCATGAGCACTGCCGCCACGGCCCCCCAGGCCAGGGCGAGGGCTAGCGAATCGCGAAGGGCCTGCTGGAAGCGCGCCGTGTCGCCGGCACCGGTGTCGCGGGCGACGACCGCGGTGGCGCCGATGGCGATGGCTGCGCTGCCACACATGGGAAGCCAGATGAGGAGGGTCCCTAGACCGACCGCCGCCAGCGCGTCGGAGCCGATGAGCTGGCCCACCAGGATGGTATCGACGACGCCCAGCAGGGCGTACCCCAGCTGCTCCACCATGGCCGGCCAGGCCAGCGCCACGACGGTGCGCGGCAGGCGCGCCTCGTCGAAATCGAGCGCCGTGACACCGGTGGCGGCGGTCTCCGCCTCCTCCGCCAAGGGCAAGTCCTCCTGAGGGAGCGGGCTGAGCCGACAGTCGCCGCCGCCGTCCTGCTGGGCTGCCTGTGACGTGCCGTCGCCAGGCAGAGCCGCGTAGCGACAGGGGGGTCTCTCCAGACGGAGACGCCAAGAACGGCTGGGGCGCTGCCGGTCAGAAGGGAAGCGGGCGTCGCTACGCCCGCCGCGAGTATAGCACAGGGTGGAGCGCCCCTAGGCCTCCGGGACGGTCAAGAAGATGGCGACGTCCCAGGCCCAGCGGATGGTGCCCCCCCGCATGCGAATGCCGAAAACGCGCCGCGCCGCCGCCGGCGCCCGCTCCAGATCACTCCTCAGGCGCCGGACCTCCGCACGGGGCGTACCAGCGCGCCCCACCCACTCCTCGAACCCCTGGTGGTTCTTGGCTAGGCGCTCCTCGAGCAGGCGCAGGCCCGCCTCGGCCAGGAGGCGCCGCCAGGCGGAGACGGCCAGGTTCCTTACATGAGATGGGTCACGGCGGCACTCTAGGTCATGCATGTAGGCAGCGACGGCCTCGTCCTCCGGGCTCACGGTGTCGCTGACGAGAACGCGGCCACCGGGCTTGGCCACCCGCCTGAACTCGGCGAGGGCGGCGGGCACGTCTTGGAAGTGATGAGCGGCCAGGCGGCAAGTGACGAGGTCGAAGGCCGCGTCGGCGAAGGGAAGAGATTCGGCGGCGGCCAGCGCCAGCCGGATGTTGGGGAGCCGACGGCTGGCAGCCAGGTCTCCTGTCTGTGCCAGCATCTCGGGAGTGATGTCGGTGGCAATGACGCGACGGGCGCTTTCGGCAACGCCCAGGGCGGTGAAACCGGCGCCGGTGCCCACGTCGAGGGCCAGGTCGCCTGGACGGGCATCCGCCAACTCCAGCACCTTCGCCAGGCTGTGACCTCGGCTGTGGACGCGGCTACGGGCGTAGCGATGGGCCTGGCGGCCGAACTGGCGTTGGGCCTCGAGCATGGGGCCTGGCACGGGGCGCTAGGTCCTGACGACCTTGGTGGCCGCAAACCCCTGTGCCACTAGCTGCTCTCGTGCCAGCCGAAGCGGGGACGAGCGGTGGGCCAGGACGTGGTCGTGGCTTGCGGCGCGGTTCGAGTGTTCCTCGCCCTCCCAGATAGTGATGCAACCGACCGCGCCGGACTCGTCGCTGGCCTCGAGGTAGTGCCCCTCGACAAACCCTGGCTGCGCGGCATGGAAGGCGAGGAGGTCTTTCTGAATACGAGAGTTCTCCTCAGCGGCGTAGTGACGGGGGGCCAGCAAGGAAACGCGGACAAAGTACATGTCAACACCGCCCACCCCGACCCCGCTTCCCTGAAGAACGGCAGGGCTGCCGCCATGTTACTAGATCAGGCGCGGCCAGGCAGCGCCAACAACAAGAAAAGAGATGCCCTCCCGGGCACCTCGGGGCTGCCAATGCTCCCGCCACCGGCCGGAAGGCTCGCGCTTCCGACCGGTAGACAGGCGCTCTCAAGGAGTTCCTACAGTCGGAGCTTGCCGTGCGAAGGCTGACGCCTTCGCTGGCGGGTGTGACCGTCCTGCTGGTCCAGGAGCTCGATGGCCGGCGGCGATACCGCCTCGTGGACGTAGCCACAGCAGATACAGGTACTGTAGACGCCGTACCAGTCTCTCTCCTTGATCATGGACCCGCGGCAGCGGGGGCAGTTACGGGGCATCGTCCCCTGCATATCGACCTCCTGCTAACAGGCAGAAACCCCCCGTCCAGACACATCCTGGCTAGATCCCTTCCCACTGCCTCCGGGGTTAGCTGACGGGTTCGGGCGGAAAGGTCGCCCTTCTCGATGGTGAGATTCACCCCAGACAGGTGGGTCCCCCGTCCCCAGCAGGGTTTCGGCAGGTCAGCTCTGGCCCCTCCCATCCGCGAAGGGATACATGCCAGCGCTGTACTTGTGATTACATTAACAGATTACGGCAGGGCTTCGCGGCTGTCAACCCTCGTGTGAGGAAGTATACACGAAGTGATGCAGGCCCGTCAGGCCCGGGGAAGGTCGCAGAGCCCCAGGATAACGTGAGGCTCGACCGTTCTCGGGTGGCCTGGCCCTAGGCCTTCCGGGCCACCCAGACCATCTCCGGGCTGTCATCCCCGAAGGCGCTGCCGTCGAACCAGCCGTAGAGGTGCTCCACCCGGAAGCCTGCCAGGGCGATCTACTCGTCGTGCCGGCTCACGGCTTCTCCGCCTCCAGCGCCTCGAACTCGTCCCAGAGGACGCCCATGACGATGGTGTCGCAGTAGCGCCCCTCCACGTAGCGGTCCTGGCGCAGCCGCCCCTCCTCGCGGAAGCCGCACTTGCGGTAACAGGCCTGGGCGCGTGGGTTGTTCTCCCCCGTGGTGAGCCACACTCGGTTCAGGTTCATGTCGCCGAACGCCAGGCGCAGCAGCGTGCGGACGGCGTCCGTCCCGTAGCCGCGGTCCCAGCAGTCCTTCTCACCGATCATGATGCCGAGCTCCGCCCGCCGGTGCTCCGGGCTGGTCTGCCTCAGCTCCAGGTTACCGATGTGCTGGCCTTCCTTGGTGTCGATGGCCAGGCGCACCTGCTCGAACGAAGCGCCCTTGTTGGTCTCCATCCACCTCTGCTCGTCGGCCCGCGAGACGGGGTAACGGATCCCGAGAAGGAATAGTCGCACCTCAGAATCGTTGATCCAGCGCAGGTTGCGCTCCAGGTCCTCGGGCTCCTGCGCCCGCAGCCTCACCAGTTGACCTTCCAGCATGGGTAACCTCCTTCTCCGGTCCTGGCGTCGGCAGCCCAAATCGAAGGCCCGCCGCCTCTGGGGCGACGGGCCTGACGGTTCTCGCTGTCTGGGGAGCTAGCCTAGGATGTACCCTCCCTAACGCGACAGGCCCTCGCCCCGGGCGCGCCGTTATCGGTTCCAAAGGCGCGACTGGACGTCTTCGGGCCGTTTATCGCGATCAACACGTTGGTCGGGACCATGTCCGTTCTCCGCAGCGAGCGGCGTAAGTGGCGGAATAGTAGCACGGGCCGAGGCGGCGGGTCAAGGCCGACGACGGCCGCAAGCGCCAGGCTGGGCTGCCCGGTCCCGACCTACATCACCGCCGTGGTGGAGCCGCCGTCCACCTGGACCGTCGTGCCGGTGATGTGGCGTGCCGGCTCGGAGGCCAGGAAGACCACCAGGGCGGCGATGTCCTCCGGCTTGCCCAGGCGCCCCACCGGGATGCTCCGGTTCTCATCCTCCATGACCTCCTCCAGTGAGCGGCCCTGCGTCGTGGCCCGGTTCTGGAGCACCTCCCGCAGGCGGTCGGTGAGGGTGAGGCCGGGGCAGACGTTGTTAACCAGGATCTGGTCCGGCCCCAGCTCGCGGGAGAGGGTCTTGGCCAGGCCCACCACTCCCAGGCGGGCGGCGTTGGAGAGGATGAGCCCATCGATGGGCTGCTTCACGGCAACGGATGTGATGTTGATGATGCGGCCGCCGCCCCGCTTTCGCAGGTGAGGCAGGGCCTCGCGCACCGTGCGTACCACGCTCAGGAAGTTCTGGTCCACGGCGGCCTGCCAGGCCTCCTCCGAGTGCGCCTCGAAGGGCCCTAGCGGCGGGCCGCCGGCGTTGTTCACCACAATGTCCAGCCCGCCGAAGCGGGAGACGGTCTCTGCCACAAAGCGGCGGATGTCGTCGTAGCGCGACATGTCACAGACGACGGGGAGCACCTCGCTGCCCGTGGCACCCGCGATCTCGGCCGCCGCCGCCTCCAGACCCTCGCGCCCGCGCGCGCCTATGCCCACTCGACAGCCCTCCCGCGCGAGGGCCATGGCCACCGCCTTGCCGATACCACGGCTGGCCCCACCTACCAGGGCCGCCTTGCCAGCCAGTCCCAGGTCCATGATGCGCCCTCCGTTTCGTCACTCCGGGGCGAGTACGGCTAGCCGGATCGTAGCCGGGCAGGCGCTATGGTCAACCTCCGGCTGTCGGGCCGTCCCTGGCAAGCTCCAACAGCGATGAGACAGCCCTCCCCGTGCGGGCAAACCCCCTGTAGTTGCTCAGTGATTCTGTCCGCAAATCGGGGCCTAACTGCTCCGTGATTCTGTCCGTTTCCCGGCTAACTGGTCAGTGATTCTGTCCGCGCTGGCTGCTTCTTGAGGTAGCGTGGGTTCC
>Ga0315289_10001039_pt1 | contig 43358 bp, 39 predicted proteins | sample YL17G11_40_MG_FD_203452 | JGI IMG/M metagenome (GOLD analysis project Ga0315289, IMG submission 203452) | Sediment microbial communities from Yellowstone Lake, YNP, Wyoming, USA - YL17G11_40 | ecosystem: Environmental > Aquatic > Freshwater > Lake > Sediment | place: USA: Wyoming | collected... | reverse complement strand
CCTAAGCATTACACTTTTCGAGAAAGTACAGTTAAAACAAGCACTTACGGAAATTTCTATGCAAAAACAAAATTTTCGAAATTGTAACCAATTATCCTTGTTCAACTTATGACCGGACAGTAATGGGAGAAAATGAAAAAAGCTGGCATAAACTGGCTTGCTTATGGTTTTGAGTCCGGCAGCAAAAGGGTGATTGAGAACGTAACCAAGGGCTATAAACTCGAAGAGGTCGAAAAAGTGGTACGGATGACTTACGACGCCGGCATTTATATTTGCGGCAATTATATATTCGGTCTGCCTGAAGACGACCAGGACTCTATGAACGAAACGCTTAAACTTATGCTCGACGTCAACGCCGAATGGGCCAACATCTATTCCGCTATGGCTTATCCCGGGTCAAAACTCTATGAAATAGCTGTTGAAACTAACTGGCCGCTGCCGGACCGCTGGGAAGGCTATTCTCAATACTCTTATGAATCTCGGCCTTTGCCGACCAAATACTTAACGTCCGGCGAGGTGCTTGGATTTCGTGATTATGCGTTCAACGCCTATTACCGGAGCCCCCGGTATCTGGATAAAATAAGACGGCTTTTCGGCGATGAGACGGTTCGGCATATAAAGAAAATGACCGAACACAAGATGCAGAGAAAATATGTATTATAGCGTATAGCGTATATGGGACGAGGATTTGCGATTATGGACGTCGGGCCGAAGATAACGGTTATTACTGCTTCCAAAAACGGGGAGCGTTTTCTGCGTGAAACCATAGACTCGGTCCTCAAGCAGAGCTTTACCGATTATGAGCACGTTATAGTCGATGGCGCATCCACAGACGGCACCATAGAAATCCTTAAAGAATATAAACACATAAGATGGATATCAGAACCCGACCGGGACGCAGACGAGGGATTTTACAAGGCGATGACTATGGCCCGCGGCGAGTATATTATGTTTTGCTGCGTTTCAGATGGATACTTGGACAAAGACTGGTTCAAAAAATGTGTTGAAGCGCTGGATAACGACTCTGAGGTTTCATTAGTCTATGGATTATCGCAGCACATGACTAAAGATGGGATATTAGGAAAAATCAACCGGCCTAATTTTTTTAATCATCCACCACAACAAAAGATGGACTTTTTCCCTTTTTGGCTTGGCACTTTTATGGAAAGTCATGAAAGCACATTTTGTGTGCGTGCTGATGTGTTCAAAGAATGTTTCCCCAGATACGAGCCGACGGGCAATTTCTTACAAAACCAGGCAATTTTTAGCTTCTACTATAATTTTTATACAAAGGGCTATCTTCCATACTTTTTGCCTATAGTAGCTACTTATACCAGAGCTCATCACGACAGCAATAGTGTAAAAATGGTCGGTTTCAACAGAATTATGAGAGGACAGTATCATGCTGCTGTTGTACGCTATGGAAATGAGGTGCTACCCGGAAGGATAAAGCATATTTTCCGGGATGGCAAATCAAACGTTATTAAAGCGATTGAGACGGAAGAACTGGAATGCTGCCGCCGAAAAGTTCTTGACTACCGGATAAATCGCAAATTTTATCTTGGCAAAAGAGGCGCAAGGCGTCTGTCTTACTGGATAAGAAAATTAAAAATACTTACAGGGTATTATCTTTGTGGGCAACGCATATATAACTGACCGGTGACTATCGCTGATATATGAAAATGATAAGCAACATCGTGTTTACCAAAAACCGCCCTCTGCAGTTAGATGCATATTTAGAGAGCCTTTACCGATATTTCCCGGCAGAGCTTATTCAAAGCTACGTCATTTATAAAGTCGAGCTTTTTGAACGGCAGTACCAGCAGCTTTTTCAAAAACAATCAGGTTGCATTGTTATAAGAGAAAGCGATTTTCACAGTGACTTTTTAGGGCTGTTAGGCAATATCGGCACCAAATATATTTTGTTCGGTATCGATGACGTTGTGTACTTCGATTCTGTCGATTTTGACATAATTGATGAAACGTTCAGTAAATATGCTAAAGATATATTTGGTTTCTCTTTGAGGTTTGGCGAGAAAAATATTAGAGACTGCGGCGACACAATTAACAAGGCTGCTGCCGGCGGACAAACCGTATATAGCTTAAACTGGAAACAGGGCAGGACGCCAAGCACCAGGTACCCATTCGAGTTGTGTGCTACAATTTATCCAACATCGCTTGTCAAAAAAATAATAAGCTCATCGCAAAATAATAATCCGGTGGTCAAAAAACTATTCTCCCCTGACTCCGGCTTAATAAAGGCATTGGGAAAAATAACCTCTGTAAGGTCCCTCTTAAAGTCCTTTGGCTATTTTTACAGCCCCAATACGCTGGAATCCTGGAACTGCCGATGGTGTCAGCATCACAGTGACCAGTTGCCGGGTTCTCTGTATTTTCAAAATCAATGCGCCAGTGCAATACAGGTAAATATGGTGAACGTGACCGAGCGTAAATTTTTCGACGGCTCTTCGGATTATACAGTAGAGGGACTGGCGGAAAAATATAAACAAGGTTACCGACTGGATATAGACTATATATCAGAAAAAAAACCAGCTGGAACACATTGCGGCACCGAATTTTTCATTCTACGCAAATAAGGACTCCGAATAACTTATGGTTGATAACTACACACTAAATAAAGAACCAAAGGTTAAAACGGGACCTTTTGTCAAAATCAGGCGAATTTACAGAAATTATAGAATCCTTCAAAAATCACAACGCATAAAACCTAAGGAAAAACAACGATTCAAAGAAAGACTAAGCCTCTACGCTCAATTCATAAAAAAAGGGGATTTATGTTTCGATGTTGGTGCAAATATCGGAAACAGGGTTGAGCCTTTCACCGAACTTGGTGCAATCGTTGTGGCTATTGAGCCACAGAAAAGTTGCTGCCGGGTCCTGAGAAAGAAATTCGCAAAGTATCCAAATGTGTACATAATAAACAAGGCATTAGATAAAACTGTCGGCACAAAAGAGTTTTTTATAGACCGCTCACATACTTTATCTTCAATGTCAAAAGAATGGATAACTGCCGTTAAGAACAGCGGCAGGTTCTTAAGTCACAAATGGGATGATAAAGTAACAGTTGAAACGACAACATTGGATTTGTTAATTAAAGAATATGGCAAGCCAAATTTCTGCAAAATAGATGTTGAGGGGTTTGAGTGGGAGGTCATACAGGGTCTTTCTCGGCCAGTGAATATGCTCTCCCTTGAGTTTATTCCGGAGTATCTGGACCCTGTGCTTGCCTGCATTGAGTATCTGTCAAAACTCGGCAACGCAGAATTTAATTACTCTTTGGGAGAGCCAATATCCTTCGCTTTGTCAAACTGGGTCAACGCCGATGATATAATAAATATATTACAGGATTTGCCGAGCGAATCGCAGACACAAGGCGATATTTACATCAGATTTGCCAACCATCAAATTCAATAGCAAACAAAGCAGGAATAAATAAATGCCGGTATTAACCGAAAACTTTAAGATGAGGCCAAAACATAACTGGTACTCAAATTTCATAAGAAAATGTTACACGGTAAATCCGACAAGGCCTACAACCATAATGGAAAGGGCTAAAAACAGCATGATTGTATATTGGCAGGCCGATTGGCAACTCGCAGGTATTTGGGTGTGGATGATGTTATTTTATATGCTTGAACTGCGTGCCAAGATAAAAAAGGTGAGGGCTCTATGCTAAATGTTAGTGTCATAATCCCGACATATAATCGCAGTCACCTCGTTAAAGAGGCGATCGAGAGTGTCTTACGGCAAGATTATGTTGATTTTGAGGTTATTGTAGTTGACGATGGTTCCACTGATGGTACTGCTTCTATCTGCCAAAAGTTGTCAGGCGATAGGGTAAGATATTATTACAAGGATAATGCTGGGCAATCCAGCGCCCGCAATCTTGGTCTTATCAAGGCAAAAGGCAAATACATTGCTTATCTTGACGAGGATGATTTGTGGCCTTCAGACTACTTAAAAACCGTGGTAAGACAATTAGATGCAAATGAAGACTACGGAGCAACTTATACGCGAGTAATTGAGTTATATCCTGATGGTAGAAAAAGAGAAATGGGCACCTCGGAACACAATAAGTCAGGGTGGATTACAAAATATTTTTTTGATTTAAGCCCATGCCTTATGCCCTCATCTACTTGTTTTCGCAAATCTGTTTGGAAAGATGTTTTTTGGGACGAAGCACTCAAAAAATGTCCTGATTATGATGTTTTTTTGAGAGTTTCTACCAGGACCCAATTCCTGTTTGTCCCAGACACATATGTAATTAAACGATGGTATCCTGATAATCTTTCAAGTCAAAAGAACCCCATCGGTTTCATTGACAAAGCGCATACCTTAGAGCGATTTTATTTCCACCTGGGTGGAAATAAATATGTTGCGCCAAAAATGGCAAATCGCCAAATAAGCCGCGCTTATCGCAAGGCAGGCAAGATATCAATAGCATTAGGAAATAAGCATGCCGCTTTGTTATTGTTCAAGAAAGCTATAAGTTACTATCCAGCGGACTTTCGCCTTTACATTAATCTAATACAGGCGTTATTAAAAAATATACGGAGCGGAAATATCCCTGATTGGCAAATGCCCGAACCTTTACCGCCATATATAACTGTATCACAAAAAGTCAGAAACTTGGAGTAATATTCGGCGATGCTTAACGCAAAACGAATATTCGTAATATCCGATTTCAAGGACGAAAAGGCCTGGTCAATATGCATTGATGATAAACGCATTGTAAAGGGATTGATACGCGGTGGATGTGATGTTCAGAGATTCAGCTATAGAAATATACTTTTACAGAGTAGTCCCGTACCCGGTAAAAAAATGGCAAAGCTTTTTGCCCCAAAAAAGGCAAATGAAATTTTGATTAAGCAGGTCAGGTATTACTATCCTGATGTTATTTTGTTTCTGAATATGGAGCTGCTGAACGCTGAGCTTATAAAAGAGCTGAGAAACGCCGCACGAGGCGCAATTTTTGTGGGCAAAGACGGCGACCCACATCCGGAGAAATTCCCCCGGCGGATAGAAATAGGGAAACTTATGGATATGGTTTGTATGCACAGCGGAGGAAAATTCCTCGAAACATATAAAAATGCCGGCGTGAAAAAGTGCGCATTCATACCATTTAGCTGCGACCCGGACATTCAATATAGATACAAAGTAGAAGACAGATGGAAAACAGACATAACTTTTTTAGGGACACAGGAACATTCACGCTTGGAGCGGGATGAAGACAGGTATAATATAACAAAGAGATTATCTCAAATGCCGAACGTAAAATTATACGGCTGCTTCGGCAGACTTAAGACCGAGGGCCTGGACAGCTTCTTTGCTATATGCGGAGCAAAAATAGGCCTGAGCATAAATATACCCAACGATGTGTATCTTTATCATTTGGACAGATTCATAAATATCCCGGCCTGCGGAACGTTTATGCTTGCCAAAACTGTGCCGGGATACGAGCTTATGTTTAAAGATAGTATTCATTTGAGATATTTCGACACCGCCGACGAGTTTTTTGAGCTTGCCGACTGGTATCTTAAGCACGACAGCGAAAGAGAGAAAATTGCTGCTGCCGGAATGGAAAAAGCTCACAGCGAATTTAACTGCGAAAGGATTGCCAAAGTTATGCTCGACCTGATTAAAACGGGCTCTTACGATGCCGAATGGGCAGAAATTATATAGACAATTTCATCGAGCATTTCCAAACAAGCAATACAAATTTTTATGGCTGCCTAAAGAGTTGACGGCACAGGCAGGAAACTGCTATATTGCAGGCATTTGGAAGTTTGAGCGCCCGTAGCTCAGTAGGATAGAGCGTCGGTTTCCTAAACCGAAGGTCACAGGTTCGAATCCTGTCGGGCGTAGTCCCGCCAGGATTTGAACCTCATTTTACCTTGATAGGCAAACCTTTATCCTTTGCCTTGGCTATAAACGACCGCAGCTCTTCTATCAGCACCTCCAATTGCTGACTGTTCTCAAGTAGGTTCTCATACAGCCGCCCGTCGTTTATAAGCTTGGCGGCGGTCCCCTGCCCGCTGTTTACCTTCTCCAGAACCAGCCGCAGCTCGGTCACGGTCTCGGTCAACTGCTCTGTCGTATCTATGCCGGAGGCAAAAAACCCCCGAAATTCTTCTAATGCCTCAGTGGCCTTGTCTGTCGCTTCAGCAAGATTGGCTAACGTCGCTTTAAGATTTTCCTTGTTTGCCTGGTCGCCGAAAATATCGTTGGCGTTGCCTACAAAAGTTCTAATGCCATCAACCAGTTCTTCAAGTTTTTTCTGGCTCTCGGCTGGAAAAAACTCGCTGGTCATACCGCTCGAGCCCTGCAGAGGCATCTTGTCGGTCAAAAACTTCGTCTCCGGCCGATTCGGGTCGCGGGGGGTCAGCGGCGAAGTCGGGGCAACCGTCAGCTCAATATAACTACTGCCCAGTCCCCGCGTCATTAATTTAACCTCAACATTGGACGGGATGTTGACATACTTTTTTTCTATGCTCAGAACTACCAGAGTCTGATGGTACTTCAATCCCGTATTTAAGTCCGTCAGCACCTCAGGGGGTTTGACCTTCGTCACCCTGCCTATCTGGTAGCCGCAAAAACGAACCGGAGTATCTGTCTGCACGCCGGGCGCCGTCGGGAACTGAACAAACACCTGGAACGAGCGTAATCTGCTGGCTGCTGTGGGTAAATCGCCAAACTTAAATATAAGCCATACAAGCGCACAAATAGCTACTAAGACAAAAACACCTACGATAATATTTCGCTTTTTTTGTGTGGTTTCGTAATCGCTCACTTTTTGTTTCCTTTCAGATTGTGGTGCGGCCTTGCAGAAACAATTCCCTTATGGCTCGCAGCGGATACCCGCTGTCATTGAGTCTTTTTATCAGTTTAATTCGCTCAACGGTTTTTTCATCGAACAGTCGCCTTCCCGTCGCTGTGATTTCCGTAGGTTCAAGCAGACCGACCATAAGGTAATATTGCAGAGATTGCCGCGAAACGCCAGCTTTTTTTGCAGCACTGCCTGTCGGTATCAATTTGCTTTTTTGTTTCACCGTTTTGCCGTTCTGCCATCTAATCCTTGGCCCTGTCCACCAGTGCCAGAAATGACGTCCTGACCTTCTCAAAGGTCGGCAATCTTACGGCCTTTCTGTTGTCGGCGGATTTATCCAACTTTTTCGCCCAGTTGCGGGAAATCATAAGCAAATAATCAAAACCATCCGGAATCCGGCCCTGGCTTTGTCGAAATGCTTCTCTCAGCAGCCGCTTTAATCGATTACGGACAACCGCATCCCCGCAGCTTTTCCCGACAGAAACACCCAGTCTCGGATACCCGCACTTGTTTTCTACCATATACACCGTAAGCAATCCATTGCTTGCACGCAGCTTGCGGGCTATGACAGCTTCGAACTGCCTGTTGCTGACAAGCCTTTTTCTTTTAGGTAAACAAAACCGTTTCAAGGCTTCACCATATACCGGCGGTCAAACCCCTGCAACCTGCCCTGATAGGCACGGTATTCCTTGGCTAAAGGGGAACTTTATGTATATTGTATATTATCGGCTTTTTGCTGCCGTGCCAGCACTTCTGTACTAAGCAACCGTCGAACAGCACGACAATTCAAGATGCCGACAAAGCTGTTATCTTCACTTGAAGCTGTAACGGGGACGTGCTATATATCAAGCCGCCTTGCTTCCTTGAGCGCCTCTGCCAGTGCGATGTCCGGCGTTAACTTTGCGATAATTGGCTCATCTATATCATAAAGAATCGCCAGGTGCCTTATGTTGAGTACCAAACGCAGAGTTCTCGACGGAGACCGGCAAAGTGACCTCTGGTCCCTGAAACGAGATAACGTGGGTTGTGTGTTCTACGCTGGTCTTTGGCATCCACCGTGACAGCAGCAGCAGGCAGCCGGCAGAGACGACGCACGTGATCACGCCGACAAGCAGCCCCACCTTAAGCCAATCCAGAAAGTGAATGTGGCGGTGATAACGCCTCTCGAGCATCCCGAGTGCGACGATGTTCGCCGTTGAGCCAATCATAGTGATGTTGCCGCCGTAGCAGGCCCCGAAGAGCAGTGCCCACCAGAGCGGCGTGGCGTTTAGACCGCTTGCGGCCAGACTCTTCACTACCGGTACGAATGCTGCCACGAACACAACGTTATCTACAAACGCCGATCCCACCGCGGTTATCCCCACGATTACTGGAGTCAGAATGGTCACGCTCCGCCCAAAGTGCGCAACACACCCCTCAGCTACCTTGTTGGTTACCTGTGTGTGCTCGAGTGTGCCGACCACAGAGAATAATAAAAGGAAAAACAGAAGCGTCCACCAATCCACTTCATCCTCCACGTAGTGTCGAGCCCTATCGCGGCGCCATATCATAATCAGTCCGGCGCTTATCAGCGGAGCCATCAGCAATACTGTGTTTACCGACAGCCCCAGAAGTTGCTCCAGCCGGTGGTGAATTGCCACAAGTCCTACGGTGCCTGCCAGAACCGCAATACCGCGACCATAGGCTATCTTCACGCGAGGCCCAAGACCAAGTTCACGTTCCCTTCGTTCGCGTAGCTTTTCCTCAAACCTCGCAATCTCGCGGTGGTAGTACGCCATTACTACGGCAATCGTAACGACAAGACACACCAGCATGATTGGAAACGCCCAAATAAGGAAATCCTCAAAGGTCAGTCCCGCCTTGGTGCCGATGAATATCCCAACCGGGTTACCGAGCATCGTGCCCGAGGAACCAATGTTCGTTGCCATGACGCTGATTATCAGGTAGGGGGTCGGATTGAGCTTGAGTGTATCGCAAACATGAAATATGAGCACCGCCACGATTAGAATAGAGGTTACTTCATCTACGACACACGCCAGAAGGGCACTCGTTACAGCGGTAATTACCACGAACCGCCTGCCTGTCAAACCGGGCAGGCTGATGATTAGTTGGATTATCCAGGTGAAAAGGCCCAAGTCTCGCAGTGCCCCTACCACGATCATCATTCCCACCAGGAATAGTATCACCTCGAGCGAGCTGGACTCCACGAATTTGGGTATGTCCAAAACGTTGCAGATGAGCAGCGCAGCAAGCCCCAGAAAGGCTAACGCCAGGCGGAATGACCAGAAAAATAATGTCCCCAGAATAAGGAGCACGAACACCGAGACCGACAATACTTGTCTGCTGTTCAGCCCCAGCCTCCAGCTTGTCGCTGCGACTATGGCCGCTAATATAAGCATCCATACCGCGCGGGCGATCAGCTTTTCAGATTGTGGTCCCGACCTGTCAGCCACGCAGGATCCTCCCGAGCAGATTGCTCAGAGTGATAATTCCTACCAGCTTCTTGCCACGAACCACGAAGACCTGCTTTACCTCTCTTCGGACCAGTTCCCGCGCTACCTGAATAGCCGGGGTTTTCTCCTCCACTGAAACAAAACGGTCGGACATTATCTCTGCGAGGTATATCTGTTGTTCTTTTCTCAGTATCTCTCCGAAAGGCTCGAAGAGCAAAAGGAACCGCATATCCTCGAGCCAAAGGATGTGCTCGGGCAGGCCCAGTTTCAATATATCCTGCTCTTCTACAACCCCAGCCAGGTCGCCATCATCATCCAGGATTGGAACCTCTGTTACCTTACACCGGTTGAAGCAATCAATCACCTTTGCAACCTTGTCGGTGTGATGGAGGGCAATGAAGTTCGTTGCCATCATGTCAGCAGCGGTTATGAACGCAGGAAGGCTTCCTGTGCCTTTGTCGAAAAATTCCCACACCTGCTCTGGAGTGGGGAGCTGTGCCACCTTGTCTATCACCCCTTCCTCAGAGAATGCCCGGGACACACCGCTCAATACCTTCAGGTACTCGCCTGGGGTGGCGATACCAGTCAATACGAGTATAACCAGACGCACTGGGTCACCCTTGCCGGTTGTTAACTCCATTCCGTCCACTGAGGTGGCCACTGCCAGGGACGTTCGTTCCAGCCGTTCCAGGCGAGCGTGGGGTACTGCGAGCCCAGGCGCAATGATGGTGCTTCCCATCGCCTCGCGCTTCAGCACAGCTTCCAGCGCGGCATCGGCATCGGGTATTACTCCGGACTTCGCCAAACGTTTGACGAGAACTCGAATGCACCCCTCAAGTGAAACTCCCCTTAATCCGCAGACTACCTCTTTCGGAGAGAAGAGAGACGAGGCTTTCACAGAATCATTATTTTTCGTTTCTAATGCCACTGCGACCCCTTCGCCTAATTCGCGATTAACCTCCTTAAAAACTGTTTACCCGATATTTCCCATATTAAAACCTGGCTGCGCAACCAAGCCTTCCAATTTGACTGTAATACTAAAATCTTCCTCGAATTGCAACTATTTTCAAGTCTTTCTTTGCGAATGTTGTTGCCAAAGTCATCCAAAATCCAAATTATTGGCCTTAAAAATGCTGTTGAGGTGCGATTCAGAAGACAGAAGTCAGAATAAGATGTCACTGCGAGTTGACTGGCAGGCTGCCTGTCGGTTCGTGGAGCCGAAAAACCTTTGAATTTTGCCTTTTGTGCTATAATATGTTATTGTAATACAGTTACAGATGAGCAACAATTACCGGAGAAGCACGAAAATGTCCAAACAACAGAACCAGCTTTACCTTTGGCTTGCAGTTTTTATCACTGCAATTATACTTGCTGTGGTAGTAATTTGGGCGGTGGTAAACAGGCAGGACCAGGAGGAGCAGCAAGAGATGCACAATTGGCAGAATCGCTCGGTCGATAGCGGCGAAGAGGAGTTGTCATCAGCAAATCTGAGTGATATTGTAAGGTCGGCACGAGGCTGGAGGCCGATTTTTACATCCTGGTATGGCCGGCCGTCGCCGGACTTCGTTTTGACCGACATCAGCGGCAAAAACCACAAACTAAGCGACTACCGCGGCAGAAATGTGATGATTATCCTCTGGGCAACCTGGTGCAGCCCTTGTCTTATTGAAATCCCGCATCTGATTGAGCTGCGAAAAACCGTCAGCGAAGACAAACTGGCTATGCTCGCTGTATCTTACATAACGCTAATGCCTCTCAATACCACTGAAATGGTCAAAAAGCTCGTGGAACGGCGAAAAATCAATTATACGGTCTTTTCCATCGATACGGATGCTATGCCCGCGCCATACAGCCAGATACGCGGCATCCCCTGCAGTTTTTTCATCGACCCGCAGGGCAAAATAAAGCTGGCCGCAGAAGGCCTCCTTATGCTTGACACAACCAGGGCCATCCTGCAGGCTGAATGACTATAAAAGGGCCAAAACCGCAATTCTTAAAATTTTCTGGACAACCCCGGCTGCCGCAGATATAATCACGTTTTTAATGAACCGCTCATTATCTTAATTAAACAAGGTTAATTAACTATGGCGCATAAAAAAGGACAAGGCTCTACAAGAAATAACAGGGACAGCAATCCCCAGTGTAGAGGCGTTAAGCTGTTCGGCGGCCAGAAGGCGACTGCCGGCTCTATCATCGTCCGCCAGTGCGGAACCAAATTCTTCCCGGGCACTAATGTCGGTGTCGGAAAAGACTACACCCTCTTTGCCACCTCCGACGGGACTGTCCGCTTCAATGGCCGAAAAGTTAACGTCGTCTGACAAAACAAAAAATGCCTCGCTTGAAAAAAGGGATGGTAATATTGCCGTCCTTTTTTTATATCTATACAGGTATGTTCATCGATGAAGCGAAAATCCAGGTTAAGGCCGGCGACGGCGGCAACGGCTGTGTTAGCTTCCGCCGCGAAAAATTCGTCCCGAAAGGCGGCCCGGACGGCGGTAACGGCGGCGACGGCGGCAGCGTCTTTTTCCAGACCGTCGAAAACCTCGATACCCTCATAGACTTCGCAGGTAAACATCACTGGCGGGCTCAAAACGGCAGGCCAGGCTCAGGGGCAAACAAGCACGGGGCGGACGGCAGCGACCTGGTCATACCTGTCCCGCCGGGCACGCTTATCTATGATACCGACCTCGACCTGCTTCTCAAAGACCTCGACAAAGTCAATATGAAGGTCTGCGTCTGCCGCAGCGGAAAAGGCGGAAAAGGAAACAAATTCTTCGCATCGCCAACCAATCAAACCCCGCGATACGCTGAACCCGGCAAAAAAGGCCAGGAGAGAAACATCAGGCTCGAACTGAAGCTTATCGCCGATGTCGGTATAGTCGGTATGCCGAACGCCGGCAAAAGCACCCTTATTTCCCGCTGCTCAGCCGCAAGACCGAAAATCGCAGATTATCCCTTTACCACAACCGAGCCGGTCCTCGGCATCGTCGAGTTAAGCGATTACCGCCGCTTCGTTATGGCTGATATACCAGGCCTTATCGAAGGTGCTCATAAAGGCGCAGGCCTGGGCTTCGAGTTCCTGAAACATATAGAAAGAACTACAATTATCGTCCATATCCTTGATATAATGCCGACAATCGGCACCGACCCCGTTGGCAATTACAGGGCCGTCCGCAGCGAACTGGAACAATACAGTAAAGTGCTTGCCGAAAAAAACGAAATCATTATCGCCAATAAAATCGACCTCGACCCGGACGGCGAGGCGGTTAAGAAACTGAAGAGAAAGTTGAAAAAACCGATTTACCCAATTTCCGCAGTCACCGGCCAGGGAATCAAAGAACTGTGCGAAGCACTCTGGGAAAAGGTGAAAGGGAAAAATATCGGGACATCGCAATAAATTATGAACATAATCGCAATAGACATCGGCAATACAAATATCGCCATCGGATTGTTCCTCGAAGGCATCGAGCAATTTATCAAATCCATACCGGGAACAAAACACGCGGAAATATCAAGTTGCATAAAATCCGCCTGGCAGAAAATTCCTCTCGCCAGAAGCTCAAAAGAAAAAAAACGCGATGGCGTCATCGTCGTCAGCAGCGTAAAACCGCCCTGGACGAAGCTCGTAAAAAAAATTGCAAAAGAAGCCCTCGATGAGAAAATCTATATCATCGGTAAAGATATACCCCTGCCGATTACCTTAGGGGTCGATGAGCCGGACAAGGTCGGCACCGACAGGATAGTTGCTGCTGCTGCGGCTTATGCCGTCGCAGAAGATGCGGTCGTTGTCGCAGACTTCGGCACCGCCGTCACAATCGACCTGGTTGACAGCAGCGGAATCTTTCAGGGCGGCGTAATCTGCCCGGGCTTTGAAATCAGTGCAAAAGCCCTGAAGGAAAATACCGCCCAACTGCCGAATGTAAAAATCACCAGACCCACAGAACCCTACGGTAAAAATACCGAACAGGCCATAAACTGCGGCCTGTATTACTCCGCTATTGCCGCACTGCAGGAGATAATCAGACGCTACGCCGAAAAAATCGGCAAATGGCCGCGGACAGTAATTACCGGCTCCGCCGCCGAGTTGATTAAAGACGACTGCGAATTCATAGATTCCTGCGTCCCTAATCTCGTTATTAAAGGCATCGTCCTGGCCTACCAGAAATATACCGAACAGAAGGAACAAACCTGATTTGACCTATGAGCATTTTTGCCGCTGTAATGACCGGCAGGGGGACCGGCGCAATATCGACTATCCAGCTTTTCGGAGACAAGGCCGATACCGTCATAAAAAGAATATTCAAACCCGCAACTGGAAAACCGCCAGCCCTTAAGCCGGGCAAAATTCTCCTCGGCGCAATCAGCGACGCAGACAAAATCATCGACCAAGTCGTAATCGGCTGTGAAGGCAATAACAGCTTCGCCATAAACTGCCACGGCAATCCCCTGATTGTTGAAATGATAATGCGCCTCCTCCGCAAGGAAGGAGCCGAACTGATAACAACAGAACAGCTTCTCGCCAAATCCCTGACACAGGAAAAGCACAACGCACTGACAATCGAAGCTAAATTGGCGATGTTAAATGCAAAGACGCTTGAAGGAACCAAAATAATAGTAAATCAAATTGAGTCCGGCCTAAGCAAAAAAGCAGCACAATGGCTGCAAAATATAAAAGCATTATCACTCGATGAAATAACAAAAAACGTTGAACAAATATTGAACGCAAGCCGGACAGCAACCTTCATCATTAACGGCTGCACAGCAACAATTGCAGGACCACCTAACAGCGGCAAAAGCACACTGTTAAACCGCTTGGCCGGCCGGGAAAAAGCTATCGTCACCGACATCAAAGGCACAACGCGGGACTGGGTCTCCGCCGAGTGCCGGATTGGCCCACTGGCACTAACTTTGATTGATACCGCAGGTCTTGATGAAAAACTCACAACCTCTCCGAAAGACGCTATTGAAAAAGCCGCTCAGCAAAAAAGCGTTGAGATGCTGGAGCAGGCCGATTTAATCCTACTTGTCTTGGACAACAATCAGACTGCCGACCAACTCGATAAAAAGCTCATTCAAAAAATAACCGGCAGGAAGGTTCTGACAATATTAAACAAGTGTGATTTGCCGGCTGGATTCGATACAGAAAATCTGCCGGAAATTTTAGGTAAGCCGGTCAGGATAAGTGCAAAGTTCGGCAACGGAATCGAAAACCTCCTCAAGAAAATCCAGGATATGATGGGCGTTGTCAGGTTCGACTTAACACAACCCGTTTGCATAACCGCCCGACAGCAAAACCTGTTAGAGCAGCTAAAGCAGGCCAAATCCAAACGCAAGGCCGCCTCAATTATAACAGAGTTGTTAAACGGCCATGCGTAATGTTCGGAGAAAAATATGAGAAAAGAATATGACTTTAGCAAAGGCATCAGAGGCAAATACGCCAGAAAATACAGGTCTGGAACCAATATCGTTGTGCTGGATCCCGACGTGGCTACGGTATTTAAGACAACACGGTCGGTGAATCAGGCCTTGAGATCCTTAACCCAGATTATTAAAGCGCAAAAACAAAAAGCATAGCGAGTATTTTCCGCGTGAATATGACTAAATCTGCCAGTTGATTTAAGACGGCTAACCGTTAAAATGTAATCTTCTGCAGCTTGACAGAAACCGGCTGTAAATGTACTGTGCCGCCAGTCGAGGACTTAAAATGCGATTTGCGAAAATCCAGAATACCATCATATTTTTCGCCGTTTTTTGCATCATATCTCGAGAATGCTTCGGTGCTCTTGTCGTCGAAGAGAAATGTTTATGCCCTGTTTGCGACAAAGAAATCGCGGTTCTTGGCGTTGTCAGTTTTGGAAGTTACGTTTATGAGTATGAATCAAAGTATGACCTAATCTTTTTTCCTTATGACGACCCAGGATTTATTTGGATGTGTCCGCACTGTGGCTATGCACAAGCTGCAAAATACTTCACTGTTCTTAGCCAAAAAGAGAAAAACAGGTTAAAAGACTTTCTCTCTGCTAAGTGGAAGCCAGCGTCACCAAACGACATTTCCATAAAAGGACCGAACGACGTTTCTGCGATAGAGACACGATTTAATCAGGCTATCCTTGTTAACAAGTTTTTAGAAAAGGACGACAATTTCTGGGCTTGGTTTAATAGAGTGTTGATATTCCATTATCGTAAAATTGATACTGAGAAGGCTAAAACCCTCGCCATAGTTGAGAGAGAACTGCTTCAAAAGAATAAAGGAGAGTTTGAATCGCCAAAAAAACAACGCGCCTATTTGCTTGGTGAATACAACCGTCTAATAGGTGATAATAAATTGGCTCAAAAATATTTTTATCAAGCCCTCGAAGCAGATGCGGTCTCTGAGATTAGAACCCTAAACACCGTTCTTGTTGTCATAAACTTCGCATTATTTGTTTTATTACTGGTTCTTTGGATAAGTAGAGGCCTGAAAAAAGAAACCCGAATAGTATGTACGATAGGCGGAATAATTATTTTTGTTTTATGCTCATTTAGTCTTTATATGATGCCCAAAATAATCCCCCATTACGAAAACATGAACAACTATCATAACGAGATCATTTACGACCGGATAAAGCTTCTGAACACTCAACCTGAGTAATCCTCTATCAAGGTTTAAACGCATAAAAACAGCTTCCGGCGAACACTTGCAGAGAGAAGTATTCGCTGTCTTCTGGGCGGAGGCAAGCTATCTCTAATGCGATCAATTTAAATTGTTAAATAGCAAGCTAATTGTATAATCTTGCGATATGGATATACAGGGAGAAAAACTTACGCCTGCGATGAGGCAGTTTCACCAGTTCAAGCAGAAATATCCTGACTGCATTCTTTTTTTCCGAATGGGCGATTTCTACGAGACCTTCTACGAGGATGCCAAAACCTGTTCGCGCATCTGCGGACTGGCCTTAACCAGTCGGAGCAAGGGCGATAATCCCATCCCGCTGGCGGGCGTGCCGTATCACGCCGTTGACGGCTACCTCAAAAAAATGCTTCAGGCCGGATTCAAAGTCGCCGTCTGCGAGCAGGTCGAAGACCCGAAAACCGCAAAGGGCGTCGTCAAACGCGACGTCATCCGAATTGTCACCCCCGGCACACTTACCGACGATACCCTCCTCGAAACCAAAAAGGACAATTTCCTCTGCGCCGTCAATCTCGGCACAAACGCCGACGCCTCGATAAGCTGGGTTGATGTCTCAACAGGCCATTTCTATGCCCAGCAGGTGCCCGAAAAAAGTCTCCTTGACGAGCTTCTTCGTCTGTCGCCGGCTGAATGTCTTCTTGCCGATAGACGCGGCGAGCTGTTCGAAGCAGAGGCCAAAAAACTCACCGCAGATATAACCCGCCTGCTCGGCGCCGTTGTCACCGAACGGCCTGCCTGGTATTTCGACCCCTACCAGGCAAGGCAGCGACTCTTAAAACATTTCGGCACCGCCACCCTCGAAGGATTCGGCATAGAAGATGCCGACCGGACAATCCCGCCGGCAGGCGCCGTCATCGAATATCTTAACGAAACGCAGAAAACCGCGCTCGGCCATATCTCATCCATCAGAAAAATCAATCGCAAAAACTTCCTCCACATCGACCAGACCAGTCTGGCAGCGCTGGAAGTCCTGCGAACTATTCGCACCGAAACTAAAAAGGGTACCCTCCTCGACTGCCTCGATGAAACGCTCACCGGTATGGGCGGCAGAATGATAAGAAACTGGCTCTGTATGCCGCTCTGCGACATCGGCGCTATTGAGCTGCGGCAGGATGCGATTGAGCAGCTGATTGAATCCGCACCCAGATTGACCGATATCCGCAAGCTTCTGTCCGATACAGCCGACCTCGAACGAATCGCAGCCCGCATCAGCACACTCCGCGCAATGCCCGCAGACCTGCTGTCACTGGCGGCAGCATTGCGGCTGGTGCCGTCTCTGAAAAAAACCTTGCTCCAGCTCACCGCTGATTTACTCATACAGTTGGCTCAAAAATGCGATACGATGGACGACCTCGCAGACCTGCTCGAAGCCGCAGTTGAACCGAACTGCCCTCATCATCCCCGCGACGGCGGCGTGATAAAAAAGGGCTTCAGCGAGGAGCTTGACAAACTCCGCTCAATCTCAAAGGACGGTCGGACCTGGCTTCGCCAATACCAGAAACAGCAAATCGACCGCACCGGCATCGCAAATCTGAAAATCGGCTACAACAAAGTCTTCGGCTATTACATTGAAGTGACACGCTCATCGTCGGAGAAGGTCCCGCCGGATTATGTGCGAAAGCAGACAATCAAAAATGCCGAACGCTATATCACCGACGAGCTGAAAAACTACGAAACCCAGGCCCTCACCGCGGAAGAAAAAGCCCTCGAACTGGAGCTTCAGCTCTTCGAGCAGCTCCGCAGACAGGCGGCCCAGTATGTCGGCCGGCTGCAGGGCCTCGCTGAAACTATCGCCCAGTGCGATTGCTTAAGCAGTCTCGCATACCTCGCAAATCGCCGCAATTACGCCCGCCCCAAAATAACCGAAGGCCGAGACCTTGTCATAATCGAAGGCAAACACCCCGTTCTCGCCGAGACGCTCGGCCCGGAGTTTGTCCCCAACGATATCGAGCTGGGCGGAAAGGCCGGCGACTGCCTCATTATCACTGGCCCCAATATGAGCGGCAAAAGCACCTATATAAGACAAACGGCGCTTCTTGTCCTGATGGCGCAGACCGGCAGTTTCATCCCCGCAAAAGATGCGACCATTGGCCTGGTTGACAGAATCTTCACCCGCGTCGGCGCCCTCGACGAGCTTGTTCGGGGACAATCTACCTTTATGGTGGAAATGACTGAAACCGCCAATATCATCAATAATGCCACCGATAAATCCCTTGTAATCCTCGACGAGGTCGGCAGAGGCACAAGCACTTACGACGGCCTCGCACTCGCCTGGGCAATCACCGAATATATCGCCAACAAACTCAAATGCCGAACGCTCTTCGCCACGCATTACCACGAATTGACGGAGCTGGCCGAACTATTTAAAAACGTCAAAAACTGCAACGTCGCAGTCCGCGAATGGATGGACGAAGTTGTATTCCTGCACAAAATCCTGCCCGGCGGCACCGACAAATCCTACGGCATCCACGTCGCAAAGCTTGCCGGCGTCCCAAAATCAATCGTCGAGCGAAGCAAAGAAATCCTCGAAGAATTAGAGAACACATTCGCAAAAGAAGCTACCGGCGAACACCTCGCAAAACACAAAACAAAAGAGCCGGACAAAGATTTATTATTCGTCCAAAAACACAAATCCGTCCTCGACAAACTTGCCTCAACCGATATAAACAACTTAACGCCGATTGAGGCGATAAACCTTCTAAATCAAATAAAAGAACAGGTCAATGAAACGTAAAGCTAAAATCTCAAATAAGCAGGGAAAGTTATCCGACAAAGAACTGTGTGAGCTTGCAAGGCACAAATCCGCCGTTTTGGATGCACGGATAATTGCTCCATCGCAGGTAGAAACTGCCGATTGGGTCCGCCTGAAGTGCCAGTTCGGATGCGATGGCTATGGCCAGTGCCTGGTCTGTCCACCATTCACGCCGACGCCGCAGCAAATGCGTAAAGTCCTCGATGACTACCATCGAGCGGTTCTAATACACTGTTCACCTGATGCCGATGTGAAAGCGATAGTTGCCGACCTTGAGCGGGACATCTTTCTTCGCGGCTGCTGGAAGGCATTCGGTCTGGGTGCAGGCCCCTGTTATTTCTGCAAAGACTGCAACCTCGAAAAAAAGCAGTGTCGTCACTCCGACCGCGCACGACCGGCTATGGAAGCCTGCGGAATCGATGTCTTCTCTACCGTTAAAAAGGCCGGCTTTCACATCGAAGTTGTCCGCTCAACCCGCCAGCGACCTGATTACTTTGGCCTGCTTCTGGTTGACTAAACCCAATCGAATGGTCTTACAGCTATCTTGCGGCTGACCGCCCGGCTAACGCTCCCGTTGACCAGCACATCTGAAGGTTGTACCCGCCGCAGGGGCCATCGACGTCCAAGACCTCGCCGGCAAAAAATAGCCCCGGACAAATCCTCGACTCCATAGTCTTCGGCTGGACCTCGTCAACGCTTACGCCGCCCCTTGTCACTATGGCCCCATCTATCGGACGAGTGCTTACAATAGAAAGCGGCACGGCCTTGACAAGCCGCACCAGCTTCTTTCGCATATCCTTCTTAAGCTCACAGGCAGGAAGGCAGTGACAATCAAGCAGTTTGCACAAAATAGCCGCTATTCGTCCCGGCACAAAAAACGCCAGGATATTTGCAACGGTCTTTTTGGGATTGTCGGCGATGTGCCCGCAAATCTGTTTATCAAGCTCAGACTCGCTGGTTTTACAAACCATATCTATACGAATTTCAATCGGGTTCTCCCTGTTCGGCAGGTAATCTGTTAAGAGCCGGCTCAAATCAAGCGCTGCAGGTCCTCCAATCCCGTCGTCGGTGAACATCATCGGGCCTGATACGGCTATTTTTCGCCCTTCGATAACGGCTGATATTTTTACCTCTTCAACAGCCGTGCCGGCTATTTCGCCGGGCCAGCTTTCGCGTGTCACCAGCGGCACCAAAGAGGCCCTCGGTTCAATGATACGATGCCCAAGCTCTCCGGCAAATCGGTAACCGTCGCCGCGAGAGCCGCTCTGCGGCCACGATACGCCGCCCGTTGCGATAATGACCTTTTCTGCCTCGATAACCCCGCCGCTTGTATGGATGGCAAACAAATCGCCGTCTCGCATTATGCGTTTGACGCTCTTGCCGAAATAAAAACGCACGCCGGCCTTCTTTGCGATATTTACTAAAACATCCCTTACGTCGCTTGCCCGCCCGGAAGCGGGATACACGCAGCCGTCCTGCTCGACCCTGCTTTCCAGCCCGCTCCGGCGAAAGAAATCTCGAACATACTGCGGCGGAAACTCGTGCAGGCCGTAGCTCAAAAATCTCCCCCTTGGTCCGAAGGCCCGCACCATTTCACCCGCACTTGCTATATGGGTAAAATTACAGCGACCCCCGCCAGTTTGAAGCAGCTTCCTGCCTGCTGCGGTGTTGCCTTCGACCACGATAGTTTCGGCCTTTGCGTCGGCGCTGTGAATAGCCGCCATTAAGCCCGCTGCACCGGCCCCGATTATGCACACATCTGTCCCCATACGATAATACCGGCAGCTATTCCTTCAGATTTACCAGGTGTTTTCTTAGAAATTTTTCCGTGGCTTTTACAACTTCGTCTTTGACCACAGGCGGTGATTGAGCAACCCAGATAGTAAACTTACGTTAACCTGCTTATATAAGGTTAACATAAAAATTCCAGAAATCCACGCACAAAATGGGAAAATTCCTGGCGGATTGCCTACTCTTCCTCCGGTGCGGGATTACTTGTCCGATTCCTCACCTTGTAGATTTGCTCACTATCGTCCCAGTATAGTCGATGCTTATTTGCCTCCCACCATTTGTTCCATTCGCTTTCTGTCAGAACAAAGGCGGATTCGACAAGATTTACGTTTTCATCTATCGGCTGAGACCTCACCCACTCCTTCCACTCGCCTTCAATCTCCGCAATTGATTTGCCGTAAATCTCTTTCAGCGTAATCGAGCCGGTGGGGTCGTCCGTGCGGACGCTGATTTTCCTGACAAAACTTTTGAATAATCCTTTTTTATGAAGAAAGAGCATAAGCGACCTCGCCGCACACTGGTCGGGCTCTTTCGAAGAAATAATGTCATTAAGGTTAAAAAACCTGATTAATCTTTTTGTTGTTGGAAACCGCCAGTTGCTGAAATACCCGAACGAGATAGTAAGTTTTCCTTCGCCGTCAAAATGTCCGATGAACTTCTCAAAAAAAGCGGCTATCCCCTCCTCAACCCACTTGGCCGGTCGCCTTGCGAAGCTGACCGCTATGAAATGATGAACCAGCTCGTGCGTTGTTGTGCCGAGTCCAGAATCACAGTTTGCGACAATTATATTCTTGCGCGGCCCAAGATAAAATCCGTAAGGCCCTGCATACCTGTAAGTGCTTGCATAAGATGCAAAGCTGCCGGTGTCCTTGAAAAGATAAACCTTCAAGGGCTGCTTCTGTCCTATCCTGAAATACTCCTTTTCAAAATAGCCGTAAAAACCCTCGAAGAAATCCTCGCAATAATTGACCGACTGCGAATCAAGGTTGCTGTAAATTCGAAAATGCGGCGTAGTCCTGTGATTTGTAAGAACCCCCTCAGTCAGTTTCCTGTCGATGGTGTATCTGTTATACTTGTGATAGCCAATCACCACGAAGAACGCCGTAAATGCAGCAATTACCAGAACAACAAATGTTTTTGATGGTCTAATCTTTTTCATAGTTTTTACCTTACGCTCAAAGATATTATTATCCCGCCCTTTGTCAAATATATTCACTACTAAAGATTCTCCCGCAATCTTCGGGACAGGTATGAACAGGACAATCCTTGTAATCGACGCCTCCCCGGATATAATAACCGCCTGATAATCCAACATTATTAAGGAATTAAAGTTATGGCCAAAATTACAAAACTCGACGACATCGTATCGCTGTGCAAACGCCGGGGTTTTATTTTCCAGTCCAGCGAAATCTACGGCGGCCTGGCAAGCTGTTATGATTACGGCCCTTTAGGAGTCGAATTAAAAAATAATGTCAAGAAGGCCTGGTGGAAAAGCGTCGTCCAGATGCGGGACAATATCGTAGGTCTTGACTGCAGTATTTTAATGCATCCATTAGTCTGGAAGGCCTCCGGCCATACCGACAAATTCGCCGACTTGATAGCCGAATGTAAAAAGTGCAATGTCCGAACACGCGTTGACCATCTGAAAGAGCACGCTGAAGAGCATACCGAGCATATCTCGATAGATTCAGCTACGGCAGATGCGCAGGATTTGAGCAATAAAGTTTGTCCGAATTGCGGAACGATTGGACAATTTACCAAGCCGATGCCGTTCAAACTGATGTTCGAGACACAAATGGGCGCAAATGTTGACGATTCAATGACATTATATATGCGGCCTGAGACCGCACAGGGAATCTTCGCCAACTTCAGGAATGTGCTTGATACCACGAGAGTTAAGATACCTTTCGGCATCGCCCAGATTGGCAAGAGTTTCCGCAACGAGGTGACTACAAAGGCGTTTATCTTCCGCACGCGGGAATTCGAGCAGGCAGAGCTTGAGTTTTTCTGTGAGCCGGGGACGGATGAAAAGTGGTACGAACACTGGCGACAAGCAAGGTTCGACTGGTATATAAATTTAGGTCTGAAGAAGGAGAACCTTCGCTTTCGCGAACACGAGGGCAATGAGCTTGCGCATTATGCGAAGGCCTGCGTCGATATCGAATACAGATTCCCGTTCGGTAGCGGCGACTGGCAGGAACTTGAGGGTATCGCAAACCGCACGGATTACGACCTGCGGCAGCATCAGCGGGGAATGAGAACAGTGAATAAATGGTTAGAAAACGACCGGAATCTGACAAATATCGAACTGGCTGATGAGGCGGAGGATTTCCAGAAAGGGCCTTTGTCCTACTTCGATGATGAGCAGAAAAAACATTATATCCCTTATGTGATTGAGCCGAGCGCAGGTATTGACAGGAGCGCACTGGCGTTTCTGGTTGATGTGTATGACGAGGAAATCGTCCGCGGCGAGCAAAGAAACCTGCTGCGATTTCACCCTGCGCTTGCGCCGATTAAGGTCGGCGTGTTTCCATTGGTTAAAAAAGATGGTATGCCGGAGATAGCCCGGAATATTTATGACGATTTGAAGAAGCATTTTAACTGCTTTTATGATGAAAAAAGCGCTATTGGCAGGCGTTACCGCAGGCAGGATGAGGCGGGCACGCCATTTTGTGTGACGGTTGACGGCCAGACGAAAGAAGACAATACCGTAACCGTCCGCGACCGTGACTCGATGGAACAGGTCAGGGTATCAACCGACCAATTACTTAGCCACCTGCGCGAAAAGCTGGAGGCCTAAAAATGGCTGAGGAAAAAAAAGAGACGAAAAAACCCTGTCTTGCAAAGCGAATCCTTAAATGGATTGGCTTGATGGTGCTTTCAACTTTGATAATAGCAGCACTTGTCTTTCAGGCGCCGTGGAAGGTGACAACACTTTTAGTTATTATTCTCGCTGCCTGCACTATCCTGCCCAAACCTTACAGGAAATGGTTCTGGTTATCGGCAGCCGGAGTTGTCGTAGCATTGATTATATGGGTTTTTCTGCCGGATGATGTTGAAGGCTGGAAACCTTATACATTCGATGAAGAGTTGGCGGCAATGGAGGCCAAATACGCTGTTGCGGATGAAGAAAACGCAGCAACAATCTACAACACGCTGCTTGCAAGTTATGATGCAAATGACTTTGAACCAAATTTAGCGGATGCGGACATTGATTTTTCCGACTTGGTGCACTCTGGTCCCTGGACAAGTGAAGATTACCCTGAAGCTGCCAAGTGGCTCAATGGACATCAAGGCACAATTAACACTTTGATGGAAGCTGCAAAAAGAGAAAAATGTCTGTTCCCAATTCAAGCCGACCCTCTGAGTATAGGTTATACAATGGACCGGTTAGCACCAATGAGAAGATGGACATACCTGCTTATCTGTGCCGGTAACAATGAAATTGGTGAGGCCAACATAAACAACGGAATAGAAAAATATATATCTGTCCTGCAAATGGGAAAACACCAATGTCAGCAACCGACAGTCATTGATGCTCTGGTTGGAATTGCTATTGAAAACCTTGCATTAAGTCGGATTAATAGATTGATAATTACCGGAGAAGTCACGGAAGGACATATAAGTATTATCGAAAAAGCTTTAGCAAATGTAAAACATGAGTGGAGAAGTGACTTTCCTAAGTTTATCGAGCATGACAAGTTGCTCGCAAAAAATTTTTGGGGGATATATTACGAGGTAAATACAAAAGGGAAAATAAGGATAAGTCCCAATCCAATGGCAACAATCAGGTCTCAATGCCCAGAAGAGACCCCTCCGTTAACGTATTGGCAAAGAATAATGGCGAAAAGCACTACTGTGTTAGGACGGTTTTGTCTGCCGGCTACACCTCAAAAAATGGGCAAGATAATCGATGAATGCTATGAGAAATATTATGCGATGGCCGGGCCTGATTATGACTGGCAAAAACAAGCAGAAAAGCCATCTTCGATGTTTCGGCTCAACTATAGTTACCTGGTTGAATATACGACCGGCATGTTAGAACCTGCTTATCACAGTATTCACGACATATACCTTCGACTCGACGCAGACAAAAGATGCGGGCAGATAATAATTGCATTAAGGCGTTACAAGAATAAAAACGGAAGTTGGCCGGGGAGTCTGGAGGAAGTAAAATCCTTTGCACCATCGGAAACATTTATTGACCCAATTAACAACAGTTCGTTTGTTTACAAACTTACCGAAAAGGATTTTACTCTTTACAGTAAGGGCAAAAATAATATTGATGAAGACGGTCAATACAATTCAAGGTGGGACTATAAAAATCGTAGACAAGTAGTTGAAAAAGACGACTTGCTAATCTGGCCAAGCAGAAGCCGTAAAGATAAAGAGGAAAAGGAAAATGAGCAGCAATAAAGATTATAATTCTGCGCCAAAAACAAATGCAGTAATGGCTGACAAAAGAGAGAAGAAAAAAGCGGGACTTATCAGGCGAATCTTTAAGTGGATTGGCTTAGGGCTGCTTTCAATTCTGCTAACAGGGGCGGTTATTTTGCAGGCGCCGTGGAAGGTGACAACACTTTTAGTTATTATTCTCGCTGCCTGCACAATGCTTCCGAAATCTTTGAGGAAATGGTTCTGGCTATCAGCGGCTGGGGTGGTCATAGCATTGATTGTCTGGGTTTTTCTGCCGGATGACATCGAAGGCTGGCGGCCATATACATTTGATAAAGAGTTAGCCGCGATGGAGGCAAAAGGGATAATTCCAGCCGAAGAAAATGCCGCTACCATTTATAACCAACTCTTGGAAAACTATGATTCAAACGCTTTCGACAAAGACTTCTTGTGGGGGGATTTAAGGGATTCAATTCTATACGAGTTTGGGACGAGAAAAGATTACCCGGGAGTAGCATTATGGCTTGACGACAATCAAACTTTAATCATTCAATTAATGCGCGCTTGTGAAAAAGATAAATGTCGGTTTCCAATATCAGCCAATCTTGATGACCAAGCTATAAAACCTCCTAATGATTTTGCGGCTGTTACAAAATTTTGGCTGGCAGATAAGCGACCATCACCAATGAGACACTGGAGTAACTTGCTTGGTTTTTCGGCCTGCAATGATATTGCTGAAGGTCGTATTAACCAAGCCATTGGAAAACTTACTGCTACGCTGCAAATGGCGAAACACTTATATCAGCAATCCACAATCATGGATATGCTTATCGGAATGGCCATTGAAAGACAAGGAGTTAAACAAATAAATAAACTTGTCGTTACCAGCGATGCCAACGACGAATATTTTTCGCTACTTGATAGGGCTTTACAGAGTATTAAACATAATTGGTATTCTGATTTAACCGAAATCCTCGACCGTGAAAAGCTGATGGTCAAAAGCCTTATGTGCGCTATGTTTTACCAAATAAATTCAGACGGCAGAATAAGATTGAGTCGCGATACGAGATCAACAATGAGAGCCCAGATTGGATGCCTTATGACATTGGAAAAATCAACATGGACACCGATGGATCCGGATAGTTATTGGGAAATAAAGTTAACCAAAGCAACGACGATATTTTTGTGGTTCTTTGTGCCATCAACACCTGAAAAAACTGCTTTGATTATTGATGATATTTTCAAGAAATATTACGCTATGACAGAACCGGATTTTAATTGGAATGATGAGTCACAATTTAATCTACCTTCTATGACGCCGAATTTTCGCTTTCTGTTGGAAATGTTTGGAAAAATTATGGAACCGAATTACTTCGGAATTCACGATACGTATTTTAAGACCGTTGCCCAAAATAGAGGCAGCCAACTTATAATCGCATTAAGGCGATACAAAGATAAAAATGGCGTTTGGCCAAAAAGTTTAGACGATATAAAATCTATTGCACCAGCCGAAACATTTATCGACCCAATTAACGGCGATTCCTTTATCTATAAACTTACCGAAGACAATTTTGAGCTTTATAGCAAAGGCGAGAATAATATTGATGAAGACGGTCAATACGATTCAAGGTGGGACCATAAAAATCGTAGAGAAATAGTGGAAAAAGATGACTTGCTAATCTGGCCGGAAAGAAGCAGTAAAGATAAAGAGGAAAATAAAGGTGAGCAGCAGCAATAAGGCATATATATCTGAGCTGAATAAAAATGTGGGGAAAGAGATTGCCCTTTCCGGCTGGCTGTATAACAGCAGGTCGAGCGGGAAGGTGTTGTTTTTGATTATTCGCGATGGGACGGGGCTTTGCCAGTGTATCGTTGAAAAAAGCACTGTTTCAGATGAGGTTTTTGAACAGTTAAAACACTTAGGGCAGGAATCATCGCTTACCGTGACAGGCACGGTGCGAAAGGACGAAAGAAGCGTCGGCGGGTATGAATTAGCAGTGACAGAGGCCAAAGTAATTCACGCAACAACCGATTACCCTATTACGCCGAAATCACACGGTATTGATTTTCTGCTCAAGAACCGCCATTTGCACCTTCGCTCACAGCGGCAGTGGTGCATCGGCAAAATTCGCCATACAGTTATCGACGCCATCCGCAGATTTTTTAACGACAACGGCTTTACGTTGATTGATACGCCTATATTTACAGCAATGGCCGGCGAGGATACGCAGACACTTTTTGAAGTGGATTATTTCGGTGAGCCATTGCATTTGACGCAGACGGGGCAGTTGCATTTAGAATCGGCGGCGATGAGCTTCGGCAAGGTATATTGCTTTGGGCCGACCTTTAGAGCCGAAAAAAGCAAGACCCGAAGGCACTTAACGGAATTCTGGATGGTTGAGCCGGAGGTAGCGTTTATTGATTTGGACGGATTGCTTGAACTGGCGGAGAATTTTGTCAGTTTCGTTACAGCAGAGTCGTTGCGGAACAATAAAAGCGAGCTTGAGACGTTGGGTGCTGATATTAGCTCACTTGCGAAAATTAAGCCGCCTTTTTACAGATTAACTTATACCGAGGCCGTTGATATTCTGACGGGCGAGAGGACAAAAGAATTTTTAGCTGAACAGCTAAAACAGTTAAATCAGCAGAAGGAACAAACTGAAAAGAAAATCGCAGAATTGGAAAGCCAGCAACAGGGGCAGATAAAGCAATGGCAGAAAGACAAAATCGCAGGCGAGCTGATTGAATTGCGTTCAGCCATTGATGAACTCGATACAAGAATCGAGAACAATCCGAAGCACGCTAAATTAGCGGCGGAGTTTCAATGGGGCAAGGATTTAGGCGGCTCGGACGAAACAATCATATCGCAGATGTACGACAAGCCGATATTTGTGACGCATTATCCCAAAGCGGCCAAGGCATTTTATATGAAGACCGACCGCGGCAATGACAAGGTGGTTTTGAATTTTGATTTGCTTGCGCCGGCAGGGTTTGGGGAAATCATCGGCGGTTCCGTCAGGGAGGATGATTACGAGCGGCTGGCTGCGAGAATCAAAGAGCAGGGACTGAACATTGAGGATTACAACTGGTATTTGGATTTGCGGAAATACGGGTCGGTGCCGCACGGCGGGTTCGGGCTCGGCGTTGAAAGGACGGTCGCCTGGCTGACCGGCGAAACGCACATCCGCCAGTGCATCGCCTTTCCAAGAATGATGGACAAGGTGTATATCTGATGACCGATGACAAAATGCTGAAAAACCTGTGGGTGTTCATTGCGGTAGTGGCATCTTTGTGTTGTTTGATGTTAACTATGCCTATTATTACAATGAGCTTCAGGTCTTGCGACGGTCTCATTAACCAGGTTGTGGCAAGGAGAATCGCCTACTGTGCATGGCGAGACTCTTCGGGTGCTGCAACTGACTATCCCGTTAACACCTTGGCGGTCATTCTTGCCTGCTGGACACCCGCTGTCTTGGCAATCGGAGCCTCTTTGAGGATTGGTTATCCCAAGTGGTACATCCCGGTCTTTGTTGTCACAACTTGCATCGCGGGCACTTTACTGTTTACACCTCGATGTTTGGCGCACTATCACTATAGAGTACCGAACACCGACTTTTTTGTTCGCAACATCGTTGTAAGTGCCGTGCTCTCTGCTGTGACGGTTGGGATAGTATTCCTGCACCGGCTGAAGACGGCAAAAGAGCGTCCGCGCAAGATTTTGCTGGCATGCTCCTACCTCTGGATGTTGGTTGCGTTCCACTGTGTAGCATCTTTTTTCTATATATTCAACAACTTTGGGACGGTAGAATAAGGTTGGCTAACAAGACTTTTCATTGGCGTGACAATGTGACCTATAATCTAATTATAGGGAGATGGCTTATGAGAATGAGAAAGAATGTTTTTGGTTTTGTGATAGTAGTAGCATTGGGATGCCTGCTTTGCCTGTTCAATTTGGTCAATGCAGAAAAGCAAGGCTCAAGAGATGTAGAGGATGGCAAGCTTCGGATAATTGTGTTCGGTGCGCATCCGGACGACTGCGAAGGCAGAGCCAGCGGTGTGGCGGCGATGTGGGCTGCACAGGGACATCACGTCAAATTTGTATCAGCCACAAACGGTGATATTGGTCATGCCGAGACGGCAGGCGGGCCTTTAGCCCGCAGACGAACGAAAGAGGCTAAGCAAGCGGCAAAAATTTTAGGTATCGATGAATCGGTGGTTTTAGACAATCATGATGGCGAGCTTATGCCAACCCTCGAGAACCGCAAGGCGTTTGTTCGTCTGATACGTGAATGGAAGGCCGATATTGTAATGGGACATCGGCCAAACGATTACCATCCTGACCATCGATATACGGGGATTTTGATGCAGGATGCGGCGTTTATGGTTACAGTTGCGCACTTTTGCCCCGATGTGCAGCAATTATCAAAGAACCCTGTATTTTTGTATCTTTCGGACAATTTTCAAAAGCCCAATCCATTTGAGCCGGACATAGCGGTCGCAATAGATGACGTATTTGAGAAAAAGGTGGAGGCCCTTTGGGCTATGGAATCACAGGTTGAGTCACTGTGGGCTACGGGCAATTTTGAGAAAGTAGTTCCAATACCGAAAGAGCCGGCGGAACGCGAGAAGCGGCGAGTGGAATTTCGTGAACGATTCACCAGCAGAGACAGGTCAACGGCCGACAAGTATCGGGAAAAATTAGTTGTGCTTTATGGCGAAGAAAAAGGCCAAAAGGTGCAGTATGCGGAGGCATTTGAGGTCTGTGAATACGGCCGACAGCCTTCGGCAGAGGAGCTGAAACAGCTTTTTCCTTTCTTTGAGAGATAAGCTTGAGACCACAGTTGCGTATGGACAAGGTGAATTCAGGTGCAGATAATGGGATTAACCCCGCGTTAAATACGACGGGGTTTTTTTATGATATAATCTGATTATTATGGATACCTGGACGATACAAAAGCTCTTAAACTGGCTCACGAAGCGATTCACAGACAAAGGGCTCGATTCGCCCCGTTTAAGCGCGGAGCTTTTGCTCGGCAGCGTTCTGGAGAAAAAGCGGCTCGAATTATATACGCAATTTGACAAAGTCGTTGCGAAAGAGCGATTAGATAGATTACACGATTTGGTAAAACGGGCTGAACAAGGCGAGCCAATCGCATATCTTACAGGCAGGACCGAATTTTATTCTATGGAATTAGATATAACACCCGATTGTCTGATTCCCCGGCCGGAGACGGAGCTGCTTGTCGAGAGAGCCATTGAATTTTTACGGGGCCGCAGCGGCAAACAGCTTGTCTGCGATTTATGCACCGGCTGCGGCTGTGTCGCTGCAGCGATTGCCAAAAACTTTCGCGATGCCCGTGTAATTGCAACGGACATTTCCGACGTCGCTCTGAAAACCGCCGCCCGCAATATCGATAAGCACAAGCTGAATGACCGCGTTACGCTGCTGTGCGGGGATTTATTCGACCCGATTGTTCCTGAATTAGGTGGAGGAGGACCTGTCCTGAGCGCGGTCGAAGGATTCGACCTGATTGTCTGCAATCCTCCTTATGTAAGCGCAGCCGAGTTCGAGAAGTTAGATAAAACCGTAAAAGATTTTGAGCCGAGGTCGGCGCTGTTCGGCGGCGATAACGGGCTGGAAGTTTATCGCCGGATTTGCGAGAAGGCAGATGCGTTCCTGAAGCCGGACGCTGCACTAATGATGGAAATCGGTTATAGCCAGGGACAGGCCGTCAGGGAGCTTCTTACGCAGACCGGCTGTTTCAGCGAAATCACCATTGAGAAGGATTTTAACAATAACGACCGGGTCGCAATTGCAAAAAAATGAAATTGGCTTTGTTTGGGTTCGTTTTGAATAACAGTTCATAGTTCATTGTTCGTTGTAATTAGTTTTATTTAATGAGGTTACAGCTATTTGGATATTTTGGAAATTGGGTTCGTTTCGCATAATCACTCCATTTTGATTGATCCCTTTTTTCATCGTTCAGGGGTCAGAGATCAGGGGTCGGGGGTCAGGGATTCGTGCTCGATATGAACTTGTCAAAGTTGCGGGAACGGAGTTTGAACATCCCTATAGTTGGGTGAACTTGCGCGTTTGATGTGAAAAAACCGTTAGCCACAGAGAACACCGAGAGCACAGAGAATAGATAAGTTGTTGTTGGGTAAAGAGTAAAGAAAGGGATAAAAGATTTTCAAATCAGCCGGTTTTGGGGTGGAGGTATATGCGCTTTTGATTGAAATTGCTCACCACGAATGAACACAAGATTAACACGAATTTTTTTGCCACTAACTTAGGCAAGGGAAAAGCGTGAAAAAACGTTGCAAAACGTTGCATAATTTTGCAAAACGATATGAAATTTAGATAAAACGATATACAAACAGAGTAAAAACGTAGGCGAAATGTTGCTAATTTTGCATAATTTCGCATAGCCGCAAGTTGCATTAAAAACGGCCACAAAAGAGCACAAAAGACTCAAGACCCCCCGGCCTAAGACCTGCCGGGGCAGACAAGACAGCGGACAAGAATTGTGGAGTCCAAGAGGGACGAGTTTAACATCGCGGGGCAAGCCGAGCAGAAAGCGTATGTCTAAAACTGTCACTCCAAATTTAATTTGGCCCATCCTGATATAATTGCTGAATTTCAGTAGCGGATAAACTTTTGTCAAAAATCATTATATAGTCGACTAAGCCGTGCAAAGAGTGTGTGTGGGAACCGCCATTATTACCGATGTCTGCCGTGGATGGTAAACTGGTTAAGCCACCGTAAGTTCCAGCAACAAGCGGCGAGCCATTAACATAAACAGAATATGCACCTGCATTCCAGGTCAGGCCTATCTGATACAAAGTTTCGGTGCTTAAAGTCGTGATATTGCTTGCGAGTTGGTTACCGACCTTCACATCAAGCCGGGTATCGCTGTTACTCATATAAATCAGTATCTTGTTGATGCCACCATTGTCACAGCCGAAGAAGTATGCCTGACCATTCCTGCCGCCTCCTCTTATCTGCGGCTCTGCCAGATTGGCCCAAATGGTAATCGTTCCAGCAGTTGTTCTCATTCCCGTTGTTGGAATTACAACACGGCTCAGGTTATTGCTTCCATCAAAATTCAAAGCGCCTTCGGTTGGTTCCCAAACCAAACCATTACCTATCCCATCCATAAGCATTCCATTATTTTCGTTGCCGGAAGAATCATAAGCAATATTACCTGAAGTTTCATTAAATCTCCAACGGCCAACAAGATTCGGGTCAATCATTATTGTAAAGCGCCATATTGCCCCTTCGGTTGTCCCGCCTAATCCAAGTTCATCAATTCGCCAGTAGTAAGTGGTTTCGTAGTCCAGGGTGCTTGGATTAAAAGTAGTAGTTGTTTGGTTGCCCTGAAACTCATTTACATCCGGCGTTGAATCAGTTCCGAAGTAAACATTGTGCGAAGTTGCATTTGAACCTGCTGTCCATGTCAAAATAGGTGTTATATTTACATCCGTTGCCATATCATTGGGACTTGGACTGCTGGCCTGACCGGGTGCCGGTGCGGTGGTGAAGCTCCAGACATCGCCGGTCGTTGTCTTATCGATACCGACTTCGTCAATCCGCCAGTAGTAAATAGTGTTGCCCCCAAGAATGCCAGGGTCAAAAGTGGTAGCAGTCTGATAGCCCTGGAAGTCGTTTGCATCAGGCGTTGAATTAGTTCCGAAGTAAACAGCGTGACATGCTGTATCGGCACCTGCCATCCAGCTTAAATTAGCAGTTATGCTTATGTTTGTGGCCGTATCATTTGGGTCAGGATTGCTGGCCGTATTTGGTGCTGGAGCAGTTTGTAGCCAGTATTGCGCTAAGAAAGCAAAATCGGAGAAGTTAACGTTGCTATCATGATTGATGTCAGCACGACCACACCATCTATTTGCGTCATTACAGGTGTTTTCCAACCACCTGTCAACGAAAACAGCAAGGTCGGCCCAATCTATGTAACCACCAATAGTGAAAACGAGGGCAAGGCTGTGATAACTGCCTGCGGCTATGGCGACGTAGTTGTTTCCTGTGGGCGGTGTTGCCTGACGATACTCATTATACCCCCAGGCGACGATAGAGCCATCGGATTTGAGGGCAAGGCTGTGCCAGTCGCCTGCGGCTATGGCGACGTAGTTGTTTCCTGCGGGCGGGGTTGCCTGACCATAATCATTCCACCCCCAGCCGACGATAGAGCCATCTGATTTGAGGGCAAGACTGTGCCAGTCGCCTGCACTAATGGCGACGTAGTTGTTTCCTGCAGGCGGGGCTGCCTGACCAGAATCATTACTTCCCCAGCCGACGATAGAGCCATCGGATTTCAGGGCGAGACTGTGCCAGTAGCCTGCGCTAATGGCGGTGAAGCTATTTCCTGCAGGCGGGGCTGCCTGACCAAAAGAATTGTCCCCCCAGCCGACGATAGAGCCGTCGGATTTTAAGGCAAGACTGTGAGAGTCGCCTGCGGCAATGGCGACGTAGTTATTTCCTGCAGGCGGTGTTGCCTGACCATAATCATTCCACCCCCAGCCGACGATAGAGCCGTCTGATTTGAGGGCAAGGCTGTGATAACTGCCTGCGGCTATGGCGACGTAGTTGTTTCCTGCGGGCGGTGTTGCCTGACGATACTCATTATACCCCCAGCCGACGATAGAGCCATCGGATTTTAAGGCAAGACTGTGCCAATAGCCTGCGGCAATGGCGGTGAAGTTATTTCCTGCAGGCGGGGTTGCCTGACCAAAAGAATTCCATCCCCAGCCGACGATAGAGCCGTCTGATTTGAGGGCAAGACTATACCAACTGCCTGCGGCGATGGCGACGTAGTTATTTCCTGCAGGCGGGGTTGCCTGACCATAAGAATTATACCCCCAGCCGACGATAGAGCCATCTGATTTTAGGGCAAGGCCGTGCCAGTCGCCTGCGGCTATGGCGACGTAGTTGTTTCCTGACGGCGGGGTTGCCTGACCAAGATCATTCCTCCCCCAGCCGACGATAGAGCCGTCTGATTTGAGGGCAAGACTGTGCTCACCGCATGTGCTAATGGCGACGAAGTTATTTCCTGACGGCGGTGTTGCCTTACCGTAACCGTTATCCCCCCAGCCGACGATAGAGCCGTCTGCCTTCAGCGCCAAACTGTGCTGCTGGCCAGCGGCGATAGCGACAAAATCGTGACCTGTCGGCGAGTTGGCTTGGCCAGAACCATTACTGCCCCAGCCGACGATAGAGCCATCGGATTTCAGGGCGAGACTGTGCTGGTAGCCTGCGCTAATGGCGGTGAAGCTATTTCCTGACGGCGGGGTTGCCTGACCAATATCATTCCTCCCCCAGCCGACGATAGTGCCATCTGATTTTAAGGCAAGACTGTGATGGAGGCCTGCACTAATGGCGGTGAAGTTATTTCCTGCAGGCGGGGCTGCCTGACCAAAAGAATTGTCCCCCCAGCCGACGATAGAGCCGTCGGATTTTAAGGCAAGACTTTGCCGGGCCCATGTGCTAATGGCGACGGCGTTAGTTATAGGAAAGTCGCTGCTGTCGAGAGCACTACTGCCCCAGCTTTTTACGGAGCCAGCGGTGGCGGATTGTATGAGGCAGAGGTTTACGCCACAGGCGTATAAAAAGACGGCGATTAGCGCTGCGATTTTAAGCAGATTGGTATTTAAGCCATTTTGCGATTTCATTGTCTTCCATCCTTAAGAATTGGTTATCGGTTTTGCATAATAGATTGTCCTCACAAAGCGGTAGATATTATATCACGGGAAGGGTCAGAAAGACAGGGAAGTTTTGCAAAGTCGCTTGAACTTGACCTAATCCTAAATAAAACCATTGCCAATACAAGGATTGATTGTTTTCGCATCGTCCTGACCTCCTATTATTTCAATTTCGCAGGGACAATATAATGATACACATTTCCCGCTGTAAAGCAAGGGGAAAAATAAAAGACCCAAAACCCTCAGAACGTGGTCCCGCCACCCGCAGGGCAGGCGGGGCAGAGAAGGGGGAGTTTTGAGTTTTTAGGGTTGAGTTTTGGGTTAGAAAAGACCCCAGATAAAGGATTTCTGGGGCGGGCGGTCGTTGAAGAGGACGTTTTAGGTCGGACTTTTCGGACAAATCGGACGCGTAGGACGGGTCGGACGGAATAGAAGATAACCCACCGGCATAAAGCCGGGGGCTAACCGGCGAAATTGGCAATTAATAAGATATGACGGTCCTGATTTTATACCCGCCGAGTTTTTCGCGGCCTTTCAAATCGGTGAGTTCGATAAGGAATGAGATTCCGATGATTTGGCCGCCAATTTTTTCGATGAGCTTGCAGGCAGCGGCCATTGTTCCGCCCGTTGCTAACAGGTCATCGACCATTAAGACCTTTGCTGCTGATTTTACAGCGTCGATATGCACCTGCAGTGTGTCGGTGCCGTATTCCAGAGCATAAGTGATACTCTCGGTTTTGAAAGGCAATTTACCTTTTTTTCTTATAGGCACAAAGCCGACTTTAAGCTTCGATGCAACGGCTGCACCAAAGATAAAACCTCTTGCCTCAACTGCTGCAACATAGTCAACATTTGCCTTTGTAAACCCCGCACATAAAGCATCTACGGCTGCTGCAAGGGCCTTTGGGTCGGCCAGCAAAGGCGTGATATCGCGAAATAAAATTCCCGGTTTTGGCCAATCAGGTATGCTTCGAATGTATTGCTGTAAGTTGAGCCGTTGTGTCGGCATAAACTACCCTCCATAGCATTAACTTGTTAAACGGTTGCGGTTCGACTACGCTCACCACAGGCGGTTGCGACGCTCGTATCGGTTGCGTCAATCGTCCAGCGGCTTTTGAAACGCAGCCGATAGACGAGATTTAACCGACCTGTATCATTGTTCCTGGTTCATATACTCGTAGAGCTTTGTAAGTGCATCGCGTTGAATCTGGCGAATTCTCTCCCGAGTCAGGCCCAGTTTCTCGCCTATTTGTTTCAGTGTCAGCGATTTGCAGCCATCCAGCCCGTAATGCAGTTTCAGGACATTAGCTTCTCTGGGGTCGATTTCATCGAGCAATTTGAGGACTTTGGTTTGTTCCTCGCCGGCAACCATCGTATCCTCCGGCCTGCCTGCATTTTGGTCCTGCAGGGTTTCCTCAAACGATTGGTCGTCATCCGTATCATCGCCGGCGGTATCTTTTATTGAGCTGATGATTTTGATAATCTGATATATGATTCCTGCTTTTCGCAGGGGCAGGTGCATTATTTCCGCCATTTCTTCGATGTTGAGCGTTCTTCCGAGTTTGCTTTCCAGCTCAGCGGCGGTATGCCGCCACTGATTAATCAATGCAACCATATAGGTAGGAATATGGACCGGCTGGACATTGGCCAATAATGCGTGCTTGATACTTTGCTTTATCCACCAGGCCGCGTAGGTGCTAAAGCGATTACCGTGGTCGGGGTCGAAGTAGTCAACAGCTCTTATAAGGCCAAGATTTCCCTCCTCGATGAGATCGCCGAGACTCATACTTCGACCCACATATCTTTTTGCGATATTTACAACCAGTCGCAGATTACTGCGGACGAGCTGTTCCCTCGCCCAGGGGTCGTGCTGCTTAATGACGAGCTTGCCGAGCAAACGTTCCTGTTCGACCGTCAGCAGCGATGCCTCGTCGATTTCTTTGAGATAATCCTTTATGGTCGCATCAAAGATTATAACTGCCTCCTGCCCAGCCATAAGGGCCAATTCTGCCGATATTGCTCATACGCCAATAGTTAAGGTATCGGACAAATATACCCCTGGGTTTAGTCAGGCAAATCCATTCCATTGACTTATGTGGTCGAGCTTTGATTATCGGCCTTTTCATCGTCGGCGTTGTCGTCGCTGGTTTGCTCATCGGGCTGCGGTTCTGTAATCTTGTCCACATCGGCATCAGAAAGCACCGTCTGAGGAGCGGCCGCAGTCGGCTTCTGAGCAGACCTGGAGGATTGGTCTTCGGCAGCCCATTGAACCCTTCGTAAACTCAAACCGATTTTACGGGACTCGGTATCAACTCTGAGGATTTTGACCTCGATTTGGTCGCCCAGCTTAACGATGTCGCGAGGTTTTTCAATTTTATGGTCGGCAAGTTCGGAGATGTGCAGCAGGCCTTCGAGGTCCGGCTCAAGCTCAACAAATGCGCCGAAATTGGTAAGTTTTGTCACCGTGCCTTTAATAATTTGGCCCGGGATATATTTTTCCGGAATCGCACGGAGCCACGGGTCTTCGGTCAACTGTTTTACTCCGAGGGATACCCGCTGTCTTTCCTGGTCAACTTCGAGCACAAGGCATTTTATCTCCTGGCCTTTTTTCAGGGCCTCGCTGGGATGGGTGTACTTTTTTGTCCAGCTTAAATCCGAGACGTGTATCATACCGTCGATACCCGGCTCTATCTCCACGAATACGCCGAAATTGGTCAAAGACCTTACGGCGGCGGTGATAATGGTGCCTGTAGGATACTTTTGTGAAGCGACTGTCCAGGGATTTGTTTCGGTCTGCTTGAGTCCCAGAGAGATTTCCTGCTTTTCTTTGTTGACACTGAGTACAACGGTTTCGATTTCATCGCTGAGACTGAGCACTTCGCTTGGATGAGCCAGGCGTTTAGTCCAGCTCATCTCGCTGATATGCACCAGGCCTTCGATGCCGTCTTCAAGGCGGACAAAGGCGCCATAATTCATAACATTTACCACTTTGCCTTTTACCCGTGCTCCAATTAGATACCGCTCGTTGACAGTTTCCCAGGGGCTTGGTGTCTTTTGTTTGAGTCCAAGTGAAATCTTTTCTCCCTCTTTATCGACGCCGATAACAACACATTCGAGCTCCTGGTCGAGCTGGACCACCTCAGAAGGATGAGAGATTCTGCCCCAGCTTAAATCGGAGATATGCAGCAGGCCGTCCACGCCGCCCAAATCCACGAACACGCCGAAGTCTGCGATATTTTTCACGGTGCCTTTTCGCAATTGACCGATTTCAATTTCTGTCAGGATTTTTTCCTTGCTGCTCTGCCTTTGTTCTTCGATAAGTTTACGCCTTGAGACAACAATGTTTCGACCTTCGACATCGATTTTGAGGATTTTGCATTGTATTTCCTTGCCGATGAACCTGCTGATGTCACCGGGTTTTCTGATGTCAACCTGCGAGGCAGGCAAAAACACCGGCACGCCGATATCGACAAGCAGACCACCTTTGATGCGCCTTATAACCCTGCCCTTTACAATGTCCCCTTCTCTCCTTGTGTTGATAATCGTTTCCCAACCCTTGATGCGGTCGGCTTTGCGTTTCGATAGGAGGATAAGCCCCCCCTCAGAATCTATATCTTCGAGAAGGACTTCAATTTCCTTTCCCGGTGTTATATCTTCGGGGTAGTCGAATTCGCCTGCATCGACGACGCCCTCACTTTTGAGACCCACTTCGACAATAACATCATTGCCAATCTGGGAGACGATTGTGCCTTTAAGAACAGCCCCCGGCAGGCGCGAATCGACCTTCGTGTGTAAAACCTCTTCCAGAAATTCACTCTCTTTATCGCTGAACATCTGATTGACCTGCAGGTCAATCGCTTCCTGTGACAAACCTAACTTGTTAACTATATTTCTATCAACCATAAAATCTAAATTCCCCTGTGGAATTTGTTTTTCAGACCTACTGACGTTCCACATTTACGGCAATAAGTCGCTGCACAACATTGTGCAAACATAAAACTCACATCAGCTTTTGCCAGTATCAAAAGCTTTCAAATTCCGGACAAATTCGGTTATTATCCAGTCAGGCGTCGAAGCGCCGGCCGTAACGCCCACTATATTTTTACCAAAAAGCATATTTTTATCAAATTCATTCCAGTTTTGCAAATGAAACGTTTGATTATTATATTTTTTGCAGATTTCCGCCAGTTTGCAGGTATTGGCGCTTTCAAGGCCTCCGAGCACAAACATTACATCCACCTGTTTGCACAAAGCGACGGCTGAATTTTGTCTTTTTATCGCCTCTTTACACAAGGTATTGACTACTTTCAGCTCGCTGGCCCTGCCACAGGTAAAGCCGATTCGCGCTATGGCGTCAAGCATTTTGCCGAAGTATTCGGGGCTCTGGGTTGTTTGGCAGACAATTCCTAACTTGCCGTTTTTAGGCAACTTATGTAAATCCCGCCCCTCAAAGAGGCGGGATAAATCCGACTCATCGGCTACTACAATGACATTTTCAGCGCAGCCGACAACCGCCTGAACTTCAGGATGATTCTCATTTCCAATAACGACTACCATATAGCCGGCATTGCTAAGGCGTTTAGCTATTTTCTGCACTTTTTTGACCAGCACACAGGTAGCGTCAACGATTTTGAGCTTTTTTTTCTTAATTTTGGCGATTTGTTCGGGAGGTGCGCCGTGGGAACGGATAAGAACGGTTCCCCGCCTCACCTTATGGCGTCCTGTGGAGGTAGTAGGGTCGGAGGGCTGAATTTCTTCCACGCTATTGACGGTTTTCAGGCCTTTTTTTGCCAACTGCTGGACCACGTCTTTATTATGAATGATAGGGCCGAGACTATAGACCTGCCCCCTCCCTCGGATGGACTCCATACGAAGTATTTTTTCAGCGATACTGATGGCGTTTCTAACGCCCGGACAAAATCCACAGTTTTCTGCAACAATAACTTTCATAATAAATGTCCTACGGTTGCGGTTGCGCTACTCGTATCGTCTGTCGTCTTACGGTTGCGTTTCAAAGGGTGGATGGACGATTAATACAGCAGTTCTCGATGTTATATGTTAATAACGATACATTTCCTTGCCTTGTTTGAGCCGGCAGTCGTTCTGCATTTGCCGGAGCGTATCGGTCAGATTATCTGACAGGTCTTTATCGCTCATTTTTTTTATTTGTTCGGCTGTTATGGGCCTGCCGTAGCTGACCACGATTGTTGCGCCGGGGGAGAATATTTTTTTATGCCTCGGCCAGCATTCGAAGGCGCCGTCAACCACTGCCGGCACAATAGCCGCTTCTGCGCGCCTGGCTAAAAGGGCAAAGCCCTTTTTGAAGGGGGCAATCTTGCCATCGAAACAGCGCTCTCCTTCCGGGAAAAGACAGACGCCGTGGCCCTCTTTGAGCTTGCTGATGACCGTTTTCATTGCAGATAAGCTTGTGGTGAGCTTGCCGAATCCATCTGCCTGTTCTCTTTTTACCGGTATCGCATTGACGGAGGTAAGCAGCGGGCCAAAGAACCAGTTGTTAAAAAGGTCGTCGCGGGCAAGAAAATACAGGTGCCGCTTCGGCGGCCCGCCGACAAATATCGGGTCGAGATAACTTTGATGATTGCTGGCGAGAATAAAGCCGCCTTTTTCAGGGATGTTGTCGGCGCCGCAGACCCGCCACCGAAAAAGCAGCATGCAGAACACCCTGCAAACCCAGCGTGCAAACCAAAACCATAATCGATTATAGTTCATAAGCTCTTAAATTAAACATTGAACATTAACATAGATTCTTCGCTTCGCTCAGAATGACAAATTACGTAAACATCTCTGTTTCACGTAATTTGTCAGTTTTTCCACGACTTCTTCTATACTTAAATCAGTGGTGTCGATAACGATAGCATCGCTTGCCGGTTTTAACGGGCCGACCGACCTGGTCTGGTCGCTTTTGTCCCTGTCTTCGAGGGCTTTTTGTATTTTATCAAGATTTTCGCCATCCCCAAGGGATAGTTCGGCCTGCCTTCTTCTTGCCCTTTCTCTTTTATCGGCGGTAAGAAAAAATTTAATATCGGCATCAGGGAATGCGACTGTGCCCTGGTCTCTTCCTTCGGTGACGATTTTTTCAGCGTTTTCGGCAAACTGCCTTTGCTGCAGGACTAATTTCTCCCGCATTTTTGCTGACGAGGCAATATATCTGACATTAGCGGTGACGTCTGGATTCCTTATTTGCTCGGTGACATCATCGCCGTCGAGGGACACGGCCATTTTGCCTTCTCTATCCTCAAATTGAAATTTGTATTTATTCAAAACGCTGACGAGCTGTTTTTCGTCGCTCATATCAATACCGGCCTGCATCGCTGCCAGCGTGACGGCACGATACATTGCACCGGTGTCGAGGAAGCTGGCGTCGAGTTTTTCAGCCAGCAGTCGGGCCACGGTGCTTTTGCCGCTCGCTGCGGGTCCGTCGATTGTAATAATCAGCTTTGCCATATTAGAAATCGACTTGTTTCATAAATTTGGGTTCTGCCGTTCTATCGACCTTGACAACGATAATGCTTGTGTCATCGACCTGTCTGGCAAGGCCGACGAATCGTCTTCTGTATCTGAGGATATTTTTAACCATCTGTTCAGCGGGGCCGGCGGTAAGTTTTTGAGCGGTTTCGAGCAGATTTTCTCTGCCCCAGAATTCGCCGTTAAAGTTAGCAGCGTCAATTAAGCCATCTGTATAGAACAGCAGGCAGTCGCCGTCTTTCAGGTGGAGGGTTTCGATATCATATTCGGCCTGCGGTTCGACGCCGAGGACAAAACCGCCTTTTTCCAGCGCCGTAATTTCTTCCCTTTGACTCCGCTCAGAGTGATGAGCCTGCTTGCACTGAGTCTTGTCGAAGTGTCGAACCACATTTTTTATCAGGACGGTCGGCTCATGTCCACAGTTGCAATATGTTATGGTCATATTTTCGATATCGATGACTGCATAGAATAGCGTGATAAACTCGCCATCCCTGCACTCGCGGCAGGCCATTTTATTAAGCCGGCTGACGATATTCAGTATGGACTCGGTGCCGCCGTGGACATCGGCATAAGCGCGTATGGCGCCGCGGAACAGACTCATCATAATTGCCGCGGGGATACCCTTGCCGATGACGTCGGCAATCGTAACAGCGATGCGATTTTCGTCTATTTGAAGGAAGTCATAGAGGTCGCCGCCGACATCAAAGCAGGGTATATAGGTGGCGGCGATGTCCAGTCCCGCCATCAGGGGCGCTTTTTCGGGAATCATTCTGCGCTGAACGGTCCCGGCGAACCGCATCTGTTCGGCGATGCGTGCGCCTTCGATGGCCTCTGCGTAGAGTTTGGCGTTTGTTATAGCTACGGCGCATTGTGAGGCGACAGCCCGTGCGAGACTGACATCGTCTCTGCCGAAATGCTTCAGCTTAGGGCTGTAAAGGCGAAGCACGCCAATGGGCTTACGCCTGAAGCGCATTACAACCGTAAGCTGGCTGACGAGACCTTCTTTTACGGTTGCCTGTTTGTATTCCACGCGGTCATCAACCCGCATATCATCAAGCACCACCGCTTCACCTCTGAAGGCGGCCTCGATTACGGGGTCGTTTTTGGAGACTCTGCCTTTGTCCCGGTATTCTTTGCTAAGGCCGAAAGTGCTGCGCATCTCGAGGTCGCCGGTTTCTTCATCGAGAAGGCGAATTGAGCAGGCTTTTACCCTTGTGATTTTCACGGCTGCTTTAGCGAGCTTATCGAGAACCTCCTGGAGCGAAAATTCTCCGGCTACGAGGGTGGTGAGCTGATAAATCTGCTCAGTTTTTTCTACCTGTCTATTTTTATTAGCCATAATTTATACCGCACCTATTTAATTTTTCGCCGTCAGTATCGTCTAAATCTTTGGCGGTCAGGCACTTATTTTTTATTGTGAGCGCACTTTTTAAATAGGTGCGGCATTCCTGCCTGCTATCCGTAATCACGAAGGTAAGAATTATACCCTAATTGTGCGATTTGGTGAACTTTAATCTTGTTAGCTTGCCCTAAGAGCTGTGTTTGGTTAATATAAAATGCGCAATGGATAAGGTCGCCAAACATATAGTTTTCATCGGCCAGGTGCAGGGGGTGGGCTTTCGGTTCATAGCACACAGCGTAGCCAATCGTTATGGTATAGCCGGCTTTGTCCGCAATTGTTTTGACGGCACGGTTGAGATGCTCGCACAGGGGGCTGCTGAAGACATAGATGCGTGCATCGGGGATATAAAGGAGAGTCTGGTCGGATGCATCAGGGAGACGCGAATTGAAGAAGTTCCTATCGACCCTCGATATAAAGAGTTCAAAATAACATTTTGAAGAGTGGCCGCAAAAAGCATCCGCCTTCAGTAAACTTACGGCGGACAGGCAAAAGAATTAACCACGAATTGACACGAATTAACACAGAGTTGTGGATAAGAGAAGTCCGCCGGAGGCGGGTAAAAATACAAAACAAAAAAGGGCCGCAAAAAGCACAAAGAATTTAACCGTCGATGACGCAGAGAACACAGAGAGATAAAAAATATTTAGACGCTGATGCCGAAGGAAGTAACCTCTATGAAGCTAAGCTTCGGCATGCCGCTTACGCGGCATTGCGCAGAAAAATATAGCCACCTATGAAGAGCTTGAAGTCAAGAAATAAAATCCCTCTTTGCTCACTTTTTACTTCGAGGGCATCCTTGCAAATTCTGCAAGCCGATTTCGATTTTCCATCTGCCCGGATATCTACTTGAA
>Ga0315289_10001038_pt1 | contig 43368 bp, 44 predicted proteins | sample YL17G11_40_MG_FD_203452 | JGI IMG/M metagenome (GOLD analysis project Ga0315289, IMG submission 203452) | Sediment microbial communities from Yellowstone Lake, YNP, Wyoming, USA - YL17G11_40 | ecosystem: Environmental > Aquatic > Freshwater > Lake > Sediment | place: USA: Wyoming | collected... | reverse complement strand
ATCTCCTTCTTTATGCAGAGCATCTTCGCTATTGTCCTCCTCAGGTTCCTTATCTTGCCGGAACTCTTCGCTCCTTGCGCGCTTCCCTTCTCGACCCCGAGCTCTCTCTTGAGCTCATCGGCCTTCTTGCCTAGGTCGGTTGCCGAAAGTTCCCGGATTTCCCTGAGTTTCACATTTTTCACCTTATCTTTTTCTTTTCTCGTAAACAATTATTGCAAAGTTACTCTTTCTTCACTTCCTTGGCAGCAGGCTCTTCCCTCTTGGCATCGCCTCCGCCTTCAACATCCTCTGCGTACTTTATCTCGACAGGGATTGCAACCTTCTCCTTTGTAATCTCTGGGAAGGCCTCTTTTGGCGTGATTGTGACCCTGACATTGATCGCCCCATACTTCGGCCTCGCGACCACATCTGCTTTCTTGAGCTTCCTTATGATATCTCCTGCTTTCGGAAGCCATCCCGCTACGGCCTTCATGCTCCTGGCCTTCCCTCCCTTCGCGGCTAGCTTTCCTCTGACTATGATCTCAGCCCCGAGTGCGCCGGCGTCCATTATCTTCTTTAGGGCCATATGCACTGTCGGCCTCAGCGGCTTGTCTGACTCGATCCTCCTGGCAATGAATCTTGCCACGAGCATCGGCTCCATATCGATGTTCTCGACAGGTATAACCGCAATCTGGGGTTCTGTGACTCCAAATTCCTGTGCGATGGTATCGGTCAGTCTCTTGATGGACCTGCCATGCTTTCCAATCATCCTTCCTGGATTCGCCACTTCGATGGTTATTCTTGTGACCATCGGGGTCCTTTGTATGGTCACATTGGAGAATCCTACTCTCTCGAGCTTGCTCCTCAGAAATGAAGAGACCTTGTATCTTACCAATGCGTCCTCTATAAATGTCCTTTCAACTGCCATCGTTTCACTCCATGATCTTCATTATTTTTTATCCTCTTTTTTCTCAACTTTCTTTCCTTCAACTTCCACTTTCTCAGCCTTCTTTTCGATCATTTTTTCAGTCTTGATTTCTTTCTTAGAGATCTTCTTCGCGACTTCTTTCTTCTCTTCCTTTGCAATTTCCGCTTGGATCGCGGCCATATCACTGACGACTATCTCTATCCTCGAGGTCTCATAGTCTCCTCTTCCTCTCCTTCCCTTCGATTGCATGCGAGGGTATTTCGACTGGTAAGTTGATGAAGCATGAACCACGACAGGGCTTAGGATTCCTTTCGATCCTGCATTCGCCACCGCGTTTTTCAGGACCTGTAGGACGTATCCGGCTGCTTTCTGGGGGTATCTTCCCTTGGCACCGCCAAGTTCTCTCCTGTGCCCCATTCTCTTGGAATGCTTTACAAACCTCACAGCCATCTCCATGTTCTTGACTTTTTCCAAGTACACGGTCGCGACCTCAGCATCCATGCCTTTGATGGCGTGGCATACTGCAGTCAGCTGTTTCCAGGACACGTCCACATTGTAGAGTTGCGCTCTTGCAGTGTTTTCGTCATTCCCTTGATAACCATACTTGTAATGCGGCATAATATCAAATCCAATCTGCTTACTTCAGAGGCATGAACTTCGATCCTCTTGTTGCTCCGACTCCAGGCCCTGAATGCGCTACACGTCCTGTCGTCTGCGTGAATTGCCCGAGCCTGTATCCTACCATGTCGGGGAGTATTGTGATTTCCTTGAATTCCTTGCCCATGTGCACTCCGAACTTCAGTCCGACCCATTGTGGGATGATGACTGCTTCCCTGAGATGGGTCTTTATGACCTTGCCCTTTTCCCTCACTTTTTTCACTTTTGTCAGGAGCTCCTTGTACTGGTATGAGACTCTCTTCAAGGCCCTCCTTGCGCGTGAGTCGATGAGCTTCATGAACTCATCAATCGGCATTGACTGGAGTTCTTCGATAGATTTTCCCCTGTAAACGAATTTCTTTGCCATATTATCATCTCAGTATCATGCAATCATGTGCTCTTCTTCACTTTCTTCCTCCTCTTCCTACGCTTCCTGCCGCAAGGAGTCCGACCTTCCTTCCTGGAGGCGCGTTCCTCGCGCAGATTGTCGAGCGTCCAGGGTGGTGCTGCTTGCCTCCGAACGGATGGTCGTACGCGCTCATAGCGACTCCTCTCACATGAGGCCATCTCCTTGCTGTCGAGCTGACCATGTGATGCATGGTGCCCGCTTTGAATATTGGCTTGTCCAGCCTGCCACCGAGCGATATCACTCCGATTTCGGCCCTGCAGTTATCATTGAGAATCTTGACACTCTTTGAAGGCAGTGAGACGTAAACCTTACTCCCTAGGTGCGAGACGAGGTATGCGGTGCTTCCCGCAGTCTTCACCATCTTGCCACCATCACCAGGCACAAGCTCGATGTTGTAGATGGGGGTGCCATCAGGTATTTCAGCCAAGGGCAGTATGTTCCCCAATCCGACTTCGGCCTTCCTGCCGAGCTGTATCTCATCCCCTATCGCTATGCCTTCAGGGGCTATAAGGAACATGAATTTACCGTTCTCATCTTTCACTGCCATGAGCAATGCCGAGTTTGCGGGGTTGTCTATGAATGAGATGACTTCACCACGCATCATCCCGTTCCTATCAGCCGCATCGTACTCCTTGAATGCTGAGTCCACATTGTACAGGTGGCTTGGGGCTGTGAACGAGGGGCTTCCCTTCCCTCTCCTCTGCTGGTTTAGCGGCTTACCCATATATCATCACTTTAACCTTTTCAGACAGCTCATTTCTTCGCTGTCTAAAAGCTTAACCAAAATCTCATTTCATTTATACTCATATTATCTTCAGCTTGCTGGCCACATCCATGGCATTGCTCTCCTTTGTGAGCCTTACCAGGGCCTTCTTCTTTCCCTGGAACGTGTGCAACACATTCACTCCTGCGACCTTGACTGCGTAAGATTCCTCTACATCTTTTTTTATCTGTTGCTTGCTCATGTCCTTGTCCACTATGAATGTGAGGGTGTTCCTCTTCGATATGAGGTTTATCGCCTTTTCCGTAGCAACAGGATACATCATGAAAATCACTTCTTCTCTTCCTTCTTCTTCCCAAGGGCATCGAGCGCCTTCTTGGTCCATATTGTCAGCCTTCCTGGATCTCCTCCTGGGGCAAGATCTGACACTGTTAATTTGTCAACTGATGAAACATCAATTCCAGGGATGTTCCTAGCTGATTTCTTCAATGCAACGTCTCCGGACACTACGACAAGAGCGGATCTCGGGACCTTTTTGCCTCCCATTCTCCATCCTATCTTTTTCGTTCCATTGACAGACCTCTTCAGGTCATCTCCTATCAATCTCTCGAAAATCTTGACGACCTCTCTTGTCTTCTTCACATCCTCTAAAGAATCATCAAAAACTATAGGCATGGCGACATCCTTGATCTTGTGGCCCCTTGCCTTGACAATCTCTGCGTTCGCGGTAGCCGCAATCGCCGAGATCAATGCCTTCTCCTTCTCTTTCCTGTTCATCCTCTCGACTATGACCTTCTCAGGCTTCGGAGGATGCGCCCTTCTTCCCTTGACCGAGCTCGGGATTCTCCTGACCTGCCCTATCCCTCCCTTCGGGAACATCTGTCTCGGAAGCTTCGAGCCTCCCCTGTTCTTCAATGTGTGATAAGCTTCCTTTCTTCCCCTGTATCTTGCCGACGTCTCCATGCCTGCCCACTTGTATGCCCCCTTGGGCTGGAACTCCTCTGACTGCTCCGAAAGGAATGCCCTCCTTATGAGCTCATTCCTGACATTAGCATCGAAGGCATCAGGCAATTCTATCTCTTTTGCCTTTGTTCCGTCAATCCCGTAAACGACAGCTTTCATTTTCAATCACATATTATTAGTATAATCTACTCAGCTCCATATTATCTGCGGCTTCTTTGGAGCATCAGAATTCCTCATTGCCTTCCTCATGAATACGAATCTCTTCTGTGTGCCTGGGATAGATCCCTTGACGACAGCATAATCTGTCTTCACCACACCATAGTGCGGGAATCCTCCTGCAGGATTTATCTTTGGATCATTGCTGATAAGGAGCACGCGATTATTGTATTGTGTCCTCCTGTGGTATCCTACCTGCCCTGCCTGCCTTGCTGTGTACATGACATACTGCGGGTGCCACGGGCCGAGTGTTCCAACGTGCCTTATCCTGCCAGTGGACTTCCTCCTCTGCTTGGACACTCCGAATCTCTTGACTGCCCCTTGCCATCCCTTCGCCCTCGTCACTGCCAGGGAGTCTATCCATTCGCCGTCTGCGATGACATCCCTCGCGCTTACATCCTTCCCTAGGACTGACTTGGCGTACTCGAGCTGTTCCTTGACCTCTCCGCCTATAGCGATCTCGACCACATCCCCTCTCTTCCTTGCGGAGCCTGCGGTGTCGCAATTTGTTATGGCAAGAACAGAAACATGATGCAATTCGCCTAGTTGCTTCTCAACATCCTCTATCTTCATTCCCTTGGCCTGCGGTTCCTTCTTCATGCCCAGTTTCCCGAGAACTTTGGGCGGTGCATGGATCACATCCCCTACTGACTTCGCTCCAGCGAAGTCCTTCTTATACGCCCTTATCCCGAAAACTGAGATCGAAGGCGTCTCGAGGATTGTCACCGGGGTCGCGACCTCCATTCCCTTCGTGGGCGATGTTGTGTCGTCGGTATATCCGATGGTCTTCATCCCGACCTTATAAGCAGGAAAACCCAGCAATCCTTTCCTCCCTCCCTCGGCGCTCCAGCTGCGCACACGAACGCTCTGTTCGTTCGCCCTCTTCCTCGGGCGGAATCCCCAAGACCCATGACGGGGTCGATGCGCATGTGTCATATAGAGCACCTATGCAAATGACAATATCCAATTAATGCCAATACTCAATTATTCTGTTAGCGTGAATACTACTGCTGAAAGTGTTTACGCAGAACCTGAGAACGAGATTCTCTGTCCTTATCTCCACACCCTTCAAACGCCGGCATTCGATTCTTTAGAAATCGATAAGAAAAATATGCAGTGAATATTTAAATATCTTGCGGTGGTTTTCCAAATCCAGCCACCCTGGCCCTTCCATTATTCATTCCATTGCGCTATATCCTATTTCCTGTATTAATATCTATAAAAATCCTGTCCCTGGGCAACCTTTAAAAAGGTTGCTCCGAAATAAGGAGAATATAGTATATGGTAAATAGTAGAGGTGACTTGATGAATTATATAAATAGGAAGAAAGGACAAGCAACAATTGAGTACCTAGTTCTCGTGGCAGTAGCAATAATCATTGCCTTGGTCATATTCGGATTCCTTGGTTGGATCCCGGGCATGGCTGGCACTCTCAGGGAGAGGCAGGCAAAGATGTATTGGGCTTCCGCATATCCGGTAGCAATAAAGGACTTCAAGGTGACTTCAACTGGAGCAACATTCCTGATGGAGAACATCGGTGACGACCCTGTCAAGCTCTTGAACATGTCAGTCGAGCTTACGAACGGGACAGTAGTCAATGCCGTGTTAAGCCCGCAGGGATATAAGCTTATCCAGGGAGAAGTCAAGTCCTACACCAACGCGTCCATAAAATGCGATGTAGGCAATGCCTATGAGTTGAGCAACGTGTCGATATCATTCGATGTTGTGAAGGGAATCTCAGGGCAAGTCGAAGTTGGTGACAGGCCAATAGTAGGGGACTGCTCAAGCTAAATGGATAGCTTCTAATTTTTTTCTTTAATTTTCTTTTATTTTATCCCATTCCAGCGCAGCTGCTGCAAGAGCAAGTGCTGAAAATTAGAAATAGCCCCGGCCGGACAATCGGCGAAGTCGATGTGCATTTCGCACAGCGAAATCGCATTCGAACCGGTGTCACAGGCTCCAAAGGCCCGTATCCTTGACCACTAGACGACGGGGCTAACCGTTAATTTCTTGTTAGTTTCTTGATGAAACTTCTTTCTAAGAAGTTTCAATGTGGGACCCTCTTCAAGCCTATCTTATAGGCAAAATAATTAGTGCCCACATGCAATACTATAGTTATTATTATTAATAATACGATGCCTGCCAAGTCTAAAAATGGGGGCACATTCCCATAAGCGTATACTAGCAGCAATCCAACCACTATGAAAGAGAGCTGGTCCACTATGTAGAAGGGTTTGTCCCTCGTGAATGCCAGCCTCCTTTTCATGAAGCTGCCCAAGGCATCGCCAGTCATGGCCCCTAATGATAGCAAGAATGCTGCAACCACTTGCATCTCGAACGAGGGATAGAAACGCACGAACATGGCTATCACAGCGCCCGCCATGGTTCCGATCGCGACTCCAGCTATGAATCCGAGGATGGTCTTCCCCCTTCCGAGTATCCTCCTCCTGTCCCACCATTTCAGTTTCATATCCATTGGAGGAGAGGATCCCGTCCTCAATGCCACGGGGCTCGCATTCGCTATGAATGCCGGCAATATGAAAATTACGAGGTTAATCACTTTCATAGCCAATTCCACGGCCGTCTGGTTAAGCATAAGTTTTAAAAGATAACAAAGATATTTATGCTTATGCGAAGACCGACGCGGGCGTCCACGCAGTTGCCCCCTTACATCGAATCCGAGGGCACCGGGATTCAGATGCAGAACGTGCAGATCCAGCAGAGGCGCAGGCCGAGCCTGCTGAGGATGATAGGCATGTTCCTCCTCGCAGTTTTCGTCATAATGTTCCTTCTCAATTACATCCTCCCAGCAATAGGTGTGGGTGGCTGCGTCGGTGAGATCAAAATCGACGGGGAGATAATGGCATCCAGCTCCTACGGCGCTGTGAGCTCGGATGCGATAGTGTCATTCATAACTGAGGCAGAGCTGAGGCCAGATGTGAAGGGCATATTCATAGAGATAAATTCACCCGGGGGATCGGCTGTGGCATCGAAGGAGATCTACGATGCGTTGAAGAGCTCCAGGAAGCCCACTATCGCATACATACGGGAGACAGGGGCATCTGGGGGCTATTATGTCGCACTCGGGGCAGACAAGATAGTCTCGAATCCATTGGCGGTAACAGGCAGCATAGGCGTCAGGACAACTTCGTATGATCTCTCATCCCTGCTGTCGAAGCTCGGTATAAACACCACCATAGTGAAGTCGGGCGAGATGAAGGACATAGGCGATATCTATCGCCCGGTGACAGACGAGGAGAAGGCATTGATACAAGGCATAATCAATGAGATAAATGATGATTTCAAGGGCACAGTCATCGAAGCAAGGACAGGCAAGCCACGATTCTCAGCTTCAAGCATCCAGGAGATATCCGATGCCAGGATAATGACCGGGAAGCACGCATATGAATTGGGATTAGTAGACGAACTTGCCTCGAAGCAGGATGCTATGGCATCTTTCGGAGAGGCAGTGGGTCTGGGCGAGGACCCGTCAGTTTGCGCTTTCAGGCAGGAGCAGGGATTCATAGAATCCATGCTCTCTTCCATGGGCAGGGGCCTGGGAGAGTCTTTGTCAAAAAATATAAATACAGGGGCAGTAAGAGTTGAATACAGGTAAACACAGTAATTACCATAACGACAATATCCAATCAAGTGGTCAAATGGATACAAGGAAAACAAGAGCAAGAGGCAAGAAGCAGGCATTCGTGTTCACGCTTGACGCACTCCTCGTACTGCCATTGATAATCCTGATAATCTCATCATTGATCTCATTCTCCTCCACACTGAAGGAGAATGTGCTCTTGCACGAATATACTTACATTGTGGCGAAGGACTCTGTCAATTACATGGCTGAATTAGAGGTCGGACAAATATCTGTGGCGGGACTTAACACAACAGGATACTCCTCATTCACAGTTCTCGAGTTTGTAATAAGCAAATTAGCAGATCCGACAGCGAGGAGGCTCGCTGTCGAGGGCACCCTGAATCCCAGGGTCCCGTATTTCTCAGGATACATATTCGAATACAATGATAATGGCAACTGGGTTGAGATTGCGAAGGGAGGCAATCTCGACAAGCTAACCAAATATAGTTTCCAAGTATCGGCAGTTAAGGTTGTCTCAGGGCTTTCTGACCCATACCTGACATTCAACGGGGCGATTGTCACAGGCATGGAGCAGGATTACTTGTCAGGATATCCGTGCGCATCGGGGATAACCTGCCAGCTGCCTAGTTCATTGTATGTGAAGGGCGAGATGATGGGCCCGACGATGTTCAGGATAAGAGTGTTCTCATAAGGTGTTCACGCTATGAAAAAGACAGGCATGATGAAAAGTAAGAAGGGATTCATATTCACCCTGCTCGCATTGCTAGTGATAGCCTTCATGATCATCGAGATAGACATATACTTCAGCGCATATCAGGTGAGGCAGGAATCAGAGCCCATCAAGGTGAGGACTATGGTAATCGAGGAGTTCGCCATCCAGCTGACACCGCAGAGCACTGCACAGGCTAGCTATATAGCATCCTACAATGCGATCTATGCTCTCACGCAGGATGCTGTGGGGAACCCAGTCCGCACAGGCAATTCCACAGAGAACATATCAAAGGTCATAGGACAGTTGGTCTGGGATGGCACAAGGTCAGACACTGGAGCAGTATTAGTCGCGGATGCGAACATGCAGAAATGGAGGACAGGGCTCGAAACTCTCGCGAAAAAGACAGGGATGTCATTGAACATCTCATGCTCGAACTTCGTAGTCAATCAGTCCGACCCATGGACAGTGCAGATCAATTACACATTGAACTACACCTTATGGGACGATTTCACAAAGACGAAAATATCAGACTCTTACGATGTGTCCACAAATGTCCCTATAATAGGGTTCGAGGACCCTCTCTTCAGGAACAAGACGGGCCAGTGGAGGAACATCTTCCCCTACATCAATGAAGTGGGCACCAATGAAATGAGCGCGAGAAATATCCTTGACCTAGACTCCAATGCAAACGGCAAGAGGTGGTTCTATGGGGACATATTCAAGGGAATGATGCTCTCCAATTACGGAGACATCAACGAGACCGATTTCAGCGTCGAGAACAAGAAAATGATCCTTTTCACCACCAATTTCAATCTAGTCAATGATTATGGCAACATGTTCGGGGGCATCATCTATCATGGCTCAAGGTTCCTCATGGTTGATTCCGCGATCAATGTTCCTTTCATAGCCATATCTGAGGCGGTACCATTGCGATCGGAACTGATGTCAGCGCCCGCTGTCTTGATAAAATCAAGCAGTGACAACGACCCCCTGGTCGCCAACTTCACGATATATAATGTGGAGAGAGTCAGGAGTTTCGCGACATGCGGTTACTACACCAATAACACAGCAGCTCCATCTTTCTTCGATAGGCTCTCGGACGGCAGGAATGATCCGACAATAAGGCTATTGAACGAGAGCTTCGGAATAGAGACAACTGTCTTGGGCAACTGGGTCCAGGCAGGAAGGGCATCCATAGATTATGAGTATTATCGGAGCATATCTGGAGAAAAGACAATGGGTCTCACAGGATGCAAGTATCTTGGCATGTGCAGGGACACTCTGTTGCCAAAGTTCAGGATAAGCTCCACACACATCTCCGCATACGGGTTGGGCGGAATGGTGTGCAGCGGGGCTAACGCAGGCAGGTGCGGATGATGATTATGGCTAAAACAAAATCAAGGCATGGGTTCGGAGGGCAATGCTCGGGCCAAATGTCACTGGAATTGCTGCTTATAGTCACATTCATGTTCATCACATTGGTGCCCTTGGTATACTTTATCTACAACATAGTGTCTGAGGATGCATGGAAGATAGAGATACAACAGACACAGACTATAGTCAGCAAGATAGTCGAATATTCGGACAAGCTCCCCATGGGGGGAGAAGGCTCAACCACCGAGGCCACGATGTATTTCCCCTCGAATGTCATCAATTTCTCTACATATAACAACGTAGTGGTGGTGACAACTAATATCCCCATGTTAGGCGTCATAGACCAGGTAGCGCTCGCGAAGGAACCAGTTGTCAGGCTTGGCAATTGGGATGATATAGCTGGGATGCAGAGGGTGCATTTCAACTATTCTCACGGAACAATTTACATATACAGAGGATGATTATGAGAAACCAGAGACAATCTAGCACAGGCAGGATGAAGGGACAGGTCGCGTTCGAGTTCCTAGTCATCTATACTGTGTTCATGATAGCGTTCATAGCGACAGTCTACGTCTCCAGCCAGAGGGCCCTGTACCAGCAGCTGTATGCCGAGCAAGTGTATGCCCAAGAGATAGGGAGCAGGTTCGCGCAGGAGATAAACGCTGCAGCGAGGTTCCACGGCTATGAGAAGACATATTACTTCTCGGATACTATAAAGGGTAGCAGCTATGAGATCAATGTCACAGGCGGGACGATGGTCATGCAATACAGGGACAGGGGCGTCTACTACTATCCATTGATGACAACCGATATCTCGATAAATGGCCAGGACACAAACGTAACCAGCCAAGAGATAAACGTGACCAAGGGATTCATGACGCTCAGGAACCTGGACGGGAAAGTCGACATAAGGCAATAGTGATTATATGAAATCAATGACAAATACCAAATACAAGCAGGGTTTCAAGAAAGGGCAGTTCTTCTCGTACGATGCCATAATAGCAGCAGCTCTTCTTTCCATAATGATAGCCCTATTGTTCATCTATTGGTCATCCGCGCATTCATTGGTGTTCAACCAAGTGGATGATATGTACAGGGCAGGAATATCGGTGTCAGACACATTATTGACTCCGGGCAGCCCTGCGAACTGGGACTCTGGAAATGTCCACCAGATAGGCATCACGGATGAGTTCGGCAGCCTGAAGCTCAATTCCACAAAGGTCCTCGCCCTATACAACTACGCAATCTCCGATTATTACAACATGAGGGAGAAGTTCGGAGTGAGCAGATACGACATCCTCATAACCCTCGAGGGATTCTCTGTCGGAGGGGAAACGAACATAGGAGCAGTCCCATCCAATCCCACAGGGCAAATATCTATAGTGAGGCCAGTGATATACGATGGTAGCCCATCCAAGCTCACAGTGACAGTCTGGATGAACTACACCATTTGAACTTCTTCCACCGCTTCGCTCCGTGAAGGGTGAAGAAGCTCAACCAAGAAATTCTTTTAGCATCATTTCTGTTCTACACTTCGCGATAGCTCTGTAAAGAGATATCCTGCATTGTTTAATCTAATCTAGTAATACAGCTGATGATTGCTGTTTGTATTCCTTCAAGCTCTTGGTTTACAAATTTAGGTATTTTATGGAGTTCTTTTCTGTACATAGTATACTCCACTACAACCCCCAACCTATCCAACTCTTTTTTTAGATGTTCAACTTTCTTTGCCATTGCTTTGTTTTTGAGTATACTCTTTTGTTTTTGCATCAACATCACCTTCAAACCCTTACTCATTCCTCATTTATAATAATTTCACTTGACCTTCTTCAATCGGCTCGAAGCTCGCCGGTTAAGAAGCTCAACCAAGAAACAGGTTTGATTAAAAACTCGCCCCCAAGGCTCACTCTAAGGCTTCTGCTAGGCTGTTAGAAAATACAATAAAAATAGATTTAGGTTATTGTTATCTTTTCTTTTTTTTGTGTTTCATTGATTTCAACAGTTTGGCCAATTTAGCTATTTTAGATTTTTTGTTCTTGCCGCTCGGCCCTCTTGAATGTTTTTTTTCCTTCTTCTTAATCTTTTTTGATGCTTTCATAATTATCACTTATTTCTGGACTCGGTGAAAAAGTTCCTCAAACGCTCTTATACTATTCTTAATCCACAAGTTCGTTCTAAAGGTTATCTTTTTCATGTCCAAACATGCTTAACAAGTGCGGATTTCGTATGATGAGTTACAGTCCAGCCACCATACTTCTGGCCTTCACTTGACAGAGGCAGTTTGAATTCATATCCTTTCCAGGACAACCGAATTGTCCAATATCTCATATACTATTAGAAGTAACCTTTTTAAGTGTATCATTGCAACGGCCCTCGCTCACGCATTCCATATTCTATATTTAGCATCTCATCCATTGTTTACCTCCCTGCTTTCAATCTAGCCGAGGCTAAGACTCTTGAGCGAGCTAACTGCCAACAGACCTTAGCGGCAGGCTGCAGAAAGTGCAGATAGTAGCAGCGACATATAAACTCTTCCAGGGAAGAGTTAACTTCACTTCTTTACCATCCGTTTGGGCAGATGCGGCCTGATGATGCTCGATCCGCAGCAATACACCGGACCATTGGCGTCGCGGCCGCAAACCACACATGCATATTTTCCTTTTGTTATAATTTTTGCTTTTGATTTTTTAGCCATGCTTTGTTTTGATATCAGCTTTTTTTAAAGCTATGCCTGAAGAGCTCACGCTATTCCTTTGAAAAACAAGAATAAGATCAAGATACTCAGTCCATGAAGTCCTGCGGCTTGGGCACTTCCTTGTTCTCGCCCTTCCTCTCTCTTATGGCAGTGACTGTCTTGTTCTGCAGTTCCATAGGCATTACCTCGTATCCAGCGTACTCGTGGTACCAGATCGCCCTTCCCTGCGAGGCTGAGCGGAGGTCGTTCGACATTCCGAAAGTCTCAGATACAGGAAGCTTTGCCTTGATAGTGGTTATGTCCCCTTCCTGGCTTATCTCCTGCATCTCCCCTCTCCTCTGCTGTAGGGATGTAATCAGATTAGCGGAATACTCCTGCGGCGCCTGCACCAGGAAGATCTGCTTCGGCTCAAGCAATCTCGTTCCAGCTACAAGCATTCCAGCGTAAATGGGTTTCCTGATAGCAGGCAATACCTGCGCAGGGCCTCTGTGCACTGGGTCCTCATGGATCGTGGCATCATGCAGCACCACCTTCAGCCCCGTGACCTTTTCCTTGGCCAGCGGACCATTGTCGACAGCGCTCTCGAATCCCTTTATTAGCAATTCCATGACATCCTGCAGCCCCTGGATTCCCTTGGTTGCATCTATTAGTATGCTTCTGTTGTAGATATCCTTGACCCTCTTGGCCTCGTCCCTTTCCATGCCTGCTTCCATCAGGACATCCCACAGCTGCTTCCCTTTCGGCCTGCCCTCTGGTATCTTCCCATCTATCATGGCTGCCATTAGGGCCTCCCCAACAGGCTCCACTGAAATCTTGAACTTATTGTGCCCGTTCGGCGATCTCCCTTCCAATTCAGGCCCGGGCTTCATTATAGTCTCCCTGTAAACGACAATCGGGGGTGATGTCTCTATCTCCACGCCCTTCTCCTTCGCTATCTTGTATTCTACAATCTCAAGGTGGAGCTCACCCATTCCTGACATGAGGTGCTCCCCGGTTTCGTTGTTGATCTCGATCCTCAGTGTCGGGTCTTCCTTTGTCATATGCCTGAGTATTTCTATGAGTTTGACCAAGTCCCTTGGGTTCTTAGCTTCGATTGACTTCGTGATCACAGGCTCCGCGTAGTGCTTTATCTTTTCAAAAGGCTCCATCTCGCCTTCGCTCACAGTCTCTCCTACGAACAAATCCTTCAGTCCCACAAGGCCTACGATATTGCCTGCAGGGACCTCATCCACTGGGATTCTGTCAAGACCCATGTAGACGCTCACCTGCTGCACTTTCTCGGTCTTGTATTTAGATGAAATCCATAATTCAGTGCCTTTCCTCATTACTCCTGAGAACACTCTCGCAACTCCGACTTCTCCTGCATGAGGGTCGTTAACGACTCCGAACACCACTGCAGTGGCTTTCCCTGTCTTGTCGCATGCGCTCATGGCCTTGCCATATTCATTCTCTATATCGCCATGCCACAGCACAGGAATCCTGTATTTCTGCGCATCCCTGGGGTTTGGCAGGTTCTCAATGATCATTGTTATAAGAACTTCATCGATGGGCGCCTTCTCTTGCAATATGGCGTGCTCTCCCTTCGCGCAGTGCTCATAGATATCCTTGAACGACACCCCCTTGAGCTTCATATATTTCACAGACGTGGCCCATTTGTTGTATGCGCTTCCGAACGCGACGTTGCCTTTCTCTACACCTATCTTCCACTCCTCCTTAAATTCTGGAGGTGCATATCTCTCGATGAGCCTGTTTACGTTGACTATGATATTGGTCAGCCTCTCCTGCATCTGCTGAGGCGTGAACTTGAGCTCGTTGATCAACCTGTCTATCTTGTTGATGAATAATGTAGGCTTCGACTTTTCCTTTAGGGCCTGCCTCAGCACTGTCTCTGTCTGGGGCATGATTCCTTCCACTGCATCATTTACGAGTATGATCCCATCAACCGCTCTCATGGCTCTCGTCACGTGGCCTCCGAAGTCTACGTGACCTGGGGTATCGATCAGATTGATGACATATGATTTGCCTTGGTAATCGAATCCCAAAGATATATCCGCGGCTTTGATAGTGATTCCTCTCTTCTGTTCCAGTTCCTCGAAGTCCATGATCCTCTGTTCACCGGCCAATTCCTTGGAAATCAATCCTGCTCTCGCTACCAATGAGTCTGTCATTGTGGTCTTCCCATGGTCGACGTGCGCCACTATAGCTACGTTCCTGACCTGATCAAGATTGTACATCAGCTTCTGAACTTCTTCCACTACGAATTCCTTTCTTACCATATTAGACACCATTCACTTCATTCATGGTTTCTAAGACTTCCACGAACTTACCATATAACAACACCTTCTTGTCTCTTTCGACCATTCACTCCGTGAAGGTCAAGACAAGATTTCTGCAAAGCAGAAATATGCCCATTTTCCGCAAGGGAAATCGGGAAGCTTAACCAAGAGACTAAAACAACAAAATGAAAACAAGAGGACAATTATCTTGCACTCCTTGCCATCCTTTCTACTTCGTTCCTTCTCTTAACTGCATAACTGTTAACATCACCATTCGACGCGAGCAACAACTCATTCGCCAACGAGTCTGACAGCGAGCCTCTCTTGCCGAACGACCCCATTATGGCCGCGAGGGCTATGTGCCTCAGCGCCAAGTCGAGCCTTCTCCTGGGCGATACATCCACTGCCACTTGGTATCTGACTCCACCATATTCCACTCTCGTGGTTTCTTCCCTCGGAGCTGCGTTCTCTATCGCCTTTATGAGTACCTGTATAGGGTTCTTCTTTGTCTTCTCTGCGACAATGTCGAATGCTCCCTCGACAACCTTGAGGACGTGCATCTTCTTGCCCTGCAGCTGGCCCTGGGTCCTTATGACTCTGCCGCTCAGTTTCTCTCCTGTGCCTCCTCTCATGAGCTTGTTGGCTAGTTTTTCTACCACGGTCTTCTTCATCCCTCTCTTCCTCTTTCCGATCCTTCCGAAAGTGTGGGGGAAGACTATGGGCCTCAAGTAAATGTATTCCCTGAGGGTCTCGTCCTCTACTACCATTCCTTCAAAATCATATTTGTTGAATAATTTCACTGCCATGTAATCAAACCCTTCATCCATTCATTTTTTCATGCATACTTATCTGGCAGGCTTCTCCTTCTTGCCGGCCTGCAGCTGCGTGAGCGCGACTCCGTTCACGGCGATCACCTTGTGCCTGACTCCAGGTATCGAACCCATCTGGCCTCTTTGTGATCCACCAAGTCCCTCGACAATGACTTCATCATGCTCATCTATGAATGTGATTGCCTTGTCCCTAGGGCAGAATGCAGTGATTATCTTGCCATTCTTCATGAGCTGCACCTTGACACACTTGATTAATCCGGAATGGGGCTGCTTTTGCTCTCTCGCCACCTTCTCAAGGACTATGCCTCTGGCTGCATGCGCTCCTTCCAAGGGATCGAACTTCTCCTTGAGCTTCTCGACCTTCCTTCTCCAGGTCTTCTTCAGCCATTTGTATTTTTTCCTTCTGTTTTTGAGATCTCTTCCTGAAAATTCACCCACATTATCACCGTGATTTGTCTGTATCCTTTTCTCTTAGTATCAATACTAATATATCAGCAGGAATTAACGAAAGGACGCGACTGAATTCTCAAACGAGAGGATTGGATATCTCGTTCACTCTTATGTTCTTTATCCCAAAATGTCTGTCCAATAATTGCCTTGCCAACTTAATCTTACTTCCTCCTTTTCCTATTATAAACTTTTTGTTTTTGCTCTCAATGCCAACTATTACCTCATCATCCTTCCTTTCAGCCTTCAGTTTCGTCGGGAAGAATATGTTCTCGACAAACCTCTGAAGATCATCCGAATATTCTATGAACCATACTCTTTTCCTTGTTGTCCTCTCGATCGAGCCTATGTTCCTACCGTTCTTACCGACAGCCTTGCCTATATCGCCGTTCGCGACGACAATCGCGATCTGCTCTTCGTTTTCAACGAAGTCCCTGACAGCCGCCCCTGTAATCTGCTGGAAGAAAAGAACCTTCTTTGACTCCTCATTATTCAGCTTCAGCACTCTCTCCCTCAGTCTCTTCCTCACTTTCGCTTATCTCGCTTTCCTCTCCCTCAGCTTTCTCCTCTTTCTTCTCCTTCCCTTTCTTCTCGTCCCTTCTCTTCTTCATCGAGGCTACTGTCTCCTTGCCTACCGTGGATTCAGAATCTATCACTGCTCCTTTTTCAAGGGCCTTCAGTATGTCCGAGTTGCCCGGCTCTATTATTGATAGTATTGATACTGGGAATGGCTTTCCGCACACTGACCCTACCTCTACTGATGTCAAGTTGGCTTCGTAGTACGGGGTCTTTGACCTGTCAGCGTCATGCATTATCTCTTCCTTGACTTGCTTGGGGCAGTTCTTGGATATCAGCAGCATGGCCGCTCCCCCCTTGAGGGCGAACACCTTGCCCTGTTTCGATCCCATGATTGTCTTGCCTGTCTCGACCGCAATTCTTATCGCTTTTTGTAAATCCATATGAACACCTTGTCCCATCTATTTACTTCATCTTCAATTTAACCGTTCCGCTTCCGAGCGGGATTGTCTGTCCTATTAATATGTTTTCAGTGACGCCCTTCAATTGGTCCTCCTCTCCGCGGACAGCGGCGTTGATTATGTGCTTTATGGTCTCCTCGAAAGCAGCCCTGGCCAAGACTGAGGGTTTCTGCCCGCTTAATCCGTGCCTTCCGACCGAGGTCACATCTCCATTGAGTGTCATTGCGTCAGCCATAAGTCTTATGTGCCTGATGTCTACAGCTATCTTCTGGGAAGTCATGACATTGTTGAGCTCCTTCACTATAGCGTTCCTCGCTGCCTCCGCCCCGAGCTTGTCATATATCTGCATTATATCATTAGTGTAGCATCTTTTTGAATCAACGTTCGGGAAAGTGAACACATCGGTGATGTTGGATCCTCCAGCTCTCATGAAGTATTCCCCACTCTTGTCCTTTAGTATGACTCCTTTCGTGATTCCTTTGACCCCTCTTATATGGAGGATCTTGAGCCTATTAGTAAGCTTCCTGAGTTTCTTCAAGGGCTCTTTTCCAGCCTTGACGAGCACCTTCTCCCCCTGGGTCTTCACATCGCCCTCGGCCCCGACAGCAGCCTTTATCATCTTCTTGACCTCGTTAATGCTGACTCCTTCAGCTCCCGCCTTCTTTGAGTCGAGCTTTATCATTATCATCTTCTTCATGAAGTTCTCATTTATGTGGGATATCTGGCTGAGCATGAGCTCCTCTATCATCTTAGCTATCTCCCTGATTTTCTTCTCATCCTTTGAGTATTTGCCTATGAAATATATGTCTGTCAATGCCTTGCCGGGCGTTTTCTTGGCATCGACTATCTCTATCATTCTCGGAAGGCCCACAGGCACCTCGGATGCGGCTCCCGCATAATGGAAAGTCCTGAGAATCATCTGTGTGCCTGGCTCTCCCAAAGACTGGGCTGCGAGTATGCCTACAGCCTCTCCCGGGGTTGCCTTTCCTATCTCTTTTTTGACCATCATAATCACCGAAACTTAATCCATCCTTATTCTCTCTCAGGCACAGCAACTTCCTCACCTGATTTCATGATCTTCATCGGGTCGAGGCCATCCCCACCATACAAAGTCTGCACTATCCTTCCACCAGAGTCCCTGACGCTGAGGTCTGGATATACCATTAAGTCTTGTAATGCATTAATGAATCTCCTCTGCATATATCCTGATCTGGCAGTCCTGATGGCTGTGTTGACCATGGATTCCCTTCCTCCCATAGCATGGAAGAAATATTCGATAGGGTTCATTCCCTTTGTGAAATTCGAAGAGACATAACCCATTGCCCTTGCGCCGATGTCTCCAGCCTTGAAGTGTGAGAGAGTCCTGTTCCTGAAACCTCTCCTCAACCTCCTTCCTCTTACTGCCTGCTGGCTCAGCAGACCACATATGAATATCACATTGAGCAGGCTTCCTCTCGCTCCTATCTTTGCCATGAGTATGGCCGAGTCGTCTATGCCTAGTTCTTTCTCTATGAGCTGGCCAGCGACATCCCTGACCTTTGAGAGGGTTATCATGGTCTTCTCTTCCAATGTGTCCCTCAGCGTCCTTCCAGGCGACCTGTCGAGGGTCTTGTTCTGGAACTGCATGACGAGGTTGTTCACTTCCTTCTCCGCCTTCCTTGCCATCTCATCTATCTCATTTCTTGTTGCGTCCGACAGCCTGTAGCTGTCCATCGACACCGAGAATCCTTTTATGGTGATGACTCTTGACGATACCTTTGCCACTGTGTCTATGAATCTCCTTGCCGCATCATTCCCGTACGGGACTATCGATTCGACGAGTTCTGCCATTATGGCGTTCTCTATCGCCCCACTCACATATTTGCCTCCCTTTATCAGGACGTATGCCTCGTGCGGGCATTCCTCTTTCTTGCACCTTTCGCACCTGTGGCATATCTTGGTCTTCGAAACGAAATTGAAGTTCTTGGGCAATAATTGCGAGAATATCAGCTTGCCCGAGTATTTGTCTTTCTTGTCGGGCTTCGGCAATTCAGTGATCTCTCCCAGAACGAGGAGGTCGGATGCCTCTTCCTTAGTGAATGTGGTTTTATTGCGGGTCATTATGAACATTCCCGATATATGATCCTCAGTCGGCTTGATTATAGCGTGCCCGTGCCTCGGGGATATGATCTGGTCCTGCACCTTCATAAGCAATTCAGCTTCCGCTCTTGCTTCTTCCTTCTGCGGCACGTGGATGTTCATCTCATCCCCATCGAAGTCCGCATTGTAAGGCGCGCATACGCTGGATGCGACCCTGAATGATTTTCCTGGAAGTATCTTTACCTCATGAGACATTATGGACATCCTGTGCAGTGAAGGGTGCCTATTGAACAATACGACATCGCCGTCCTTCAATTGCCTCTCCACTACCCACCCCGTGGCTATCTCACCCATCAATTCTTCCTTGTTGGCGTCAGATATCTTCCTTCTCTTCCCATCTGGAGTTATGGCATACACTGCCAAGGGGTGCTCTTGCCTCAGTATCAATGCCTTGCATTCCTCGATGTTCCAGTCAGTCACCTGGACAGGTACAGTTAATATTTTCGCGACATATGGCGGCACTCCCACCTGGTTTATGCTAAGCATGCCATCAGGAGATACTACTGTCCTGGCTGAAAAATTGACTCTCTTGCCTGATAAATTGTATCTGAATCTCCCTTCCTTGCCCTTCAATCTCTGCGTGAGTGTCTTGAGGGGCCTTCCGCTCCTGTGCCTTGCCGGAGGAATATTCGCGGATTCATTATTGAAATAAGTTGTAATATGGTACTGCAGCAGTTCCCAAAGGTCCTCGATGATGAGTTGAGGCGCTCCTGCATTTATGTTTGCCTCCAACCTCTGGTTTATCCTCATTATATCCACGAGCTTGTGTGTGAGATCGTCTTCGCTTCTCTCTCCAGTCTCGAGTGTTATTGAAGGCCTCACGCTCACAGGAGGCACAAGCAATACAGTCAAGACAGACCATTCGGGCCTTGAAACTTCTGGATCAAAACCGAGCAATTTCAAATCCTCATCGGATATTTTCGCGAGCTCATCCCTTATCTCTGTGGGGAGATACATCTTCTCCTTGACATAGAACGAGGTCGGCTTCTCGTATTTCATCTCAGCCTGTTCAGAGCCACAATACGGGCAAGTCTTAGTCTTCCTTGCCTTTGCGATCATCTCCTCTGAGACTTCGAGCTTGCCCTCGATGGATGCGCTTAGCGCTCTTTGTATATCATTAGTGTCTTCCCTGCCGATCAGCACTCTCCTGCAGTTGCTACATGTCGTCTTTAGTAATAGATAAATGACAGGAGCGAATTCAGGATGTATGACTGGCCTTATCAGTTCCACGCTTCCGAAGTGGCCCGGGCATGTCCTTATGCTCCCGCCACATGACTTGCACCTGAGACCGGGGTCGATGACACCCATTCTCGTGTCCGCAAGGCCCCCATCTATTGGATATCCGTCCTCATTGTACGTGTCAGGCACTATAAGCTTGACGACTGACATTCTCCTTATCATCACTGGGGAGAACAGCGTGAATTTTATCTTCTTTATGTATTTCTCAATTATAGCGTTCGCGTGCGTCGGCATCAATAATCACCAAAATCATTACATCTTTAGTTACATTTCGGTCTTCTCGCCCAATATTAGCCTCGGGAACACTCCCAATGCCTTTATCTCATCAACCAGAAGCTTGAACGCGTAAGCCATCTCTATCGGGGCGAGGTTTACAGACTCGCATACTGGGCAGGCATCCTTGTTCTTCACATAGTCATGCATAGCAACTGACCCGCATTCTGTGCAGACTAATTCCACTACACGGTCGGATTCCTCAACCAGCCTCTCCTTAAGGAGCATGCTCGCTCCGTATCCTATAAGGCAATCCCTTTCCATTTCTCCGAACCTGAGACCTCCTTCCCTCACTCTCCCTTCTGTAGGCTGTCTTGTGAGCAACTGCACAGGCCCTCTTGACCTTGCGTGCAGCTTGTTTGATACAAGATGGTACAGTCTCTGATAATAGATCACTCCTATGAATATCTCAACTTCAAGCTTCTTTCCGGTCTCTCCATCATACAGGACCTCGTGCCCTGCCGATTGGAATCCATGGGCTGTCAAAGTCTCCCTTATCTCCTCTTCCCTGTTCTTCGTGAATGTTGTGCCATCCATCTCCTCTCCCGTCATGCACGCTGCCTTAGCCCCTATGGTCTCCAGCATGTGTCCTACGGTCATTCTGGATGGTATTGCGTGCGGGTTCAGGATGAGGTCAGGAACTATTCCGTTTGCTGTGAATGGCATGTCTTCCTGCGGTATGACGAGCCCGATGACTCCCTTCTGTCCGTGCCTGCTTGCAACCTTGTCGCCGTTCTCGGGCACCTTGATGTCCCTTATCCTTATCTTGACAAGCCTGTTGCCCGACGGGCTCTGCGTAAGCATGACTGAATCAATGATCCCTTCCTCTTCTGCCTTGAGCGTGACCGATGATTCTCTCTTCTTTTCCTCTGCGATGCCGAATGCGCTTACTTCTTCAAGGAATCTCGGAGGTGACGTCTTCCCGACCAGCACCTCTCTTCCCCTGACGAGAACCCCGGGGACAATTATCCCGTCCTCGTCCAGGTACTTGTAAGCGGCCTCTTCCCTGTATCCATTCACAGTGGGTGCTGGGATCTCGAACTTGTCCTTCTGCCCGCCCGGATATCTCCTCTCTTCTGTTTCATACGTTCGGAATGATACGCACCTAAGAAGCCCGCGGTCGATTGCGCTCTTGTTGAGCACAACCCCATCTTCCATGTTGTATCCCCTGTAGCTTGCCACAGCGACAACGAGATTCTCTCCTCCGATCCTTTCGTCTGTCCTGAGAATCTTGTTGGGCCTCGTATAGACCAGCGCCTTTTGAGGATAATAGAGCACATAGGCTCTAGTATCCATCCTTATCCCGTAATTAGTAGCATACATTCCGATGGCCTGCTTTGTCATGGAGCATGCCATAGGCACTCTGGATGAAAGGTTGTATTCCTGCATAGGCAATGCCGCGGTCACGACGCTCAATATTCCTGCAGAATCCATCTCCAAATGAGTGTGCTCGTTGGTTATCTCACCCTCGCTCATCGCGACATAGGATAGTGTGTCTTCCTCACCGGGATCGAGGTATTCAACAATGCCTCTCTCGATCAGCTCCCCCCATTCGAGCTCTCCTTGCTTTACCTTTTCCTTCATTTCCTCTGTGAGCTTCGACTTTCCATTTTCGACGATTATCAAGGGCCTCCTGCTCCTACCTCCATCCGAATTAATGTAAACTTCCCCAAGGTTCTTGTAATACTCGAGGTTTATCTCATGGTTTATCTCGGCGCTCCTCCTGAGCTTCATCATCTCCCTGATGAATGCGTCACCATCGGAGTGCTTCCCCAGGGTCCTTCCATTAAGGTAAACAGTCACCTCGACTTTCTCCGGTTTCGGTTCTTTTTCCTTTGCCATGATATCATCTTGATAATCCAATAAATCCAATCTATTCTGCATCTTCTACTTCAGCGCTGCCACTCCCAATTTCCTCACAAGACTCTCGACTTCCTTCTCCTTGACTCCGATCGCTATCTCGTTCGTGAGTGCCATATTCTTTACCAGCGAGCATGATGCGCCTTCAGGGGTTTCGTTCGGGCAAAGTCTCCCGAAATGCGTTCCGTGCAAGTCTCTTGCCTCGAAGTGAGGATGCACTCTGCTGAGGGGAGAGATTATTCTCCTCAAATGTGATAATGAAGCCAGATAAGAGGTCCTGTCAAGGAGCTGGCACACTCCAGATTGTCCTGCGATCCAGTTGCCTGTGGCCATCGCATACCTCACTCTTTCACTGAGGGTGTCCGGCCTTATGAATGTCTGGACATCCTGCATCCTCCTTCCTCTTGCCGCTGCCCTTTCTGCCTGATAAGTGATATCTCTTGTTAAGAATTGGAATGCGTACCTGAACAGCTCTTCCATAAGCATGCCGCTGAGCTTGATTCTCTTGTTGGCGTAATGATCCTTGTCATCGGCAGGGTATTTCCTGCATGAAACCAACGTTGCTCTCTCTGCCATGTGGCACAGGAAGCGGGCCTTTAGGTGCCTCGCGCTCGGGTCTGTCCCCAAGTGCGGAAGCAGATAAGTGTCCATGAGCATCTCCACTCTCTTGTCCCTGAACTCCTTTGGTTGGCCTGGGACTGCTCTCTTGCCTATTTCATCGATTGCCTGCTCCTCTGTCTCGAACTCGCACTCCTCGACGTTCAGGAGAATATCATTAATGACATGCCTCTCCTCGCTGAAGAGCTTCGTCTCGGTCCCCTTCTTGACACCAAGGGTCCTTAGCAGCATTGCAAAGCTGAGCTTTGGAGGTGCAGCCGGGAATTCGACTATGAACATCCCATCCATGTTCCTGCTGAGCGCGCACCTGCTCCTGAATCCAGCGCGTGTTGAGAATATCTTCGCTGTAGTGACCGTGCCTTCTTTTTCTCTTGTGACCATGATCCTGTTAGCAGCCAAATCCTCGATGCCTACCAGCACTCTCTCTGTGCCATTGACTATGAAATACCCTCCCGGATCGTTCGGGTCCTCTCCTGCCTTGACCAATTCCCCTCTGGACATGCTGTCTGTGTAGCATCCCTTTGAGCGCACCATTATGGGCAAATCACCCACGTAAGCCTGGCATGACTTCCTCTCTATATCGTTTATGATTGGTGTAACTTCAAGGTACAATCTGCCCGAGTATGTAAGGTTCCTGAGCCTTGCCTCCATCGGAAGAATAGAACGGGTTGCGCTGTCAGCCTCGATCACGATCGGCTTATCGACCCAGATCTTGCCAAAAGACAATTTATAGCCAGGTATGTTGGGCTCGACCGTCTTGGACGCGTCGACGATTTCCTGCATGCCTGTCTCGATGAAACGATTATAGGAATCAAGATGCTGTTTCACGATCTTGTTTTCATGAAGATAAAGTTCGAGAATGTCAGTCATAATAATCACTAAATTTCATCACAATTTTTCAAACTTGATCTTTTCCAAAATTAATCCTTGGTGACGATCCTATAATACACGGCCTCGTCGATCCTATGGATTCTGACTATGTCTCCTTCCTTGGCGTTCAGGTCAGCTATGGCTGGGTCGTATTGCCTTATCCTCGGGAGCTGCTCAGTTGTCACTTTGAGCTTCTCAAGAAGCTTCTCAACTTCGTCGTCCTTCAAGAGCTCATGTTTTGGCACTAGGAAATGCTCGATGCGGGTAATGACTTCGCCTACCTTTGGTTTTCGTCTTTTTCTTTTAGCCAACATCTCACCAAAACTTCTCAGGAAGAAGTTCCACCAGGAAACTCCATCCTCACTGAAAATTCGCGTTAGAAATATTAGTTATTGTAGAAACCCATACTTATGAGTAATAGTAGATGCTATACTCTAATCGGGAGGGTGTCTAGACATATTATACTAACGCAATAAGGAAGTAGATTAATTTAGTAGGCTAAAATTTATAAACATTTGCCTAAAGTTTCAAAACCCGCAGGATGCAATGTTTTTCGGATTCTATGGGATTTCCATGGCTTTTCAATGACATTCTGCGTTATCCCTCTATTCCCCTACTTTCATAATCTTTTTAAACACGCCGTCCAAATCACATCCATAAGAGTAATGTATCAATAACATATCAAAGTGATGATTTTGCGGGAGGCAGGAAGTTGAGAAACCCGCAGGTGGTTTTCATATGGTAGAAGTGAAAGAGAAATTGGAAGAAGTTCTCGCGGAACTGAGGAAGACAGGGGATATCGAGGCGTCAGCCATCGTCCGCAGGGACGGATTGATGATTACTTCGGATCTCCCTCCCAAGGTGGAATCCAGAACGGTCGCTGCAATGACAGCAGCCTTGGTCGGAACTGCAGAGACGTGCACAAGCGAGCTCAAGAGAGGCATATTCAACGAGGTCGTTGTAGAGAGCGAGAAAGGCAGGATAGTGGCCATAGGAGCAGGCTCCATGGCCTTACTAGTCTGCCTGATGAGGGCAGAGGGCAACCTGGGATATGTGCTCATATCCATGGAAAGGGCTGCCAAGAAGATTGAGGAATCCTTAAAGGGATAGGGCTTAGGGGATATCATGCAGGAAAAGGAGATCAAGGAGATAATCTCGAAATTCGGCAAGATAATGGGACCTGTCTCAGAGAGGATTGCGAATGAGACAGCAGAGAAGATGAAAATCATTAAAGGGGGCAAGATCTCCCCATCAAACGAGGACGAGGCAAAGAGATTCCTCAAGCAATTGTCAGACGAGTATTCGAACATCATAGGCAGGAAAGTAGTTGACACAATCATCAAGCTATAATTAATCAAGCATGATCAAGTTAGGTGAATTATCGGGTCGGGTGAATTTATGGTCGAACTGAAACTAGGATTGGGCGGCGAAGGCAGGATTCCGACAGGCATCCCCGGGTTGGATGGGATGATGGAGGGAGGATTCGCCCAAGGGAACGTAGTGCTCGTTGCAGGGTCAGCAGGATCAGGCAAGAGCATCCTTTCAACACAATTCCTTGTCAATGGCGCCACAAAGCATGGAGAAGTCGGAGTACTCATCACTTTCGAGGAGAAGAAGAAGCAGATATTCAAGAACATGAAGAGGTTCGGCTGGGATTTGGAAGACTTGGAAAAGAAGAAACAATTGTTCGTATTCGAATACGCCCCCCACGAGGTTGACAAGTTCATAACCGAAGGTGGCTCGATAGAGAATATCATCCGAGATTACAAGGCAAAGCGCCTCGTGTTCGATTCAATCACTTCATTCGCTGCATTATATGACAGCGAAGCAAAGAGGAGGCAGGCCATAATCCGCCTGCTCGACATCCTGAGGAGATGGAATTGCACAACCCTCCTTCCCTCAGAGGCATCTCTCATCGAAGAAGGTGAGGGCACACAGGTCCAAGTCCGCTTCGGATTGGAATACCTGGCAGACGCCCTGCTGTCCATATACGCTATCCGCAAAGGAGATACCAGAGAAATGGCATTGGAAATAGTGAAAATGAGGGGCACTGATCACAGCAAAAAGCTTGCGCCCATGAAGATAACAAAAGAAGGGATAACACTATATCCGGATCAGCCTTTCTTCGCGAAGAGCTTCTAGCCCTAGGTCCTGCTCAGATATCAGTCTTTAGATTTTGTTCGCCGCAGCCAGCAGAAGCGCGGCTATCTCGGACGCGGTTTCATCATCCACTCCGGTCCGATTGACTATCCTGAACCTGAGGTCGTCCTTCATCATCCAGACAATCGCTCCAAGTAGCTTTTTCTCATTCGTCCCATAGTCCTCTGAGAGCATCACGACTTCATAAGCGGAGTACGCCGTCGGTCCATCTATGTTCAACGCTATGCGCGCTGCCGCAGCCCTCACTACAATCGCGCTCTTGCTGTTCTCTGCGATCGCCTTTATGCAGTTGCCTATCCTCTCCAGGTCCTGGGGTTGATATTTCGCGACAATTTTCAGCAGCTTGTTGACTTTCGCTTCAGCCAAGTCGCTATCTATGCTCTTCCCCACAGAGTCTGTTATGGATGCTGAAAATTTGAGCATCTCAGCTCTTTTATGTAATTGATTTACTCCGTATCCTGCTGCCACAATCATCACAGGTATCATGACTTTTGCAATCATAGGTTTCATTCGTTGGAATGTAGTCTTTTTCTCTTCGCCGTTCGGTCCCATGACTACAGTAGTCCCATTAATCTTCATTTTCATCTCTTTATTCTGCCCCACAATATCACCCACACATAAATAGCGATAAGATCATCGCTATAGATACTTCGATGAACTTATATAAATACCTTTCTATCAGAGTCAGATCCAGCCTGGTGTCCGGAATCCCTCTTCAAAAATCGCTGCTTATTTTTTCTTCCCATTCAGCCTGAACTTTTTCTTCAGGATGCGAATGAGCTTCTGCTTGCCCTTGCCTTCCTTCATGGCTGCAATTATAACATCAATTATTGTCTCTGCAGGTATTATCTCCACACCTTTCAATCTCTCCTTTGACAATGCCACGTCACCGACATTGCCCTTAGGGACTATGATTCTCTTTATGCCAGAGCTTATGGCCGCATCTATCTTCGATGTCACTCCACCGACTGGCAATACTTCTCCCCTAACGCTTATTGATCCAGTCATTGCTGTATCCTGCCTTATGGGTATCATCTCCATAGCACTGAGCACTGCAAGTGCAACAGATATTGACGCTGAATCTCCTTCCAATCCCTCATAAGTCTGCAGGAACTGAATATGAATATCATAGCCGGTCACATCTTTCATCATATATTTCTTTATGACTGCGCTCACATTCGCCACTGCCTCCTTGGCTATCTTACCCAATTTGCCTGTGGCGATTACTTTGCCTTCGAATCTTGATGATGCTGGAGTGACTTCTGCCACTAATGGCATCACAAGCCCCCCATATTCCCCTATCACAGCTAATCCATTCACCTTTCCAATCTCATAGCCCCCCGTAGTAAGCACTGAGTATTCTCTCTTGACCTCTATCAATTGTTCAGCGAGCTGTTGCTCAGCTGTCTGCGCTACGCCCAATGCGCTCTTGACTTGCTTCACATCCACCAGTGGAGCGTTCTCTTCCTTTGCGAAATCTCCTGCAGCCCTGATTAGCCCTCCAAGTTCTCTGAGCTTGAGTGAGAGCTTCCCTTTCCTTCCCGCTCTCTTCCTTGCCTCCATTATTATCTCATAAACAGCATCCCTTGTGAAATGCGCTATCTTGCCATCCTTCTTCACTTCCTGGGCCACGAATCTGGCTATCTTGGCCCTGTTCTCGGGGGTGTCTGGGATTGTATCATTCAAATAAATCTCATACCCATATCCTCTGATCCTTGACCTGAGGGCAGGATGCATGTTCTGTAGTATCTGCATGTTCCCTGCAGCAGCCAATACAAAATCACATGGCACAGGCTCAGTCCTTGTCAATGCCCCGCTTGACATCTCGCTCTGGCCAGTTATAGGGAATTTTTTCTCTTGCATTGCAGACAATAAATCTTGTTGCGATTTCGGAGACAGAGTCCCTATCTCATCAAGATACAGCACACCTTTGTTTGCCCTGTGCACCGCCCCCGCTTCCACTCTCAGGTGTGATGGCGTGCCCAATCCTCCTGTATTATGGGTCAATATATTGTTAACTAAATAAGTTCCTGTCTCTGTTGTCATATTGTAAACATATCCCGAATATAGAATTTTCTTTATTTCAACAATTTCATCATAGGCATATGTTCCTTCTATCAGATCTCTCAAAGCAAATAAATCTTTTCCATTCGTGTGTTGCATAAAAACATTAAGTACCTTTGTTAACATTCCTCTCGTTGGTATTTTAGATGATGAGCGCCCCGATTTTAGTGCATAATACTCATCATCTATTTTTTCCTTGCTTAATCCTATCTTCAATCTAAATTTTTCTAAAATATCAAAATTAATAGGAATTGCATCATCATATGTTACATGGCCCGATTCCGTATTGCTTAGATATTCTGCCACATTTGTTTTATGGATAGGATTTATTGTCTCTTGTGCATATGATTTCGCAAATTCGTAATTGGAGAACATTATGCGAGGTTGCAATTTCCCCTTTGCAAATCCCCTATCAATTCGAGGTTTATATTTTGCTTTGATACCTATTTTTAGTAAAAGGGGAATAAAATCAGGAATCATTTCCTTAGATAACAATTCAAATTGTCCTTGTTTGTTTATATACCCATCGAGGGATAAATAACGAGACAAGAATAATTTTATATCATCCAAAGACAAATCATAAATCTGCGCAGGGATTGTTTTTTGAGTTTTAGCTTTCAACCCCAATTTATTTAACTTTTTAACAAATGCAGCCGAATTAAGGTATATTATTGTGTTTTGTCCACGTTTAAGAACTCTGGGATTGAATCCCAATTTCTTTATATCATCAAAAATTGTTTTTATTTTAAATTCATTTCTTAATTTGAAAGTGACACTTCTTTCAGAAATAGTCCCATCAGCAAGAAGATCAGCAAAAAATATAATCTCATTTTCATCTAATTTTGATTTTACATCGATGGGTAGCTTATCCGGAACTGCGATATAATCTCCTTTCGATATAGTATCAGATCTCGTATAATCAATTCTACCCTCCCCTCTAAATACAGCAAGAGGATGATTAGGTGTGACCTTTATTTTATATCCTCTTCTTGTAGTCACTTCAATTAATTCTCCATCATATTCTCTTCTGAATATATTTGAGACCTTTGAAGATACGAACGCATATTTTTCATCATACCCTGATAATATTTCAAATTGATCCGATTCCTTTAATTGTAAGTTGACTTTGTCACAGTTTTTGAAAAGCGGGTCCAGTAATTTATTTATTTTAACAGGTTTTCCGTTAGGTAAATGGACAAGTTCATCTCCTGGAATGCACTGTAACGGATCATGTTTCACATCTCCGAATAAGGCGCCTGCCTTCGCTCCCGTAGCTTCCACGAACGGAGCATTCCTCTTGCCTGTGTTATCTATTATCAGCTTTGGCTCAACCAATTCCTCTCTCCTCATCATCCCTGACCCTAATTTCGAAGTGAAGAGCCACATTCCTGCCAGTATGAAAACTCCAAGTATTAGCGCAGCAATCGTATTCCCATATTTCTCGAAATCAATGCCTTTCAGCGAATCTCCAATGTTGCCTACATTAAACACTTGCAGCAGCACTAATCCTACAATAAGAATGGCGAATATCCAAATCAAGGCCTTTGAAGGATCGGTCCCCTTGACCTTATGCATCCTTCCTTCAAATAATATCCTTCTTCCCTGCCCTATCCTCATCTCTTCCTTCGCATTCTCGGGCGGGATTCCTTTCGGGTATGTCGGGACAATCCTTACTCTCGGGTTGTTCTCATCCAATTGGTTGGGGTAGATGAGCACATCCTCGAGATTCTCAGCAGGCATCAATTCAGCCATTCCTTGCGCCAGCATGCTCTTGCCTGTGCCTGGGGAACCGAGCAAGAGGATGTTCCGCCTCTGCTTCGCTGCCTTCTTGATTATCTCCACCGCTTTGTCTTGCCCTATGACTTGGTCGATTATCTTCTTCGATACCTGTATCTCAGATGTGTTCCTGAACTTGAGCGGAATCTCCTCTGCTGGCGCATGCGCTTTCTCAGATGATTCCCTTTCCTTTTTCCTAGTTTTCTTCATTTCAACCACACGGATTAGGGCACAATTGATTGTACGGCCCATTATATAATTAGTATAAGTATAATGAAATAGAGCAAATGTATTTTTAAACCTAATTCAATCCAACTGCCTATCATCTGAATTCAATCTTTCCTCTCAACTTTCGTGACTATATTTATCTTAGCTCCGCATTCTGGGCATTTCGCCTTGCTGCCTTCCCTGAGAAGGATGTTGTTTGTGACCGTGAATCCGAATCTCTGTATGAGCTTGGTCTTGCAGTTGGGGCAGTATGTATCCTCTCCGGGATGCCCTGGCACATTGCCCGTATAGACATACTTCAATCCAACTTCCATCGCTATGTCCCTGGCCTTCTCCAATGTCTCTGAAGGCGTGGGCGGCAGAGACATCTTGTATGCTGGATAATAAGCTGTGAAATGAAGAGGAATGTCTGGGCTGAGATCCTTAACCCAGGTCGCCAATGCATGCAATTCATCCTTACTGTCATTTAGTGTAGGAATCAGTAAGGTGATGATCTCTATATGCTGCCTCGCATGAAGCAGTTTTATAGACTTCAACACAGGTTCGAGATGCGCCCCGCCGCAGACTTTCATATAGTGCTCGTCCTTGAACGATTTCAGGTCGATCCTGCTGGCATCTATGTTCTGCATCTTGTCTATGCATTTTTCTGTCATGTATCCGTTCGTTACGAACACATTGAACAACCCCTCCCTTCTTGCTATCTCTGCAGTATCATAGGCATATTCGAAGAATATCGTGGGCTCTGTGTAAGTGTATGCAACACCCTGGCATTCCTTCTCCTTTGCCATCTTGACAATCTTGGCCGGAGGCAAATCCTCTCCAGAAATCTGCTTAGTGCCCCTGATCTGCGAAATCTCCCAGTTCTGGCAGTGCTCGCATGCGAAATTGCATCCCACAGTGGCAAATGAAAATGTCTGAGATCCAGGCATGAAATGATAGAATGGCTTCTTCTCTATTGGATCTATGCCATACGCGATCGCCTTTCCATAAACCAGGGAATTCAGCACTCCTCCCTGGTTCTCCCTGACCCCGCAAAATCCCCTTGCGCCTATCTGTATTATGCAGTATCTATTGCAGAGCTCGCATTTCACAGCTCCGCTCGGCAACGTGTGAAATAACATGGCTTCTTTCGGCATTTCTCCCACCGACACTATTTTACTCGAAGTGTTTTAAAACATGCGTTTCGAGATACCCGGGAGGTGTTAATATGGCAAAGAAGAAAGCGAAGGCAAAGAAGCCTGTGAAGAAAAAGAAGATATCATGTCGTTGTCCCTGCTGCAGATAATTTCTTTTATCCTATTTCTATTTTATTTTTCTCTCTATAATAAGTGTTTAAAATACATATTTACAAAGTGTTCCATGGATATGCTCGATAGAGTAATTAAAGAAGGAGAAACTAGCGATAGCGAAGATGAATCGGATTTTTTGTTATTCAGAGAAAGACCAAATAAAGGCATGTTCCCCTCGGCCTACGCTACCTCACATATCACAGAGCAAAGATTCGCTGCTAAATACGGCCATAAAATAAAAAAGATATTCCTGATTCAGAAAGGTGACAGGTCGAGGACAGTTGGCATACGTAAGAGTGATTTCAAGATAATAGCGAAAAAGATGTTGGACGAGGTCCTTAAGGATCCTTTGTACATAAGCAGTATATACCAAGAATCAAATTCCTCAGCACGACAATTGCTTAGCTTCACTTCGAACAATCAGGATTTGAATTCAAAGACAAATTCAGAGCTGTTTCAATTATACAAAAGATTCGGCGAATTATACACAAATTTTCAATTTATGAATGTCCCGGCGTGGTTTATTTTGGCCGAGGAGTTTTCTAATTATCTGATGGACTATCTGGCCGAAAACACGGATCCAAAGCAGGCATGTGAAGCGTTGGTGATACTGACTACTCCGACGGAACCCTCCTATGTTAGAAGACAGGATTTAGGGCTCCTCAATATTATCAAGAAAATCCAGGAAAACAAAGGATTGACTGATACATTCAAGCAATACAAGGAAACAGACATCCAAGAAAGATTGGTCAGGTCCGCTGTTTATGGTGATATACAGTCTCACACTGAAGAGTTCAAGTGGATTCCATTCGATTACATCGGCCCAGATCTCTGGGATGTTGGACATTTCATCAAAGAGATAGCTATCTTCATCCAACAGGGAAAGCGGATTGAAGAAGAATTTGAAAAGTTGGAGAAGCAGGACGAATCCTTGAAAAAGCTCCAGGGGGATCTCAAAGAGCAATTTGATATCGACGATTCTACTTATAGGCTGTTTAATGATATGAGGTTGATAATGCTCCTACAAGACGTTAAGAAAGAATTCTCGACCAAATCCCATGTTTGGTTACAAACCCACCTGCTTCCAGAAATCAGCAGGAGGATAAATACCGAGACTAGACTGCTGAGGAATTTGACAGAAGAGGAATTCTCCAGTCTGCTATTAAAGAATGCAAAAATCGATCCTGCTTTACTCAAGAAGAGAGAGGAATACTCTGTTTTGATAATAGAAGAAGGTAGATTCTCAGTATTGCTAGATGAAGAGGCTAGGGATTATGATCTAAAATTCTCGGTTTCATTTAGTGATTTGGATATAGTTAAGGGAAATATAGCCTCGCTTGGAAAAGCTAGAGGCAAGGCGAGAGTGCTTCTTAATAAAAACGAGATTGGTAAGGTACAGCAGGGCGACATCATAATTGCAACAATGACGACTCCAGATTATGTGCCTGCTATGAAAAAGGCAGTAGGTATTGTCACGGATGAAGGCGGCGTCACATGCCATGCTGCTATTGTGTCTCGTGAATTAGGCATCCCTTGCATAATTGCAACAGGAATAGCGACCAAGGTATTCAAAGACGGAGAAGAGATAGAAGTTGATGCAGTGCACGGAATTGTTAAAAAAATAAAGAAGCCATAACCTAAGATATAGAAGGTGATATTCTATGGGTCTTGATTTTGGTATACGTTTAATGAAAAAAGATGTAAACGAGATAACCTTAGTTGACACGAACTCTCTCCCTAAATCGCTCCCTATAATTAATATGAAGGACCTACTTTTATCACCTTTATTCAAGGATAATATCGGCAAGGTAAAAATATTGGCAGGGCAAGATTTATACCTGGATTTCTATGAAAAGGCAGACAGCACTTGGTGCGGAGATCCTAAGAATAAGGATGTGGTGTGCGATCCGAAGAAGACAAAAGAGACTCTACAAATTATCCTAAGAGTGCTAAAAGAGAATCCTGGCAAATTTCCATTCAGTTATGTAGTTGAGCACAATGGAGATAGCAAATATACTACGAATTCTGGGAGCGTATGTGTTGGAGAAATATATGTAGAGAAAGAATATGTCGGAATCAAGAAAGTGTATATCTGTGGGGGCTGGAATCGCTGTTATTACGAGGTAAACGGCAAAAGGGTCGATGTGACAAAAGAACCGATTGAGAAGCTGAATGAAATTTATTTCCAAGGGCATTCAATCAAAACAAAGATTATTGGAGGTAAGATGGTGGAAACAAAGGGAGACCCATTGATCTTAAGCATCAAGAAGATTTCAATGTATGATGATTTTTATTTCAGGATAAATGCGATAATCGAACTTTGTGACTATGCAATAAAAAACAACTATTATATTCAAGGCTGGTTTGGTTGTTAATTATCATCTTATTTTTTTAACCTCAGACTTGCCGGGCAGCAGGACTGCAATCTCATCCGCTTTTATCCCCAATTCTTTCGATAATTCCTTGGCTATGTCTTCTTTCTCCCTTTTGCCGGGGATCAGTTCATAACAAGCAGACAGCCCCAAATCACCCGCGGATGAGGGCACAATCCGTATCCTTCCGTCTTTATCCTTCCCTAGATACATCCTCGTCTCCACTCCTTTGAAGTACTGCTTTTTTCCTGTGATCATGAAACTTCCTTTGGCCATGTACTCTCCCGACAGGGCCGCGGTGCTGACCTGTTCCTTATCCACAGCATAAACATCGATTCCAGGCAGCCTTGCCCTCCAGGCAGATGAATAACAGCCAGCGAATTGCGCTGCTTCCTGCAATGATTTCTCGCCCGCTTTCTTTCCATCCCTAAGAATCACGGCAGATGCTCCCTGTATGTCGGCATGGAAAAACAAGTCATTGGCCCCTAGCCTTTTCTTGACTGCCTCTTCATTCTGCTTAGCCTCCCTTCCTCCTATCACTAAGAATCCTTCCGATGTGATGAACCAGTGGAACTGGTGGTACCACTCTTTCTTTAAGGGGGTTGGGGCTCCTTCAGCCTCCTTCTTCTTGCTGATATCCTTTTCCACTTCCTGCATCTCCTTCTCGCTGATGCGGACTGCCTTCTCAGTATCTATGGCTTTCTTCTTCAGCCTCTTGGCTGCCTCGAAGTACTCTGCTGCATTATCATAAGTAGACTTACTAGGGTCTATGGAGATCTTCATACTCTTTCACATTTTCATGGCTTTCTTAGCATCTGCAGCGCTGATCTTATCATACGCATTTTCAGTCATGCATGTCGGGCACGGTGATGGGAAATTCTCCCCGAAATGTATGTCGCCGCATACTCTGCATTTCCAGAAATTCTTCATATTCACACCCCAAGATATGTATCCTGCTGTTTTAATTAATTAGTGCTCAGTTCTGCCTAAGGTCGGAGTCCCAATTGATTTTCTTCGCATTCCTGACAATCCTGGCCGAGGCCATCAGGTTCCTGGCTAGGCTTCTCAGCTCATCGCCATAGCACCCCATATTAATGACCTTTTTCTTGTCCTCATATGTCGATTTGCACGCCGAAGCCATGGCATAAAGAGTGCTGAAAGGGGGGAATAGCATGCCATAATGGTTCAGAGTCATGAAAAGGCTTGATATTGCCATCGATGTCCCCTCCTCATGGCCGGTGGAAATTATCCCAGCTACCTTGCCCTGGAATCTCCTTAGCATCCCGCTTCCAGGGATGTCTGAATCTGCCGTCATCTCAACGAATTTCATGTGCTTGATATTCAGCTTCTTATCCTTGGAATTCTTGGGATCCGCAGGCTTCAGGCTGCCGTCAAGGCTTATGCACCTGTCTAGGAACAGCGACATCAACGACGATATCTTGAAGTTGTTCACAGGAGTTGCGAATATTATCACATCTGCTTCCAGTATCTTGTCATAAAGGATGTTCGACATGTCATCCCCTGCAGGAGTACCTTTTGGATAGCAGGAGCAGTAGAAATGGCACTGCGTATTCGCGGTCGAGTAGCAGGCCTTGCAATATTTTATATCATAGTCCCTGAGCTTGATTATCTCGGTCTTTGCGCCCAGCTCCTCGCAGAATTTCAAGCACTCGGACAAGAGCTCCTCGGAGTTCGAGCTCTCTTTGGCCATGTCAGACTCATCCCTGGCAGAGCCAGAGATGCCTAAGACAGTTATTTTCTCGTTCTTCCTGACTTTCTCCTCGATCCTCGCCTGCCTCTGCTTAGATTCTTTTATTGTTTCTTCCCTTATCTGCTTGAATCTCTGCAGAGTCTTAGAATCGATGCCAAGGGCCTTCATAAGCTCCTTGTCCGAAGGAATCTTCGTCATACGATGTCGTCAATGTGTTGCTTTATAAACTTTATTTATCAAAGCATACCAGGTGTGTGGGAATTATGGAGAAAAGTCCTAAGATAGTCATACTTGACACTAACTTTTCAATGGTGCCGTTCCTGTACAAATTGGATATCCTTAAGGCCTTAGGCGACAAGCTGGAAGGGGGCTATGGTGTATATGTTCCATCCATGGTCCTGACAGAGCTGGCAGGGATAAAGGGAGGCAAGAGCAGGTGTGCGGGAGATGCCGCCGCAGCGCTGAAATGGCTGAAAAAGAAGGTGGAATCCCGCGAGGTCAAGCTCATGCTGACCACAGATTCCGTCGATAATTGGATAGTGAATTTCGCCAAATGCAAGGAAAACAAGGGCAAGGTCATAGTCTGCACGAATGATGTGGAGCTTAGGAAAACTTTAAAAAAGAAAGGGGTTAAAGTAATAACATTACTCGGGAGAAAGAAATTAGTTCTTTCTTGAGTCTTGATTCTCGGAATTTTAGGGTTAACGACCGTTTACGAGGATTTATCAGCAAGCGTTTTTGGAATGATATCTAGGAGGGTTAGAATGTATCGAATCATCACAATTTCAGACATAATAAGAGTGCCACCGTCGTATTTCACGATGGACCTCAAGACTGCTGTACAGCAGATAGTGCAGGAGAAATATGAGAGAAAGGTGGACGTGGAGCAAGGAGTCATCCTGAAAGTCCTTAATGTCAGGGATGTCGGCGGTGGCAAGGTCATACCTGGCGACGGCGCGGCTTATTATGATGTAAAGTATGATGCATTGGTTTTCATACCTGAATTGCATGAGATACTTGATGGGGAGATAAGCGAAGTGCTTGAGTTCGGGGTGTTCGTGAACATAGGCCCGTTCGATGGCCTTGTGCACCTCTCACAGATAACGAATGAGTTCATAACATACGACAGGAAGACAAGCTCCCTGACTTCGAAGGCGACAAAGAAGGTCCTGAAGAAAGGGGATTATGTCAGGGTCAAGGTGGTGACAGTCAGCCTGAAACCGACACTGCCCGAGACGAAGATAGCGCTCACAATGAAGGGAGAAGGGCTCGGCAAGCTGGAATGGCTAGAGGCGAATGAGGAGAAGAAGCCTAAGAAAGGCAAGGAAGAGAAGGTCGAGGCAAAGGAAGTCAAGCCCGCAGAGAAGAAGGAGAAGAAGGAGAAGAAAGAGAAGAAGAAAAAGGAGTAATAATAGGGGATGATTGAATGACAGAGAAAGCTTGCAAGAACTGCAGATTCATATCGAAGGGACCCACATGCCCATCATGCGGAGGGACCAAGCTCACTGACAGGTGGAGCGGATTCATCTACGTTGTCAACCCCGAGACATCGGAAGTGTCGAAGAGGCTGGGATTGAAGACTCCCGGCAAGTACGCTGCCAAGATCAAGGAATAAAATCAGTAACTAATATTAGAGATAATCAGCGCTTGTTTTAGTTTTTCAGCTCAGTCCTTAGCGATGGCTTTCTTTATCTCCATCAATGCCACCATGGATACTGCAGGTATCATCAACATGCCCCACTGCTGCGCCTGCAGCGGTATCATCCCGAACACCTCATCGATCGGGGAGTACATGACTATCATTAGGAATGCGATGCTAATCGCTACAGCCAGCAGGATCCTTGGCGATGGTAACGATTTGAATACGGATTCATCGGATGAGAAGCTGAATGTGTTCATCATGGCGCAGAGCACTATTCCTGCAGTCGCTATCGATGTGAAGTACTCCTCCGGGAAAAAGTCGGCTATCAGGAATACTGACACAGACATGAACACCGCGAGGAATATGGCGAACGCGAACGTCCCTCTGGACGGGAATTTCATGCTTGTCTTCAGGCCGCTTTCCTTCGGCCTGTCCATGGCCAAGCCTATCCCGATCAATGAGTCTGCCACAAGATTCACGAGGAGTATCTGCAGCACATTCATTGTCTTTGTCATGAGTATAGCTGACAGCAAGACAAGGAAAATTATTGCGAAATCCGAGATGAAGAGGGAATAGAAGCTCCTTATAACTACCTTGCCCAATGACTTCGATTCCTCCACCGACTTGGGAGCCCAGAAGAAATTGTCATTCAGGATTATGGCATCTGCGTTGTATTTCGATATTTCCGTGGCCGATTCCAGCGACATCGACACGTTGGCGGATTTCAGTGCAGGGATGTCTGCTATGCCAGAGTCAACAAACATCACTATCCCCTTCTGTGCCCTCAACTCATCTATTATGAGCTTCTTGTACTCGGATGTGGCTGATGCGAACACGACTGCCTTGCTTATGGTGGCGCTCCTCTCGGCATCCCTCATGAACTTAAGCTGGTCGCAAAGCACGGCCTTGGTATCGGGAGTGAGTATGTTGAGCTGCCTGGCAAAATCTACCGCGGAACTTTCATTCCCCTCAGTGATCACCACTATCTTTATCCCCGAGGATTTGCATTCCTCTATTATCTCCTCTATCTCTGGTTTCGGAGGATCATAGATGCCCATCATGCCCAGGAAGGAATACTTTGTCTTGCCTTTCTCTGTGATGCCGAACGCGATTGCATACGGAGTGACTCCTCCCGCGCCCATCTCTATTATCTTGTACTCTATCTCTTCCTTGATGTTCTTGCTTATCTTCTCGTTCTTGCCCTTGGAATGCATGAAATCGCAGAGTTCGGCCACTGCTCGGGCCGGCCCTCTTATGTATGACACCCTTTCCCTCTTCGGGTTGATATGCACCGATGTCACGACCCCAGTCTCACCATTGGTCTTCCTCTCTATGCAGTAGTTCTCGTTCCTTATGGTCTCGGTCGGCAGGTTGTTCTTCATGGCCAATGTCACAAGCGCTCCCTCCCCCGGGTCGTTGAAGTAGAACCCTCCCTTGTCCTTGTATATGGGCACTGCCGATGTGGTGATTATCAGGGACTGCGTCATCATGTCTATCGTGCCGTAATCGTCTATCCCCTTGAACTTGCCTGCGCGCGACCACCCCTCTCCGGATACTTCTGCGTCTTCCCTGTCTATCCACAATTTACTGACAGTGGGCTCTCCCCTGCTCAAGGCATTCATCTTCTCTGTGCATATCACTGTAACCTTGCTGAGCCTTTCAGGGAGATCATCTGACCTTATTGCGAGCCCCTCGATCCTCTTCAGCGATGATGAGAAAGCGACCCTGGCAGTCAAGAGTATGGATTGGGGTATCCCAGCGACCGCTGCCGCGGCAGCTATGGAGAATGCTGCGAGGAAATGCACATTGTAATACAGGAGCACTACAAATATGACAAGGGTTATCCCCATCATTATGTTTGTGAGCCTGTCTGTCATTTCCTCTATCTTTTCTATCACAATGTATCTTTTGGGGGGCTCCCTCTGGATTGTCACAACCATCCTGGTGTCCTTGCCTGTCTTCTCCACCCTCATCATTATCTCCCCTTCCAGGATGAAGGTGCCTGCGAATATGTGGAAATACTCCTTATCCTCGTCCTCCTTGACCCCGAACGCTGGCAATTCCTTCTCTTCCAATCTCTCTTTCCTCTTCCTCTCCACTATCCCCCTGCCGAAGATGCTCTCATCCACTTTGCATAAGCCCTTTACAACAATTCCATCGGCCGGGACCCTCATCCCGGGCAGTAAGAGCACTATATCTCCTGGGACGAGATTGCTGGATGCGATTGTCTTCTTGACTCCGTCCCTCACCACCAGGATATTGTTGGCATGCCTCTCTTGTATCTCCTTTATGGAATTCCTGACTCTGAGATCCCTCACTGTCTCAATTATGACCATGGCTGAAACGAATAGCAGGGCCAAAATAGCTGCTGTGAATTCAACAGTCAGCCAGAATATTATGGCGAAAAGGAGCACTATCGTAGGGATCTGGAAGTGATCTAGGAAGATATTGATTGGATTATTCTGCCTCGCTATTATCCTGTTCGGACCATATTCCTTCAGCCTGGTCTCTGCCTCCTTCTCTGTCAGCCCATGCATCAGTAGCTCTTCGTTCTTCCTTTCCTTTTCGTCTTCCTCGACCTTGTCCTTAGCTTCCTTGGCCATCAGAATCCCTGCACAATCCCTGCACAATCCCTGTTCTGCAATTCCCAATCAACAAATCATGGGCAAGGGATATAAAGATTAACCTTTGAGGTAATCATATACTATTCATATACAATACACTATACAATAAAGTGAAAATATGAAAAGATCCACTGCAAAAAAGAGCCATGGTACAAGGATACTGAAGGCCTCAGCAGGCAGATTGAGCGATGCGCAGCTCGATGCCGCAGCCAAAGTCATACTTGGTGGAGGACTGGTCGCGTTCCCAACAGAGACCGTATACGGCCTTGGGGCAAATACATTCGATGGCGAGGCTGTAGGTAGGATATTCGATGCAAAGGGCAGGCCACATGATAATCCCATGATAGTGCACGTGGCATCAATCAGGGACTTGAGGGGCGTGGTAAAGAAAATACCGCCAACTGCAGAGAAGCTCATCAAGAGATTCTGGCCCGGCCCTCTCACATTGATTTTCGAGAAGTCGCCAGCCATACCTGATGAAGTTACTGCTGGATTGGACACAGTCGCTGTCAGGATGCCTTCAAATAAAATCGCTCTCGCTCTGATAGAGAAATCAGTGCCTATCGCGGCACCGAGCGCCAACCTCTCAGGCAGGCCAAGCCCCACAAATGCCAAGGATGTCATCCAGGACATGAAGGGCAGGATAGAGATGATAATAGATTCAGGCCAGACCAAGTTCGGTGTCGAATCCACTGTCTTCGATCTCAAGTCAAAGACCATCCTCAGGCCCGGAGCTGTCACTTATGAAGACATAAAGAAAGTCATCCCTGATGTGAAGGTATTCAAGGGCACCACAGGCAGGCCGTCATCACCGGGCATGAAGTACAGGCATTACGCTCCGAGGGCGAAGATGATCCTTTTCGAAGGGCCTAATGCGGCATCGATGATAGAGGAATGGAAGATTGCAAATCCGGATGCCGCAGTCCTCTCCACTCTTGAGACTGCGATAGACAAGAGATTCAACGGCAATATCTTCCTATTGGGCAGGCACGGCAGGCCAGACATCATCGCCCGTAACCTCTTTTCCAACATGAGACGCATCGACCGCTTAGGTTACGATCTCATCCTCTGCGAAGGAATTCCAGAAAAAGGGATAGGGATGGCAGTCATGAATCGATTGAGAAAAGCAGCTAGCAAGATAATTAGAAAATAAGGGGATTGCTGCTAGGGAAATTAATCCAGCCTCACGTCCTTAATTAGTATCGTTTCCAATTGTCCGGCTCTATAAAGAGCTTTTTCTTCGAGAATGATAAATCCATGTTTCAAGAAAAAGTTTATCATCTTTTTATTAGTTGAATGAGTATCAACAACAATTTTTTTGAATCGATTATCTACACTGAAAATTTCAGCACTTTCCAAAAGCGCGGATCCCACTCCTATATGTTCAAAGGCAGGGTCCGTTTTTAGGTATTTAATCTCTGCTTTAGATGGATCCGATTTATCTTTTTGGACGATTACATCCCCGATTATTTCTTTATTTTTATAACAACCAAAGCTCGTTTTATAACCTGATTTTACTTCATGGATACATTTTTCTATCCATTCCGAATGATTAGGATAATCCAAAGGCTGGGAAAGTAGGAATTTGTTAAGTTTCCTGATTTCAGCAGGCCTTTTAATTAACTCAACTTTGAATATTTTAGACATATATTCACTACGCAGTTTTGATTAATAAGAGTTTGCGTTTGGCATCTGGCCTGGCCTTCTTTTCTGGCTCATATCTTCGCCAGCAAGAAGCTCAACCAAGAAGTGAACGTTTGGGTTAAAATAGAAAATAAGAATTAAGGACAGTTTAATATAATCTAGTAATACAGCTGATGATTGCTGTTTGTATCCCTCCAAGCTCTTGGTTTACAAATTTAGGTATTTTATGGAGTTCTTTTCTGTACATAGTATACTCCACTACAACCCCCAACCTATCCAACTCTTTTTTTAGATGTTCAACTTTCTTTGCCATTGCTTTGTTTTTGAGTATACTCTTTTGTTTTTGCATCAACATCACCTTCAAACCCTTACTCATTCCTCATTTATAATAATTTCACTTGACCTTCTTCAATCGGCTCGAAGCTCGCCGGTTAAGAAGCTCAACCAAGAAACAGGTTTGATTAAAAACTCGCCCCCAAGGCTCACTCTAAGGCTTCTGCTAGGCTGTTAGAAAATACAATAAAAATAGATTTAGGTTATTGTTATCTTTTCTTTTTTTTGTGTTTCATTGATTTCAACAGTTTGGCCAATTTAGCTATTTTAGATTTTTTGTTCTTGCCGCTCGGCCCTCTTGAATGTTTTTTTTCCTTCTTCTTAATCTTTTTTGATGCTTTCATAATTATCACTTATTTCTGGACTCGGTGAAAAAGTTCCTCAAACGCTCTTATACTATTCTTAATCCACAAGTTCGTTCTAAAGGTTATCTTTTTCATGTCCAAACATGCTTAACAAGTGCGGATTTCGTATGATGAGTTACAGTCCAGCCACCATACTTCTGGCCTTCACTTGACAGAGGCAGTTTGAATTCATATCCTTTCCAGGACAACCGAATTGTCCAATATCTCATATACTATTAGAAGTAACCTTTTTAAGTGTATCATTGCAACGGCCCTCGCTCACGCATTCCATATTCTATATTTAGCATCTCATCCATTGTTTACCTCCCTGCTTTCAATCTAGCCGAGGCTAAGACTCTTGAGCGAGCTAACTGCCAACAGACCTTAGCGGCAGGCTGCAGAAAGTGCAGATAGTAGCAGCGACATATAAACTCTTCCAGGGAAGAGTTAACTTCACTTCTTTACCATCCGTTTGGGCAGATGCGGCCTGATGATGCTCGATCCGCAGCAATACACCGGACCATTGGCGTCGCGGCCGCAAACCACACATGCATATTTTCCTTTTGTTATAATTTTTGCTTTTGATTTTTTAGCCATGCTTTGTTTTGATATCAGCTTTTTTTAAAGCTATGCCTGAAGAGCTCACGCTATTCCTTTGAAAAACAAGAATAAGATCAAGATACTCAGTCCATGAAGTCCTGCGGCTTGGGCACTTCCTTGTTCTCGCCCTTCCTCTCTCTTATGGCAGTGACTGTCTTGTTCTGCAGTTCCATAGGCATTACCTCGTATCCAGCGTACTCGTGGTACCAGATCGCCCTTCCCTGCGAGGCTGAGCGGAGGTCGTTCGACATTCCGAAAGTCTCAGATACAGGAAGCTTTGCCTTGATAGTGGTTATGTCCCCTTCCTGGCTTATCTCCTGCATCTCCCCTCTCCTCTGCTGTAGGGATGTAATCAGATTAGCGGAATACTCCTGCGGCGCCTGCACCAGGAAGATCTGCTTCGGCTCAAGCAATCTCGTTCCAGCTACAAGCATTCCAGCGTAAATGGGTTTCCTGATAGCAGGCAATACCTGCGCAGGGCCTCTGTGCACTGGGTCCTCATGGATCGTGGCATCATGCAGCACCACCTTCAGCCCCGTGACCTTTTCCTTGGCCAGCGGACCATTGTCGACAGCGCTCTCGAATCCCTTTATTAGCAATTCCATGACATCCTGCAGCCCCTGGATTCCCTTGGTTGCATCTATTAGTATGCTTCTGTTGTAGATATCCTTGACCCTCTTGGCCTCGTCCCTTTCCATGCCTGCTTCCATCAGGACATCCCACAGCTGCTTCCCTTTCGGCCTGCCCTCTGGTATCTTCCCATCTATCATGGCTGCCATTAGGGCCTCCCCAAC
>Ga0315289_10001037_pt1 | contig 43384 bp, 42 predicted proteins | sample YL17G11_40_MG_FD_203452 | JGI IMG/M metagenome (GOLD analysis project Ga0315289, IMG submission 203452) | Sediment microbial communities from Yellowstone Lake, YNP, Wyoming, USA - YL17G11_40 | ecosystem: Environmental > Aquatic > Freshwater > Lake > Sediment | place: USA: Wyoming | collected... | reverse complement strand
GTCCTCCGGGCTCCTTCGCTTCCTTTGGCTGCTTTGATCTTTTCAGCTATCATAACCGTTTTCTCCTCCCCGCCCTCTACTCTAATATACTATAGGGGAGGTGTACCAGTAGTATTGACACAGAGGGTTTCCCGAGCAGTTTCCTGAGCCATTGCGTGTCGCTGTTGGTCTTAGGCATGTGATAATCGCGAAAACCAAGATCACATGGCATGTCTTCATTGCATTCTTACCTATTATTCTAATCGGCGCCTCTCTCTTTTTTGTCTTCATGTATCATCAGTTGCTTAATGGCGCTATAAGTGAACTGAGGATCTTTAAGGATTTCGCAAAATCACCTGCAAGTGAGATCTTGGCTAAAGCGGACATTGACCTAATACCAAATGGGGTTTCACTTGGGCTTTACTATCTCGGGATATTCATCACGGCTGAGGCATCGTTCCTTCTTATGGCGATCAAGGAATATCTACAAGACCTCGTGGGTCTATCGGACATAATACTTATTCAAGGACGCCTCAAACCATCGGAGAAGCGCTCCGGCCATTCGGATAGCACAGACGGCCGCACAAAGCAGAGCGGCTGAAATCTCAAGGGAATGAATAGAAGGGAAAGAGGGATCAACAAGATCTACTGAATCGGTGCTATCACCAAGCCACTTCGCTCAAGTGCCAGATGACACGTTGTGCTTAAATCCAATAATTGCAATTAACTTTAGAGGTAAGAGGAATCAGAAATGCGGCGAAAAATCGTATTTACGATTCTTGTAATCTCTTTCCTTATAGCAATAGCAGCTGAATCGGTTGTAGGCGGACAGGAAACTAACCTTTCTATCATAGAACCAAAAAACGGAGAGGAAGTTGTATACCGTCCGTACGTTTCCGGAAAAGTTGCTGATGCCAGCGCAGAAGTATGGGTCATAGCTCATCCAATGGATGTATCAGATTATTGGGTGCAACCTAAAGTCTCTGTGGAGGAGGATGGCTCTTGGAAGGTTATGATCTACATTGGAAGACCTGGTACAATCGATGTAGGCAAACATTTTGAGATCAGAGCAGTTGCAAATCCTAAAATAAGATTGAAGGAGGGTGATGTGCTTGTGGGATGGCCAGAGGCTCAATGGAAGTCACAAGTGATCGAGGTTACTAGAAAGTAGTAAGGAACCCGAGCGCAGGTCACCTCCCCAATAGCTGACCAGCAGGGCTTTCCAAGAGAAATATCTCCTCGTTCTCCAATAAGTAGACATCCAAGACATTAAGAAAAAAAAGGAAGTAGATTTTTCTACTTCCTTTTTGATTTGCGTGTGCTTGAATTTCAATTCCCTTCCCATGCCTCACAGAGTGCAGTGCTCCCTCCAAGTCAAGCCACAAAACGTACTTGTTGAGCCCGATATTCTGCTGGACTCCGATAACCTAAGGCCTGATGCGGTCGCCCCTGGTTGTACCACCGGATCCAGGAGCTCACTGGGTGCTTGGCCTCGACAAAGGAAGGGAAGTGATGGAGCCAGACGCACTCCTCTTTCAGGCTCCGAAAGAACCGCTCTACGATCCCATTCTGCTCGGGAGTATAGGGAGTCACGAACTCCTGCCGGATGTAGAAGAAAATGGGGTCAGGTCTTTACTTTTGACATCGTTGTAAATCCTCGACTGTCCAACATGCGCGGGCGTTGTCTGTGCTGAGAGAAGCAATTGAAAATGGTAGGCTCACCAACCGATCGGATACCGGCCGAACTCCCGGGCGGCGGCGCGCATGGCTATGTAGTTATCGTACCGGGTGCCCACCTGGAGGGTGTTGCCTGAGGTGATCACCAGGCCGCCCCCGGGCGCGGCGTAGCGAATGGCGTATTTGACCTCCTCCTCCACCTCCTGGGGCGTCCCCGCGATCAAGGTCTCGTTGTTCACCCCTCCGAAGAGACAGAGCCTGCCCGCGTATTTCTCCTTGAGCTGCTTGAGGTCCATGCCGATGCTCGGCTGGATCCCCTGCCAGCCATCCACCCCGGCTTCCACGAAATCATCCAGGATGGACCAGGTGTTCCCATCGGTATGCTTCACGAAGAACTTTCCCTTCCCGTGCGCCGCGCCGCAGACTTGGGCGAGGGCAGGCAGAATAAATCGACGGAAATGCTGGGGTCCCATGAGGGGTCCCCGGTTGTCGCAGTAGTCGGTGCCCACCAGGATCCCGTCCACGCCCAGATCGCAGATCGCCTCGGTCCAGGCGAGGGCTGTCTTCAGGCTGGCAGAGACCGCCTTGGACACGAAGCCGGGATCGGTCACCATGCGGACCAGGAATTCCTCCATCCCCACCGTCTCGATCCAGGGGAAGGTGCCATCCGGGGGGCGGCCGAACACGAAGTGGGTGCCCCCGACCTCTTTCACGACATGGGCGACAGCCTCCAGGCGCGATTCGTCCACCTCGACCCGCTCCGGCACGAGGAGATCGTCCGCGCCCATGGGCGGGGCCTCCAACAGCAGTGGGTGGCCTCCGGATTCCGGGGAGTATTGCCAGACCTTTCCCGATCGGTCGCGCCACTTGAACTCCCCGAGCATCTCCGGCCTTTCGTACTCCTTCCGGCGCGCCGGCACCAGGGGCACCACCAGGAAGTCCCACTCCAGGCTGCGGGCCAGGTCGACGATGTCCTCCCGGTAGGAGCAGACGATCTCTTCCCGTCGTCCCTCCCATTCGGCGACCCACTCTCGCCACTTCGAGCGGTAATAGGTCGGGCGCCCGAGGACGCGGTCGGTGATCTCCCAGTCCGCCCCGGTCTCACCGACCGGGACGCGATCCGCCTCCCGGTGCTGCAATGCGGCGATCATGCGTTCCTTGGGCAACATGGCGTCTCTCCCCTCAGAGGCCAGCCAAATCAGCCAAATCGGATTGACAAATGGGCTGGGCTCTGTTATCGGTCTTGGGTGCAAGACCGATCTTGTACACCGATACCCGATCGAGGACCGGCTGTCAAGGAAAAGGAGCCGGGGCGAAGATTGGAGTTCAAGCCCGCATGGAGGAGGCCGAAATGAAGAGGTTGAAAACCGGTTTCAGAACGCTGTTGCCGTGTTGCCTGATTTGCTTGCTGGTCGTTCCCGCTGTCTTCGCGCAGGGGCTGCCCAGCGCCTCACCGGAGGAGGTGGGCCTTTCTTCGGAGCGCCTGGAGAGGGTTGACAGGGTGATGCAGGATTTTGTGGATCGAAACCAGATCTCCGGGGCGGTGGCCCTGATCGCGCGACACGGCAAGATCGCCTACTGCAAGAGCTTTGGCCTGATGGACGAGGGCAAGGCAATGCGCAATGAGGCCATCTTTCGTATCGCTTCCATGACCAAGCCCATCACCTCGGTGGCGGTGATGATGCTGTTGGAGGAGGGCCGCATCCTGCTGAAGGATCCCCTCTCCAGATACCTCCCGGAGTTCAAGAACCCCGCGGTGCTGATCTCGGACGGCGACCAGGAAGGGCAGTACCACCTGGTCCCGGCGAAACGGGAGATCACCATCCGCCACCTCCTGGACCACACCTCGGGGATCAGCTATGGTTTTTGGGGGCGCAGACATCTGGGCAAGCTCTATGCGCAGGCCGGCGTCTCCGACGGCCTGGTGCAGACCGAGGGGACCATCGCCGAGGGCGTGAGCAAGCTGGCCAAGTTGCCTCTGATGAACCAACCGGGAGAGGCCTGGGAGTACGGCCTGAATACCGATGTGCTGGGCCGCCTGGTGGAGGTGGTCTCCGGGATGCCCCTGGACCAATTCTTCCAGGAGCGCATCTTTAAGCCGCTGGGCATGGAGGATACCCACTTCTTCCTGCCCCAGGAGAAGCTGGGCCGTCTCTCGGCGGTCTATACGCCCAATGGACAGGGAGGGATTAGCAAGCTCCCGGAAGAGCCGGTGAGGATGGGCTCGGAGGTCTTCTCGTCCAGCTGGCACTACCGGGGTCCGCGGACCTACTTCTCCGGCGGTGCGGGCCTGGCCTCCACGGCCGCAGATTATGTGCGATTCCTGCAGATGTTGTTGAATGGAGGGGAGCTGGAGGGGGTGAGATTACTGGGCCGGGAGACCGTGGCGCTGATGACCCGAAATCACATCGGCGATCTGGAGGTCTTCCTCCGCGATCCGGGCTATAAGTTGGGCCTGGGCTTCGCGGTGCTGACCGATCCCGAGCGGTCCGGCCGGATCGAATCGAAAGGGGAATACAACTGGAGCGGCTACTTCTACACCGAAAGAAAATGGGGTCAGGTCTTTACTTTTAACATCGTTGTAAATCCTCGACTGTCCAGCATGCGCGGGCGTTGTCTGTGCTGAGAGAAGCAATTGAAAAAGGAGGTTGCGGAAGCGGAGGTCGAGGTGAAGAAGCTGTCCATTGTGAAGGTGTTGTCCCCAACGAGTGCACCGCTCCCAATTGGTGCACGAGGCGATGCCACCTCATTCAAGAAGGCTATGGTAGGCTCACCAACCGATCGGATACCGGCCGAACTCCCGGTCCGCGGAGCGCATGGCCCGGTAGTTTTCGTACTGGGTGCCCACCTGGAGGGTGTTGCCTGAGGTGAGCACCAGCCCGCCCAATGAAGGCCCCCGGGATTTGCCTCCCGCACATCTTCGCCTTTACTCGTTCAGCACGGAGGAGATGACCTGGAGGCTCTTCTCCAAGGCCGCGACCGGCGCATCTTCGGTCACGCTAATGGCGAAGCCGCGCTTTCCTCCTGCCTCCAGCAAAAGCTGCCGGGTGTGGGCCTCGATGGCGGCAGGGGGCTCGATGTGCACCGAGCTGGTGAAGTTGATCCAGAGCGCCTTGTCCGGCCAGGCCTCGCGGGCCTCCCGCACCGAGACGTCGCCCATCGGGGAGGGGGTCATCGCCTCGAGGATGTCGAACTCGGCCGCGGCAATCTCCTGCTTCAAGGATTTCAGTCGTCCGTCCATGTGCACCGCCAGCTTCTTTCCAGAGCCGGCGAGCCGCTCCTTTAGCCTCCGGTACTCGGGCATGAGATAGTTCCGGAAGCGCTCTCTTCCCACCACATCGGCGGTGATGTTGTCGGCCAGTTGGAGGATCTCCGCCGGCGATCCCGCGGCGAGATCGTAGAGCTCCCCGTACCGTCTCACCATGGCGGCGTACAGGGAGTCGAAGAGGTCGCGCCGCTCGTGGTAGTCCAGGGCGAAGCGCTCCATGCCCATCATCTGATAGAGCATCTCCTGGATGGCTCCCTTCGCCACCCGTACGATCACGATGCCGTCATTGCCCATCCTGCGCTGGGATTCACGGATGGTGGCGTAGTTATCGCGGTAGATGGCGTCCTCGAAGTAGAACTCCATCACCCGATAATCCTCGGGCCCCTTGATGAAGTGCTCCTTGATCCAGTTGGAGGTTTCATAGGCCTCGTCCGGCTCCAGGGTCTGCCAGACCTCGCCCACGGGCGTATGGATGGTCCGCCTGGTGAGCTTGTGGCCGTTTTGCTGGTACTCGCGGCTAATGAACTCGACCTGACGATGCTGGACGCGATGGGCAGGCAGACGCGTGATCAGGCCCACGCCCGATTCGCGCAGCCTCCGCTCGGTCATGCCCCGGGGCAGCATCCAATCGTAGATGGTGAGCGGCACCCGATCCGGCTCGCCCCATTCCAGGGCAGCAAGAATCCTCTCTTTGGTGTTCAAAGGAATTCCTCCTCTTTTCTTGGCTCATTGGAGAGAGGGCCAGGAAGGGTGCCCCAAAGCAGGTGCTGAAGGCTGCCTCTGGCTGGCTCCCCAGGCCCTTGTCCGTGCCTGCCACCTTCTATTGGATGATCATCATGAACTCGGCGATGAAGCGGTGGGAGAAGGATGACAAACCCATTTCCCTCCCTTGCTACTTTTTCGGATATCCCACCGTCTGGGCGAGGATGATCTTCTGGTCCGGCCGCAACCCCATCGCCTCTGCGAGGGGTGGCCTGTCCACCAGCCCCCTCACCACCGTGGCGAGCCCCTCGGAGGCGCAGTAAAGATAAACATTCTCGCTGATAAATCCGGTATTGGCCGCGGAGTAGAAATCCTTTTGTTCGGTCGTGTACCCTTCCATCCGGGAATAATCCGCCACGTAGATGAGGTTCACCGCCGCCATCATCACAAAGGGTTGGAGTCCGGTGAGCGCCCGGATATCTTCCTGTAAAATTGGCTTTAAGCCGTGTTCCTTCGGCTCATAGAGATAGAGGCCATCGGCAGAGGCGACGTAGATGTCGATCTCCTGTCTGTTCCGGGCCGAGGGGGCCGTCCTCTTTCCGGCATCGACGCGATTGACCCCGAAGGCGGCCCACAAGAGATTAGAAAGCTGTTGCATGGGAAGCTTCTGGGTGCTGAATTCACGCGAGGACTTGCGATCCTTCAGCACCTCCAGCAGGGGCCTTCCGCCCTCCATCTGGGGCTTGCAGAGCTGGATCGGTTTCATCTCCTGGGCAAAGGTGCCGGCGGAGAAAAGGAGCAAAACGGAAAACATCAGACAAAGGGCCCCAAACGATCTTAATTTCATGGCACTCCTCCCTCGATCTTGTTAGGTATTAGAGTCCCTCGCCAAGCTGTCCTGAACTCTCAGGCGCCAGTAAGCTCTGTTTTCAAATCCCGCTTCCGCCCGCTCACCCCGTGACAACTGCACCATCAGCGCTCTCCATGCGCCTTCAGTTATTTCACCTCGGTGGGTGGGATCAATTGGTCTTGCAGCTTGCGCAGATGATAGATCAGCGTGTCGGTCTTCAACTCCACCATGTCCTGGGTGATCACCTGATCCACCTTGACATCCTTGACCAGCTTGGCGCCCTCCAGCAGGCCAAAGGGGACGCATCCTTCCTTCTTGGCCACGCAGGCCAGATCGTTTACAGCGTAGACAGTGAACCCCCCGCCGCCGTCGATGATGGTCCCCGCCTTGAGATTGGACTTGGCCGCGCCGATCACCTCGGTCAAAAGGCCGGAGCGAGGGACAACCGTGGGCTCGTGGTCTTCGACCGCCCAGACGATGGAAAGGGGGATCTCATTGGTGACCAGGTGATAGGGGGTATAGAAGGTAAAGTAGTCACCGGAGCGGACGACATTGAAATAATCGAGATCCTGCTGAATCTGCGGATGGGTGGTGCGGACGACCACGAAGACCCCCGGGGTGACGCTATTCACAAAATCGATAGAGCCGTCCGACAAAAGCAGGGGGCGCGCGTAGTCGACCACGCCCCGCCGGTTGAGGATGCCGCCCTCTCCCGCCAAGCAGAAGATCTTGGCCATATCGTAGATGCCGGCTACCGGCCCATGCATGCCCCTGACATCCGGGATCAGTCCGGTGGCATTGGAGATGCAGGACATCTCAATGGCGGTCTTGGTGGTATCTCGGAAGGTGACCAGGAAGTGGGAGTTGATGTTGAGGGCCTTGGCATCCTCGGCGACGGTGTCGGGGGTCGCGTGTTTATCCATCTTTCCCAGGCTGGCAGGGGTCTTGCCCACGGCCACTACCTCAAAGCCGAGGCCACCCCAACGATCGACCAGCTCGGTGATCAGCCCGGGCTCGTCCCCGCTGGAAACGGAGTAGATGACGCCCGCCTTCTCCGCCATACGGTGCAGGATCGGGCCCACCACCACATCGGCCTCCACATTCAACATGATGATATTCTTCCCGCCGTGTATGCAGCGGAAGGCTACTTGGGCCCCCACCTCCGGCACCCCGGTTCCCTCCACCACGCAATCCAGCTCCAACTCGGGCATCAAGAGGCTATTCTGGGTGATCACCGGTTTGCCCTTTCGGATGGCGTCATTGGCGAGCGAGGCACTATCGGTGATCAGGATATCCCCCCGCTTGAAGCCATTGATCTCGTAAGCGCGGATCGCCGCTTCCGGTCGGATATCGCAGATCACCGCGTTGAATATCCCTTTCATCAAGGCGGTCTGACAGATGGCGCCCGTATTCATGCGACCCGCCCCTACCCAGCCGACGCGAATAGGATTTCCACTGGCATGCCTTTTGGCTAACTTATGAGAAATCATCGATCCTTCCTCCGTAAGTGTTCTAAATTGATGGCATGAAGGGCCACCAGAAGTGCGACCGGGCATCTCCTAACCCGAAGAGGGCATTGCCCCCCCCCTCCCATTTACTACACTGCAGCCTGGATTGAGAGTCATTTTCACTTGTGTCAAGTACCTGCAGACTCCTCCTGTGCCCTCTCAGGGTCCTCCTGGTCGGATAATGCCTCGAAAAGTTCCATGGCACTGACCACCAGGTCTTCGTCTCGCAGGTAACGGCCGACCACCTGGATCCCGAGCGGCAACCCAGCAGGATCTAATCCGGAGGGCAGAGAGAGGGTGGGAAGCCCGGCATAGGTCCAGGGAAGATTCATGACCGGGCTCCCGGTGCTTTCGAGTCCCTTGGGGGCATGATCTGTCGTGGAGGGACAAACCCAGAAGGCGATCCCTTCAGACTCCATTTGCCGCTCCAGACCCTCACGGAATCGAAGGCGGCCCGAACGGAGCCGTTCCAGTTCCTGATCGCTTACGGTAAGTCCTTGCTCAATTGTTTGGGCCGTCTTGGGACGATACAGATAGCCGTGCTCCTTAAACCAGGAGGAATGGACCCTGGCCATTTCGCCGGCGATCATCCTGCGGTGCTGCTCGTTGACCGTCCCTATCTCCTCCAAGGTCCTGATCCGCTTGACCTCATACCCTGCGTGGAGCAGCTTCGTCAACTGAGCTTCAAAATGCTGCTGCGCATTGTGCGAAGCCTGAGCCAAGTAGAGGCCTTCTGGCACGCCCAGCACTGATGGTTTCGAGGTCCTATTGCCCAGCGGTTGCCAATCCTCGGCCAGCGCCATCATGAAGAGGTCTATCCCTGAGGGGTCAGGACAGAAGATTCCCACATGATCGGCTGAGGGGGAGAAGGGGATAACCCCGGCGGTGGAAATCCGGCCGAAGCTGGGCTTGAATCCCACAACCCCGCAGTAAGCCGCAGGACGGGTAATCGAGCCTGCAGTTTGAGTGCCCAGGGCGAAGGGAAAGAACCCACAGGCCACCCCGGCAGCAGAGCCACTGCTGGAGCCGCCCGGCGTATGCTCCAGGCGATGGGGATTGTGAGTGGGACCCGGCTCCAGCCAGGCGAATTCCGTGGTTACTGTCTTCCCCATGACGATCACGCCTGCGCCCTTGAGGCGGGAAACAGAGGTGGCCTCCTGACCTTCGAATAGCTCCGGCGGCAAGCTCGAACCGGCCCGGGTGGGAAATCCGGCCACCCGAAAGATATCCTTGATGCCCACCGGGATGCCGAAGAGGACCGGACGGGAATCCGGGTTGGGATATCTGCTGAGTAGATCCGAGGCCTCCTCCAGCACCCTGGTTCGGTAGAAGGTGCGGGGAATCAGGGCATGGACCTTGTGCTCCTCGGCCTCGATTCGTGCACAGAGGCTGCTCAAATAATGGAGTAGATCGAGCTCTCCGGAGCGGAGGTTAGCGATCGTATCCCTAATCTTCACCAAGGTTGCCTCCTCCCCACAAGGCGCACTTCATCGGTATCGTTCCGGATGTGTCCTCAGCTCGGCATAGAAATCGGCCACCATGCTTTCCAGGGAGTACTGGGGCCTCCAGCCCCACTCCCTTGCTGCGACTGTGTCATCGTAGACGACCCCCTGCATGCTGCCGTGAAAGGCCATGGCCAGGGGATCGGGCTTATAGTCGAATTTGACCTGGGGAAAGTGCTTCTTTATCTCCGCCACCAGCTCCTGGGCAGAGGTCATGGGCTTGATCCCGCCCAGGAGGTAGCAGGCCATCTGGATCGATTCGGCTGGGGCGGCGTCCAATAGAATCAAAGCCCGGGCGGCGTCCTTGAAATAGAGCACCGGACATCGGATGTCCGGCTCCACAAAGATGTCATAGGGCTGTCCATAGAAGGCCTTCTCCACGGCCCAGGCATTGTAGATGGAGACATGGGCGACATTGGCCCCCGGACCCACGATGGAAGGGTAACGCACGGCGCGAAAGTCAATGCCGTACTTGGTGCGGTAGAACCTTCCCAGGAGCTCAGCGAAGACCTTGGTGGAGCCATACATGGTGATGGGGCGTTGCAGGGTGAAATCGTTGATCACCGGCTCTTGGATGTGCAGCCCATAGGTGGCCATGGTGCTGGTGAAGATCACTTTGGGAACGCGGAAGAGGCGGGCGGCCTCCAGGACATGATAGGTGCCGGCGACATTGGTGGAAAAGGCAGCCTGGGGATCGGCGTTGGCAGGAAAGGAGAGCATGGAGCCCAGGTGAAAGATGGCCCTGGGGGCGCTCTCCTTGACGGCCTGCAAAACCTGCGGGAGATTTCCGAGATCCCCCTGGAGGATCTTCACTTGGCCCTCGATCCCTGAAAGGCGCGGGGAGCCTGATAACTTGTCGAAGACCCAAACCTCTTCTCCCTTTTCCATCAGGATCCTGGCCAACATGGACCCGATGAGCCCACAACCACCCGTTACTAACACGGACATAGGTTCCTCCTTGAGGGGTGATAGATTAGTGGATTCAGCCTGAAGAATGCAACTTCGCCCAGAGTCGTCGTCATCCTTTTTGCGCTGGCAGGGTCTTCAGATGACAACAGCTCTTTCAGGACAGGCATGCTCCGCCGGACGCAGGCGCCCCCCCTTCGATGGCCTCTTCCGTTCGATCGAACTCCAGCAGGCCAAGGTGGGCAAGGCGCGGGGCCAAGGCCACATCGGAGGGAGCGGTTCAATCGCCGACGGCCGCGATCATTCGGTGGGCCACGGGGGAACTGGTTTCGTTTCCCCTTTCCTCAAGCCGCCGAGGTGCTGAAGGATCTCGTCGTAATGGGGATCTCCTGGCGGAAGCCTCAGGCAGGCGTCTCCCACAAGTCCGCCGGGGACCTCTGCCCGAAGCTGCAAGAGGATGGTGCCATCTTCTTCCATGGTGGCGATGCCGATTGAGGTCTTCATGGTCGTGGTAGCCTGCTGAAGGTTGCTGATTGCCTCGGGGTGTGAGCCAGCCACTCTATTCTATTGCTGGCCTCCTCGTCTTTCTTCGATCGAGGACCTCTGCCAGAAAAGGTAAAAGCAACGACCCGCCGGGAAACAAAAAGACGACCAACACCGGGATCATCTTGGAGATATTCCGCAGGTGCATCTTGATCTCCCGCTTCTCTCCCCCCGGTCCATTTTAGGCCCGTATTTCGATGTTTCATCAGCAAGGCCATAAGTCCTTTGGCCGCCAGAACCTCTGCCAGGATGAATTCCCGGTTCTTGATCATGAGTCCCTTGAAATAGAAGGCGATCATCTTGTGGTTCCTTGGGCAAGTATCTATCATGCCTCTTCTCTATCGTCAACGAGCAAAAGTCGAACTCCTTTGCCAACCGTGGCTCCGGTGCAAAAATAGGCATTTTTTCGTTTTCCTAAAGAAATGAGTTCAGATAGGAGAGTGAGATAGGCTATAATAGAATTCCCGAGGAGATCTGCGGGATGCGAGCTCCGATTGAGGTCTTGAGAGGGAAGGAGAGGCGGAAGATGAAAAGGTGGCTGGTCGGTCCTCTGGTGGTAGGGTTGTTCCTGGGCCTAGGGGCGCCGGCTGGGGCAGAAACCAGGGACTTGGTCAAATTCGGCGGCGATGTGGCAATTGAAGAGGGGATGAAGGTGCGCGATGCGGTGGCGATTGGCGGCGATGTGACGGTAGATGGGGCAGTAGAGCGCAATGTGGTGGTGGTGGCGGGTTCCGTCTCCCTGGGCCCCAGCGCCACCGTGGGCGGGAATGTGGTCTCCATTGGAGGAGCGATCGAAAAGGAGGAAGGGGCACAGGTCGGAGGTGATCTGGTTGAGGTTCCTCTCCCGGGCGTCTCTTCCGTGGTGGCCTCCCTCTTTCAGGGAAACTGGCCCGGCTTCTTCTGGGCTTTTCGCCTTTTCTCCATCATTGCCGCGATCGGTTTTATGGCGCTGGCCCTGTTGATTGTCTCCCTGATCCCCAGGCCAGTGGGACTCATCTCCGCGACGATAGAGGAAAAAACCGCCAAGGTCATTGGGTGGGGCCTGCTGGGGATGGTGCTGATTATGCCGCTGGCCATCCTGCTGGCGATATCGATCGTGGGCATCGTGCTCATCCCGCTGGAGATGATTTTCGTCGTCGTCGCCACCCTAATAGGGTACATCGCCGTGGCCCAGCTCATCGGCAAAAGGATAACCGCGGCCCTGAGGAAACCGAATCAACCCATATTTTGGGAGACCTTGTGGGGACTCATCGTCCTGTCGTTGATCGGCCTGGTCCCTCTTTTCGGCTGGCTGATCAAGTCAGTGGCCGGGCTGCTTGGACTGGGGGGCGCTCTTTGTTGCCTCTACCAGATCCACAAGAGCTGAGGGCCGACCTGACGGAAAGGGATGCCCTCTCAGCTAAAGGCACAGCAAGCCTCTTTTCGCCGTCCTGCTGTGGGAGTAGCGAGCCGTGGTGGTGAATAATGAGTCCTTACCTTTGAAGGGTGAATCCGACCTGGTTGAGGGAGGATTTAATCAAAAGATTCTCTCCCCGCCCTTTCTCCAGGAATCCAGCCTGGAGTCTCTGATCCAGCAACTCGATCTGAGGCAGGACGGAGGCTTTTCCGCCTGGGAGGTCGATCTGGGCCGGATGAGGTTCGTCGACCCCTATGGCATGATTGGCCTCTTGGAGATCGGGCGCTATCTGAGGGATCACGAGATCTCGCCCCGGGTCTCTCTCCCGCGGAGGGAGGAAGTCGTCAAATATATGGACCGGATGGACTTCTTCAAGGCCAACTCCGGGATCTACCAGATCATGCATTCCATCCCCTGGCCAGAGGGGAGATTCCTGCGCAATCCCCGCTCCGATGTGCTGCTGGAGATTACCCCGATCAAAGGCAGCTATGACATTCATGCCATCGTGGAGGAGGTGGAGAGGAGGGCGGAGTCTATCCTGCGGATCAATCTGAATTATGACTCCCGGGCCATCGATCTCTTTGTGGTGGCCCTCTCCGAGGTCTGCCAGAATATCCCCGAGCATAGCCAGGACATGGGATTCGTCTGCATCCAAAAGTATTTTTTTGGAAGGCGGTTGGGGAAGAATGTGGTCAAGATCGCGGTGATGGATCTGGGGATCGGCATTCGGGAATCCCTGACCGACAAATATGCCTCTTCCTTCGGGACGAACTGGAACGACTTTCGAGCGATCTGGCTGGCCCTGTTTGAAGGGGCCTCTCGTTTTTCTGACCTAGGGCGGGGCCACGGCCTGAGCGAGGTCAGGAAGCTGGTGCAAAGATGGAAGGGGAAGATCAGCATCCGCTCGGGGACTGCGCGCTTGGTCCTGCCTCCGCCCTGGGACTCCTCTGCTCAGCATCAAGTCAACCTTCCCCCTTTTCCCGGAACCCTCATCTCCATCATCCTGCCCGAGATGCATTCCTGATTCACCAGACCACTCAGAAAAACCATCAGCATCCTCTGCATTTTTTTCTTGACAGTTCGCTTTCATCCGTATAGTTTGCGTTCAATTGAATCCATTGAAAACGCAGATCGGGTGAAATCGGCCGTCGTTTTGCGGGGCAGCGGACAGATAGGATGGTTCAGAGATCTTGCATTTGAGGCCTTCCCAGCTTGCTGTGGAAGCCCTCAAGGGATGTGGCTTGAGGAAGAGGGTTTTCTCTCTACGAGAGGTTATGAAGGAGTTCCTGGTCAATGGCTCTCGTAATCTCGTCACCCGAGAGACGGGCAGGCGCATGCGAGAGGCTTTAGAGGAGCGATTACAGGCAGAGCCCGAGGGGGAGGTGGTCATCCTTGACTTCAAAGGAGTCGGGATACTGGATTACTCTTGTGCCGATGAGATCGTGGCCAAGCTCATCTCTCGCCTCAATGCTGGGGAATATGGGAGCCGCTACTTTCTTCTCCGGGGCCTCAACGCCACCCAGACGGAGAACATCGAGGTTGCCCTCGAACGCAAGCACCTGGCGGCCTTTTTTCTAAATGAGGATAAGAGGTGGCAGGTCCTGGGGGTGCTCAACAATTACCTGAAGGAGACCCTGGACGAGGTGATGAGCAAGGGACGGATCACGGCCCGGGATCTCGCTGACGCGCAGGATCTGGAGATCAATACCAGCAGCACCCGTTTGGCGAATCTCTACAAGCTGCAATTGGTGCAGCGCCGGGAAGAGTTGTTGAGCGAGGGCGGGCGGCAATTCGTCTATGAGTCCTTGCTGATATGACGGAAGCCTATCGCTTCATTGCCGATTTCCATGTCCATTCCAAATACAGTCGGGCCACCAGCCGGGAGATGCAGCCAGAGACCCTGGCCAAATGGGCGGAGATCAAAGGGATTAAAGTGTTGGGGACCGGAGATTTTACCCATCCCACTTATTTCGCGGAGCTGAAGGCGAGATTAGAGCCACAGTCCAATGGCCTGCTGGCCCTTACCGAAGGAGGATACCGCATTTATTTTATCCTCACTGCCGAGGTGAGCAACATCTTTTCCGAGGGGGGAAGGACCCGCAAGATCCATAGCCTCATCATCGCCCCCAATTTCGAGGTCGCCGAAAGGATCAATGTGCGCCTGGGAAAGATGGGAAGGCTCTCCGCGGATGGCCGTCCGACTTTTGGTTTTCCAGTCAAGGATCTGGTGAAGATCGTCCTAGATATCTCGTCGGAGTGTCTTCTGATCCCGGCCCACGCCTGGACCCCGTGGTTTTCTCTCTTCGGGTCCAATTCCGGGTTCGATTCGCTGGAGGAGTGCTTTGGTGCAGAATCCAAGTTCATCTATGCGATCGAGACCGGGCTCTCCTCTGACCCGGAGATGAACTGGCGCCTCTCAGCCCTGGATTCCATTACCCTGATCTCCAATTCCGATGCCCACTCCCCCAGCCGCATTGGGAGGGAGGCCAATGTCTTCGCCGGAGAGCCGACCTATCAGGGGATGTGCGAGGCGATCCGGAGGAAGGATCGAGGGAAGCTCCTCTTCACCATTGAGTTCTATCCGGAAGAGGGGAAGTACCACTATGACGGGCATCGCGCCTGCGGGGTGATCTCCTCTCCCGCGGAGACCAAGAGAAACAATGGCGTCTGCCCGGTCTGTAAGAAGCGGTTGACGGTAGGCGTCATGAATCGAGTGGACTCCCTGGCGGACCGCCCTTCGGGGATTATGCCTCCGGGGGGCATCCCGGCGGTCCATCTGGTCCCCCTGGAAGAGATCATCGCCGCGGCCCTGGAGCAGGGGGTGGAGACCGCGGCGGTCGAGAAGGAGTATCAGAGGATGATCTCCCACGGAGGGTCGGAATTCAACATCCTCCTCGACCTGTCGCCGGCGGATCTGGCCAATTTCTGCACCCCTCGCATCCTGGAAGGGATCTTGCGGGTCCGCGAGGGAAAATTGCGCATCCTCCCTGGTCACGATGGGGTCTATGGCAAGGTCGACATCTATGGTGAAGAAGGGGAGGGACGAGAAGAATCGCCGGCAGGGGGGAGAGAACAGGGACAGATGTCCCTCTTCGCCTGAAGGAGAGCAAAGGATTGGATGGTCTTATGCGCATCAGCCGACTGGAGCAATCTCCGGTGAATAAGAGGAAGGGAAATTGGGGGCCTTAGACGCGACTACCTTCGACTATTGGCAGACTCTGGTCCTCGATACCCCTGAGGGTTTGCAGAAGGCCGGGGAAATCCGAGAGGATGGGATCCGGGAGGTACTGGCCGCTCGGGGAATCTCCCTGTCCCTGGAAGCGATCCACCGTGCCTACGATGAGTCGGGCCAGCGTATTATGCGGATCTGGGCGAAGGATGTGGATATCAGCCCCGGAGAGCAGATATTGATCTTTTTGGAATGCCTGGGCCCGGATCGGTCCCTCTGCCTGGAAGAGAAACTCCTGGAGGATCTGGAGAAGGCTTATGCGACTCCGCTGCTTCAGGCCCCCCCTGTGCTCTGCCCTGGGGCGAAGGAGATCCTCCAGCGGGTGAAGGAATCAGGGTGCAGGGTAGGGATCATCTCCAATACGGGACGAACGCCGGGCTACATCCTGAAGACGGTATTGGAGCAATTAGAGATCCTCTCCTTCTTCGATGTCCTGACCTTCTCCGATGAGCTCCGGGTGCGGAAGCCCGATTGCAGGATCTTCCTCCACCACCTGGATGCGATGAAGGTCAGGCCGAGCCGAGCCCTGCATGTGGGGGATGATTTGCGTTGCGATGTGAGTGGGGCCAAAGGCGTAGGGATGAAGGCCATTCACCTGGATCGGGGCGAAGAGAAGAGGGCTGATGTTCAGCCGGATGGAATCATCGAGGATCTGTCCCAACTGGAGGCGATCCTGGAGCGGTTGGAGAGGTTTGGATGAAGAGAGCCCCTGAGGACAATGAGGAGCGAAGAGGCACCTCCTCCCCGGAGATGATCTTTCTCGGCACCGGAGGGGCGAGGATCGTGGTCTTCAAACAGGTCAGGGCCTCGGGGGGGATCTGGATGAGCCTGGACGGGAGCCAGATCCATGTGGACCCGGGCCCGGGCGCGCTCGTCCACCTGACCTCCAAACGGCTGGGGCTCGACCCCACCCATCTCTCGGCGATTGTGCTAACCCACAAGCACCTCGACCACTCGGCAGATGTCAATGTGATGATTGAGGCCATGACCGAAGGGGGCTTTCACCCCAAGGGGGCTGTCCTGGCCCCCCAGGATGCCTATGAAAACGATGGGGTCATCTTTGGATACTTGCGATCCTATGTGGAGCGGATGGAGGTCTTGCGGGAGGGCTCGCATTTTCAGATGGGTGGGCTCTCCATCGAGGTCCCCCTGCGCCTGCTCCATCCGGTGGAGAACTATGCCTTGAGGTTCAAGGGGGGTGGGAAGACCATCTCCCTGATTTCCGATACCCGCTATTTCCCCGAGCTGGAGGAGGTGGAGGGCGAGGAGGATGTCCTGCTCCTCAATGTGGTCTTGCTGCAGAGTCGGGAGATCGATCATCTCTGCCTGGAAGACGCCAAAAGGATCATCCGGGCGCGGAGGCCCAAATTGGCCATCCTCACCCACTTCGGCATGACCATGCTGAGGGCCAAGCCCTGGGAGCTGGCCGCCAGCATCGAGCAGGAGTTGGGGACCCGGGTCCTGGCGGCCTACGACCACATGCGCCTTGACCTCGATTCGGACGAGAAGTCATGAAGGATGGACCGCAGACGCTTTCAACAATTGATTGTTCAGGCCCTGCGGGATCTCCCGGGGGAATTTCGCAGGAGGCTGGAAAATGTGGAGATCCTGGTGGAGGACTGGCCTCCCCCAACGAGGAGGGGAGGTGGCCGGAGAAGCAGCCTGTTGGGCCTGTATCATGGGTATCCGCTTAAGGAACGGGGCACCTGGTATGGAAATGTCCTGCCCGATCAGATTACCATCTACCAGGGTCCCATCGAGAGGTTCTGCCGGAATGAGGCGGAGATGAGAGAGCAGGTCAGGGAGGTATTGCTCCACGAAATTGGTCATTATTTCGGATTGGAAGAAGAGGAATTGAGGGCGATAGAAAAAGAAGAGAGAGAAGAACAGGAGCAGGGTTGAGTATCCGGGCAAAGGCATTGAGGTCCCGGGATCAGCTCCAGGGAAAGGAGGTGAGAAAAGGTGGCCACCAAAAAGGCAGCGGCTAAGAAGACAGCGGCCAAGACCAAGACCAGCAAACCAGCAAAGGCCAAGAAGAAGTAGCAACCGGTGTATGAAGTCGGGGGTTTCTTGGGCCCCCGACCGGCCTCATACGATTATACTGTAAAATGCAGCGAGACGGAGATAAGGAAAGGGGTGTAGAGAAGCGCCGATTCATGGTTGATGAATCGAGCGGAAAACAGGACCTTAAGGCCCTGTCCCCGGATGATCTCGCGAAGTTGATGGAGCGCTGGGGGGAGCCTGGGTTTCGGGCAAGGCAGATCCTGCGCTGGCTTTATCAGAGTGGGGCCAGAGAATTTCAAGAGATGACCAACCTTTCCTTGGCCCTTCGGCAGAGGCTGGGGGAGGAGTTCCGCATCGGGTGCCTCAAAGTCGTGGGCAGGGAGCGATCGGCGGATGGCACCCAGAAGTTTCTTTTTGAGTTGGAAGATGGATGCCGGATTGAGAGCGTCCTCATCCGGGATGAGGACCGCCTGACCGCCTGCATCTCCTCTCAAGTGGGATGCCCCTTGGGTTGCGCCTTCTGCCGCACTGGCCAGGATGGGTATCGGCGGGACCTGTTGGCCCGCGAGATCGTGGGCCAGATCCTGGCGCTGCAAGAGGAGACGCGGGAGGGATCGGCGGACGGGGAGAGGATCACCAACCTGGTGTTCATGGGGATGGGGGATCCCCTCCTCAACCTGAAAGCGGTCAAGGAGGCCTTAGATCTGATCCTGAGCCAGTGCGCCCTGTGCTTCTCTCCCCGGCGGGTGACCCTCTCCACCGTGGGCTTGGTCCCTGGCCTGGCCGAGGTAGGGCGCTGGGGCCTGAAGGTCAAGCTCGCCATCTCCCTCAATGCCGCCGACGATCTGACCCGCTCTAACCTGATGTCCATCAACCGGAAGTACCCGATTGCGGCGATCCTCTCTGCCTGCAAGGCTTTTCCGCTCCCGCGAGGCCAGAGAATCACCTTCGAATATGTGATGATTGCGGGGATGAACGATCGGGCTAAGGATGCGGAGGCCCTGGCCGCCATCCTGCGGGGATTGCCCTGCAAGATCAACCTCATCCCCCTCAATGAATGGCCGGGTTGTACCCTCCGTCCCTCAACTCCGGAGGCGGTGGAGGCCTTCCAGCGAATCCTGATCGATCATCACTACACCGCCCTGACCCGCAAGAGCAAGGGGGCGGATATCGCTGCGGCCTGCGGGCTTCTGGCAGGTCGCCCTTCCCACGGATGATCATCCTCAAATCTGCGAGCAGAGGACAGAAAGGTGATTAACCCCAAGGACCTTTTCCTAACAGCGATCTATGGGGAGTCCCCGGATCACATTCCGGTGGGAAGCCCCACCTCGGTGGCCAAGGGCCAAGAGAAGGGTAATGGCTGATTCGCCTCGTAGACCTGGAGGGGCAAAAAAGGCTTGACAGTTTAGGGAAAATCCTGTATAAAGATTCTTACGATCGCGGGGTGGAGCAGTCTGGAAGCTCGTTGGGCTCATAACCCAAAGGTCCCAGGTTCAAATCCTGGCCCCGCAACCAAATGAATCAAGGCTCAGAGGTTTCCTCTGAGCCTTTTCGTTTCGAAGATTCGCATCAAAAACGATCTGCCAAAGGGATGATTGATATTGTACATCTATCTTGGAGGTCGCCTCTATTTGGTCGCGGTTGCAACTTGCTTGAGAACCAATGTCCCGCCTCTCCGCGCTTCTCCGCCGTCCGCGACCACGGGGGAAGAATCGAGCCCGCCACCTGTGGTAGCGCTACATTTCAAGGCCCGGTGGCCGCATCCAGGGCAGAGAGGTTGTCGTCACGGAATCCCTCATAGACGATCCCATTGGCCACGGCGGGGGAGGGCTCGATAAGGCCTCTCGTGCTATAGCGCCACGCCTCATCGAGGCCCACCACGTTGGAGGGGAAGAGGACGTTCTCGCAGAGATTTGTACCCTCGATGCTTGGGACCACAGTGGAACTGGGCCCAGTTGGTGCGGATCAGGAAGGACCTCTGGGTGGCCGATCCGGTGGTGACGGCCAGGGAGAGGCCGGTCATATCGAAGTAGACATCCACCACCTCCAAGACCCCAAAGGGTTAATCTTGGGGGATAAGAGATTCAATGCAAAGATTATGAGAATGGTCTTGTGATCTTTGGAAGACAGAAGGGCACGAAGAAATCCCAGAGCTAAGAAGGCTGAGAGAGGGCGTATCGATGAGGACCGCAATAGAGGTTTGTAGTTCTTTTTATCGCAGAAGTAAGGAGGATTTGATTTGCTGAGAAGGGACAAAGGCAAACCGGAATGGCAGGTGGTGGTTTATAGAAAGTTTGAAGGAGAGGTGAGAGGTCGATAATTCAATATTGAAGGTTTGACTCCATATCTTTTCTGGTTTTGACAGCTGCCTTTTAATTGCGTGACTCTAATACTTCCAAGATCGCCGAATGGAAAGAAGCATTAGATTCAATACACTCGCTTATGCCCTCTTGGCGTTCGGGCCACAATAGCGAATTGCCAAAATTGCGATATCGTCAGATTGAGCCGCATTGTTGACAAAGGATTTGACATATTCTAACACTTGCTGGGTGATATCTGAAGGCAGGGGAGCTTCGACACACGACTGGAGGGCTTGCTTGATGCGTTCAGAACCGAACAGCCGGTGTTCCGGATTCATTGCTTCCGTTACGCCATCGGTGTAAAGCACGAGGGCGTCGCCCGGGTGCAGTTGAATGGTATCCCATTCGAAGCAGAAATCATCAAAAAAGCAAAGCGCAGGGTTGCCTTTCTTTTTCAAAACTTCCGCCTCTTGCCCGACCCGAATAATGAACGGAAGCTCATGACCGGCATCGCAATAAATGATTTCACCCGTTTTAAGGTCCAGAATGCCTGCAAAGGCTGTTACGAACATCTGCCACGGGTTTCCCCGCGAAAGTTCTTGATTGACCCGGCACATGATTTCATCAATCGAGGCATCCCCGCGAAGAGTATGCGTCTTGAAGAGCGTTTTTGTCACCGCCATAAACAAAGCCGCAGGAACCCCCTTGTCGGATACATCCCCTATCAGGAAAAAAAGGCGGTGCTCGTCTATCATGAAGAAGTCATATAAATCTCCGCCTACCTCCTTTGCAGGTTCAATAATTGCGTGTAAATCAAAGTCGGTACGCTCCGGAAAAGCAGGAAAGATTCGTGGCAAGAAGCCCATCTGAATGTTGCGAGCTATGGACAACTCACTTTCGATGCGTTCTTTGGCCGCTGTCGTTTCGGTCAAGTTTACAATATAGGTCTGCAACATTTTCTCCATCTGCATTAGCGCCTCAGCAAGTTTACCTACCTCATCGTGCTTGGTCTCACAAATAAGCTGGATTTTGCTCCGAATATGTTCACCCCAGTCGAAATCCTGCTCGACGAGCACTTTAGTGTACCCTGTCAATTCGGACAGCGGCTTTACCGTCCGCGAAGTGATGGCATAGACGCCAAGAAACAATAGTGAAAAAACAAGCACTTCGAACAGGATGGAACTCACGACCGTTTTGCGTAGTCTATCCTGCAGAGAATTCATCGACACATCGGCTCCGACGATGAACAGCTTTCCATTGGCGGTTTTAAGAGGAATGAAAGCCGAACGGAACATGCCATATCGGTCGGTGTATTGGTCATAGCGTATCTTCCCGTCAACAAACGATCTGCGCAACGAATCCGGGGCAGTGTCGTAGGGTTCAAAGAAGGGGTCTTCGGTGCCCGAAGTAAATCTGATGCGATCTCCAAACTGCATACACGTGTACACATACTTCAACCCCACCCGATCAGCAAATTGTTTCAACTCCGTCATGTTTTGGCGATGCTTTTTACCTGAAATGGAGTTTTGATCTTCAATCCTGGCATGAAATTCCTGTGATACGATGTGAGAAACTCCATAGGCTGCCGTCGTTAACTTGGTATCAATTCCGTCCAGAATATCTTTTTTTTGCGCATAATATGTTATCAGGGTATCAATGGACGCAGAAATGAGACTGACCAGAAAAATTCCCCACAATATTTTTTGCTTGATCGAGAGATTCCTTAACATGGCTATAAAGCCTTATCTCTGGGAGGGCCTTCCGGATTGGTCAGTAGATGGGCGATAAACTGCAAAAACATTCCGATTCCGCCCCCCTGCGCGTTCGTATTTGAACTCGTCCACTCCCTGAACAGCCAGGAACAGGCCCAAGCCGCCAATGGGACGTTCTTCAAGTGGCCGGAGCAGTTCCTCGCTTTCGGGCAGTTTGCTCTGCCGCGGATCAAATGGTTCGCCGTCATCCTCCAGGGTCACTGTCAGCTTCCGGTTCTCTATATCTGCCCGTACATCGAGCACGCCCGAACGCCCCGCTTCTTTGTACCCGTGAAGAATGATGTTGGTAGCGATCTCGTCCACAGCAAGACAAAGCTCGTACGTGGCCTTTTTATCCAATCCAGCAGCTCCGGCGGCTGACCCCACATACTCACGAATGAGACTAAGAGAATCCAGGGTACCGGAAAAGCTTTTGGGTTGCATTATCCCCTTGCCTCTTCTACAAGGTTTTTGAGTAGCCAACAATTGAATTAGTGGGCACTTCAAAGGAGAGCGGAGTTTGAACCAGGCGGCGCTTGGGTGCCCTTAACTGACAGTTTTCAATGTCTGAACTCTGATTCCTGAACGCTCTACTTCGCTGTTTCTCCGGGAGGCATGCTAACACTGCCTAACTTTCGTCGTTATATTCTGAGATAGTGTGCACACTGTGGTGGAACCCGGTTTTCTGCAAGGTGTCGACGATGGGCTCCTGGGGAGCAACGATGTAGATAGGAACCTCGACCCCCAGTTTCTGCTTGGCGAAAATTAGCACCCGCAGGCCTGCCGAGGCCATAAATGCGAGATCTTTGACCATGAGCACCAGTCGTTTCGGCTTTTGGGCCGCCACCTTTTCAATTTCCGCCCTGAATGTCTCAGCAGAGGCAGCATCCAATTCACCGATGAGCGTGAATTTCGCAACGTCGTTGGTGATTTGAGAAGACACATGGAATGGCATTTCTGACTCCTTATCTGCGCTCGTTATGTTATTTGCGTGACATTCCCAAACAATTCGAAACCTCATCGCCCTACTAATACGATTATCGAACGGGGACCGGTCAGGATATTGTTCTGATCTTCGAGCACGGGCTCCTGCCCCATTTCATGAATATCCTCCGGCGCCGGCATGCCGCTATTCGCAAAAAGGAACCATTTCATGCCTTCCGGCAAGGCTGGCGGCCGAAAGTTGAGCCCCCCCCAGTACATGTTCATTGCAACGTAAATAAAATCGTCTTGCACCGTACCCTGTTTGGCATGTCTTCCACACAGCAGGAAGGCAAAAACACGGCTGTAGAAAGACCAATCGCAATTCCATGCCTGTGTGCCGTGAAAACTGATATCCGGATAACCGCTGCCGACAAAGTCGCGGTGCTGGAAGTGATACCGGTTTCGCAGAACCGGATGCCCGTGTCGGAAGCGGACCATCCCCTGCGCATAGCGAAACAGATCGGCATTCTTCTCGAGCAACGTCCAGTCCAGCCAGTTGATTTCGTTGTCGTGGCAATATGTGTTGTTGTTGCCCAATTGCGTTCGTCCCGCTTCGTCACCCATGAGGATCATAGGTACACCCTGGCTGAGAAGGAGAATGGTCAGGGCGTTCTTGATTTGCCGCCGACGGAGGGACTTGATTTCAGGGTCGTCGGCTTCGCCTTCCCACCCGCAGTTCCAACTGTTATTGTCGTTGGCCCCGTCGTTGTTGTTTTCCCCGTTGGCTTCGTTATGCTTGTAGTTGTAAGAAAACAGATCATAAAGTGTGAATCCGTCGTGACAGGTCACAAAGTTGATACTTGCTGTTGGGCCGCGGTAGTAATACAAATCGGGTGAGCCTTGAATTCGGAGGGCCAACTCACTCACCTGGCCAGGATCGCTTTTCAAGAACTTGCGGATCGTATCGCGGTATTTCCCGTTCCACTCCGCCCACCGTCCATAAGCTGGAAACGAACCGACCTGATACAAACCGCCCGCGTCCCACGCTTCGGCAATCAGCTTGCACTTGGCGAGAATCGGGTCGTGGGCCAGAGTTTCCAGGAGCGGGGGATTCGGGAGCGGATAACCCATTGGGTCGCGTCCCAGGATGGAAGCCAGATCAAAACGAAACCCATCTAAGTGGTATTCGGAAGCCCAGTACCGCAGGCAATCCAGCACAACATTCCGGACCACAGGGTGGTTGCAGTTGAGCGTATTGCCGCAACCTGAAAAGTTAAAGTAATAACCATCCGGAGTCAGCATATAGTAAGTTTTGTTATCGATTCCTCGAAAGGAAATGGTCTGTCCGCGGTGGTCGCCTTCGGCAGTATGGTTGAACACAACATCCAGGACAACTTCGATATCGTTGTTGTGCAGGTCTTTAACGAGGGTCTTGAGCTCGTCTACTTGCATCCCAAATTTCCCGGTTGCGGCATATCCACCTTTGGGAGCAAAGAAACCGAGGGTGCTGTAGCCCCAGTAATTCACGAGCAGTTCGTCCGTCTCGGGGTGCCTCCGATTGTTTTCCCATTCGTCGAATTCAAAAATGGGCATCAATTCAAGGCAGTTGACGCCTAATTCCTTCAGATAAGGAATCTTTTCTCGGATCGCAGCGAACGTACCCGGATGCTTGACCCCCGAAGATGGATGCCGAGTGAAACTTCTCACGTGGGTTTCGTAAATGACTGTATCTTCAATGGGGATTTCGAGCTGACGGTCGTCTTCCCAGTCAAAGTCCTCGAAGGCAAGCCGTGCACGGTGTTGGTAGATGTTATCCCAATCGGGAGGCTGAAGCCAAACATCACGTCCGCCGATAGCTTTCGCGTAGGGATCGCACAGGATTTTGGTCTTATCAAACCGGTGCCCCACGATGGGGTCCCAGGGGCCGCCTATTTGATAACCGTATTCGATGTTTTCGACGTCCAGATCGAATACAATCATGCAATAGACGTTGCCGATGCGGAATCCCTCAGGGAAGGGAATTTCCACCATCGGCTTCGGTGCCCTCTTTTCAAAGAGTACAAGCGTACAAGAGGTTGCGGCGCTGGAGAAAATGGAAAAATTGACCCCGTTGGGTACAAGCGTGGTGCCGAACGGCATTGGTCGTCCCGGTCGAATCTTAAATCCCTGGTATTCGTGGGTGGGATAATAATCGATCCGTTGATCAGGCATTTGATCAGGCATGATGAGAACCTCCTCTCAAATACCTATGCCCACAAGAGCACAGTCAGGAGTGGTACTCCAGGCATCGAAGTTTCCTCGCCAGATTACCGGAATACCAATGCCCCCAGCCTATCTCATCCGAGCGCAGCAACGCCCGCGTCGAGGGTGTCTGCGATTAGAAAGAAGTTGATGAGACCCGTATTGGACATGACATCTTTGATTTCTTCCGACATCCCGACCACGGCGATTTTCCCGCCTTTCGCTTTGAGCTGACGATACAGCAACAACAGAATTCGAACCCCAGCGCTGGAAACATAATCAACTCCAGTCATATCCAGAATCACCTTGTTTTGACCTTCGGCGCTGGGGAGGACTTGTCTCTGAACTTCCGGTGCGGTCTTGCCATCGAGACTGCCCTCCAATTCGATCAAAGCAACATCATTGATGGACTTGATGGTTACACGCATACGGACACTCCTAAAATGAATTGAGCCATGTGGTTGGAGAAATTTTCACTTTGACCTGGAGCCGCTCGTTGGTTTCTGGAAGCTTTACCGTCAAACCCTTGGGATCGTAATTCTTGTACGGTTTGCCATCGACATGGCATTCTTCAATGAAGATGCTGCCGGGGGGCAGGATATCCGGGGAAACCCGCAGCATGTTGTCTTTGAAGGAGTTTGGATAAGGTTTGAAGTAAAGGTACAGCGGCTCTTTCGCGATAAGCAGGTTGATGTAAGTGGCTGAGAGGTAGCACAGTTCCATCGAGTGGTATGCACTCATGGAATGGCTTCCCTTGAAGCGCTCATTCCCGAGGAGGTAGGGTAAACCATTGGCCAGCGTGTTAAAGTAAACGCCACCGTCATCGTGGTCCAGGAAAAAGGCATTATAAAATGCTGCCGCTTCACGAGCCAGGCGCAAGTATTCTGAGTCCCGCAAAATGCCATGTAGGATGTGATAGGCCAGAATCGCTTGTTCCTGCTGCCACCACGCCTTGCGGTCGTGCCAGGCGAAGCCATAGCCCTTGCCGCCCGGCCTGATCTCTCGTTCCACAACGTCATACCAGCCCCCGCGCTGGAGATCGCATCCCGCGGTGGGCATGAGTTCCGCGATCTTGCGCGCAAGCTTCACATACTCCTCTTTGGGCTTGAGGGAATACATCCGCATCAGGTTCCAGGCAATCTTGAGATTGTGTCCGACGACGGCACGATTTTGTTGCCAGCCCCAGGCATTGTCAGGGCTCCAATCCTCGTGAAAGCGTTCTTGCACAAAGGGACTGTGCTCATAGTCAGGGAAAAAGCGACATATGGTATCAAAGGTGTATTCCAGGAAATCGGCATATCTCGGGTCACCGGTTGCAAGATACAAGTTGATGAGATAAGCAGGGGCATGGTCACCGACAGAGTTCCAGTTTTTTCGGGCACGGTTGTGCTGTAGGGACTCCGCCCGCGGGTCCAGACTGATGGGGTCAATGTGCGAAAAATATCCTGTCAATTTGTTGTCCTTGTAATACTTCTCGAAAAGATCGATGGTATGTTCGATGTCAAACAGGATTCGTTTGTCGCCTGTGGCGCGGTAAGTTTGGGCTGGACCGGCCATAGCGTAAATCTGTTCGTACATTGGAATCGAGTCGTAGTCGTCCCCGAATTCAGAGGTCAGCAGTTTGGTTTCCTTTTCACCCTGGACTTTGAGCCCGTGGTACCAGTAGATCAGATCTTCCTCCTTGTCATAAAAACGCATATGTTCGCACAGATATTCGGTGCCTTTTTCCGCGCCTTCGAGAAACTGCTCCTCCCCGGTCAGCAGATAGGCAGAAGCAAGTCCATAGACCATACGGGAAATTGTGTCTGTTTCCTGAAGGTAATCACCCTTTTTCGCACCAGCGAGGTGGAGGAAGGTACGATAGTTTTTGTAATTGATTTCCTCTGTTGGGTAATTGAATTGCCATCTCAGGTAGCTGTTGCCGATCGAACGGATTTGATTGATCCACCAATCAGGTTCTTCGTGGCGGAACCTGCCCGGACCTTTACCCGGAAAGACCAGCCACTGGGCTTCGAACCTCGACCCCTCTTCGTCAGCCGGATAAAACGTGCCGTAGGCGAAAACAAACTGCCGAGGGAGCGGCAACAATTTGTCAAACGATGGCGTGGCCTCCTGGTATGGCTCGCCAAGGTTTTGCGTAATCCATCCATACGCGGATGGCGATAGGTAGACCTTGAAGTGCCGCCCGTCAGAAGTCAGAATTCCAAAGGAACGATCTTCCTCGCTGTAATCGGTAACGTATCCGGCAATGGTATCTGAAAAAGTGAAGTCGATTTTCATGGCCTGAAATCCTCCCTGAAACCTGAGTTTCAAATTCCCACTGACACAAGAATGATTGAAATGACGGCCTGTTCATATTTGTCTTGAAATACTCGCTCCCTATGTTGTATAGGTAAATATCACAATCGAAAAAGGTTTCCAACCCTTTTTTCACGGCGATGGATTTGAATGTCCCCGAGTAAGACCAACGGGTTTGCTGTGGTTTGCTTGCTGGGGGCCTCTAAGAAGGGTAGTGACAATGGGGTTGGACTTTACCAAATAATGCGCGGAAGAGTGAGGAGGTAATCGAGATGAAAAAAAGCATCTTGGTAGTATTGTCCGAATGGGGTTACTGGGGTGAAGAACTGGTCGGCCCGCTGGAAGTCCTGGACGCAAAAGGATACCAGACTGTCTTCGTAACGCCTAAGGGCAACCGCGCTCATGCCTTGCCTCCCAGCATGGAGGCGGGCTACTTTGACCCACCGCTGGCCAAAGTGGTCACCGATGAATACTATGCCAAGAAAACCCGCGAAATTGATGCATCTGCTCGTTTGGATAAACCTATTAACCTGTCAACCTGGTTCCCGGAGCGCCCATACTTCAACTCTGCCAATTTTGGTCATGAGTTAGAAAAGTACTACACGGCGCGGGAGAAGTGCTGGAAAGAATTGGAGCAGTACGACGCCATGCTGATGCCGGGGGGCAGCGGCCCGATGGTGGACATGGTAAACAACCAGCGCCTCCACGATGTGATCCTGGGCTTCTATAGCCAGAACAAGTTGATTGCGGCTGAATGTTACTGTGTCACCTGCCTGGCTTTTGCCCGCGACTGGACGGAGCGCAAAAGCATTATTTGGGGCAAACATGTTACCGGCCATGCGCTGGAGTACGACTACAAGGATGGCACGGGCTTCCTGCCCACAGGCGCTACGAACTTTGGCCCGCCCTTCTATCCACTGGAGTTCATCCTGCGTGATGCCGTCGGTCCGGACGGTCAGTATCACGGTGGCGTTGGACATCGGCTTTCTACGATCTTTGACTATCCCTTCTTGACCGGGCGCTCCACGCAAGACTCGCGCCTCGTCGGCGAGTTGATGGTTCAAGCGCTGGAGCAAGGTCTCCGGCGATACGGCTGGTAGAATGCAAAACCTGATGCATGATAGGTAATGGTCACGCATGGCCTTTTTTAAATGAGGACAAGATATGACCAATAAAACAGGGCGCTTTGCGATCATTGAACAATTCCTTGCCGACGGTATGACCTACATGTTCGGCAACCCTGGCACGGTGGAGCAAGGCTTCCTGGATGCGCTATCCGCCTACCCGGAGATGAAGTACATCCTGACCTTGCAAGAATCTATCGCCCTGATGTTGGGGGATGGTTATGCGAGGGCCAAACAAAAACCCGCCCTGGTGCAGATCCACAGTACGCCGGGCTTAGGGAACACCATCGGCGCCATGTATCAAGCGATGCGAGGACACGCGCCACTGGTGGTGATTGGAGGAGACGCCGGGCTGAAATATCTGCCCATGGAGGCACAGATGTTCGGAGACCTGGTGGCCTTTGCCAAACCAGTCACCAAATGGTCCACCATGGTGATGGACTCCGCTTCGCTGTTGCGCACTTTACGCCGCGCCATCAAAATCGCTGCTACGCCACCGATGGGGCCTGTGTATGTTTGCTTACCAGCGGACGTCATGGACAAGCCGGCCGTCGAAGAAGTCGAGCCCACCTCCATCCCTTCCACCCGGGTGGTGCCGGATGACAGTCTTATTCAGGAAGCGGTGGTCTTGTTGGCGAATGCCCAAAAACCCATGATTTTCATGGGGGATGGAGTTGCTTATTCTGGTGCACAAGACGAATTGACTGAAGTGGCCGAACTCTTGGGGGCTGAGGTCTGGGGAGTCGATTCGGGCGAGTTGAACATGAGCTATGCCCACCCGCTCTACCAGGGTCAGACCGGACACATGTTCGGCTCCGGCAGTTTGCCCATTACAGAGAAAGGCGATGTGAATCTCGTCTGTGGCACTTACATGGTGCCGGAGGTCTATCCGAACCTGGGCAACATCTTCACTCCCGAGGCCAAAATCATCCATATTGATTTAAACGCTTACGAGATCGCCAAGAATCACCGGGTCGATTTGGGTGTGGTCAGCGATCCGAAATTGACGCTGGCCAAATTGGCAGCTGCGCTTGAATCAACCATGACCGCCAAGCAGAAACAGGCCGCCCAGGCGCGAGCGAGCGAGATCGGCAAGGCCAAAGAGCAAAAGTTGAACGAGCAACTTAAAGCAGACAAAGCAGTGCGTGGTGAAGTGCCGCTGCACGCCTCGCGTTTCATGGAGGAACTGGCTGCTGTCCTGCCTGAAGACACGATGATCTTCGATGAAGCTTTGACCTGCTCGCCTGAGCTGACGCGCTACATCCCTCCCACGAAACCGGGGCACTTTTTCCAGACACGCGGCGGCTCGCTGGGCGTGGGTATCCCCGGCGCGCTGGGCCTTAAGCTAGCTCATCCCGAAAGAACAGTTTTGGGCTTTACGGGAGACGGCGGCAGCATGTATACCATCCAGGCCCTCTGGACGGCGGCGCATCACAACATCGGGGCCAAGTTTGTCATCTGCAACAACCAGAGCTATATGCTGCTGAAACTTAATATCCTGCAGTACTGGCGTGATCAGATCGACGTGCCGGAACATGAATTCCCGCACAGCTTCGATTTATGCCAGCCGGTGATTGATTTTGCCGCATTGGCGCAATCCATGGGGGTCCCGAGCATTCGGGTGGAAAGGCCCGAACAAGTTGGGCCGGCGATTCGGCAGGTTCTGGCCGAGGATGGCCCCTTCCTGATTGACTTGATAGTTACGAGCCATGTGCCGGGTGCGAAAATGAACTGCAAGTGTGGGCAGTAATGGAAAAACCTTAATGACATGCAGTTAGAGTGACATCATAGGAGACAAAAAGGGACGGAACATTTTGAACTGTCTTTGAACGGTCATCTTGGACAAAGTGGGACAAATCTGTTTTTTCACATTTCGTCCCAAAATCGATCTTGAGGTAAATCCTTACATAGAGGGCACAAAGTAATTCATATATGGAAAGGGGGGGGGTAAGCCATGACTGCGGCTATTACTCTGGATCAAATCAAGAAATTCGTTGCCGCCTGGTATCGGGCGCTGGATAACCATGACCCGCTTGAAGACTGCTACAAGTTCCTGGCCGATAAGGGGCTCAATATGCAGTTTCCGGACGGGGATATTCGCGATTTCAATAGTTTCAAAAAATGGTATGACCGAGTCACCAACCTGTTCTTTGATGAGAATCACTATGTTCAAAGCGTGCAGGCTAATATCTCTGGCAATCAAGCTGAGGTCGATGTCATCGTTGGCTGGCAGGCCAGCTGGTGGGAACCGCCCGCCGCTAAAAGCAAACGCGTGTCCATGGATGCTACTCAGAAATGGGTCGTGCGACGATCAACAAAAAACTCTTACAATTTGGAGATCGTCACCTACAACGCGACGGCCGAGCCGTTTAAGTATGCACCGGGGTTTGCTCAACTATAGAGAGACATGGAGAGAGAGGTGGAATCATGGAAGAAAGAAGCACACCGGGATGGCAGTTTTATCAGAGACACCTCAGCTACTTTTATAATAAGGACGTGGACGGCCTGGTTGCCGGAGACTACAACGAAGATGCTGTGCTCATCACGTTCGACTTTAATGTCAAGGGCCACGCGGCCATCAAACAGGTGTTCCACGGTTACCTCGACATGATCGGTGACCTGAAGGTCAAGTCAACCGATAAATTTACCGAGACCGAAGATACCATCTTTCTGGAGGCGACCCTCGAGACGTCCAAGTCAGGTGAACGTAGGGTCTACGATGCCTTTGTCCTCAAGAATGGCAAGATCTCTTATCACTTCACAGGCGTCAAGTAGCGGATTACAATCAGAGGCCAACCAAATGTAAAGATACCGTTCAACAACGGAGGGTATGAGCATGGGAAAGAAAGTGTTGATGCTGGCATCAAACCTGGGACTCTGGGGGGAAGAGCTGCAAGCCCCCTGGGATGCCTTGCGCAAGGCAGGATTTGAGGTTACGTTGGCGACGGAAAGGGGCAAGGCCCCGTTACCACTTCAACTCAGCGTTGACCCTGACTTTGTTGACCCGGTCCAGCAATATCACGTTAACCCACTGGAGGTGGTCACCCGGATAAAGGAGATCTTGGCCACGGGCGAATGGGACAATCCGATCAAGATCGCTGACGCCCGGATGGAACACTATGACGCTATCATCGTTGTCGGCGGGCCGGGGTCCCCGTTGGATTTGGTCGGTAATTCCAAGGTCCACAAGTTGCTGGTGGAAGCCTACAAGGACAACAAGCTCATGGGCGCACTCTGCTACGCAGTCGGCGCATTTGTCTGGGCGCGCAAACCTGAAAATGGCAAGAGCATCATCGAGGGCAAGACAGTCGTTGCGCATCCCCGCGAGTGGGATTTCACGGGAGATCTCCCATACTCCTTATACGGCACGACACCAGATAACCCGGGAACGGATTTGGTCACACCGGGGTTTGTGTTTCCATTGGCGGTGATCGTGGAAGATGCGGTGGGACAGAAGGGAAAGGTGTTATCCGACCCCACTGCCAACCGTGAGAAGCCCTCCGTCGCGTACGACTGGCCTTTCGTGACCGGCCTGTCTGTGGAATCCTCGATCGCTTTTGGCCAAAAAATAGTCGAGGTGCTGTCGAAGTAACAGGCAAAGAGCACTGATCAAACAAAAGCTCATCGAGAAATATCTGGGTATCGCTACCCGGAGATGATAGACAGGTCGAAAGTATATCTCTATCACCTGACCTGGTGATTGAAATAGGAGGAGTCAGCCCATGAAGAACATACCCGACACCCCTCTGGGTAGGATGTATCGTCAGCACATTCAGTTCATTCTGGATAAGGACGTCGGAGCCCTCTTGGACCAATATACTGATGATGCGATTCTCATCAGTAGCTTTACGAAGAAACCAATTATTTACAGAGGGCGGGAACAACTGCGCGGGCATATGCAGGGCATCCTGGGTATCGAAGGTCTGGAAACGGAGATCGCCTTCTGGGCCGAGACGGAAAACCCGCAGACACTGATGGTTGTCGAAGCTATCAAAATGCGGACCAAGGATGGGGAGGCCAACATGCGGTTCGCCGATAGTTGGGTCTTGCGCGAAGGAAAGATTGCCATTCACTTCGCTGGTATGACGCAGTACCCGGACGGGTCAGTCGCGTAGCCTACAGGTGCGATTTTCCGCTTCTTGATCATGCGGCAGGGAGGAAGAGCATGAGCCTGACAGGAAAGAAGATTGGTATCCTGATTGAGGGTGATTACTACGAGCATGAAATCTGGTACTATCATTTCCGCTTCCCGGAAGAAGGCGCAGACCTACATTTTCTGAGCCGGTTGTGGGGGCAGCCTCGTCTCACTTTCTTCGGTCACGAATACAAAGTGCCATTTGAGTGTAGTGAAAGCTTTGAAAACATGAGTGATGACGAGTTGAAGAACTACAGCGCAATCATTGTCCCGGCGGGCATGGTGTCCGATCGGCTCCGCTACACCGAGGATGTTTCGAAACTTCCTCCCGCCTGCGAATTCATGCGGCGGGCCTTCAACGAAAAGCAGATACTCAAAGGGATCATATGCCACGGCATGTGGCTCATGTCACCGATCAGCGAGATCGTGAGAGGGAGAAGGGCGGTAGTGCACAACAATCTGCTCGGCGATGCGAAGAATTACGGGCTTGAGTACGTGAATGAGGATGTGGTGGTTGACAATGACCTTATCACGGCCCGTACAGGTGGCCACTGTCACCTCTTCGCAAGAAAAATCATTGACGTGCTGTCACACTGATGGGGAGGACGCATGACTTCCGCGGCATTTGCGCATGTCGGTGTCGTTTGTAAGGACCCGATAAGACTTGAGAAGTTCTATACTATGCATTTTGGCTTCACCCGCGCCCGGGTGTTTGCGCCGGGCCCTGATCAGGTGGTAATCATCAGATCGGAAAACCTCGCCCTCGAGCTGTTCAAGGCAACAGCAGAACGGCCTGACAAAGTACCTGCAGAAGCCGGTCCGATGTATCCCTGCTGGCGGCATGTCTGCTTTGTCGTTGATGATCTTGAGGCAAAGCTCAGGGAACTCGGCAACGAGGTGACAATTACACTTGGGCCGCTTGACATGAGTCAATTTGTTCCCGGCATGAAGGTGGTGTGGGTCGCCGATCCTGAGGGCAATATCATTGAGCTCAATCAGGGATACGTTGATGAACCTCATCCGCCGGCTGTTTAGCCCATATTAAGAAAAGCCAGACCGATGGAAAACCCACAGGGTACCAATAAAGACTTTCTGAGCGTCCAGAAAAAGGAAACCGACCGCGTCGAGGCCTTCAGTGATGGGGTGTTCGCCATCGCCATTACCCTCTTGGTGCTGGATCTGAAGGTTCCCGCTCCAACAGCGGTTTCCGCCGCTGGGGGACTGGGGGCGGCACTGGTACAACGGTGGCCGTCCTATCTGGCGTTTTTCATCAGTTTTGTAAATATATTGATCATGTGGGTAAATCATCACAACGTCTTTTCCCACATCAGGCGTACCGATGGTTTTTTCCTCTTTTTGAACGGGTTTTTGCTCATGACCGTGACCGCGGTGCCTTTCCCTACCGCGCTGTTGTCCGAATACATCAAAAGCTCCCATGCCGGGCTGGCCGCAGGGATTTTCGCCGGCTCCATCTTGATGAATTGTCTTTCTTTCAATTTTCTCTGGGCATACACCTCCAAAAACAACAGGCTCCTGGAGGAGAACACCAATCCGGCGGTCGTGAGCAAGGTCCGATTCAACGGGCTTTTGGGCTTGCCCTTTTACCTGCTGGCGGTCATTCTCGCCTTCTACAGCGTGACGGTCTCCATCGGCATCTGCTTCGCCTTGACCGTCTTCTTCGCTGTAACAGCCTCTGTTCACCACCTGCTGCCGGGCGCGTGAAACAAGTCACTGGAAATTTGAGGTCACCCATTTGTCATTGATTATGGTCTCATTAAACGGAAAAGGCTCGGCCTATTAGCTGAGCCTTTTTTCACCTATCTCCCCAGGCAGGATACTTTAAATAAAGGAACTTGTCCTGAGTGAAGGGGTACAAGTTTCTCTTCATTTCAATCTTGACGCTGAATGTTGCCGCCCGATTTCGGGAGATCGCGGGGGCATTTAGAAGCAGCGGATGCCGGCTATAGACAATTCCGCGCGGTTCAAAATGAATCCCTGCCGTTGGAGACCCCTGGGGTTTGAGGCTACGTCATCGAGGCCTACACCCACGCCTCTGGCATCGACAGAATCCGGATTAAGATTGCCTCCGAATTCCCTCATGGCTCGCTGTCGGATGAAGTGTCGAAGGCTGTCAAGGCCAGAGCGCGGGTTGCACCGGGTTCGATTGAGTGGATCACGGAGGGAGAGACGACTGCGATCTGGTTCAGCGACGGCTCCCGCAAGCCCAAGCGATTTTGGGACAACCGCGCAACACCCAGCGAATCTTGACCAGATGGCGAATCTGGCGAGCGCAACCAAAGACTTGGCTCCTCCAGGTCGTGACTGGTCGTTCCACATGCCTTTGTCGAATTGGTGAGGGAATGCCGCCGTCAAGCTGCCCGGTTCGCACCTTCGGCAACGGCGCCGCTGCTCGTGCCCCTGCTGCCGTCTACTGTTAACCAGTCGATTGACCCGAATGCTATGCAGATAGACCTTTCCTTTTCCCTGAAGCTATCCGACGACCCCGAGATTTGAGATATCCCTCCCCGATCAATTTTCTGTTGGATCACTTTGCGCAAGAGTTCAATCTCGGAGAGGATCCGGATTTCAGATTATCCCATGAGGCAAAGATTTGTCTTGACAACTCATCAAATGATGAGTATAAGGGATAAGGGAGGGAGAAGATGGACCTCACGCCGAGGCAGCGACAGATTTTGAGCTTCATCCAGGGCTTTACAGCGGAACAAGGCTATCCGCCCACGGTGCGAGAGATCGCCGCGCATTTCGGGATCGACTACCGCGCGGCCATTGACCACCTGCGCGCCCTGGAAAGGAAGGGCCGCCTGACGCGCTCCTCCAAGTCCAGGGGCATCCAGATCCTCGGGCCCTTCGCCGCCGTGCAGCAAATTCCGGTGTGGGGGAAGGTGGCGGCAGGTCCTCCCCTGGAGGCCCTGGAGAACATCGAAGGAGCCATCCCCGTGCCCGAGGAATGGGCCAAAGGGTCTGGCCTCTTCATCGTCCGGGTGGACCGTGAGGGGATGAGCATGTCCCCCACCATCCTGCCCCAGGACTACCTCTTGGTAAAGCAGGGCGCCGTTGCGGAGGAGGGGGCCATCGTCTTAGTGATGATCGAGGGGGAGGCTACGGTGAAGAGGCTCTTCCGGAAGAAGGGCTCTATCGTTTTAAAGTCGGATAACCCGGCCATGCCTCCCATCCAGATCAAGGAGGGCGAGAAGAACCTTCGCCTCCTGGGGAAAGTAATTGGAGTGGCCTATCGGAGACTGTGAGCGATCTGATGGCGAAAGAGGGCATCAAAAGGGCCAGCAGGGATTTTTCCCCTGTTTAGAGCTCCCCGGTTTTCCTGTCGGCAAGCCGGTACGCAAGGCCCTGATCCTGGGGGAGCGTCCAGAGGATCTCAGCACCTACCTCTCGGCCCTGGCGGCCTCCCTGGGCTTCAAGGTTCTGGTAGCAGATGGGGCCAATGCCTTTGACCCCTACCTCGTCTCCAAGTTCGCCCGAAGAGGAGGCCTTCCCCCCGAGGGGTTGCTGAAGGAGATCCTGGTGGCCCGAGCCTTCACCTGCCACCAGCTTGTCACTCTCATCCGGGAGCGCCTGGAGCCGATGATCCCGTCAGGGGCTTCTCCCCTGGTCGTCCTTCTGGGACCCTGCACCATGTTCTTCGACCAGGATGTATCCGAAAAAGAGGCGACCCTGCTTTTCCGGAGGATGCTGGCCAGGATAGAGGAGATGAGCGAAAGAGGCGTTTTCTTTCTGATGGGCCAGTCCCTCTCTGGATGCAACAGGCGCCGGGGCTTCCTCCTGCGGGATCTTGCGCGCTCTTCGGATGCAGTTTTCAGGTTGAAGTCCTCTCCCGACGCCCTCCAGTTGGCCTTGGAGAAGCCGCCCCTGGCAATGCTGAGGCGGTGGGAGGCCTTCGAGCAATTTAAGAGCATTACCTGAGGAAGGAATCCCCATGGGCCGGACGGTCTTGCCTTTCAGCCAGGTGCTGCAGCGAGAGTACGAGGAATGGAAGAAGTTCCGCCGCGCCCTGCGCAGAGAGGACCAAGAGGCCTTCGACCGCCTGTTCGACCGGGCCAGGCTGCATGTCCAGGCCGCGGCCTATGCCTCCTCCCCCTGGCCCTTGGAGTCCATCCTCCTCTCCATCTGTCTGGAACACGAGAAGCTCCTGGGAGAGGTCCTGGAGAGGTTGAAGAAAGGGGAGGTTCCGCAAGCAGATGGAGGCTGAAGGCTGGCTCTTGGATGTCTATCCCCTCCATGACCGGATGGTTTTGTGGATACGCACCAGGGAGGGGGAGCTTCTTCGTCTGGAAGATCCCTTTCCCTTCCCCATCTACGCCGCAGGCAAGAGGAGCATCTTGGAGCGACTGGCCGGGGCGGCGGTAGAGAAGGGATTTGCCCGCGGCCACTCCTGGGAGAGCAAGAGGGAATTCTGGAGCGGCGAGGAGGTGGAGGTGCTTGCCCTCGCCATCTCCGACTATGATCGCCTCCCTGGGCTCCTGCGCCGGCTCCCTTCCTGGGAGGGGGCGGTTTCCTTTTCCAACTGCGATATCCCTCTGAGTCAGTATTATCTATATAGTCGGGGCATTTTCCCTCTGGGGCGCTGCGGGGTGGAGTTTGCAGGGGGGCGGCTACAGGTGGTCCTCCCTCTGGAGTCTCCCTGGACTCTGGAATATACGGTTCCGGATTTGTCCACCCTGGAGCTTTCTTGTGAGGGAAGCCATCTCTTGCCCTTCGGCAGGGGAAATGCCCTCTGCGTCTGCTGTGAGGGGAGGTCGCTGGTCTTCGACTCGGGCTCTCCCCAAGACCTGCTCCGGGAGTTGAACCGCCTGCTTTGCCGCTACGACCCGGACCTCATCTTCACCGATCACGGGGATTCCTTTCTCATTCCCTCCCTGCTGCGGCTCTCCCAAAGATGGCGCCTGCCCCTGCGATTGGACCGGGAGCCGACACCCATCCATAGAGCCATCCTTACCGAGGGGCGCTCTTATTTCACCTACGGCAAGATCGTCTACCAGGGGCCGGATTATCCCCTCTTCGGAAGGTTGCACCTCGACCGACAGAACTCCTTCTTCCACGCGGCCACCGGCTTCGAGGGGATCGTGGAGATCGCCCGGCTCTCCAAGATCCCGATGCAACGCCTGGCCCGGCGCTCCGCAGGCACGGCCATCAGCTCCATGCAACTGGACCGGGCAATTCAGGATGACATCCTGATCCCCTGGCACAAGGGGGAGCCCGAGAGGTTCAAGACCGCCTGGGATCTTTTGGTGGCGGATAAGGGGGGCCTGACCTTCCAGCCCATCCTGGGCCTGCACGATGGCGTGGCCGAGATCGACTTCTCCTCCATGTATCCCACCATCATGGTGCGGCACAACATCTCCGCCGAGACCGTCTTCTGCCCCTGTTGTCTGGAGCCCAAGGTGCCTGAGGCAGGATATAACATCTGCCAGAGGAGGGAGGGGCTGATCCCGAAGGTCCTGCGGCCGATTCTGGAGCGGCGGAAGAGCTGCAAGGCACGGATGAGGGATGCCCAGGGGGCAGAGAAAGAACTTTATTCCCGGAGGCAGACGGCCCTCAAGTGGCTCCTGGTCGTCTGCTTCGGCTACTTGGGGTATCGGAACGCCCGGTTCGGGAGGATCGAAGCCCATGAGGCAGTTACCGCCTATGGGCGAGAGAAGCTGCTTTTGGCCAAGGAGATCAGCGAAGCCCACGGATTTCGGGTGCTCCATGCCCTCACCGATTCCCTCTGGATCACCAGGCCCGGCATGTCCCGTTCCGAGGTCATAGACCTCTGCGCCGAGATCGAGAAGGCCGCCGGGATGTCCATCGAACTGGAGGGCATCTACAAGTGGGTGGTCTTTCTGCCCTCCAGAGTCAGGGAGGGCTTTCCGGTGGCCACCCGCTATTTCGGGGCCTTGGAGGGAGGAGAAGTGAAGGCCCGGGGGTTGGCCTTTCGCCGGGACGACACCCCTCCCCTGATTCAGGAGGCACAGCAGAAGATGCTCCACCTCCTCTCCGCCTGCAAGGATAGTCAGGAATATCGGGAAAAGAGGGAGGAGGCCCGCGAGCTCCTGCAGGATTACCTGATCCGCCTCCAGTGCGGGGAGGTGAGGAGCGAAGAGCTGCTCATCGCCAAGACCGTCCGCCAGAGAGCCAGCGAGTACAAGGTGGATACCCACACCGCCCTGGCGCTGCAGCAGTTGGAGGGGGCGGGCATCCTCATCCACCCCGGGGAGAAGGTCCACTACCTGATCAAGGACGCCCGGGCGAAGAACAAAGCGGAGCGGGTCCGGGCCTTTCCCCTCCTCAGCCCCGAGGATCTCTACGATGAAGAGAAATACCGGGCACTCCTCCTGGAGGCGGCCGAGGAAGTGCTAAAGAATCCATGATCTCCCTAAAAACTTGACGTCTCGGAAGAATAGATGATAATTTCATCTCGTCCCTAATACAGGAGGAAAGTCGATGTCAGGGACTCATTCCGCACCCATCCTCTCGAAAATGGATAGCGAGCGCATTCCCCGCCGCTTCCTGCGGGTTACGCGAGCGAATGATCACCGAAAAGAATTCCTGGCATTTGAAGAATCGCCCCCGCCTGCGGGGGGGAGCTTCAATCCAGTTGGACGCTATCCGGAGCCTGCGCCTGGGGCCACCCGAAAACCAAAACTGCTGGATCGCCTCCGTGAAGCTTTGCGCTCCCGCCATTACAGCCCAAAAACTGAGCAGAGCTATTGCCATTGGGTCTGCCTGCCGCGACGCGAGGCATCGCGCCGCAGGCAGGTCAAGCGGTTCATCCACTTCCACCACGTCCGCCATCCAGGTGAAATGGCCGAACCGGAAATTAACTCCTTCCTGACCTATTTGGCCATCAAAGAGAAAGTAAGCGCCTCGACGCAGAACCAGGCGCTCAGCGCTTTGCTTTTCCTGTATCGCTATGTGCTGGACCGCAAATATCCCAATGCGCCCGCCGACTGGCGGTGGCAATGGGTTTTTCCCCAAGAGAACCGGTGGAAGAACCCCAAGACCGGCGAAGAGGGGCGGCATCACCTAGACGAATCACTGGTTCAAAAAGCGGTAAGAGACGCCGTCGCCAGGGCTGGCTTGACCAAGAGAGCTACGTGCCATACTTTCCGGCATTCCTTCCTGCCTGTGCAGACAGGCGCAACTCACCTGCTGGAAGGGGGTTACGATATCCCTGTCTGCGTGCGACGCACAGGCAGGCCTGTCTGCGTGGGACGCACAGGCAGGCGAACGATCCAGGAGCTTCTGGGCCATAGCGACGTCAAGACCACGATGATCTATACCCATGTCCTCAATCGTGGACCGGCGGGTGTTCGCAGTCCGATGGACGGGCTTTGAGCCAATCGAGGAGGTTGTATTATGCCGATCCGCATAAGATGCCGTGATAAACCGCGATATAGGGCGCAACCAAATGAATATAAAGAGCTTAGCGCGTCTTTGGCAGTCGCTCCAATGGCGTGTTATGCGGACAGGAAACCAAATTTCCGCGTGTTATGCGGATCAATCTAATTATTGTTATACGGACAAATGACATGCCAAGCGCAACCATCAAGATCTTTCTCACTCAGGGCGATCCGAAGCGACTCAGGACAGCAGAATTATCGAACTGGACCGGCAAGGCAGTTGCCGGTCCACGAAGCGAATTCGATGGTGTTCTTGCTCGCGACGAGTCTCAGAAATCTGGTATCTACATTCTAACTGGCAATGATCCAGAGACGGGCAAGGGTGCTGTATACATCGGAGAAGCGGAGTCCATTAGAGACAGAGTGAAGAGTCACCTGGATAAAGACTTTTGGAATCACATCGTCTTCTTCGTCAGCAAAGACGAAAACCTTACCAAGGCACATATCAGATATCTCGAGGGCCGCCTGATCGAGCAGGCCAAGCAGACCGGCAGAGCTCAAATCAAGAACGGACAGAGTAGTGGCGCACGTCTTCCTGAGTCGGATCGAGAGGACATGGAAATCTTCCTGGAAAAGATACACCAGTTGTTACCGGTCATGGGCGTCGAGGCCTTTGTTCCGACTGCTGCCACTATTGAAAGCGGGGCAAAACGTGAGTTGCTATTCTGTGAGATCAAGGGCCTAAAGTCCTCCGGGCAGCTAACCCCCAACGGAATGGTCGTTCTTGCAGGGTCACAGGCTGTGCTAAACGAGAGGCCTTCAGCACACCAGGCCCCTTGGGTGATTAACATTCGTCAGAAACTCAAGGAAGAAGGTTTACTGGTTCCCGAGACAGATCATCTTCGATTTACTCAGGATACCGAGTTTCCAAGCCCGAGCGCGGCGGCAGCGGTAATTCATGGAGGTTCCGCAAACGGTCTTATTGCTTGGAAAAACAAGAATGGAAAGACCCTTAAGGAAATAGAATCCGTATAACTACTGGATGCAGCCAATCGCCCAAACTGCGGGCTCTGGCTGATCCTGGCGTTGGGTGCAACGGAGGAGCACACAGAAAGGAGAAGGGCAATGTCATGTCGGGAGAAAAGCAGCGTATTCTCGGTTGTCGTTCTTCTCGGAATTGCCTGCGCATCGAGTCTTCTTGCGGCCAACGGTACCTTCCGCGTCGTAGAGGTCTGGTCGGGTAATAGCCCCTGCGTTAGGCAGGTGCCGCATGGGTACCAATTTACGTTGCAGATCACCTTCAATCACAAGCCTGACATCGCGAGCCTCAGTGCTCCAGGCACGGTGCGTATCCACATAAAGGGCACAGAGGACGGCAGGACGGCACTGAATGTCGCTGGTCGATTTGTTGAGTGCCCCGGCAGTCCCAATGTCGTGCTGTGGATAAGCAACGACACCATAAGGAACCTGATTAACCCACGCGCCGGTGAGACCCTCGAGTACACTGTAATCCTCTCGGGCACAAGTGCTGTCAGGGACTTCGAGGGTTCCGTTCTCGACGGAAACGGTGATGGCAAGGCAGGGGGCGATTTCAAGAAGGTCTGGGAAGTCCCAGGGTAGCCGTCTGCCAGAAGGGAAGGTGGAGGACCGAAACACAAACCATTCTCCAGCACCCAACCAGGCGTTGTAGGCGACCTGGCACGCTTGCATTTCTGCCCTGCGGTGACAGAGAGCGTCGAATGGGGCCAAGGCAAGGGCGGGCGGGCAAGCGCCAGGCGGCTAAACGCTACGTTGGGCATCAAGGCAGGCACTCAGCAAATGGCACGCAAGACAACTCAGACCTCCTGGCGCACGAAAGCCAGACGCGCGCTGACGGCGACGACTAACGCATACCACCAAATCGGCACGGTGTTTTTGGGGGCGGTGTCAACCTTCGGCGTAGCCGTTGGCGCAGCGTGGCTCATCGACAACTGCCCCTCTCTGGCCCTTATCCTTTTTGCTCTGCCCTGGTTCGGCCTAGTACTTGTTACGTCACGAAAGCAGAGAATACACGGCTCAAGCCCGACGTTCTACCTCCTGGCCTGGTACTGCTTCCATACGTTGTTCGGCATCCCCCTTGCTACAGCCCTCCACCCGTTTCGGTGGCAGCACATTTCCGACCACCCGATTCTGGTCTATGGAACAGCAATGGTGGCAGGCGTCGCGTCTTGGTACCTATGGTGGCGCCACACTATCTCCGTAGAGGATCTTGAGCTCTCAGTAATCAGGGACTTCCGTAGGCTCTTTCCCCTCAGCGAGGCCCAGTTCATCTTCGCACGTTTTTTCGGCACTTATTGTCTCGTGGTATTCCTATACGGCATAATGTACACTCTGTTGGACGCTTCGTTTGCCAACCTGTTCAACCGAACGGACCTCAGCTTCGGAGACTTCCTATACTTCAGCTTCGTAACCATCACGACACTCGGATATGGCGATATTTATCCTGTTGCATGGCAGGCGCGGTTTTTAGTAGTCACCGAGCTGATCTCCGGCCTCGCCGTGGTGGCGGTATACTTAGGAGCAGCCGTGTCGTACTTGTCGACTGGTGCCAAAGGAACGGTTGCCCAACAACCGGGTCGAGGCGACGCGGAGGACCGCGCGCCTCACCCGTGACGTGTGTGCCAGGCATGGCCCAGAACGAACGAGGTGAAAGTCCTCGTACCAGGTAATCGCGGAGCCGAAGGTTAGGAGAAGGGCAAGGGCGTCGCCGCGAGGTGGGGTCTGAAGGAAGCCCAATCCAAAGGCGCGGGGCAACGAACAGGAACCGGATACGAGGTGTGGTACACCCGGGACGAGCTGGCACCTGTCTGCGTGCGAACGCACAGGCAGGCGTGACAGCAAAGTCCTCCATCCGCAGGTGGGGTGTGCTTTATAAATCCGGTGCTCACGCGTGGAACGTTCTGGGTCTTACCCTGGGAGATCTCCCGGTTGTCCCAAGGAGTGGACTGAGGGCTGGGTGACCGGCTCTGACCAGCCGGGAGAAGTCAGCAGAGGGCAAAGTAGGCGGAGGAAACGAGCCGGGAAGGACCCCGGAGGCCTCACCTTGCCGAAGGCCCAAACGGTTCCCCCCGAGGGGATGAAAAGAGAAGGAGTTCCACCAGGTGTTGAGCCGGGGCATTGCGCCAGCAAAGCAGCTCGATCTGCCCTTCACAAGGAGGGGCGAAGCTTCGGTTGGGACATCGGGAGAGGAATCTCCGGTTGGGGATGGTGGTTTGATGGAGCGGGTGGTGGAGAGGTCGAACCTCCTGGCCGCCTTGCGCCGAGTGAGAAGCAACGGGGGAAGCCCTGGGGTAGACGGCATGACCGTGGAAGCACTGCCGGACTACCTGCGGAGGAAGTGGTCAAAGATTCGCGAGCAGCTTTTGGTTGGGACCTACAGGCCGCAGCCGGTCCGGCGGGTAAAGATACCGAAGCCGGGCGGTGGGGTGCGCAAGCTGGGGATACCCACGGTGCTGGATCGCTTCATCCAGCAGGCCCTGTTGCAGGTGTTGCAGCGGGATTGGGATATGACGTTCTCCGAGCGAAGTTACGGCTTTCGTCCCGGGCGTTCAGCCTGGCAGGCAGTGGCCCAGGCCCAGAGATACCTCAAGGCGGGTTACAGCTGGGTGGTGGACCTCGACCTGGAGCAGTTCTTTGACCGGGTGAATCAC
>Ga0315289_10001035_pt1 | contig 43397 bp, 34 predicted proteins | sample YL17G11_40_MG_FD_203452 | JGI IMG/M metagenome (GOLD analysis project Ga0315289, IMG submission 203452) | Sediment microbial communities from Yellowstone Lake, YNP, Wyoming, USA - YL17G11_40 | ecosystem: Environmental > Aquatic > Freshwater > Lake > Sediment | place: USA: Wyoming | collected... | reverse complement strand
TAGACAGAAAAGGACGAACGAGGCAATCCGCCCCTCCCACAGGTTTCAGCGTGTGGGAGGGTTCTTCTACTGTGCCATCACGGGTTGCGCCGCCACCTCTTTCGCAAACACGATCTGCCCGCCCGGTGCGTCCAGGTCCGCCACGATGGTATCACCCCGCTCGAACTTGCCCTCCAGAACGGCCAACGCCAACGGATCCCGAACGTAGTGCTGGATGGCCCGCTTGAGCAGGCGGGCGCCATAGGTCGGATCGTAGCCGGCCTCCGCCAGGTACAATCGCGCCCGGTCGGTCAACCGCAACGCCAACCCCTGGCCTGCGAGCATCCTATCCAGCCGCCGCAACTGGATGTCCACAATCCGGGCCAGGTCGGCCCGGGTGAGCGCGTGGAAGGTGACGATGTCATCGACGCGGTTCAGGAACTCGGGCGGGAACGCCTGACGCAGCGCGCTGAGCGCGCGCTCGGAGCGCTGCGCATCGGCAAGGGCCGGATCATTGATGTATTGGCTGCCGATGTTGGATGTCATGATGACCACGGTGTTCTTGAAGTCCACCGTGCGCCCGTGCCCGTCGGTGAGCCGGCCATCGTCCAGCAGTTGCAGCAGCGCATTGAAGACCTCGCGGTGCGCCTTCTCGATCTCATCGAACAGCACGACGCAGTAAGGCTTGCGGCGCACGGCCTCGGTCAGTTGGCCGCCCTCATCATAACCCACGTAGCCTGGGGGCGCGCCGATGAGACGGCTGACCGTGTGCCGCTCCTGGTACTCGCTCATGTCGATGCGGATCATGGCGCTTTCGTCATCGAACAGGAACTCGGCCAGCGCTCGCGCCAGCTCCGTCTTGCCGACGCCGGTCGGGCCAAGGAAGATGAAGCTGCCGATGGGGCGGTTGGGGTCCTGCAAGCCCGCCCGCGCCCGGCGCACCGCGCTCGCCACGGCCGCTACCGCCTCATCCTGGCCCACCACACGCTCGTGCAGCCGATCTTCCATCTTCAGCAGCTTCTCGATCTCGCCTTCCAGCAGCTTGCTCACCGGGATGTGGGTCCAGATGGCGACCACTTCGGCCACCTACTCTGCCCCAACCTCCTCCTTCAGCAGCATCCCCCGGCGCTGCATCTCGCCCAGCCCCGCCTCTGCATCCTTTAGCGATTTCTCCAGGCCCGCCAGCTTCCCATATTGTAGCTCGGAGGCTCGCGCATAATCGGCCTGGCGCTGCGCCGCATCGATCTCATGGCGGGTGTTCTCGATCTCTTGCTTAAAGCCCGAGACGCGCTCTATGACCTGCCGCTCGCGCCTCAGGCGCGCGTCGAGCCCCCGCTGCTCCTCCTGCAGGTCGGCCAGCTCGCGCTCCAGCGCCGCCAGGCGGGCCTTGCTGGCCTCATCGTCTTCCTTCTTCAAGGCCTCGCGCTCGATCTCCAACTGCATGATGCGCCGCTTGATCTCGTCCAGCTCGGCCGGGTCGGAGGTGATCTCCATGCGCAGGCGGCTGGCGGCCTCATCGATCAGGTCAATGGCCTTGTCGGGCAGGAACCGGTCCGAGATGTAGCGATGCGACAGGGTCGCCGCCGCAATCACCGCCGCGTCCGTGATGCGGACGTTGTGATGCACCTCATACCGCTCCTTCAGGCCGCGCAAGATGGAGATGGTGTCTTCCACCGAGGGCTCTTCCACCAGCACTGGCTGGAATCGGCGCTCGAGCGCGGGGTCCTTCTCGATGTGTTTGCGATACTCATCCAGGGTCGTCGCGCCGATGGCGTGCAGCTCGCCGCGTGCCAGCATCGGCTTGAGCATGTTGCTGGCATCCATGGCGCCTTCGGCCGCGCCTGCGCCCACGACGGTATGCAGCTCGTCGATGAACAGGATCACCTGACCCGCCGAGTCCGTGATCTCCTTCAGCACGGCCTTGAGCCGCTCCTCGAACTCGCCGCGATACTTGGCGCCGGCGATCAGCGCGCCCATGTCCAGCGCGATCACGCGCTTGTCGCGCAAGCCCTCGGGCACGTCGCCGCGCACCACGCGCTGCGCCAATCCCTCGACGATCGCGGTCTTGCCCACGCCCGGCTCGCCGATCAGGACGGGGTTGTTCTTGGTGCGCCGGCTGAGGATCTGGATGGTGCGACGGATCTCCTCGTCGCGGCCGATCACCGGGTCCAGCTTGCCGGCACGCGCCATTTGCGTCAGGTCGCGGCCGTACTTCTCCAGCGCCTGGTAGGTGGTCTCCGGGTTGGGGCTGGTGACCCGCTGGCTGCCGCGGATGGCCGTAAGCGCCGCCAGGGCGCGGTCGCGCGTCAGGCCGGCGCGCGCCAACAGCCGGGCCGCAGCGCCGCCGTTATCGCCCGTCAGCGCGAGCAGCACGTGCTCCGTGCTGACGTAGTCGTCGTGCATGCCGGTAGCTTCGGCCAGCGCATCCTGAAGCACGCGGGTGGCCGCCTGCCCCAGCCCAGCTTGAGCCGCGCCGCCATAGACCTTGGGGCGACGGGCCAACTCCTCCTCGAGCTGGCCGCGCAGCGCCATAGCATTGGCGCCGGCCTGCTCCACCACCTGTGCCGCCACACCTTCCGGCTGGGCCAGCAGCGCCAGCAGGATATGCTCCGGCTCGATCTGAGCGTGATTGTAGTTTTGCGCCGCCTCCTGGGCGGCAAGAATGGCCTCTTGGGCTCTTTGTGTGTAACGATCTAAGCGCATAGGTCCTCCTCCCCAGCAACCGTACTGCCTGAGGGCTCTATTCCAGAAAGCCCCCCCGGATTAGAGGCTCACCTGCACTGCACCTGCTCCTCGCCGGCCGCCTCTCGCCCGTCACCAGTATCCTCTACCCATGTTAGAAAACCGTTGGCGGGTTGTTAGCGAAGTGTGAGAGGGTGAAGGGAGCTGATGAAGTCTCGCGCCCGATCGGGGCCCGGAGGAAAGACGTCTCGGCCGAACCCGGCTTCCAGTTCGTCCGCCGTCCGTGACAACGAGGCCAGGGCTGCCCGCAGATCCTCCACGACGCCCGGCATGTCTCGCTGCACAAGGCCGATCTGATAGAGGAAGAAAGCGTGAACCAGCGCGCGCCAGAGCCGGGCCCAATGTTCTTGAAACGCAAAGGCTTGTTCCAGGCACTCGAAATCGCCCGATTCCAGAGCCCCTCGTGCTACTCTGACTTCCCCAAGCGAACGACGGCAGAGGTCGATCGCGTGGTCCTTCTCCGCAAGCACCGCTGCCAGAAATGCCCGGTCAGGCGCCTGGATCTTTTCCCATGTGCGGCGGTGTCGCCCATCCCACCTGTAGAGCGCCTCGCCCCAGGCATCGTCGATCAAGTACTCCTGAAGCTCTCTGAACGAAGGAAGGCCGCTCTTCTCGCTGGTATCCAGCCAATAGCCGAAAACGTGCTGGGCGTGGAAAACCACATCGTGAGTGCGGGCCAGACAACGAGCCGCGACCCTGGCAGCCTTCTCCCCAAAACGATCAACGCACCACGCGTGCAAGATGTCGCCCGCGCTGCGCTGGGGGTCCGCCGCGAGCACAGCCGCGCCATCAATGTTGGCTTCGTTCAGCGAGCCCAGAGCGCGCCGGCCATACCACGCGACATATCCTGCAAGGCCGGCGATGCGCGCGCCGCGCCGTAGGGACTCGCGAAGCCGGCGGGCCATGAAATGGACCTGCACGAATGGGTGGGCGCCCTGCCCCCAATTCTCGGCCGCGTAGTCAAAGCCGAGGATTTCCGGGTGGGGGCCGACCTGTCCGATCGAGGGGTTCGCCAGCGCATATAACCCCCAGTCGTTCGGACAGCAGTACTGAACCACGGCCAGATCGGGGTGCGGTGCGAGCCGCCGCAGGGCTTCCGCAACGGCTTTGAGCCTCTCAGGGCGATGAATGAAGGTAGTCACCAGCAACTTGCGCCCTTCCGCCCGGCAGGCCTGCCAGACCGTGTCTATGACCCTCTCATAGCGCGCCGTCATCGACGGCTCTGACCCCGGCAGGTCCGTCACGTCGTAGCGGGCTTCGGCGAGATAGAGCATGAAGCCATCCAAGCACGGCAGGGCGCGAAACACCTCACGGAGCCGCTCGTAGACGAGCCGCCACATCTCAGGGTTGTCGTATGACAGAGCGAGAGGCTCGAAGCTGTCGGGCAGGGACAACTCCGAGCACATCACATATGAGTTGAGGCCGCGCTGCCGTGCGGCCTTCGTGATAGCCGTGTAGTGGTGACGTAGGGTTTCGACACGCGCGCGCCGGGCGCCATCACGCCTATGCCGGGCGGAGAACTCATATAGAGCGAGTCCATCGACCACCTCGCTCCAGACGCCTTGCGTGTCACTCTCGATGATGAGGGTGTTTGTCCCGAATCGACCGGCCTGTTCCAGATCACGGAGTGCGGTGGAATCCATAGTCCACCAGGCGCGAACGGGAAGCGAAGCCATCTCGTGTGTATTCTCCACGTTGTCCCTCCGAGATTCCGGGGGCGCGGGATACGCTGCTTTCCACAACATCTTGGCTTCTTGCATGTACGTCCGCAGCGCCCGGCCCGGCAAAGTATAGCATGCCGGAAGGCGTCAGGCGAGAGTGGCCGATGGGCGCCAGCGCACACGCCGGTGACCGTGGGCGGCACATACAAGGCAGACGTCTACGCTAAGGGAATACTGCCTACATTGCTAGGGTGACGGTCGTGACACACTTGTTATGCATTTGTACATCACACCAGGTCGCCATCAAAGGCCGATGGCCCTCAGCGTGTTGCCCGCTCGAGGTCTGCCAAAGGAATACGGGTATGTATGGAACGATCGCAAAACTTCAGGTAAGACCAGGGAAGCAGGACAAGTTCCTTGCTGTAATGGCAGAGTTGGGCAAAACACCGCCACCGGAGTTCGTGGCAGCCGATAGCTATCGGATGGATGCGGACCCGGATGAATTATACCTGGTCGTCCTTTTCGAGAGCAAGGAGGCGTACCATGCCAACGCCAACCGCCCTGAGACGCATGCCGACTATCTGAAGTGGAGCGCGTTCCTAACCGCCGAACCGGAATGGCATGACGGGGAGGTCATTCAGGCCATGGAAATGGAGAGTAGCAAATGATCTACGTTCAAGTTCGCCATACCGTTGCTGATTACGCCAAATGGCGCCCGTTCTTCGACGGTCATGCGCCTGCGCGTCGGGCCGCCGGCGCAACGGGCGTTCATCAGGTCTACCGGGATCTCGAGAACCCCAACCAGATCACCATCGTGACGGAGTGGGATACCGCGGAGCATGCGCGCGCTTTCCTTCAGGATCCGGCGCTGAAGGAGGTCTGGAGGCCGCAGGCGTGATCAGCGCCCCGGAAGGGCATATTCTGAATCGCGTTTGAGGCCCTGACCAGGGCCCGATAAGAGAAAACCGAGGGGCCGGGCTAACCACCCGGCTCGTCTTTTTGCCCATCGACCGAAATCCAGGTATAATGGCGTGTGTGTCGTCAGACCTCTTACGACTATCGAGGGAGTGCGAGTGTGGAGAGGATATCCGTCTTGGAGAGCAGACCCGTGACCGCCCTTGCCCAGGCGCCGCTGCGGGCAGACCAACGGCCGCTGTACGCCCAGGCCGGCGAGGCGCTGCGCGATCTGATCCAGCGCGCCGGGTACGCGCCCGGCGCCCGGCTGCCCTCGGAAGTAGAGCTCTCCCGGCAACTCGGCATTTCGCGGCCCACGCTGCGTGAGGCGCTGCACCGGTTCGAAGAGGAAGGCAGCATCATCCGGCGGCATGGGGTCGGCACCTTCGTGGCGTCGGCCAGGCCGGTGATCGAGAGCGGGCTGGAATTGCTGGAAAGCATCGACCGCATGGCCGAGCGGCGCGGCCTGCACACCGGCATGGGCGATGTGGCCATCCAGGAGCGCCAGGCCACCCCTCGCGAGCTCCACGGCCTGGGGCTGGCAGATGGCGAGCGCGTGACCGTGGTGACTCGCGTCATCGCGGCCGATGGGCTGCGCGTAGCACGCCTGACGGATGTGGTGCCGCGCGAGTACTTGGGCGCGGACGAGCTCGGGCCCAACTTCCACGGTTCGGTGCTCGATCATTTCCTGCGGTGCAACTGGCCGGCCCTCTCCCACTCGTGGACCGAGCTCAGCGCCGAAGCTGCCGACGCCGAGCTGGCTCGCGCCCTTCACATCCAACGGGGCGCGCCGCTACTGAGGCTGGAGGCGCAGCTCCACTCGCAGGACGGCCGGGTCATCGACTACTCGACCAGCCTGTTCGTGCCCGGGCATTTCCGTTTTCACGTGGTCAGAAGGATCGGCTAACAGATAAAGGGGGCTCCGTCCCCAACCATCAGGAGGAAAAACTACTATGCGTAGCTTCATGGGACGCGACATCCTGTCGCTAAAGGAGTTCGAGCGTAACGAGTTCTTCCACGTATTTGGCGTGGCCGAAGACATGGAGCCGATCACGCGGGGCCGCCGTAACGTGGACATGCTGAAGGAGAAGACCCTCGTAACGGCCTTCTACCAGCCTTCCACCCGCACGCGCCTGGCGCACGAGGCGGCCATGCACCGCCTGGGCGGCCATGTCACCGGTTTCTCTGACGCCAAGATGACCCGTGCCGGCGACTTCTACCAGGAGTCCATCAAAGACACCGTCAAGATGCTGGAGTTTTACGGCGACGTGATCGTCATGCGCCATTTTCAGCAGGGCGCGCCGCACGAAGCCGCCAGATGGGCCAGCGTCCCGATCATCAACGGCGGCGATGGCTGGGGCGAGCATCCCACCCAGATCCTCACCGACCTGTACACCGTGCTACGCGAGAAGGGCCACATCGACGGCCTGAAGTGGTTGGCGGTGGGCGACATGCGGATGCGCACGATGCACTCGCTGGGCTACGCGCTGAGCCAGTTCGACTGCCCGATCACCTTCGTTGCCCCGCCCGACATGTCGCTGACTTCCGAGTTCAAGGCGGAGCTCAAGCAGTACAGCGTGAACTTCCGCGAGGCGGAGCACGTCGAGCAGGCCATCTCTCAGGCCGATGTTATCCTGGTTGAGCCGGTCGTGCAGCCTGACTACACCAAATCCCGCGACGAGCGGAAGGGCGATGCCGGCCTGACCCCGGCCAACTACAAGATCACGCGCGAGCTGCTGGAAACCAAGGCGAAGTCGGACGCGATCCTGTTGCACTCGCTGCCGCGCATGGACGAGATCCCCACCGACGTCGACATCACCCGCTGGTCACGCTACTGGCAGGAGGCGTTCAATGGGGTGGTCATGCGCATGGCCCTGTTGGCGCTGGTTCTGGGGGCAGTGGAGTAAAAAGTGCGATCGTGCGGTAGTGCAATAGTGGATTCGTGGGGAAGCAACGCGCGATGCTGAGGTGCCGAAGCTCTGTTATGACAAGCCACCGCCGTACGAACATACGAACTCACCATTGCACAATCACACGAGCGCACTATCGCACAACCACAGGAGATATCTATGCAAACTCACCTACATGGTCGCGACCTCATTGGCGACCTGGATTTCACCAAGGAAGAGGTTGAAACCGTCTTGGATGTGGCCTTTGACCTGAAGCGCAAGCGCGCATTGGGCGAGCCGCACGCACTGCTGCGCGACAAAGTGCTGGCGATGCTCTTCTTTTTCTCAAGCACCCGCACGCGCGGGTCGTTCGAGGCGGGCATGGCCCAACTGGGCGGGCATGGGGCCTTCATCGAGAGCAAGACGACGCAGATCGCACACGGCGACACCCCAAAGGAGATCGGCGAAATCTTCGGCCGCTACTTCGATGGCATTGCCATCCGTCATGTGGACTGGGGCGTCGGCAACGGCTATCTCAACGCCGTGGCCAAGGCCTCGCGCGTGCCGGTATTGAACATGCAGTGCGACATCTACCACCCATTCCAGTGCCTGGCGGACCTGATGACGATCGTGGAGAAGAAGGGGCGAGACCTGCGGCGCAAGAAGATGGTCGTCTCCTGGGCCTACGCGGCATCGTACCAGAAGCCGATGTCGGTCCCGCAGTCGCTGATCCTGCAGATGCCCCGCTTCGGCATGGACGTGGTACTGGCGCACCCGTCGGAGTTCCGCCTCATGCCCGACATCATGGACCAGGCCAGGGAGCAGGCTCGGCGCTTCGGCGCCGGCTTCGAAGTGGTGGATGACATGGAAGCCGCCTTCAAGGACGCCGACATCGTCTACGCCAAGTCCTGGGGTGCCATGGTGCACACGCCGGACCCCGACGAAGGCGCGAAGATCATCAAGAGGTATGCCCACTGGATCACTGACGAGCGCAAGATGGCTTTGGCCAAGCCCGATGCCATCTACATGCATCCCTTGCCGGCCGACCGCAACATCGAGGTGACAGACGGCGTCATGGATGGCCCCCAGTCCGTCGTCTACGATGAGGCCGAGAACCGCCTCCACGCGCAGAAGGCCGTGATGGCGTTGACAATGTAGGAGCACACACATGTCTAGCCCAACCAAAAAAGTCGCCGTCGTCGCCATCGGCGGCAACTCACTGATAAGAGACTCCAAACACCAGACCGTCGAGGACCAGTACCAGGCCGCGAAGGAAACCACATACCACATCGCCGATATGATCGAGGCCGGCTGGGAAGTGGCGATCGGCCATGGCAACGGGCCGCAGGTGGGCTACATCCTGCGCCGCTCAGAGATCGCAGCCCGGGTGGAGGGCATGCACGAAGTGCCGCTGGACGTCTGCGGCGCTGATAGCCAGGGCGCCATCGGCTACGCGCTCCAGCAGAACCTGCAGAACTGGTTGTTCCAGCGCAAGATCCAGAAGAACGTGGCCACGGTCGTCACCCAGATGCTGGTGGACCGGGACGACCCCGCTTTCAAGAACCCCACCAAGCCGATCGGCGGCTTCATGGACGAGGCACAAGCGCTGCGTCGCCAGGCCGAGATGGGCTGGAACGTGGTCGAAGACGCCGGGCGCGGCTGGCGGCGCGTGGTCGCCTCGCCTCTGCCAAAGGAAGTCGTCGAGTTGGACACGGTCAAAGCGCTCATCAACGCGGGTGTGGTCGTGATCACGGTTGGTGGCGGCGGCATCCCGGTGATCGACAAAGGCAATGGCGATTACGCCGGCACAGCCGCGGTGATCGATAAGGACTACGCCAGCAGCCTGCTCGCCCAGAGCATCAAAGCGGACCTGTTCCTCATCTCGACCGCCGTGGAGAAGGTGGCGCTCAACTTCGGTAAGCCGAACCAGCAGTGGCTGGACCGCATCACCCTCTCCGAAGCCAAGCGTTATCTTGCCGAGGGCACCCACTTCGCAAAAGGCTCCATGGCCCCCAAGATTCAGGCCATCATCTGGTACATGGAAGCCGGTGGGAAACACGCTATCATCACCAATCCCGAAAGCATAGGGCGAGCGCTGCGCGGGGAGACCGGGACGCACATCGTGCCGGACTAAGGTGGTGTTTGGGTAACTTGGTAGATTGGTAACTTGGTGGCATGGTAGGTAGATTTGCCAACATACCGATCTACCAATCTACCGCACTACCAGAGCGCCAATGGATTGTGACATGAACCACGTGAAATCACTCAAATGCCTCATCTGCGGGCGCGAGTATCGCCCGGACGAGGTCGACTACGTCTGCCCCCGTCACGGCGACGAAGGCATCCTGGATGTGCGTTATGACTACGAGCTGATCGGCCGGCGGATCAGCCCGCGAAGCCTCGCCGAGGATCGCGACGACACGATCTGGCGCTACAAGCCGTTGTTGCCCGTGGAGCCGGAAAGCCCTGTGCCGCCGCTGACCGTGGGCGGAACGCCGCTTTACCGGGCGGATCGCCTGGCGGCGGGCCTGGGCCTGAAGCACGTCTGGGTGAAAGACGAAGGGCGCGAGCCGAGCGCGTCTTTCAAGGACCGGGCCAGCGCCATCGCGGTGGTCAAGGCGCAGGAACGGGGCGCCGAGGTGATCACCACCTCTAGCACGGGCAATGCCGGGGCCGCGCTTTCCGCGCTGTGCGCCAGCGTGGGCCAGCGCAATGTGATCTTCGTGCCCGAATCGGCCCCGCCCGCCAAGATCACGCAGTTGCTGGTCTACGGTAGCACCGTCATCTTGGTGCGCGGCACCTACAACGACGCGTTCGAGCTGTGCGCACAGGCGGCCAAAGAGTTCGGCTGGTACAACCGCAACACGGGCTACAATCCGTACATGACCGAGGGCAAGAAGACTGCCGCGTATGAGATCTGTGAGCAGTTGACCGCGCAGGTAGGGGCGAGGCATTCCGAGCCGATCTCGTTATCGCCCGCGTTGTCCTCATCTGACGTGACCTCTGGGATGACCCGAAGCGCGCCCGGGAATGCCTCGCTCCTACGATGGGAGGCGCCGGACCGCATCTTCGTCTCCGTGGGCGACGGCTGCGTGATCGGTGGCATCCATAAGGGGCTGAAGGACCTGATGGCGCTAGGCTGGATCAGAAAGATGCCGAAACTGATGGGCGTGCAGGCGGCGGGCTCTGCCGCGCTGTACAACGCGTGGCGCACGGGCATCAACGCCATGGAGATGACCCCCATCGACGCGCAGACCATAGCGGATAGCATTTCGGCTGGGCTGCCGGCAGACCGCATCAAGGGCCTGGCAGCCGTGCGTGAGACCAACGGGGCGTACATCAAGGTCACCGATGACGAAATCCTGGCGGCGATCCCGGAGCTGGCTCGTGCCAGCGGCGTCTTCGCCGAGCCGGCCGGCGCGGCCGCCTACGCCGGCCTCGTCAAGGCCGTCGCCGACGGGCTGGTGGATCCCGACGAGCGCATCGTCGTCCTCTCCACCGGCAACGGCCTGAAAGACATCGCATCAGCTCGCAGGTCCGTGGGCGAGCCGATGGTGGTGGATAAGGACCTGGCTTCGGTGAAAAAGGCGTTGAAGAAGGACAACAACCCATGATCGACCTGACCATCCATCCCGACCGCCGCGAGCGCGCCGTCAAGCGAGCGCGCGAGCGCGGTATTGTCATCCCCACCTTCAAGCAGATGAAGAACCCCGCCTTGATCCCGGGCAAGATCAAAGCGGGACTCAAGAATGTCGGCTTGTGGGATGTTAATCCGCTCAACCTGTTCCGCATCACCTGGCACAATGAGCCGGTGGCCAGCGGCGGCGGGTTCGGCGATGTGAACACCCTTGAGCTGCCCAAGGCGCTCACCGGCGTGGACGCGCGAATCATCGTGCTGGTTGGCAAGTGGTTCCCCACCGGCGCGCACAAGGTGGGGGCGGCGTTCGGCTGCCTGGCGCCAAGGTTGGTCACCGGGCAGTTCGACCCCACCACGCAGAAGGCGGTCTGGCCATCGACAGGCAACTACTGCCGCGGTGGCGCCTATGATTCGGCCCTGCTAGCCTGCCAGTCTATTGCCATTTTGCCCGAGGGGATGAGCCGCGAGCGTTTCGAGTGGCTATCCACGGTCGCGGGTGAGGTCATCGCCACCCCAGGGTCCGAAAGCAACGTCAAGGAGATTTTTGACAAGTGCTGGGAGCTGCGGCGCTCGGGCCAGGACCTGATGATCTTCAACCAATTCGAGGAGTTCGGCAACCACCTCTGGCACTACGACGTGACGGGCCATGCGATGGAGAGCGTTTTGCAGCAGGCGCTCCGCCCCGGCGAAACGCTGGCGGGTTCCGTCTTCACCACCGGCTCTGCCGGCACCATCGGGTGCGGCGACTATCTGAAGGAGATCTTCCCACAGAGCAAGCTGGCCGCCTCCGAGGCGTTGCAATGCCCCACGCTGCTTCTCAACGGCTTCGGGTCGCACCGCATCGAGGGGATCGGCGACAAGCACGTGCCGTGGATTCACAACGTCAAGAACACCGACATGGTGATGGCCATCGACGATGAGGCGCCGGTGCAGTTGATCCGGCTCTTTAACGAACCGGAAGGCCAGAGATATCTCGCCCAGATGGGCGTACCCGAGTCACTGGTGGCACAGCTCCCCCTGTTGGGCATCTCCGGCGCCGCCAACGTTCTCTCAGCCATCAAGATGGCGAAGTGGTATGAGTGGGGCGAAGGCGACGTGGTGATCACCGTGCTCACCGACTCGATGGACCTGTACGGCAGCCGCCTGCGCGAGCTCACCGCCGAACGCGGCGCATTCACGGCCCGGGATGGGGCGGTCGCCTATCATCAGTACCTGATGGGCCAGAGCACCGACCACGTCGAAGAGCTCACCTACCCGGCGCGAAAGCGGGTGCACAACCTGAAGTACTATACCTGGGTGGAGCAGCAAGGCAAGACGTATGAGGAAATCCAGGCGCAGTGGTACCAGAAGGACTACTGGACCGGCGTGCATGGCCAGGTGGACGAGATCGACGCGTTGATCGAGGAGTTCAACGCGCGAGTAGGGCTGCTGTAGGCTGCCGATTGTCGCCGACCTGCGACAATTGAAGGCGGCCTGAGAAAGCAGCTCATTCCCAACGCGGTGGCTGAGGCAGCCAGCCGATTCCCCGGAGCGTCGCGAGGTCCAGCGGCGCCCCTTCCTGTTGCCCGCTGCCGGTCGACGCGCTGCCCCAAGATGGGCAAGACGTGGTAGAATGGTTGTAACAACCAATGGAGGTCCTACTTGCAGCATTCCGAGTTTGCCCTGGAGGCTCTCGATGGCCTGCCCCTCTACTTCCGGGACTGGGGGCCGGAGGGCCAGGCAAAGGCCGTGGTCTGCTTGGTCCATGGCTTGGGCGATCACGGTGGGCGCTTTGCTCACGTGGCCAGGCAGTTGAATCGGGCGGGATACTCTGTGTTGGGCCTCGACCTGCGCGGGCACGGTAAGTCCGGCGGGAAGCGCGGCCACACGCCTTCATTCGAAGCATTGATGGACGACATCGACCAGTTGCTGGGCGAGGCGGGCGCGCGCTATGCCGGCCAGCCGCGCTTTCTATACGGCCATAGCCTCGGCGGCGGCCTGGCGTTGAACCATGCCCTCCGCCGCCGCCCGCAGATCGAAGGAGCCATCGCCACCAGCCCCTGGTTACGCCTGGCCTACACCCCATCGGCCGCGAAGGTGAAGGTCGCACGGGTCATGAGCCGTTTGTCGTCTGGCTTCACACAATCTAATGGCTTAAACACCAAGGACCTCTCTCGCGACCCCGAAGTCGTGCGCGCCTATGAGAGCGATCCGCTGGTGCATGAGCGCATCCCGGCGGGGCTGGCCATGGCCATGCTGGACGCCGGCGAGTGGGCCATGGCTCACTCGGCCGAGTTCCCGCCCATACCGTTGTTGCTCGTTCACGGCACGGGCGATCGCATCACGTCGCCGCAGGCCACCCAGGAGTTTGCCTCCAAAGTGCCAGGGGAATGCACGCTCAAGCTCTGGGAGGGGCTCTTTCACGAGACGCACAACGAGCCGGAGAAGCAGGAAGTGTTGGGGTACATGATTCGGTGGATGGACGAGCACAGGAGTGGTGACCTATGATTGACCCAATACTCATCACCCACGGACAGGTCGTCACGCTTGGCCAGCGCAATGATCTGATCGCTGACGGCGCGATCTACCTCGCGGGAGACACGATCGCGGACGTCGGACCGTCGGCCGCGCTCGCGGCACGCTACCCAAACGCGGAGCGCCTCGATGCCAGCGGCAAGCTGGTGCTCCCCGCCTCGATCTGCGGGCACACGCACTTCTACGGCGCGTTTGCCCGTGGCATGGCCATCCCCGGCGAGCCGGCGACGAACTTCGTGGAGATCCTCGAACGGCTGTGGTGGAAGCTGGATCGGGCCCTCTTGTGGGATGACGTGCGCTTCAGCGCCCTCGTGTGCCTGGTGGATGCGATCCGGCATGGCACGACGACTCTGATCGACCACCATGCCAGCCCGAATGCCATCGACGGCAGCCTTGACGTCATCGCGGATGCCGTCAAGGAGGCGGGTCTGCGGGCGAGCCTGTGCTACGAGGTGACGGACCGCAACGGCGCAGACGGCGCGAAGGCAGGCATCGCGGAGAACGTCCGCTTCCTGAAGCGCTGTCGCCGAGAGCAGGACCTGCAGTTGGGCGCCTCGTTCGGCCTGCACGCGGCGTTGACCCTTTCCGACGAAACGCTGGAATCCTGTATGGCCGCCGCGACAGGGCTGAACACGGGGTACCATATCCACGTCGCAGAAGGGATCGCGGACCAGGAAGAAAGCCTGCGCAAGTACAACCGGCGGGTGGTGGATCGCCTGAACGCGTTCGGCATCCTGGGGCCGAAAACCATCGCCGTGCACTGCGTACACCTGGATGCTTACGAAAAAGACATCCTGCGCGAAACCGGCACGCTGGTCACACATCAGCCGCGCTCCAACATGAACAACGCCGTGGGCTTGCCCGATGTCGCGGGCCTTCTCAAGCGGGGCATCCCCGTCGCGCTGGGCAACGACGGCTTCTCCAACTGCATGTTCGATGAGATGAAGGCCGCGTACCTGGCCCACAAGCTCAATGATCACAACCCGCAGGCCATGCCCGGCGATGCGGTGATGCGCATGGCCTACCCCAACAACGCCAACCTCTGCCGCCAGTTCTTCGGCAAGCCGGTTGGGGAGCTGAGTCCAGGGGCCTTCGCCGACATTATTTTCCTGGACTACGCGCCGCCCACACCGCTGACGCCCGGCAACCTGCCGTGGCACCTGATCTTCGGGGTGGATGGCGCACACGTGACGCACACCATCGCCAGCGGCAAACTGCTTATGAAGGACCGGCGCTTGACGACGCTCGATGAAGATGCCATCATGGCCAGGGCGCGCCAGTTGGCCCAACAAGTGTGGAAGCGAGTCGGATGAAGAATTATGTCTGATAAGATGCGGGTACAACCGTTTGACCTTCTCTTGCGGCGGATCCTGACGGAGTACGAGCACGGCGGGTCCATCTTCGGCATTCACCGCTCCCTGTTCTACACGCCCCGCGCCGGTAGTCCCTACGCGCAGGCGAGCTTCTTCGACCAATACCTGGCAACGCCCATCGGCCCGTCTGCGGGACCGCACACACAGCTCAGCCAAAACATCATCTCCGCCTGGCTGTGCGGGGGCCGCTTCATCGAACTAAAAACCGTTCAGGTGATGGACGAGCTGGAGATCCCCCGCCCGTGCATCGACATGGAGGATGAAGGCTACAACGTCGAGTGGAGCCAGGAGCTGAAACTGGAGCAGTCGGCGCAGGAGTATGTCAACGCCTGGGCCGCCATCCACGTGTTGCGCCGACTGTTGGGCTGGGAAGACACGCCCTTCGGCACCATTTTCGACATGAGCGTGGGCTACAATCTGGAGGGGATCCGGAGCCCGAGCATGACCCGCTTCATGGATCGGCTGGCCGACGCCTCTGAATCGATCGCCGAGATTCAAGCCGTTTTGAAAGCCCAGTTCCCCCGCTTCGCCGATCTGCCGATCCCCTCACGGCTCGTAAGAAGCGTGACCCTCTCCACGATGCACGGCTGCCCGCCCGATGAGATCGAGCGCATCGCCCGTTACCTACTGGAGGAGCGCGGGCTGCATACCGTCGTGAAGATGAACCCGACCCTGTTGGGCAAAGACTGGGTCCTGGGCATCCTGCACGACGACCTGGGCTTTGGCGAGATCCATATCCCGGATTCGGTCTTCCAGAAGGACCTGGCCTACGACCGGGCAGTAGGGTTGATCCGGTCGCTGCAGACGACCGCCGCGCGGCGCGGCCTCACCTTCGGGGTGAAGCTGAGCAACACGCTGGCGATGCACAACCACAAGAGCGCCCTGCCCGGCGAAGAGATGTACATGTCGGGGCGGGCGCTGTACCCCGTCACCATGAGCCTGTTCAGCAAGCTGGCGCACGAGTTCAAAGGCGACCTGCGAGTTTCCTACTCCGCGGGGGCCGACGCGTTCAACATCGCGACGATCCTCTCGTGCGGCGCGCTGCCGGTGACGGCATGCTCCGACCTGCTGAAGCCTGGCGGTTACGCCCGCATGGGGCAGTGGCTGGAGAAGATCGAGGAAGCGATGCGCTCACGCGGCGCAGCGAGCCTGGATGAGCTGTCGCAAAAGAAGCTCGCCAACGTCCAGGTCGCGGCAGCCGAGGCATTGGCGAACCCTTGCTATAAGAAACACTACGCTCGTTTCGGCCTGCCCAAGGTCAAGTCGGGGTTGGGCCTCTGGGATTGCGTCGTGGCCCCCTGTGTGGAGGCGTGCGCGGTGGAGCAGGACGTGCCCGAGTATGCCTGGCTGATCGCCCAGGGCCAGTACGACCGGGCGCTTCAGGTCATCCTCGCCCGCAACCCTCTACCGGGCGTGACGGGTTACGTCTGCACGCACCTGTGCCAGACGAAATGCACCCGCAACGACTACGAGGAATCGGTGGCTATCCGCGCGCTCAAGCGCATTGCCGCGGAGCGAGGGCGCGCTGGCCTGACCGTAGGGGCGAAGCATTCCCAGCCAGAACAGCCGCGGTCAGAAGCCCTATTGGAAGCGGAACCTGTGGTCACGAGAGGCCCGGAAAGAAATGCTTTGCCCCCACGCGTGGCCATCATCGGCTCCGGCCCCTCGGGCCTCTCCGCGGCGGCATTCCTGGCGCTCAACGGCGTGCAGGTCACGATCTTCGAAGCAAGGGACGTGCCCGGCGGCATGATGCGCGTCGTGCCGCCATTTCGGCTGCCCTGGGCCATCATCCAGGAGGACATCGACCGCATTACGGCGCTGGGTGTGGAGATCAAGCTGAGCCACCCTGTCCGGAAACCGCCGGAGGAGCTGCTCAAAGACGGTTTCGACGCCGTTTATGTCGCCAGCGGGTTACAGCGCGACGCGCCGTTGTTCATCGAGGGGGTGGATGGCCAGGGCGTTCTGCCGGCCCTGTCCCTGCTGGATCGTTCCCGTCGCGGCGAAAGGGTGGATCTCGGCCGAAAGGCGGTGATCGTCGGTGGCGGCGATACGGCCATGGATGCCACGCGGACGGCCCTTCGGCTGACGGGCAACGCCGCCACGATCGTCTACCGGCGCAGCCGCCACGAGATGCCGGCGGCTGAAGAGGAGCTGGAAGGCGCCCTGGAGGAAGGTAACCTGTTGGAGGAGCTGGCATCGCCGGCCCGGATCATCCTGCGGGATGGCCACGTTGCGGCGCTGGAGTGCGTGCGCAACCGGCTGGGCGAGCCCGACGCTGACGGTCGCCGGGCGCCGTTGCCCATCCCTGGGAGCGAATTCCGGATCGAGACCGATGCGGTGATCGTCGCGGTCGGCCAGAAGCCCGACCTGGCATTCCTTGAGGGCAGCGCTATTTCGCGGCACGAGGGAGGCGGCATCGTGGTGGATCCTGCCACCGGCTGCGCGGGGCCCGACCGCATCTATGCCGGCGGCGACGTGGTGGTGGAACCGGCCAGCATCATCGAGGCCTGCGCGGATGGCCGCTGCGCCGCCGAGGCGATATGTGCCAGGCTGGGCATCGATTTCCGGCAGCCGGCGTCCCGCCCGGCGGTCCTTTCGGAAGCGGATGTCCTGACGATGAAACGGGTGCGCGCCCGGAAGGAAGCGCAATACAAGCCCGAGATGGTCCCGCCCGCGCAGCGCACGGATTTCGCGCTGATCGAGTCCACGCTGACCGAGGGCGCCGCCCAGGCCGAGGCGTTCCGGTGCGTGCAGTGCACCACGTTCTGCGATAAGTGCGTCGAGGTCTGCCCAAACCGCGCGAACTACACTTTCCAGCTCCCCCGCGGCGCCGTGCGCTGGACGCTGCCCCGGCTCGCCTGTCAGGGAGGCAAGCTGGAGGTGGCCGGGTGGGAGCCGTTCCACATCGACCAATTGCGTCAGATCTTGCATGTGGACGACTGGTGCAACGAGTGCGATGACTGCCAGACCTTCTGCGTGCACCATGGCAAGCCCTACGCCGATAAGCCCCGCCTCTTCCTGGAGAAAGACGACTTCGAGCTGGAGAGCGACAATGCCTTCCACATCGGGGGAGACACCATCCGGCGGCGCGAGGACGGCCGCGAATCGCAGCTTACCAGGAGGGACAGATCGCTCGTTTACGAAAACGCACACGTTCGCCTGAGCCTGACGGCGGAGTTCGAGGTAAAGGAATTGGCCCTCAAGGAGGGTTTCGAGGGGATGCTATCCCTTCGTGAGGCAGCCGAGATGGCAGTCGTTCTGAGCGGCGTCACCGGGTCCCTGCCTTTCCTGCTGCAGGGGAAATAGTCGTTGGGGCGGACCTGCCGCTAGGTCCTGTGCCAGTCAAGAGGGATCGCTAGCACGCGGTCTAGGGACGTGTCCGCCCTGGCAGTACGCAACACGAAACGGGAGGTGCCCCATGTCCGAGTCGACCTTTTCCTGGGTGCGCGCGTACGAGGAAGGCACACTGACCGAGCTGCAAATGGAGACGCTACAGGCCGCGATGGACACTGGCGAGGCCGAGAGCCTGCTTGAGGCCGCGCGCCAGCTTGACTTCGAGGTGACGCACAACGTTGGCGGCGAGCCAAGCCCCATCGCATTCTGAGCGGAGCGAAGCCATGTGGCATACCTACTACGCGCCGCGCAGCGTGCCGGAGGCGCTAGATCTCCTCGCGCAACATGGCGCGGCTTGCCGTGTCATCGCCGGCGGCACTGACCTGATCCTGGAGCTGGAGCGCGGGGCCCGAAAGCCCCAGATCTTGGTGGACGTGTCGCGTGTCTGGGGGCTCGATCAGGTTGAGCTAAGCAACGGCACCCTTCGAATCGGGGCCGCAGCCACGCACAACCAGGTCGTAGCCTCGGCGCCGGCTGTGGCGCACGCGTTTCCGCTTGCACGGGCTTGCTGGCAGGTGGGAGCGCCGCAGATCCGCAACCGCGGCACCATCGCCGGCAACCTGGTTACCGCGAGCCCCGCCAACGACACGATTACGCCGCTCTGGGCCATGGATGCGGCCGTCGTGCTTGCCAGCCGCGAGCGCGGCGAGCGCACGCTCAGCTTTGGCCGGTTTTTCCTTGGCGTCCGGCGCACGGCCCTCGAGCCGGACGAGATGCTGGTCCGCGTCGAGGCGCCCGCGTTGGGTCCCAACGAACGCGGCACCTTCCTGAAACTTGGGTTGCGCCAGGCGCAGGCCATCAGCGTGGTAAACGTCGCCGTTGTCCTCAGCTTCGAGGCGGTCATCGGCGAAGGGAGCGCGGTGCCCGGCCCCGAGGCACGGATACACGATTCTGCGAATCGAGTGTACTTCCCTGTCGCACGGGCGCGGATCGCCCTCGGCTCGGTGGCCCCGACCATCGTTCGCGCCTCCGAAGCCGAAGCCTACCTCACGGGGAAATCGCTCACGGAGGAGAACATCGCCCGGGCTGCGGAACTGACCGCCTCCGCCGCGCGCCCCATCTCCGACATCCGTGCCAGCGCCGAGTACCGCCGTGACATGGCCCGCGTGATGGCGGCCCGCGCCCTGCGCCAGTTGCGCGATGGCGCCGAGCGCACGGGCTGGCCCGAGCAGCCGGTGCTCCTGTGGGGCAGCGGCAGGCATGAGCGAGAAGACCGTTGGAGCGGACCTGCCGCTAGGTCCTGTGCCAGTCAAGAGGGATCGCTAGCACGCGGTCTAGGGACGTGTCCGCCCCCCGCAGCGGCCCACCCCCCGGCGCCCCTGCCGGACGAAATTCATCTGATTCTAAACGGCCGCCCGGCCACGTTGCGCGGGGCGCGCGGCAAGACCCTGCTCCGCGCCCTTCGGGAGGATGCCGGGCTTACCGGCAGCAAGGAAGGCTGCGCTGAGGGCGAATGCGGCGCATGCACCGTGTGGCTGGATGGGGTTGCCGTGATGAGCTGCCTCGTGCCCGCCGAGCGTGCCGAGGGTTGCGAGGTAACGACCGTGGAAGGACTTGCCCCGCTTGGCCCCGCTTGGCGTACCCGCCTGCGGGGTGGCGTACCCGCCTGCGGGGAAGCCCTCGACCGCAGGGAGGGGGTGGCCCAGCTCGGGGCCGACGCACACGGCGCCGTGGCCGGCGGTGAGCGGTTACACCCGCTGCAACAGGCGTTCATCGACGCGGCGGCCGTGCAGTGCGGTTATTGCACGCCTGGGCTGCTCATGTCAGCCGCGAACCTGCTGCTGGAGGTTGACCAGCCGGATTCAGTGCAGATTCGCGAGGCTCTCACCGGCAATCTGTGCCGTTGCACCGGCTACTACAGCATCCTCCGGGCGGTGGAGAAGGCCGTGGGATGATGAAACGGGAAAGCCCGCAGTTCGTAGGCACCAGCATACCGCGCATTGATGCCCCGGCGAAGGTCACGGGAAGAGCGCTCTATCCGGGCGATATCGTCTACCCGAAGATGTGGCACATGGCAACCCTCTTCGCGGGCCGGCCGCACGCGCGCATCCTTGGCATCAACACTGCAGCCGCTGAAAGGGCTGCGGGCGTGGTGGCCGTCTTCACCGCGCGCGATGTGCCCGTGAACGAATACGGCCTGCAGGTCAACGATCAACCAGTGCTCTGCGGCCCCGGCTCGGGCAAGCCGGGCGCCGATGTGGTGCGGTTCGTCGGCGACCAGGTGGCCATTGTCGTGGCCGAGAGCGAAGCGCTGGCGCGCGCCGCGCTGAAGCTGATCGCCATCGAGTGGGAAGACCTACCGCTGGTGCTGGACCCCGAGGCGGCGATGCTGCCCAATGCATATCAACTCCACCCCCATAGCCCGGACAACGTGATCTACCGCTACCATATCCGAAGGGGAGATGCTGCGGCCGCCCTGGAAAACGCGGACGTCGTGGTGGACGGGGTCTACCAGACGCCGGTGCAGGAGCATGCCTATCTGCAGCCTGAGGCGGGCGTAGCCCATTTCGACGAGGCCGGGCGGGTGACGGTTGAGGTTGCAGGCCAGTGGACACACGCCGACCAGGCCCAGATCGCGCATGCGCTGGGCATTCCGGCCGAGCAGGTGCGGGTCATCTACCCGGCCATCGGCGGCGCGTTCGGCGGCCGCGAGGATATGTCGGTGCAGATCACCCTGGCGCTTGCGGCCTGGCGGCTGGCTCAACGCGGCATGCGGGTGCCCATCAAGACGATCTGGAGTCGCGAGGAGTCGATCGTGGGGCATGGCAAGCGGCACGCGATGAGCCTGCACGCGCGCTGGGGTGCCACCCGCGATGGCAGGCTCGTGGCCGCGCAGGTGAGGGTAGTCGCTGACGGGGGCGCCTACGGCTACACGAGCAACAAGGTGCTGGGCAACACGACACTCACCTGCACCGGGCCCTACGACATCCCCAACGTGGCCGTGGATACCATGGCCGTTTACACGAACAACGTGCCCGGCGCGGCCTTCCGCGGGTTCGGGGGGCCGCAGGGTCACTTCGCGGCCGAAAGCCAGATGGACCGGCTGGCCGAAGCCCTGGGCATGGACCCGGTGGAGTTGCGGCTGAAAAACGTGCTTACCGATGAGTCGCTCCTGGCCACCGGCACCCCTCTCCCCGGCGGCGTGAGCCTCAAGCAGACGATCATCGCCGCCGCCCGCGCCGCGGGCTGGACGGACGATGCTGAAGGGCACTGGCACAAGCCCATCCCTGCCCTTACATACAGTGTACTTCCCTGTCCTGCCTCGGCTTCATACACTGTAGTTTCCTGTGCCACATATGGGGCCGGGGGCGAAGCACCAATACACGATTCCAGGAAAGTACACTCGATTCACAGAATCGTGTATACGAATCGAGTGTACTTTCCTGCGGCGATCCGTCGCGGCATCGGTTTCGCGGCGGGTTTCAAGAACGTCGGCTTCAGCTTCGGCTACCAGGAAAACAGCACTGCCCGCATCGAGCTTCGCGGCACGACCGAGATCGAGGAGGCCACGGTCTTTTTCGCCGGCGCCGATGTGGGGCAGGGCAATCACACCGTTGTGGCGCAGATGGCGGCGGAAGCCTTGGACGTGCCGCTGCACCGCATCCGGATGGTCACATCCGATACGGCGGCCATGGGAGACGCCGGCAGCGCATCCGCCTCTCGGCTGACTTACATGTCGGGCAATGCCGTGCGCGGAGCGGCGAGCCGGGCCCTGACCGCCTGGGCCAACGAGGACCGCCCCGCCGTGGGCGAGTTCACGTATCTCGCGCCCAAGACAACCGCACTGGACAAAGAGACCGGTCAGGGCCAGCCCAACTTCGCCTACGGCTACGTGGCGCAAGCCGCCCAGGTGGCCGTGGATACCGAGACGGGCCAGGTGCACGTCGAACGGTTCGTCAGCGCCGACGATGTGGGCCATGCGATCAACCCGCAACTGGTGACGGGGCAGATCGAGGGGGCCGTGGTGCAGGCGTTGGGTTACGCGTTGTTGGAAGATTACAGGACGCAGGATGGCCGCGTGCTCACAGACCGGCTGAGCACCTATCTGATACCGACCGTGGTGGACGTGCCCGATCGCCTCGACGCGGTGATCGTTGAGGCGCCCGATCCCAACGGGCCGTGGGGCGCCCGGGGCATGGCGGAGATGCCCTATCTGCCGGCCGCAGCCGCCGTGGCTAACGCCGTGTATGACGCCATCGGCATCCGCTTCCATGACTTCCCCCTCACAGCCGAACGGGTCTGGAGGGCCTTCGGCAGGGCGGATCCGAGAAGTAAGGACGGCGACGCACGATGCGATCCAAGAACGAGGTAAGAAAATGCTCAAGCACCTGATTCTCAAGAACAGAAGTTATCGCCGCTTCCACCAGGAAGCACCCATCGCCCTTGGCATGCTGCGCGAGCTGGTTGATCTGGCCCGCCTATCCCCCTCGGCGAGCAATATCCAGCCGCTCAAGTACTACCTGTGCTGCGACCGGGAGACGAACGCCCTCGTTTTCCCGACCCTCAAGTGGGCCGGCTACCTGACGGGTTGGGGCGGGCCTGCCGAAGGCGAAAGACCTTCCGCTTACGTCATTGTGCTGGGCGACACGACGCTGGCGAAATCGTTCGGGGTCGACGAAGGGATCGCCATGCAGAACCTGCTCCTGGGCGCCGCGGAGCGCGGGCTGGGCGGCTGCATACTCGGCTCTGTGAATCGGGCGGTGCTGCGGCAGGCCCTGGGCATCCCCGAGAGGTATGAGATCCTCCACGTCATCGCGTTAGGTGTGCCGAGCGAGACGGTTGTCCTCGAGAAAGTCGGGCCAGAGGGCGACATCAAGTACTGGCGCGATGCCGAGAGCGTGCACCACGTGCCCAAGCGCTCCATTGATGAGTTGATCCTTGCGGAAAGAGGGTGAAAAGGTGGCCGAGGATCGTGCAGGGGGATACGGGGAGTACGGCTTCACGGCGGAGTACTACGACCACGTCACAAGCTACCGGGAGCGCAGTGACATCCCCTTTTGGGTGGAGATGGCACAGGCCTCCGGCGGGCCGGTGCTGGAGATCGGCTGCGGCACCGGGCGTGTGTTGATCCCCATCGCCCGAGCCGGGATCGACATCACCGGCATGGACCTCTCGCCTTTCATGCTGGCCGTCTGCCGGCGCAACCTGGCAGAAGAGCCGGCCGAGGTGCAGTCGCGCGTCCGGCTCGTCGAAGGCGATATGCGGGCGTTTGATCTCGGCCGGCAGTTCTCGCTGGTCACCCTGCCGTTTCGGCCGTTCCAGCATCTAACAACCGCTGAAGACCAGATGGCCTGCCTGCACGGCATCCACCGGCATCTGCTCCCCGGGGGGCGGTTGGTGCTGGACCTGTTCAACCCATCGTTGCCCTACCTGGTGGATGAAGGACGGCAGCAGGAGCAGGGTGATGGGCCTGAGTTCGCGATGCCCGACGGGCGGCGCGTGGTGCGATGCTTTCGTGTCACCGAACGGGACTACTTCAACCAAGTCCAGCACGTCGAGTTGATCTACTACGTAACCCATCCCGACGGCCGGAACGAGCGGCTGGTGCACAGCTTCCCGATGCGCTACCTCTTCCGCTTTGAGGCCGAACACCTGCTGGCGCGTTGCGGCTTCGCCATCGAGGCGCTATATGCCGACTACGACAAGAAGCCGTATGGCTCTGAGTATCCGGGTGAGTTGATCTTCGTGGCGCGGAAGTGAGGAGCTAGGCCGCTAGAGCTCCGTCATCACATCGTAGAAGGTGGCCGCATCGCGATAGACCGGCATCTTACCTGCTCCTCTTCCGGCCTGGCCTGGCCACCTCGCGCAACACCCTTGCCACCGTGGGGGGGTGAAGCAACATGTTCGCATAGCTGGCATTGGCCATGGGGCAGGCGCATTCCTTATCGTAGATAGACCGGCGTAAGCGGGCCATCTGCGGGCCGAACCATATTGGCGCCAAGTCGTAGCCGCTCTCCCGCAGGTTGCCCACCGGCTCTGCCCGGATGCAGCAGCTCCAGATGTCACCATTGGGCGCGATGTGGGCGCTGGCCCAGCCGGCATAGCAGTTGATGACCTGCCGCCGCTCATAGAGCACGCGCTTCGCAAGCTCGTAATACTGGGCGCGGAAGGCCTGCGTGAAGCGCGTAACACCACGCGCCGGCCGGGTGCGCGCCTGCTGGCTGAGGAAATCGGCGATGGGCGCATAGGCGTCAGCGTCCGGCGTGATATCCCAGCCAACCGTGTCCAACTCAACCCGCTCCTCGGCCACCTCGGTAATGTAGGAGTCCGGCTGCAGGAACTTCAGACCATCGTAGATCTCGCGGAACCGGGCCTGGTTGAACCGGCTCACCACGGTGTGCACCGAGAGCACAAGGTTAGCGTGTGATGCCTGAAGCTCCTTAAGGCGCGCCCAGGTGGCCATCGACCTCTCCCAGTTGCCTGGCACGCCGCGGATATCGTCATGCTCCTCGCCGATCCCGTCCAGGCTGAGGTTGATGCCGATCTGGCTTTCGGGGCATTCGCGGCAGATGCGATCCACCTGCTCGGCGACGCGCCCCGTCAGCAGGCCGTTGGTGGGGATGGTGATCACCGCAGGCCGGCAGTGGCGGTAGGCGCTGATGACCAGGTCGTCCAGGTCGCGGCGCAGGAACGGCTCCCCGCCGGTAAAGGTGATGTAGAACGGCGTGCGGCCCAGGTTCGCGAAGACGCGGTCCCATTCCTCGGCCGACATGTCGTCGTTGGGCTTGCGCCACACGTCGCACGTGCGGCACCGGGAGTTGCAGCGGAAGCTGACACTGACCACCACGGAGAAGGGATGCATCCGGGGCCAGCCGAAACGCCGAAAGCTCCAGTAAAGCGGGAGCTTCGGCGCGAGAGCGAGCATTGACATGGCGGGCATTATAGGCGTAGAGCGCGGGCGTGTCAATGAGTGCGGCTGGCGCGGATACTGCAATTGGGTTGCCCCATCGCTCCCAACATGATATCATGGCGTGCGACATGCCGATGCCCGTGGAGGCCGCGGTGACCGACGTGCTCCTGATCGGCGCGGAAGAGTTGGAAAACCTGGGCACCCGCTACCTCGCCGCCGTGTTACGCGAGAGCGGTTATACGGTGGAGCTGGTCCCATTCAGCAGGCAGCAAGACGCTGACGCGGCTGTGCTTTGGGCCGAGCTGACCCGCCCTCGCCTGATCGGGCTTTCGATCATCTTCCAATACCGCGCGCCGGAGTTCATGGCGCTAGCCGCCGAGCTCAAGCAGCGTTTTCCCTCCACGCACATCACCTGTGGCGGCCATTTTGCCACCTTCGCAGCCCCTGAGCTGTTGCGCGACTTCCCCGCCCTGGACTCGGTGGTCCGCGGCGAAGGGGAGAACACCCTCGTGCAATTGATGGATCGCCTCGATGAGCCGGAGACGTGGGAAGACATCCCGGGCCTTTCCTTCCGGCGCCATGGCCGGTCCGTGGCCAACCCCTCGCGGCCGCCCATCGCCGATCTGGACAGCCTGCCCTTCCCCGCGCGCGATACCCCGCCCCAGCGCCATTTCGGCATAGGCTTCTCGCCGATCCTCGGCAGCCGGGGCTGCTATCGCGATTGCGCTTTCTGCAGCATCCGCTCCTTCTACGGCGCCAGCCTGGGAAAACCCCAACGCTTTCGAAGTGCGCCCAACCTGGCCGCCGAAATGGAGATGTTGTACCACGATCATGGCGTGCGCTTCTTCGTTTTCAACGATGACGAATGGTTCCCGCCTGGGCTGGCCCGTATTGCGCGCGTGGAAGCCCTCGAACGAGAGCTGCGCCGGCGCCAACTCGACGTGATCATGAGCATCAAGTGCCGCGCCGATGATGTTGAGGAAAACCTGTTCCGCCGCTTGCGCGACATGGGTGTGATCCGCGCCTATGTCGGGGTGGAATCGGGCTCCGACCACAGCCTGCGCACGCTGAACAAACGGACCACCGTGGCGCAAAACCGGCAGGCGCTCGAGATCCTGAACAAAGTGGGGATGCTGGGAGAGTTCGGCCTGATCTTTTTCGACCCCGAGAGCTCGGTTGAGGACATCCGGGCTAACCTCGATTTCTTCCACTCGATGGCCGGGGAAGGCCAGGCGCCGCTCAGCTTCGGGCGGATGGAAGTCTACGCGGGCACACCCATCCAGGAGCGGCTGATGCGTGAGGGCCGGCTGACGGGCTCCTACCTGGCATGGAGCTACACGATCGCCGATCCCAGGGTCGAGCTGTTGCTTCGGCTGATGTACGCCACCATGCGCCACCGCCAGTTTGATTCCGACGGGCTAGGAAAGCAGTGCGCCATCTCCTGCTACGAGTGGACGATCTACCGCTATCTATGCCGCGAGCAGGTCGATCCGGACCTTGCCGCCGGACTACGCTCTATCCTCAGCGAGGTCAACCGGAATTCTCTCGCCACCTTGGAGGAGATGTTCGACTTCGTCACGCATAAGGACATCCATAGCGTGGCCCTCGTCAACGACCGTGCCGCCGGCTGGGCGACCCGCATCAACCTCTTTGACCTGGAATACCAGGCTCGGCTGAGCCAATGGCGCGCCCTGTTGGCCGAGCAGGCTGAGCGCTTACACGCCGCCGGGGGCGCCTACGGCTAGAAGAGCCCCTCGCACGCGGCCCTTGCAGCGTGCAAGGGCCGCGTGCCCAAAAGGAGGCCGTCGTGATCCCGTGGAACAAGCTGCCCAAGAAACTTCAGAAGACCGTATTGGCCATGGTACTCCTTTGGGGCGGGACCGCAAACTCGGGATGCTGCATTCCCGGCCCCGTCATTTGCGATCCGCTGCCGCCCCCTTCGAGCACTCCCGAGCCCGGCGCCACCCCGCAGGCGGGTACGCCAAGCGGGGCCACGCCGGTTCCCACGCCTTTCCGCCATTTCCAGAGCCGCAACGTGGCCATCACCTCCGATCCCTCGATCGACGGCGTGGGCATCACGTTCACCGTCCTCGATGCGACGGGCGCTCCAATCGATGACGTGAAGGTGAGCGTCTACGCCCCTGGCACCGAGCATCTCACCTGGACCAATAGCCGGGGTACGGCGTCCATCCGCCTCACCGAGACCGGCGCCTTCAAGCTGGTCGGCGGCGGCGATCAAGAGAACGCGCTGCCGCTAGAGCTCAAGGAGCATGACGTAGCCAACGTCGAATGGGTGCAAGTCGGGGCAGGGTCCGGGCGCGCCCTGCCATTGGCCGAGATCCGCAGCGTCATTCTGCGATGGGAGGACGGACTCGCCTTCACGGCCGAATCCCCGTGGCCCGGCGCGGATTACCGCTGGAGCGTCTCCGGCGGCGCGCTGACCGCGGCGGATGGCCGGGTGACATGGCAACCGCCGGCCGAACCGGGGCGCTATCTCTTGCAGGTCGTGGCTGACTGGGGCGGTGCGGGGCTGGCAATCGACGCGTTGATGCTCACCGTCGACAAGGACGGGGGCGTGCTTCTCTTCTGATAGATACGGTGAACCTTCCTGTAAATACAGTGAACTTTCCTGTGGCCCAGTCGGATGTCCTCCTCCTGGAGGACCTGGGCCAACAGCACCTCCAGGCCCGCTCGCTGGCCGCCGCGATGCGCGGGGCCGGCTTCCACGTGACCCTGGCCGACTTCGGTGCAGGCTGCGATATCGCTGAGATCGTCGCCCTGGCCGAGAGGACGCTGCCGAAGCTCGCGCTGCTGTCAATCCTTTTCGCCAATCGTCTCCCCGAGTATTTCGCCCTGGCCAGCGCGCTCCGCGCTACGGGCAGCCGGGCGCACCTGTCCATGTGCGGTCAGTTCCCCACCTTTGCCTACGCGGAGCTCCTCTCGGCCTGCCCCGAGCTGGACTCCGTGTTGCGCGGCGACGCGATCGCGGCCGCGCCCCGGCTTGCCGCCAGCGTGCACGATCCCGCGCTCTGGCAAGAGATCCCTGGGCTGGCGTATCGCCGCGACCCCAGGGGGGGCAGGGAAAGGCCGAGGTGGTGTGCGCCGGGGCGCTTCAGGCGCCCGCAGCGGAGCTCGATGCTCTCCCCTTCCCCGCGCGAGATGGCGGGTTGGCGATCTTGCCCCTCGGCGCGGAGGGCCGCGCCTTCCGTGCAACCCATGGCGACGACGGACCGATCAGGTACGCGACGGTGGAGAGCAGCCGCGGGTGCTATCATGCGTGCACCTTCTGCCTGCCTCGCGCGGTTACCCGGGCGTGCGGCGGGCCGTGCTACCGGCAGCGCAGCGCCGGGAACCTGGCAGACGAGATCGAGGGCCTGTATGGCCTGGGTGGCAAGCTGTACCTTTTCGACGACGAGCAGTTTCTCCCGCCGGCTCGCGCGCGCCACGAGCGGGTGGAAACGCTTGCGAGCGAGCTCGAGCGTCGCGGGTTGGAGATCGCCTTCACCATCAAGTGCCGCGCGGACGATGTGGAGCCGGAGCTGTTTCGTCGCCTGAAGCGGATGGGGCTGATCCGCGCCTACCTGGGGATCGAGTCCGGATGCCAACGGTCACTGGATCTCTTCGGTAAAGGCACCACGCCGGAGCGCAACACCGCAGCCCTGGAGACACTGGACGGGCTCGGTATCGTCGCCGACTTCCGCTGCCTGATGTTTCATCCGTGGAGCACACTGGAGACCATCGGCAGGGAAATCCGCTTTCTGGAGCGTGTCTTGCCCGTTGTGCCCACCCTCTACAGCTTTCGCGAGGTTGAGCTCTATCCTGGCACGCCCCTCGCGCGCCGATGGCGGGTTGAGCAGGGCGCCGGGGAGGGGCCCTGGTCCGTGAGGCAGTACACCATCGTCGACCGCAGTGCCGAGCTGCTGCGCCGCCTCAGCCGTCTCCTGTTCGGCGACGCCGGCCCGCTCCCCCAGGCGGCCGAGCGGTTGAGCCAGGCGTGGTTCAGGCTACTCGTCCGCGAGCGGCTGGAGCCGGCTGGGCTAGACGCCGGCCGCGCCCGGCGGTTGAAGGCTATCGCGGCCCGCGCCAATGCGCAGGCTCTGGCCATCTGGTGCGAGATGCTGCGGTTCGCTGGTGAAGGTGACTACTACGACGCCGGGTGCGTCAACGAGATGGCTGCCCGGTGGACCGCGCAGGAAAGCATCGCTTGCAGCCGCGCCATGGCAGAGATGGTTGAATCGTAGAAGTACCCCCAGCAGGACTCGAACCTGCGCTTTCGGCTCCGGAGGCCGACGCTCTATCCACTGAGCTATGGGGGCGATTACCATTCCGATTATAGCACCGCGTGGGCCCCAAGGCAAACTCGCGCGCCCTAGAGGAATGCGCCCAAAGCGGAAGCGATAGCTCTGCTTTAGCGCAGCATGCGCAGCACGATCCCCCCAACCAGCGCCGCGCCCAATACCAGGAGGGCGAGCCTGTCCCTGCCCGCCAGGCGCAATGACCGGAAAGCCGTCCGCTTCACACCCGGCGTGTCCAGCGCACGGGCCTCCAATGCCCAGCCCAGGCGCTCGCTGTTGCGCAAGGCGGCGATGATCATGGCGATCAAGATCGGCCGGTAGGCCTGGAGGCGCCGGATGAAGCTCGCCTGCTCCAGGTCAAGCCCACGCGCTTGCTGCGCCTCCCTCACCTGTTCGAACAGGCTGGCGAACGCAGGCAAATACCTGAGCGCCAGCCCCAATGTCAGGCCCCAATCATAGGGAAGGTGCAGTGCCACGAAACCGCGCACCATGGCCGCCTGGTCAGTGGTGAAGAGCCACAGGGCAAAAACCAGGGCCAGCGCCAACAGGCGCAGGGCCAGCAGGGCGCCCTGCACCACCGCGTCCGACATCACAACCACCGGGCCTGCCCGAAACAGGACCTGCCCCCCGCTTCCGAAGAGCACGGTCAGTGCGAACACCATGAGGCTGAGCACGCCCATGGCGCGCCAGACCGACGCGATCCGCCGCGCCGGGATCTGCCCCGCCCAAAGCAAGACGGTGCAGAGCAGCACAACGGCAAGCGCTGTCCAGAGGCTTGGCCAGAGGAATGTGAACAGCGTGGCCTCGGCGACGAACAGGAGCTTGATACGCGGGTCAAGCCGGTGCATCCACGTGGGACGCGGAACGTAGAGGTCGAAATCAGCGTGCATGGTTACGCCAGGCAGCCACGAATTCGGCTGGGGTCAGCACGTTCTGCGGGATTCTGCCCGGGCCCAGCCTCTCGGCCAACCTCTTCACGGGCGGCCGCTTCAACCCCACCTGGGCCAGCAACTCCGGCTGGCTGAACAGGGCCAGGGGCGCGCCGTCGAACACCACCCGGCCCGCGTTGAGCACCACTGCGCGGCGGGCGTATTCCGCCACGAGGGTCATGTCGTGCGTGATCAAGAGCACCGTGCGCCCCTGGGCATTGAACTCGACAAGCACTCGCATCAGCTCGCGCTGGCTCTGCGCATCCAGGCCGCCGGTGGGCTCATCCACGACGAGCGCGTGCGGTTGCGTGGCCCACACCGCGGCCAGCGCCACCTGCCGGCGTTCCGCGAACCCGAGTGACGCCGGCGGCAGATCGGCCGCGGCCGTCAGGTGGAAGCGGCCCAGCGCATCCGCCACCCGTTGCGCCACGAGCGCGGGTGGGCACCCTTGAATGCGCGGCCCAAAGGCAACTTCTTCATTAACCGTCGGCGCGAAGATCTGATGGTCGGGGTTCTGGAAAACGTAGCCCACGCACCTCGCCAGGGCCCCGATGCGGGTCGTGCGGGTATCGTGGCCCTCCACGAGCACGCGCCCTCGCGTGGGCTTAAGCAGGCCGTTGAGATGCCTGGCGAGTGTCGTCTTGCCCGACCCGTTCGGCCCCAGCAAGGCTACAAACTCGCCGGCCGCAAAGCTGAGGTTGACCTCAGACAGGGCGTGGACGTCCTCCTCGTAGCGATATGACACGTCGTCCAGCACGACCGCCCCGGCTTCCCCCTCCCTACGGTCGAGGGCTTCTCCCCCGGCAACTAGCGGGGCCGGCACAGGCGCGGGCATCTGCCGCTGGACTTCAGGTTTGCGAGGCTTCTTTGGCTGGCGCCGGAGCTGACGATACGCGTCCCCCACGCCCATGAAGCAGCGCACCTCACCCGTCCGGCGCGCCAGCAGATAGCCCAACTCCACCATCTGCGGCAGCCCGATACCCCACTCCTGCAGCTTGGACGCTGACCGGAAGACCTCGTCCGGGGCGCCATCGAGCGCGATGCGTCCCTCGTGCAGCACCAACACGCGGTCCGCATAGCGGGCAACCTGCTCCAGCTCCTGTGTAGCCATGAACATCGTGAGCTGATAGCTCTGTCGCAGCTCCGCCAGGGCCCTCAATACGGCCGACTTGCCTGCCGGGTCGAGGCTGGCGGTCGGCTCATCCAGCGCAAGCACCTGCGGGCGCATGGCCAGCATGGACGCGATGGCCACCCGCTGCTTCTCGCCCCCGGAGAGCAGAAGCGGCGAGCGATCACGGTAGCCCGCAAGGCCGGTCGCCTGCAAGGCCCAGGTGACGCGCGTCTCGATCTCGGCCGGCGGCGTCCCCAGGTTCTCTGGGCCGAACGCGACCTCATCCTCAACACGCATCTGCACCAACTGGTTTTCGGGGTCCTGGAACACCAGGCCCACGGCCTGCGCCAGCTTAGCCACAGGGTGTTGTTTTGTCTGCAGGCCGACCACCGTTACATCGCCGCGAAAGACGCCGCCGGTGGCGTGAGGGACCAGCCCATTCAGGGCCATGCAGAGCGTGGTCTTCCCCGCGCCGACGCGGCCCAGCAGAGCGACGAACTCGCCGCGCCTCACCTGGAAGCTGACCCCTTTCAGGACCTGCGTCGGACTCCCCTTGCCTGTCGGCGATGGGTACGCATAGTGCAGGTCCTGCACGTCGATGTCGATCGTCAAGGCGTCTCTTTTCAGTGTCTCAGCCTGCGTGGCATGGCGCTCACTTAGACACAGTGCCCTTTCCTGTCGGCAGGAACGATGGATCCACCATATCGCCGTAGGGGATATCTCGCCCCACCAGGCCTTTATCACGCGCCCACTGGATTACGTCGGCCACTTCCGCCGCGGCAGGCACGCCGCGCTCGGGGAAGGGCGGCATTTGATAGCTATCCTGGATGGACTGCGGCACGCGCCCCTTGTCGATCAGCAGGCTCCGGTATTTCTCAGGGTTGGCGTTCAGCTCTTTGACGGCCTTTTCCCATGCCACCAGGAACTTCCTCACCGTGTTGGGCTTGCCGCTCAGCGCATTTGTGCTGAAGCTCAACACCGATTGCGACAGCGCGGGGTACTTGGAGTCATCCACCACCGGCACGGCGCCGGCCGCAACCGCCCCTTGCGCCAGGGGGTCGGGCAGGGTGGCGGCCTGGATGTTTCCGTTCATGAGCTGCTCAAACCTTACAGGGATGGCGCTCACCTCTTGCACGGCGATCTCATCCGCGGTCAGCCCTTCGCCTTTGAGCATGCGATCGGTCAGATACTCGATGACCGTGTTTTGGCTGATGCCGATGGGCACGCCCTTAAGGCCTGCGACGGTAGTGATGCCGGACTTCGGCCCCGCCAGGATGCGAAAGACCGGGGCCCCGGGATATGGCCGTCGCGCCGTATACACTGCCTTCACCTTCACGCCATCCTTGTTGAGCAGCGCATTCGAGATGAGGTCGGTGAGCATTCCGTCCACCTGGCCCGTTTGCATCAACACATCGCGCTCCTGGGCGCTCTTCACCGGAACCCCTTCCACCTTGATCCCCTGTTCCGCGAAATACCCGTTCTGATCCGCGATGTACAGTGGGATGACATCCAATACTGGGATCAACGCCACCTTCAGCTCATTGCTCTCGGGCTTCAACGGCGTGCACGCCCCCAGAAACGCGGCCAACAGCAGCGCCAGCAGCCCGGCGCTGCACCACCGACCCCTTTGTGACATCACAGTACACTCTCCTTGCGGCGCGATCATCCCCACGGGCGCGCAGTGCGCCTTCAGAAACGCAGCCCTGCCCATGCCGACACGAAGATCAAGATGCTGATGTAGCCGTTCATGTTGAAGAACGCCAGGTTGAGTCGGCTGAGGTCATCCGGTTTCACCAGGCTGTTCTCGTACCATAGCAGCGCCGCCACGATGGCCGTCCCGATCCAAAACGGCCATCCCAACCCGAGAGATCCGCCCGCCGCCGCCAGCGTCACCACGGTGAGGGCGTGATTCGCCCTGGCCCATCTGAGCGCCGTGGCGATGCCGAAGCGCGCCGGCACACTGTGCAGGCCTTCCGCGCGATCGAACTCGACGTCCTGGCAGGCGTAGATCATGTCAAAGCCCGCCATCCAGAGCGTCACCGTCAACCAGAGCAGCCAGGGCGCGGGATGGGCCAGTGAGACGGCCACAGCCGCCCACGCGCCGGGCACGGCCATGCCATCGGTGAACCCCAGCACCCAATGGCTGGCCCACGTGAAACGCTTGGTGTAGCTGTATCCCGCCAGAAAGAGCACCGAGCCGGGCAGCAGCATCAGCACGAAGCGGTTCAACTGCCATGCCGCCAGGGCGAAAACCGCCAAAGCCGCCGCGGCCAGCGCCCGCACCGCGCCAGAGCTGATCTTGCCCTGGGGCAAGGCGCGAACGCGGGTGCGCGGGTTACGCGCATCGTAGAAACGGTCCACCAGCCGGTTGACGGCGAAGGCAAAGGTACGGGCGGCAGCCATCGCCACCGTTACCCAGGCGAAGATCCGCCAGCCGGGCCAGCCGCCGGCTGCCAGCACCATCCCGAGGTACGCGAAAGGCAGCGCGAAGACGGTGTGCTCGAACTTCACCATCTCGAGGAATACGCGGAGTCGTCGCATCTCTCGCCGCTATACCCCCGCCAGGCCGAACAGGTGTGTGAACAGGACCCGCAGCCCGATCACGATCAGAATCACGCCGCCGATGATCTCCATGCGCTTGCCAAACCTCCTTCCCAGCCGGTTGCCCGCCAGCAATCCCAGCAGCGAAAGGCTGCCGGTCACCAACCCGATGATGGCGGCCGGGTAGAGGATGGCCACGTGCACGAGCGCGAGGCTCAGGCCGACGACAAAGGCGTCGATGCTGGTGGCCACAGCAAGCAGCACCAGTGTACCACCGCGCGAGGGATCAACCACATGCGTCTCCGCGTCGGGATCCAATCCGGACCGGATCATACGCACACCCACGAAGGCTAACAGGCCGAATGCGATCCAGTGGTCAACACCCGAGATGAAGCCCACCACGCGCGAGCCCACAAGCCACCCCAACACGGGCATGAGGGCCTGGAAGAGGCCGAAGTGAAAAGACAGGCGAAAGATCGGCCGAGGGCCGCCCGCAAAACGGGTGGCGCCGATCCCCAGCGATACGGCGAAGGCATCCATCGAGAGACCGATGGCGATCAACAGGATTTCGAACAGATCCACGCTATCACAACCGGGCAAAAATAAAGGCCAGGCATTCCGGCAAGATTCAGCAGCCAGGCATGACGTTCGTCAGCGCCAATGCCCGACGTGCCCCAGACCCGCCCGGGAATGCCTCGCCCCGACACGACCTATTATACAGGAGAGGGCGCCATCATACGAAACCGCGCCCTTGCTCTTCAGAGCCCGTACTCCTCCCATCGCCGGGCCACCAGCTCACGGATCGCTTCAGCCATCGCCACGCGTTCGGGCCACGGACGCGCGTAGCCATCCATGGGGCCCTTTGCCGTAGCATCGATGCCGATCTTGCCGCCGAAGGCCAGGCGGTACGAGGCGTGGTCGAGCGCATCCGTGGGACCCTCCTGAATGATCACGTCACGCGCCCAATCCACGTTCCCGAACATCTGCCAGTAGGCCTCGGCGGGATCCTGCACGTTCACATCTTCGTCAAACACCACGATCGCCTTAGCCAACATCAGCAGGCCAAGGCCCCATAGGCCGTTGATCACCTTACGCGGGTGACCCGGGAACCGCTTCTTGACGCTCACCAGCACAAGGTTGTGAAAGACCCCTTCCGCGGGCATGGCGACGTCCACGACCTCGCTGAGAAAGAGGCGGATAAAGGGCAGGAACAGCCGCTCTGTGGCCTTCCCCATCCAATAGTCTTCCATGGGGGGGCGGCCCACCACCGTCGCCGGGTAGATGGGCTTGCGGCGATGCGTGACGGCAGTCACGTGCATCACGGGGTACGGCTCCACGGGTGTGTAGTAGCCCGTATGGTCGCCGAATGGGCCCTCAGGAAGGGACTCAGCCGGATCGACGTACCCTTCGATGACGATCTCTGCGTCCGCAGGGGCTTCCAAAGGCTGGCTGACACATTTCACCAGGGGCACTGGCTGCCCGCGCAGCCAGCCTGCCAGCAGAAACTCATCGATGTCCGGCGGCAACGGCGCCGAACCCGCCCACACGACGGCCGGGTCGCCGCCCAGGCTCACCGCCACCGGAATATGCTGCTGGCCGCTGCGAAGGGCGGCCCGCTGATGCTCCGCGCCCCCCTTGTGCATCTGCCAGTGCATCCCCAGGGTGTGGGCGTCATGCACCTGCAGCCGATACATGCCCACGTTGCGCACCCCGGTGACCGGATCCCGCGTGATGACCGTGGGCAAGGTGATGTAGCGCCCGCCGTCTTTGGGCCAACAGCGAAGGATAGGAAACCCCACCAGGCTGGCTTCATCGCCTTGCTTCACAACCTCCTGGACCGGCGCCTGGTGCACCAGCTTCGGCCCAAGGCCCACGCTCTTCAACACTCCCCACAGCTCGCCCGCCTTCCCGAGCATCGACATGATGCCCGACGGCAGCTCCGGCTTCAGCAAGTCGCCCAGACGGGTTCCCAGTTGGCCCAACTCCTCCACCCCGAGCGCCCAAGCCATACGGCGGGCCGAGCCAAAGGCATTGGCAAGCACTGGCATGCTGTAACCCTTGACATTCTCGAAGAGGAGCGCGCGATTTGCCTGGGCCGGCCCCTTGGAGACCCGGTCCACGATTTCGCTGATCTCGAGGTCGGCGCTCACCGGCGCCGCTACGCGCACCAGCTCGCCACCAGCTTCCAGGCGAGATATGAACTCCCGGAGATCGCGGTAGGCCATAGGTCAGTCCCTGCGCCAGGCCTCGGCATCGCCCGGCTGCTCCCAGATGCGCAGCCCCTGCCGGCTGAGATAGATCGAGAAGGCCTGGTAGAGGGGATTGGTCGCTTTGATCGCCCTCACCATGGCCGCGCCGAGCGCGTTGAAGTCCCCGGCATAGATCGCGTCGCGTTCGGCGTAGTTCTCGGCATAGAGGATGATCCGATCCTCCCGGCTATCGCGGGGATAGACCTCGATCTGCACCTCCACATACGGGTACGCACCGATAGTGAAGACTTTGCCGTGCTCAGCGAACCAGGTATCTGTCCAGCCGCCGTTGTCGCAGATGCGGATCGGGGCTACGCTGTTGATGACGCGGCTAGGCCGCTCCACGGTAGAAGTGGAAGGCCTCTTACTGCTTGTCATACGGTTGTCCGTCCGCCGCGGGTGGTACGGCCCGCCCCATGACGCCGGCAAGTACGGCCATAGTCAGCAGATAGGGCAACATCTGCGGGATCTGCGATGGGATGTCGGGACGGAAAATACTGATTGTCGTCTGGACGCTGCTGCCCACGCCAAAAATCAGTGCGCCTAAGAGCGACCCGAATGGCGTCCACTTGCCGAAGATCATGGCGGCAAGCCCGATGAAGCCCAGGCCATTCGTCATGCCCGGGTTGAACACATCCACCGCCTCCAGGGTGAACCAGGCGCCTCCGAAGCCCGCGATCATGCCGCCGATCGCCACGTTGATGTAGCGCGTGCGATAAACGTTGATGCCCAACGTGTCGGCCGCGCGCGGATGCTCGCCGACGGCGCGTGTGCGCAGACCCCAGCGCGTCGAGAAGAGCACCCAGGTGATGACCACGGCCGTGATCAACATGATATACGTGAGCGGCTTCTGCTGGAAAAAGATGGGGCCAACGACGGGGATCTGTGAGAGCAAGGGGATCGGCGTGATGGGGAACGTGCCCGGCCCGGCTGGCAGGTTTTGGGCCAGATACTGGCGGTACATGTACCCGGTGAGCCCCAGGGCAAGCATATTGATCACCGTGCCGCTGATGATCTGATCCGTCTTAAACCGGATGCTGATCACGGCGTGCAGCGCTGCCATCAGCGCGGCCGCCACCAACCCGGCAAGAAGGGCCAGCCACCGGCTCAGATCGCCGGCCGCCTGTGGCCCCATGGAGCCTTGCAGGAGTTGGAAGCCGAACAGATTGACAGCGTAGCAGACCATGGCGGACGTCAACATCATGCCCTCGATGCCGATGTTGACCACGCCTGCCCGCTCGCACAACACGCCGCAGAACGCCGCGAAGGCGATGGGTGTGGCCAGCCGCAGCGTCTGAGCCAGGGTGCCCACCACGCAATTGGTGCTACACTTGCCCCCGATGATCAGATTGAGCAGCCACCAGCCCGCCGCAAGCCCAAAGAACGCCAGGAGGGCGGTGATCCACCAGGGGCGCTCGAACCGAGCTGTCCGCCTGGGGATCGCCTTGATTGCCGTAGTCATCGCTCACCCTCCCCAGCCGCGCGTCAGGGGCGCTTCCTGCTCGGCCCCCGCCGGCGGCTTCATGCGGTAGACCCAGCGCACGATCGAAGGCGCCGCCACAAACAGCAACACCAGCGCCTGGATGATCGTGATGACGTACTTGGAGACGCCGGAGTTCAGCTCCATCAGGTCGGCGCCGTTGCGCAAGGCGCCAAATAGAAACGCCGATGCCAGGATGCCCAAGGGGTTGTTCTTGCCCAGCAGCGCGATAGCGATGCTCTCGAAGCCATAGCCGCTGGAGAAGAACAGTGGCAGGCACCGGCAGATGGAAACGCCCAACACCTCAACCGTGCCGGCGATCCCCGCCAAGGCGCCCGAGATGGCCATTGCCAGCACGATATTGCGAGAAATGCGAACACCGGCATAGCGCGCCGCGCCCGGGTTCGCGCCCACCGTGCGCATCTCAAAGCCGATCGTCGTCTGCCAGAGCAACCACCACACAACAAAGGCCGCCATCACCGACATGAACAGCCCGACATGCAGCCGGCCATACGGGTCGCCAAAGGGCCACCAGGCCCGCGCCAGCAGCGGCAAAAGGAAGAATGAGACCAGGGCGACCGCGAGGGCCGCGATCCAGGGGATGCTCGACCGCCGCCGGAAGAAAGACAGGCCCGCCTCATCCGAAGTTCGCCGTCGCATCCAAAGGTGCACCAGGAACCACGCTGAGAGACCGAGCACGAGCGCCACGAGCAAGGCGTCGAGAGGATTCTGCAGACGCTCACGCATCCCGTACAGCGTCCATAGCTCGGCGTTCGGGGAGACGCGCTGGGTCTGCACGGCGGTCGCCAGCTTGTCCTTGAGCGGCCAACTGATAAGGTACTCCGTCAGCCGGAACGCGATGTAGTTCATCATGATGGTGTTGATGACCTCGTGTGCCCCGGTGCGGGCCTTGAGGTAGCCGGGGATGGCTGCCCAGATCGCTCCCCCCACGGCGCCTGCCGCCACCGCCAGCGGCACGTGGATGATCGCCGGCAGCCCGTGGGTCAACTGGCCTACCCAGGCCGCTGAGATCGCGCCGATGTAGAACTGGCCTTCGACGCCGATGTTGAACAGACCGGCCTTGAAGCCCACCGAGACGCCCAAGGCCAGGAAGACGTACGGGATCGTGGCGACGAGGGTTTCCGAGAATCCTCGCTGTTTGATGAAGGCGCCGCGAACCAGGCCTGAGTAAGCCTCAAACACCGTGGTCAGGCTGCCGCTGGTGATCCAGATGATAACAGCGCCGATCAGAAAAGCCGTGGCCAGGGCGAGCGCTGGCATGGCCAGTGGGCTGGCGAGACGCCTGAGCCAACTAGCTCCCTGGCGGTCTCCGGGCCTTCCGGCCTGGGCTGAGCCGCCGGCCTTTGTGGTGGCCCCGCTTGGGCTTCGCCCCGCTTGGCTACGCCTGCGGGGTCGCCCGTGCGGGGTGGAAACGGCACTAGACATGCGCGCCCTCCTCGCTCCCCTTACGGGGATCTTCGGCCCCCTGGCGGGGATCTACGACCCTCTCGGGCTCTGAGGATGTCACACCGGCCATCAGAAGGCCTAACTGTTCGCGCGTGGCCTCCTGTGCGTCCAGGGTGGCCAAAATGCGACCTTTATACATGACCGCAATCCGGTCGGAGAGGCTCATGATCTCGTCCAACTCAGCGCTGACCAGGAGCACGGCCGAGCCCTTGTCGCGCGCGTCGACGATGCGCCGATGGATGAACTCGATGCTGCCGACGTCGAGGCCACGCGTCGGCTGGTTGGCGATCAACAGCTTGACCGACCGGCTCAACTCGCGGGCCACAATCACCTTCTGTTGATTCCCGCCGGAGAGAGATCCTGCGCTGGTCTCGATGCTCGGCGTGCGGACGTCAAACAGGCGCACCAACCGCTCGGCCTCATCGGCCATCTGCGGGTAATCCAGCTCGATCCCGTCGGCGAAGGGAGACCGGTAATAAGTGCAAAGCACGAAGTTATCGCGTATAGGAAATGAAAGCACCAATCCGTGCTTGTGGCGGTCTTCCGGCACGTGGGCCACGCCGGCCTCGATGATTTCGCGAGGCCGGGCATGGGTGGTATCCTCACCCAAGAGCAGAACCCGGCCTTCCTCAACCTTGCGCAGGCCGGTGAGCGCCTCTACCAACTCGGTCTGGCCGTTGCCCTGGACCCCGGCGATGCCAAGGATCTCGCCAGCCCGCGCTTCGAGCGAGACGCCATCTACCGCCATGTGCCGCCGGTCGTCCAGCACGCACAAATCCTCCAGGCGCAGGACCGGCTCGCCGGGATTCGCGGCAACCTTGTCGACCTGCAGGATCACCTTGCGGCCCACCATCATCAACGCCAGCAGCTCGCGCGTGGCCTCTGCGGGCTTCACCGAACCCACCATCTGGCCGGCGCGCATCACGCTGATGCGGTCCGCCACGGCAAACACCTCACGCAGCTTGTGGGTGATGAAAATGATAGATTTGCCCTGCTTGACCATTGACCGCATGATCACAAACAGCTCGTCGGCCTCCTGTGGGGTCAGGACTGCCGTCGGCTCGTCCAGGATCAGGATGTCGGCCTGGCGGTAGAGCGCCTTGACGATCTCCACACGCTGCTGCGCGCCAACGGGCAGGTCCTTGATGTAGGCATTCGCGTCCACCTGCAACCCGTACTGCTGGCTGAGATCCTGGATTCGTGCCGCTGCTACCCGCCGGTCCAGCACCGCCAACCCGCCGAGGGCCCTGGTGCGGCCCACCAGCGACTCCTGGCCCAGCATGATGTTCTCCGTCACCGTGAGCGGCGGGACCAGCATGAAGTGCTGGTGCACCATGCCAATGCCATGATCGATCGCATCGTGAGGGCCGCTCAGGCGGATCGCCTTCCCGTCTACCTGGATCTCCCCTTCATCAGGGTCATACAGCCCATAGAGGATGTTCATCAGGGTGGACTTGCCCGCGCCGTTTTCGCCCAGCAGCGCGTGGATCTCGCCTCGCTCCAGTGTGAAGTTTACGTGATCGTTGGCGAGAACGCCGGGGAAGCGTTTGGTGATACCGGTGGCTTGGAGGACTGGGGCCATAGGGTCACCTGATCCCGTCTAGAACAAAGGGTGCTGCGATCCCCTGTCTCGGGACTTCGCAGCACCCTTCATGGTTTACAATTAGCGCTCTGCGCGCTCAACTTACGGCTGGTAGCCGGTCTTGAGTGCGCCGCTCTTGAGATCCGCGGCGGCCTTCGTGACCGCATCCTTCACCGACTGCGGGATCTTGCTATCCCAGTCATGGTACGGGGCCAGGCCTACGCCACCGTTGCTGAGGTTAGCCGTGAAGATGCCGGCCTTGGCAGTGCCTCCAGCGAGCGCCTTGAGGTAGTTGTACACCGCCGCGTCCACGTTCTTGGCCGCGCTAGAGATCAGGGCATCCTTGACCTCGGGATAGGTGTTGTATTGATCGACGTCCACGCCGATGGCCATCAGGCCTTTTTCCTTGGCCGCCAGCAGGCCACCGTTGCCCGTGTTGCCGCCGACGCCGAAGACCACGTCACACCCCTGGTCGATCATGCTCTGGCCCACTTCCTTGCCCTTGGCAGGATCGGTGAACGAGGGGATGTAGACGTTCAGGGTCTTGATGTCAGCCTTGATCGATTTGGCGCAGTTCTGGTAGCCGGTCACGAAGCGAACCACCGGGGGGATCTCCATGCCAGACACCGAGCAGATGGTGCCCGTCTTGGTCATCCCGGCCCCTAGCACGCCAGCCAGGCAGCCCACCTCATCTTCCTGGAACATCAGGCTCGTGACGTTCTTCAGCCCACCGTCGTCGTAGCAGTCCTTGACCGTGTCGGGGCAAAGCGCGTAGTCTTTGGTGGGGAAGTAGGCGTTGTCGATGATCGCGAACTTGATGTTGGGATACTGCTTGGCCTTGGCAGCCGTCGCATCGCCCATCAGGAAGCCGACGGTGATGATGGCATCGTACTTCTCGGTGGCGAACTGATCGATGTTCTTCTCGTAGTCCGTGGGTTGCTTGGACTCGATGAACTTGGCATCGACACCCAGGTCCTTCATCGCCTTCTGCACGCCGGCCCAGGCCGACTGGTTGAAGGACTTGTCATTCACGCCGCCCACGTCGGTGACCATGCCGACCTTGAGCTTCTTGCCACCTCCGCCGGTTGTGGCGCAGGCAGTGAGCAGCATCGACGCGACAAGCACCAGGGAGAGAACGACGAAGATTCGGTTGCGCATGTTTGCTATCTCCTCCAGAGGTTTGTGGGGCGTACTTGCAGAAGAAAGGTGAAACACTGTCAGCCGGCAAGAACGCCATTGTGCTCGCCCGGATCAGATCACAAAGGGTCGGTCGCTGCCTGAACAAGCAGCTCGCGCATCACCCCCTTTCATCACCAGAGAGGTAACCTGTTGAATCCCGTCCCGCGCTGCCCAACACGACACTGACCGCTTACCGGACTCCACGTTACGAACTCTATTATATACAGAGGGCACGGCGCCGCAAATCTCACACACCCGATGCGAGGCCTCATAGCGCCTTTTCGAAACTTGGCAAACCGGGCGGGCTGTGGTAGCATACGCGTCGCCGGTGACCTGCTTCTGCACGATGTGGCCAAGCATCTTGAGCCAGTTCCGGCATCCCCAGGGTTAGCGGGGAGCAGATCGTCATCCAGGAGGTGCACGCCCCAGGGTCTGAGTTGTGTGCGTCGGTGAAGCCTGGTAGTGATCTGTGCCGCGATTGCCTGCTCAGCCCGCCCTACCTCATCCAATATCTCCATTTCGTGACGCGTCTTTCCGGGGCCGTGGCAGAGCGGTATTGGCCTGTGCCCGCGGTGCTCGGTTCAACCCGATCTTGGCCATTGGGCGTTTTGGAGGCTTGGCCTAGCCGTCCAATTGGGAGAACCTCACACCCGACCGAAGAGTTCTGTCTGTCCGGCTTACCTGCTGCACCAGCACATACATCTAAGGAGAAAAAGCATCCGATGGCCAGTGTATTGTACGAGCACGTCTACAAGCGCTTCGGCGACGTCGTCGCCGTCAATGACCTCAACATCAAGGTCGAGGACAAGGAATTCCTGGTTTTCGTTGGCCCTTCGGGCTGCGGCAAGACCACCAGCCTGCGCCTGCTGGCAGGCCTGGAGGAGGTTTCCGAAGGCCGCATCATGATCGCCGATCGCGTCGTCAACGATGTGCCCCCGAAGGATCGTGACATCGCCATGGTGTTTCAGAGCTACGCGCTTTACCCGCACATGAGCGTGTACGACAACATGGCGTTCGGCCTGAAGCTCCGCAAGACGCCCAAGGCAGAGATCGACAAGAAGGTGAAGGAATCGGCAGACATGTTGGGCATCGGCCAGTTGCTGGATCGCAAACCCAAGCAACTCTCCGGTGGCCAGCGCCAGCGCGTTGCCGTTGGCCGTGCTATCGTGCGCAATCCAGCCGTGTTCCTCTTCGACGAGCCGCTCTCCAACCTGGATGCCAAACTGCGCGTGCAGACCCGTGCTGAGCTCAGCAAGCTACATCAGCGACTTGGCACCACCTTCATCTACGTGACCCACGACCAGTTGGAGGCGATGACCATGGCCACACGCATCGCCGTGATGAAGGACGGCATCCTGCAGCAGATCGACACGCCGCAGACGCTCTACGACCATCCCGGCAATGTCTTTGTGGCCGGCTTCATCGGCAGCCCCTCCATGAACTTCTTCGATGTAACCCTGGTGGAACAGGATGGCAAGATGCTTGTGGACGGGGGTACCTTCAAGCTCGAGGTGCCCGACAACAAGAAGGCGACCTATATGCCCAGCAAGGGCAAGAAGGTCATCTTCGGCA